>Ga0179591_1232268_pt1 | contig 24480 bp, 29 predicted proteins | sample CZOMad2_1_08_16f_FD_182891 | JGI IMG/M metagenome (GOLD analysis project Ga0179591, IMG submission 182891) | Vadose zone soil fungal communities from Angelo Coast Range Reserve, California, USA - CZOMad2_1_08_16fungal (PacBio error correction) | ecosystem: Environmental > Terrestrial > Soil >...
GGTTCCAATTGATGCGGAAAGCCGCGCGGTACTCAAAACTCCTGAGCGTTGCGTGCTAAAAATGAAGAAGAACATAATGTCACAGGTGTTTGTTGGAGGGGAACTCACGCAAGGGGATGGGGGGAATTTGGGACCTGGCGTAGGCAGCAGGGCTTACCGTTGGTCGGCCACCCTGCCGTTTTTGAGGAGTATTTTATGGCGTGGGGAGAAGCGAATTCCTAAGAGAGGGAGGGGAAACAAAGGGGTCAAGGAAATCAAGGGCAAATTTGTGGGAAGGAGGGATGGGTAAGGGCTTAGAGAGGAAGGCAATCGAGGTTCGAGGTCGGTTCGTCCCTAGAGATATCTCTGACCGCTAGCAGGTGCGTGGTACACAAATATTTGAACAAGGCAAAGAAACCCTCTCAAGGCGGAGCTAGAGGACAGAAATCCCTAGAGGTCTTTAACAGCCGGTGTTCGGAGCGAGGAAGCGAATCTACCGCTCCGATTCCGCCGACGAATCTATCCGCCAGAGGAGTTTCCTTGAAAGAGAGGGGGGGGGTCCGAAAAAGAAAAAAAACTTGAAGCACACGAAAGGAAGCTATGGGTCCTTATGGAAGCTCCTGGCGCTCCTTTTTGGCACTCAGATACCTCCGAGCTCAGGGGAAGTCAAGAAGGGGTAAAAAAAGAGAAAAGGTGAATAGGGGACCTTCCGATCCCGCAAACCGGTCTGATCCGTTACCGGCGCCGTTCTGGCCTGACGACGCGAGAATCTCGCCTAAGAAGGTAAGTCAAAAAAGAAAAAAGAGGGGAGAGATGGGTGGGGGAAAAAGAATCGATAAGGGAAGGGGGCCGCTATCAAATGAATGAGCTCATTTGCGGTCGGCATCAGCATCCAGAAAAAGGGCCTGAGTGGAAGAGAGGGGAGAGAGAGCCTAGAAGGTGGAGGGGACCCACCTGTTACTTGTCTCTCTTTTCAATCGTCTATCATCAGCACTGCCCCAAAAGCGCCGAACAAGGTCCAGATAACGATGAAAAGAGAAAATGAAAAAGACCGACAAAAAAAACTAAAGCATAAAAAATAAATCTTATCATCATAGGCCTTTCCCCTACCCCAAAGAGCCCGGTGTGGGCTGGGGGAAAACCTCAACGTGAGAAAAGGGGGTGAACTGACGTGATTCAAACCCGCAGATCTTTTAGGCCGCTCTACCGATAAAACGAACCTGGATTAATGAACCAGGACAACATTGGGGGCAACCAGACTTCCGCCTCAAAGAAAGCGATTTTCCTAACGTCAGAGAAAAGCTGCGTATCGGTCAAAGGTCAGAAAAAAAACAAGGGGGGACTTATAAAGGGACATGATAGAGATCCAAGTGAGGGGAGTATTTCGAAACTACTGGTATCGCGCGAGCGGTACTCAGAAAGAAGCGCGGCCGTAAAAGTCTTGGGCACAGGGACCGGAGCGAAAAAAAGCAGAAAAAGCGCAGCGAGGCGCCAACTAGTACACCTCGGTCAGGGGCAGACGTAAAGTGCTCGCAGGGGGAATAACACCCTAATAAACTAGGAAGAGAGGACGATCCTCAAAAGACGTCGGTGAGAAGGACCTGGATAAGCGGCTCTAGAGCCGCGAGAAATATGAGATCACTAATATAGTCGTTATTAGTTATGATAAGCGAACTCTTCAGCGTAGTCCAATTGTTGATACGCAAAAAAAGCGAAAGTGACAGACCTCTCGGTTACTCACTGGGAAATAGAATAGAGAGATCAGAAACCAAAAAAAAGGGGAGGAAACTATAAACAAGACGCTTCTTTCCACAACCAGCAAGGGGGCATGGTTATTGCGGAGAGGCAGAGGTGAGGTAGATATCCGAATTATTCTTGGTGGTTCAAGAAAGAATGGTCTTTGGTTGGGAGAGCGGATTTGATAAGTCGCCTAGTCGTAGACTTGGTAACTGAGGTGTGAGAATGTGTTGGGGGAAAAAGCTTCAGCGTGAACGGCAGTGGGAAAGCACGGGAACAGGAATTTGGGATTGAAGCTAAGTTGGGTTTGAAAAGAAAGCGGATGTCTCAAAAATGCGCAGAGGCAAAAAAACAGCAAAAAAATCAAAAAAAAATAGTTGAGCTTAACGGTTATTCCACGGGTTGTTCACACACGGGGGAACCGGGAAAATTTCAAAAGAAAAACTTTTGGATCAAATTTCAAAGAAGGAACATTCAAGCGTTATCTGCAATTGAAAGTTCGGAACTAACTGGGATGGCAGGAAGAAAAGATGGGGGGGAGTGGGAAATAAGGCATACAATTTTAAGGAATGAAAAAATAATCCAAAAGGGTCAACATTAGGAAAAACATGAAACGAACAAAAAGACTCAGTCAAAAGGGTTGTTAACAAATGGGCCATTAATCCAGGAAAAATGAAAATGGGGGCACGGCAGCGGAAAAGCAAGGAAATTAATCAGCAAAAAAAAGAAAGGGGGAAAACCGATTCTCGAAGGGCACAGTATTTGAACAAAAAATACAGGGTTGGGAAAGAACGTCGAAGAGACTCGTGGAGAGGGAAGACACCAGAAACAAGGAGTAAAAGACGGGTGGGAGGTAACTCAAACCGGAAGGAAAAGAAGTGAAAAGTCGAACGCGACCGCAAAAACAGGGGTCTAAAATATAAAACCGACTCGGAATTGGGGTGTGCCAGGACTAGGACGTATGAGAAGGGTGGGGGGTAATCGAGACGACGTGTTACTGTATACAATTAAAAAACTAAAAAAGTAATCAACATCACGGGGGGGGGGGGGCACTTTGGAAAAAAAAAACGAGGAAAACGGTTGGTGAAGGCGGCAAGCACGGTAGAGGCAGACTAGGTATTAAAAAGAAAGATCGGAAGCCTGAATTGGGACCCAGGAACTGGTACGAGAAAAGCTCGTGGGGGGGACGTGATAGGCAAGAAAACAACACAGGTTTCATAATACCAAGGAGGCGAAAGGGCAACAGGGAAGTAGGACCCAGAAATAACAGAGGAGGGAGGAAACAATCATTGGCATGAGAGCGCGCAACGAGAGGATTTCCTTCCAAATGGGGAGGGTTTGTGGTCTAGATGAAGAAGAAGAAAGTATCAAGCTGCCTCGTGTAAAAACAGAAAGGTATTGGGGGGGGTTCAACTCGGAAGAGATGCTTAAGAAAGAAGGGGGGGGGGACGTCGGTAGCTTGAGTGAACAAATGGACGAAGGCAATCGGGGGAAGTAATGCCAGTCAAAGGGACCCGTTGTGGTTGTTAAAGATCGACATGGCAAAAAGAAGGCAACGTTATATAGCGGGGAAAGCGAGTGAACAACCGACTTCAAAGGCCGTAAACTGTAAAGGAAACAGGAGCCGTAGAGAGCGACCGGGAGGGGGGCACTTACATGGCAAATGCGAATAAGTGAAGGGAAAAACGCCGTCCAACGGCGATGCAAAGTCGTTCAAGATTGAAAACTTAAAATTAAAACACTAACATGAAAGCCCCGGTGGGGGAAAACGGGGACTGCTGCGGCTCTGGGGTGAGTGGAGGCGAAGTGCGCGCGGGCGCGAGATATTTAGCCATGGAGCCGAGAGTCAAAAAGTCTGAGGTAGAATCTAGAAATGGGAAGTGGAGAAGTTTTAGAAAAGGAATTGTAAAAAAAAAAACAAGGAAGGGTATTGGACGGGAGGAATAACTAATTTTCAGAACTCTAATAAGAAAGAGGAGGACTTTACATAGGGTGAATTGATCACCGAGGATCACTTAAAAAGGAAAACGGTTGGTAGGAGGGCCATCGACTAACGCGAGATACCGAAACGAACACAACGAACGGGGTCAAGCGGAAGGTGTCAGAAGGAACAAAAATCGGAAAGACGTTGTGAAACGGAGACAGTCAAGGGGTTAAGCTTCGTCATTTAGACAACACGAAAGGGGGGGGGGGTTGTGTGGAACAATCCCTTACAAAGGGGGCATTCGTAATCGTGAAGAAAACGGGAAGGGAGAGAAATTACCACAGAGGAAACGAGAAATGGCGCAACAGTATTAAGTTTGCACTCTGATATACCGGGGGAACTAGGACGGGAAAAAAACTAAACAGAAAGGAAAGTAAGGGAGTTGGCCTGGGTCGACAAACCGGTTGGAAGCCGGATTTATGGCGACCTCTCAAAAGAAAGAAAAAACACCCACTGGAGGAGGAAGGAAGGGGCGGTCGAAAAAGAAATCCTGGACGGGGGGGTAGAAAGACAAACCGAAATGACGGTCGTTTCGTGGAAGTCAAACAAGGCCGATAGATACTCCCATGTAAGACGGGACGAAAAAAACTGCAGGGAAAAGAGGTTGCGACGCAAGGGTGAGAGCTGGGGTAAGGAAAAGAGAGGAAGAAAAGGGGGGTTAACGATGGAAAAAAGTGGCAGATTGTTCAACATACCAAACAACATCGAGTCAAAAGACGTCAGAGTCAAACCGTCCTCCGAAAAAGAGGAGAAAGGGGGAGGTTCGGGAAGGGGTTTGTTGAAAAAGAGGCTCTTAAAACATTGAGAAACGTGAGGGGTTTGTTACGGCGTTATATCGCGATGGAACCAAAAAACTGTTTTGTACGTAAAAAATGCGACAGAGCCGCCCATGTTGAAAGACCCGTGTTCCGACGAGAGCAAAGTCTTTGCCGGTTCCCTAAAGAGCGAAAATAAAAAAGGTGGGAAGAAAAAGGTGTTGGAGGTGGGCAGAAAATTAGCGCACTGTAAGTTAGCAAACGGAGAGAAAGCCGTTCTTCTCAAGAGGACGCTCAGGGGAAGGAGAAAAAATTGCTGGAGAGTGCGACCGACGGGGGAAGAAAGGAAGTTCGGGAATTGCCAGGGTAAAATCTCGGGGATCACGAAGGGGGAAATGAAGATGGGGGGGGAGGGGGGAGTAGAACTTAAAGGGGGCGAGTTTCAATGTCACGTAAACGCCCTTAGAGAGATGATGTTAGTGGGAGGGGGAAGGCGGTGGGGGGAGGGAAATCCGGGGGGGAACTAAGTGAAAAGAGATATTAACGGTCGGCTGAATGGGGGGCTGAATCAAGGAGAAAAAACTTGTGGGGGTGGAATGTTGAAAAAGGGGAAAGAAAGGTGGGGAGGGGAGTTAGCATTGGTAAGGAAGGACAAAGATTAAGCCCTTAAATTGATTGGAATCGCTGCAGGTTGAAAGAAAAGCCGGGCTTTTTGAAAGAGGGGGAACTTGTGGGGGGGGTCATCGCGGAACGTATGAGAAGACAAAAAAAAGCGACCACAAACAAGTATTTAGAAAGTCTTAATAGGGAGCAGTTGGAAGAGAGACACGTTGAATGCAATAAATTTTTGCCGAGACGCCGATGCATCAAATACTGAAGTGGTTAAACCGCAAAGGTGTTTCCTATAGTAGGGGGAAAAGTGAGACCGGTGATTGAGCTGCAATAGCACAAAAAAAAAATGTTAAAGGAGTTGATTGGGGGAAACATCGGTAAGGGGTATCGAGGAAATAATGGACAACGGTCGTCGTTTACGGGTCGGATGGCTCTAACAGGGGAGGGGGGGGGAAGGACAAAACTACCACAGGCCCGTAAAAAAACGAAAACCGTGCGACTCGCGAAAGGGGAGTTAGGGGGGGGGGGAAGATGAGAAGCACCGTAAAAACGTCCGAGGAAAGGATAAGTCCACCACTGACGAAGCTTCAAAAACACGTAAAGTCCGTCCTTTGTGAAAAAGAGAGAGGAAAAAAAAGGGGGGAGGGTAAAGGTCCTACCATACAGCAGAGAGTCGTGCCGGGTTGAGTTGGTCACGCAAAAGGTCCAGGGTTATTGGTGTCCCGTAATGCCGCTCACGGAAAGTGAGAAAGAAGGGGCTTTCACAGAAATGAAAGAACTTGGTGCAAATAAAATGAATATTAGCGAATTTACGTTGCATGTGTCGACCGGGCGGTGTGGAATTAAGTCATGGGTACCGCTGGGCCAGCATGTGGCAAGCCAGTCAATGAGGAAAAAAAAAAGGGGAAACTTATTGAGCGTTTTGGAGTAGTTTTTGCAATAATGTTGGAAAAAGACGGTTACTGAGTTAGGGGGGAAGGCAGAGAGGGGGACAGAAGGAGGAAAGAGGACAGAGGGAGGGCTTACTGCTGTCTAAGCACTCTTTACGGACACCTGAATTGACAGTAATGGGGGGGGGGTAAATGCGTCCCTTTTGAGGAAAGAGTCGACGACAAAAAAAAGGGGGGGGTTCATCTCAAAAAAATAGAAGTCTGAAGTAGAATTTGATCTGGTGGGCGGGCGGGCGCGGGAGGGCCAGCAATGTGCCCACACGGGGTTGCGGAATAAAAAAGCAGTAATGTCTGTGGGTGGGGGTATGAAGGGGGAAGGGGTGGTGGGCAATTAAGGAAAAGCTGTGGTAAAAAACTGAACTTCGGGGCAGGCTTAGCCAAAGAAAAGGGAAATCCTTAGCGAGAAAAGAGGGGGGGAAGGGAAAAAAATCGACACTTGATACCGCCAGGTTATTCAAATCACCACACAGTTCGTGGGGTCTCAAATCAGAAACAGGAAAAGGAAGTTGGGGGGGGAAAAGATTCATGAGAGAGGATCTAAAAAGGCAAAGATGAAAAGAACCGGCCGAAATGGGACCGGGTTGGCGACAAATTAAATACGCTTAAAAGAGGGAGATGAGGGGTTGTGGGGAGCTGTTGGGTGTTGCCCTGGTCTCGTCCTGCTTTCGCCGATAAAGGCATTTCGCAGATGACAGTTTTCTGCTATCTCATAAAAAATTGGAAGAAAGAAAACAGATGAACCGGTTCAAGCTTCACAGCAGAAATAGACGACTCGCTATTCCGTCGCAGAAGATCTGTTAGACTGGAGTCGCGGGTTCGGCGCTCTCAGGCTGTCGGGCAATGCAGGGCTTTTTTCGGAAAGAAAGACGAAAGGGGAAGGAGTCCTTCGGGGGTTTCGATCGGCAGCGTGCGGCGACCCGGGGTGCTCCCAACGAGAGAGGGTACGAGGGGGAATGCAGACCGTTTGTTTTTGAACAATTTCCGGCGACGTTCAGGTGTGGGGAAGGGGAGAGATAGGAATAACGATGGTAATTTACCGCTCGCGACGATGCAGTAAAAAAAAGGAAGGGGTAGGAAAATCCTCTCGCCGGGAGAAAAGAGCAAGCGCAAAAGGACCCATATTTTTTACTGGAAAAAAAGGTTTCAGGGACGTTAACAACAGATACGCAAGGATGAGTTTGAGCTGAATCTGGACACTATGGCATCGAGGCGGAGGAAGCTTTTTCAAAGTGCGTCAACGGATCCTGACAAATTCTGGGAATAAAATTTGGCTGGGTTAGAAAACGGGGGTAACTCGCCGAAAAGAAAGTGGAGTGGTCCGAAACCATCGGTTTTCGATATCCGGTCAAAATATTAAAAACCGGAAGGGCAGCTTTTGAAGGGGGAAATCAGAATCAGGCAGTACGGTCTTGAGCATAATTATCGGGTCGGAACAGCTCTTTTGACTCAGTCGTGCCAGGAGATCTGGGGAGATGCAGAATAGTCTGTGCTGCTTGGGGTTGGGGCGCCTTCTCTGCTGCTGGATAACACGATCTGACCGCCGCACAGGCTCGTCTCAAAGAAGAGGACGATAACGGACTGGGGAGTTAAAAGGGCCAAAGGGAGAGCCGTGGTGTGGGGGTTTTCTGCAGGCTCGTGAAACAAATGGCGAATCAGTCATTATCAAGCCCCAACATATTCGCAGAAGGGGGCTGAAAAAAAAAAGGATCGTACGGAGGGGAAGGGGAATTACGGGCGGCGATAATTCAAGCGAGTAGAGGCAAGAACGGCCCGCGCTCCGTATTTGTTGGGGTCGGAGAAAGAGGAGCCGGACAAGGGGGGAGGCAAAGAGTTGCAGGAATGGGACAAAACTTGCCATGACTGGAGGCCGGCGACTGGCCAAACAGCTGGCAAGCTCCCTCAGGACTCAATAGGGGGAGATTACAAGGAAAAGGCGCGAGTGCGGTTGATGTTAGAATCAGCAGACAAACTTCATTTTACAGTTCACGTTCCCAGGGACGTAGGTTAACCACGAGGGGACTTTCGGCAAAGGCTTCGATGAATATCGTGAGACTAAACCCTTCTGTTCCCTCGTAGGATAGAGGTCGGATAATAATCTCGTACACTCGAGGAGTTCTAGAGAGGAACAAGTCCCCTCTATGCTTTCAGATATCTTCTTAGACAGAACCGACCAAGAAAAAAGGGATGAATCCAAAGAAAAGGGACGAACAAGCAAATTTCAGAAAAAAAAAACTTTTTGTAAACTTCAGATCTTAATCTCGCTACAATACGCCTATAAAAAGTACCGAACAAAACGGCCGTGGTAGCCAAGGGAAAAAAAGGGGGGAAAAAACCGTAAAAGTCAAGAAACCCTTCTAGTTTAGAAAAATCAAAACCCAGTCCTTCTATGTGCCGCTGATCCGGCGCAACGATCATGACGTTTTATGGAGAGGCTAAAGGGGACTAGGAACTTTTGACGCAAAAACCGTGGCAGTCTAATACATATACGGGTGCTCTGATAGAAATAGAACAACAACAACTTATATATGAGAGTGAAACCTCTATAAATTGGGAAGGCTAAAAAAGTAATGATGGAAAAAGTCTCGGACGGGAGAAGTGAAAAAGAGATACTGATCGTAGAAAGATGATAAGAGGGAAACTAGGAGGGGTTAGGATGGCTTGAGAAAAGTTTCGATATTTCCGGAGGAAATAATCTGCGGGCGGAGAATGGAAAAAAAAACCCTACGTTTGTGTAAATATCAGGTTTTTAGAGGGCGTGTTGGACATCGAGATTAAGATCGTGCAATAAAAAACACCTGAACACGGAGACGCAAGGAGGGGAAAGGTATGTGAAAGTTGCGGTCGTCAGTGAAGAGGTTCGAGGTCGGTAAAGAGACAGATCGCTGACCGCCGGTCGTTTCACGTTGGGCGAGGGAGAAAACGCAGGAGAAAGACGCATGAGTGCGCAAGACCCAGAAGCGTCAAAATCGATTTGGGGCGAGAGTATGAGGACGTAGCAGGCAAGCAACAAACCGCTCGATCCGGTAATATATCAAGGGAAAACTTTAATGTAAAGGAAAGGCAGGGTTAGGTAGATCCTCACCAAAATACTAAACGGGAAAGGGTATATAAATATCATTAGTGAGCAGGCCCGCTGTGGGGTCACTCAGAGGCGAGATCCAGTCGAATGCACCAGCCCATCGAACGGTGGTCCGCGGTCGCCAAAAGACAAAAAATGCAGAGGCTTCGAAGAGGGAGAAGTTTTCTGTCCGACGAAGAATCAGAGCCGACCGGAATGCAGCAGAAACATCGTCGAGGTTGGGGGAGCCTATGGAAGAAGGGTGGGGGGGGCCTGAGTCCATTAAGGAGAAGGGTTTCGGTCAGAAATTCACAAACTCAAAAAAAACGGGGCAGACCATGGGACTAAGAAAGGACGGAAGGAATCTGGCAAAAGGAAAACGAGGTGCTTACGAAAAAGTTTTCGCCTGTAATATGTAGATCTCAGAAAATTCGGAAACAAAAAGGAAAAACCTTCAAAGAAGAGTAAAAGATAGGCAAAGATGAACTCAAAAATATGCTTAACCAGACTATAAATCTTCGAATCCCCGTAAAAAAGCTGCTCTAAAAAACTAAAAAAATAAACGAACGAGGTGTTTAAGAAGGGGAAACCGCCTCGATCGAACCGATGTGGTCCCTTCTTTCAAAAAGGATTCACAACACAGGAAAGAGTTTGGGAAAAGTTTCTTAAGCGAGGCCGTTAGAAAAAAAGGATTGCAATTAACTGGGCGCGGGAGCACCGTTTCCCAGCGTTACAACAAAATCAATATAGGTTCCAGAACGTCAAAACGAACGAATCGTCGTAATCTGTCGATAAAAGGTGACAGAAAAGAAACGAAAAAACGGCGGGGGAGCAATAATGTATCGCGATCCCCGAGCAGGAAGGGGTTCTAACGACGGTTTGGGAAACGTAAGGAAAGAAAGGAGAAGGAAATGGAAAAAAGGGTGAATCAGGAGGCGCTCACGGCCAAAGCTGACCGGAAAGGCTAAATCTGCAAATCGGCCAAAAAACGAAAAAGGCGACAAGCGCCGCTGAAACTAGTATGTCGCCCGACGAACCTCAAAGATAGTAAAAAAAGAGCTCTAATCGTCTTAGCTGGATTCCGGAAGGAAGCACGCTGCATCAGCCTCGAACTAAACAAGACGCCGCAGAAAGAAAACCAGAAAAAAGAGGCTGTCAATACTAATATCTAGAAGAAGAGAGGGATTAGGGAGTAGTGGAAAAAGGAACGTTAAGATGGACTAATTTGTTTGTATTAGAGGCGAAAAAAAAGGACTGGACATCTGATAAATTTAGAAAAAAAAGTCGCACTGGTTAAAGCAAAGACAGAGGTACTGGAAATCGGAAGAAAAAAAAGCATACAAAAGAAGCGTAAAATCGACTCTCTTTAATTGGGTCACGCAAACACAAGAAAAGCCGTGGGAGGATTTGTTCGGCGGCGGACGTCGTCTGTTCCTTTGAATGGCATAATCGCCCATGACGCAAGGGGCAAAAAACCGTGTTCTGTGGGGTATGGGAAATTACCTCTCGATAGGGATGTCTCATGACGAAAATCTTCTCGGGATTTTAACTGCGGTCCTGTAAAGTGAGCGCTTAAAAACAGGCGATTGAAGTCATTTCACCTGTTGCCTAAGCAAATACCCTTAAAGGAGGGGGTGCGAAGGGTGGTTTGGGGACACATCTAAGGACTGATATCAAGGACAAGCCCAAGGGGAAGAAACAGAAAAAAAAAACTTGAAGGCCGGAAAAAGGGTAGTTTAAGAAAGGAAGTTCGTACAAGGGGGTTCAAAATTAGGGAAATTTCAATTCCAAAGTTTGTCATCGGACGAATTCACGAAAAAGGGACGAACGCAAAGTACTGTCGGGGAAAGGGAAAGGGTCGGAAAAGGGGCTTCTGACAGAAGAACAAGAAGGGCATGTTCAAAGAAAAAGAATTATTCGGAAATTAAAAAAAAACAGGTAAAATGATTCAACATTATAAAAAAACGACGTCAGAAGACGCAAACAGGGGTTAAATAACCTCATTGTCTCAAGGGCTTCGGGGATTGACTGAAAGAGAAAGGCGGAGGCCAGCCTGAAGAACAAAAAAAAGCCCGAACTTAAAACAGCAACGGAAATTCCGAGATTGTTCAGTTAGTTTAAACGGGAAGGTAACAGAAAGGGGGGGGAATCAAGAGGGGGAGACGAATCTTGAGCGGAATTAAAAAACACAATAAACGGAATTGGGGGAAAGGGAAAAAGTCAAAGTCCCTAAAAGAACGGAGCGGTGGTCGAAGACTACCGGACAAAAGTTGTTCGACTAAGGTGATCAACCTGTCGACGACGTTGGGGGGGGGGGCAAAAGAAGTCAAACATTTAGTCAGTGTGGGGAAAAAGGAAAAGGGAACTTTGTCACTTTTTTTGCTTTTATCGGCCATTCAAAAGAAAAGAGCGGATCACGGGGTTGCAGTTGGCACAATCACCAACGGTTGTCGTGGGTGCAACAACAGGTTCGCGAGACTCTTGAGGGAGGAAGGGAAGAAGAAAGACGTCGTGGAAGTCAGTATTGGCCTCGAAGGGGACCACACATTAAGATGTTGAAAAGCTCAAGGGTGTGCAGAAAAGAAACAGACTAATAAGAGAAACGTTTCAGAAGGAAACCCCTACTCTCGACCACGTGGCACCAATTTAGTATTGACCGATCGTCAGCGCGGACATGAACATCCGGGGGGAGTGAAGAATGATGAGGAAGGGAGAATTAACGACTAAGCAATGAATTGGTCGATGGGGCTAAAGAAGTCAAAAAAGGGTCAAAACTACTAAAACTCCTCGATGTCAACAACGGATTGGTTGCAACAGCAGAGACTTGACGCAAAATTGTTGTAGGACGCGTGGTAGCGGGGATTTCCCAGGAGAAAAAAGGAAAAAAATGGCAGAATGAAATGGGGAAAATTCCACGTTGTTGTCACGAGATCGGATTCAGCCAAAAAAAAAAATGGGTGCTAAGAAACAAGGGGGGGAATGACTGGGAAAGGGGTACCAGAAGTCAGGCATAGACTTTACAAAATTCAATATCAGTATCAGAAAAGGTAGTGGCGGTTACTTAAACCGAAGAAGAAGTGACTGGGATAAGAACTGACAAGTGAGGAATGGGTCCAAGTAGGGCTCCGAGTTTTAAACACGCCATTACCAAAGGTCGCAATCCCACGGACGAAAGACAGCAAAAGAAGCATCTAGTGGAGGGAAAGGGGGGAGACGTCTGAAGAGGAAGCCGAGGATGGTCGTTTTGGGTAACTTTTACAAAGCAATTTAGCACCTTCCAGAACAACAAGACACCGTGAAGGGGTCTCTAGTGGAAGGGAAAAAAGGCGAAAAAAGGATAAACTCCAGAAGAGACGTAACCTGGCTTGCAAAAAAAGCGGCGCTTGAGCGAAAGCAAAGAGGAAAAAAAAATTTGGGGGCAGGGGTTCACAGAGCGAAAAAGAGAGGAGAAATAACACAACGACGTTCGCTGACTTTCAAAAGCCTAAGAAAAACCAAGCCTCGAAAGTGGTATAAGGAGGAAAGTGGACGAAGGGGGGGAGGAGTGACCGGGAGGCGCCGAGGAACAACGAACGGTGTTTGTTTATTTACCACGGCAACTTTTTCATTCGTAAGAAGTACGGACTGGGAAAGGGAATAGGCAAGAGGGGAAAAACAGAGGTCAAAAAGGGGAGGTCATTTGTGCGTCCAAACGGGGACCTGGTATAGCCATTTTGAATACGAAAATCTGGACTGGATTTTTTCATGTGAAAAAAAAAAATTGAACAAGGGGAAAATGGGAGAAGAGCAGCCAACAACACAACATGAGAAAGAATAGAGCTTCCCAGAAAGAGCTGCGGGAAGTGGGTTATAACAAAAGAAAACGGGGGACGGGATTTTCGTGAGTCAAACCTTCGGGCAGCTGGCGCTGCGCGCGCGGACCGTTTGAGGCGGTTGAACTGGAAGGGCGTGTGCGCGTAAGAATGGGGGCGTCGAAAAGCCTTTGTAGACCGGAGGGGTAAGGAGGAGGGAAGAAAAAGGGAGAACGAGAAGAGAAAAATGCCGTGTTCAACATAACACACCGTTCGGTGGAAAAAAAGACGGGAAAAGAATCACCTAAACCGGGAGGAGGAGAAGGAAAAAAACTTGTACTTCGGCTTGGACGATGACTCTGAAAACTTCAGCGAACGTTCGTTGGGGTGCGAGGTCTTTATCGTGGGAAAGAATAAAAATGGGGTCGGCTTAAGGAGAGGGGAGCAAGCAAACTCTTGTTTTTTTTTTTTGGAGCCGGTTCGGCGCTTATTGTTCAGCTAAAAAAACGTTAATAAGAGAACTAAAGACCTGGTGGAATACCGGGGGTGTACAAATCAGGTGACGAATTAGCGAAGAAAGTTAAAAAAACGTCCATCGGATTCCACCTGGCAAGCAAGGCCGCGAAAAGCGAGGGAGTAAAAGAAGGGGGGAACCGAAAGGGGGAAGGGGACAGAATGGAGTAAGGGCCCGTGGGTCGCAGTCGAAGAAGAACGGGATAGCAGGGGGGGGGGGGAGGCTTAAAGACTGTAAAAGGAAGATAGGGGGGGAAGGGGAATACCTAACAGGTTCGCGACAAGTTACTGATATGTTGTAAAGTTGTGGCCCTGAGGGGTAGGGGGGGGAAACTAACGTGCCCATCTATCTTGAAAAGGGGGAAGCCAGTAAGTGGGGGGGACAAAGCTCAGAGATATTTAAGAAACACAATTGTGGTGAATGGACGTGAATAGGACTATTTGTAATGTCGTTTTAGGAAGGAAAGAAGCTACACGGTAAAGTCCTTAATACAGGGGGCGGGATTCAAAGAGGAGAAGGGGGTGAACAAAATCAGTTCTGGTTGACAGTCGAGGGCTTATATTCTGCGTCACGTATATAGACCGTCTGAAAATGGTATGAAGGGGGCCGGGTCGAAGAAGAATGCCAGCGTTCCGCAACGTAAATGCAATGAGGTTGCCACGCTGATCTGCGGTTAATAATGAAGGAAACGGTTGAAAAAGTATTGGGGGGCCACTTGGTGGGGAGGGGAAGAGAAGGAAGAAAAATGTCGCGGGGATTTTCACATCGTGGGTGGTCAAATTAGGGACAATACTGAGAAAAACAAGTATACCGTCGTACCTAAGTCTTAGTTAAAGGGGGGAGATGTGGGGAACCCGGGCGGTGCCCGTGTGTCCAGAAACGTAAGAAGGTATGGTCCAGAAAGTGGACTGCGTGCAAGGGAAAAAAACGTAGACGTGGAGGAGGACACAAAAGGAGAAGCAAGGTTTCCACTGGCAAAACAGTAACGTCCGTCCGTGTGCTCACCGAAGTCGAAAAACGGGTGTACCGTGAATAAAAAGAAATCAGGAGGGCCGGGGTGGGAAAAGTTCCAAAAAGATGGAAAAAATGTGAGGCGTGGCGGGCCGATCAGGAGATAAAACGCCATTAAAAAAGGATACAGCCCGGGGGGAACTACCTGTATAAGGACCGGAGTTCCGTTGGTATGGGGTGGAAAGGGGGATGGTCATTTGTGCAGGATTACTTCAGGATGGAGCTCAAAAACAAAGCCAACCCCAACCCCCCAACAAAAACAACCCCCCCCACAACCCACCCCCCCCCCCCCCCCCACCCCAAAGAAAAAGTGAAGCCTTTGAACTAAGGGGAAAGAAAAGTAGGGGGGGAGACAACGGGGAAAAAAGGTGGGGGGGGGGAGTGTGTTTTGGGGGAAAGTTAATGGTTTGTCATAATGTGAGTTACTGATTTAATGTTTATTCCAGAGAAAAAAAAGTAAAGAAGTCCAAGAAAAAAGTGATTAACTTCACTAAGACAAATTGAACTTGACACAGAGATGGGGTCCGTAGGGGAAGGGGGGACGTTGAGATGCGGCGAAAACAAAAGGGAATTTTCCGGTGTACGACATGGACCCAGGAGAAAGGGAAGACAGAAGGGAAGCAAGGTGAAGGGGGAAGGGATTGTTTGCTGTTTATTTGGCGAATTTTGGCTTGTATCAAGGCGGGAAAACACCAGTTCTAAAAAAAAAAGGAAGATAAGGGAAGTGTAGGAAAAGGCAGGGAAGACTTATAAACTCCTAGGAAATGTAAACAGCGCCAACGAGTAAGACCGCCGCGCACGCATAGGAGGATCAATCAGGGCTACCAACATAATGAAAAAAGACAGAACAGCGTTGGGGGGGAAAAAGGATGACATTCTTGCTATTATACCTCAAAAATGAAGCGATGATAAACCATCCGCCGCCGCTTTTCCGGGTGGGCGACAAAAAAAATAACGCGCAGAGCACTTGGGGAGGGGGGGTGTTTATGAGAAGAGTGATAAAGGTACTGCTGTCCCGTAAGAAGTGGGAAACGGATCTGATGAAGAGGTCAGACGATCATCCCGAGAAAATTGGCTCACGCCTGGAGTACATGGTAGTGGAGAAAGGAACATTCACAAACCTGACAGATGCGTGAGGCTTCCATAGGCTGAATGTCGGGAGATCGGCTGAGGATAAAGCGGCGTTCGGGCGCCGTCAGGAAAATTTTTCATACAAAAAATGCCACTGGGGAAGGAATTTTTTTCTAAGCGGCGAGGGGCAGAGAGGGGCGATAAAAGAGGGGGGGGGGAGAGAGGAGCTAGAGGTCAGACGGTAATCCGCCGATTTTGCACTTTCCCTTTCCTGTCGCACCGCCGGGAAGAGGGAATGGTAAGGTGCCGGAAAATGAAGGCATGAAAAACTTGAAGTCTACCCTCCTTCTCGCAACGGATCTCGGAAGGGCATCGAGCGGCAAAAAGTTTAACCGGGGGGAGGGACGGTGAAACGACAATGATACGAAGATTCAGTTCGAAGTACGTTCTGGTGAAACTCGGGAAGTCCTCGGCGGCTAAAAGGCACGGTTCATAAAAACGGGCCGTTAAGGGGAAGAAACGGGGGGGAGGGTTAATCAAGGCTCGCGCCGCCAAAGAGCGATAATCCGGTGTGAATCAAAAGAAAAGAGGGTCTAGGATAGAGGGAGGGGGGGTCAAAATATACGATAGGGGGAAGGGGACGCTTGGGCGGTCGGGAGAAAACGCGCTTTTACGGGAGGAAAAAATCGGGTGATTCTTTCAAGGAGCGGGGGATCTCGGGGAGGAAGGGGGATTAAGCAGGGATTGCTGCCCGGTGGGCTTTGGCGCCTGTCTGCTGAGGGGGAGAGACGAAAAAGAACCAGAGGAACAAAACCGAGGAACTAAAAGTACTGCGTTTTGACGCATTTCGGCCCCGGGGTTGGGGGTTAAGGGCAGGGAGAACGGGACATGGTCGACGAAGTCAGTGTATAGAATTCCCCATTGCCGATATATATTCTTCACAAACGCTCGCGAGGGAAGCCGTTGACATATGACCCAAGGCGAATGCGAGGGCGGTTCTGTAGGAAAATGGCGCCGTTAAAATCTACTCTCCGTTTTTGGGCTGCGCTGCGCCGACTCAAAAAGACAAACCACAAAAAAACAGGAAACAAAAAAAAATGGGGGACTAATATGTTCTAACCAGTGCGACTGCCTCGGGCGAGTGGCAAAGTTTCAGTTCAAAGAAAGAATAAAGGGGGGGCGTACCTGTCACGGTGCTTAGCAGGAGGTTGTGTGGGGGTTTGAGCCCCTCATTTTCCAAAGGGAACCTAGAGGAGAGATCGAGTCGCGAGGGGAGAAGAGTTCGCAGGGGTCAGGAGACAAAAACGCTCGAACACGGCTTCCCGACTCTCGGGCGGCAGGAGTCAAAAGTGCTCTTTGTGGAGACTGAGGAGAGAGAGTCGTGGGAAAGAAAATTATAGTTCAAGAAGAAAGTCGCTGCTACGACCTAAGACAGAACCTAATCATGGACGCAAAAATCACAGAAAGTTAAAGAAACAAAGAAGAAGGGACCGACGGAAGGAGTTAAACAGTCTGAGATCTGAATCCGCGCCCAGAAAATACCCAAAATCGAATGCATAAAAAGGGGAAGGTGGGGAAGACCCCGGGAGAAAAAGGAGGTTTAAAGAAGGCAAAGGCGAGAAACATTGAATTTACGGCAATCATAAAACACCCGTCTACTATATGAAATAAAGATGCTCCACGTAGAAAAAGATCGTGGGGAGTGAACCCGCGCCTCGGAAGAACATCAATGGACACATGTTGAGGCCTCATTGGGCCCGCGTGGGCAATACCTAATTAGTTGCTTATCTAGATCAAAAAAAAAAGGAAGATAAAGGGGGGAAGAGAGCTCAACCAAAGGAGAAAGAGGAGATTCAGATAAATAAAAGGCAAAGAGGGTGGGTTAAATTGAGGGGAAACGAAAACCAATCAAACTAAAGCACAAGGTCAATCACTAGAACAAGGATAGGGTAGACAAGAGGGGGACGGTCAATAGGTGGAGAAAAGGGGGGGGGGTTGGGATTCAGTGAAAGGAGGGGAATGATTGGGTGTGGGAGAATTTTCCGGCGGGAAATCTCGAAGGGGTACCGGGAACGACGGGGGTGCTTGTAAGGGGAAAGAGGGAAGGGGGGGGGAAGAAAATGCCTAGAGGGGGCAACCAACAACCGCCGCCCTCGGCGCAAATTTGCGGGCCGGTGTAAAAAGTTTCTGTTATGGGGGGCGAAAGGGGTTCGGAAGGAGGTACGCGGAGCAAGCTGTATCTCTGACGCTAGGCCGGTTCCCAGATAGAGCGAAAAAGATGAGAGGAAGCAGTTCGCAGGCACGAGCGTCCAACAGCCGTTTTTCGGGAGCGAGCCGAGCGAAGGGCGCCTCCCTCGAGTCAAAGTTAATATCGAAATTAAATTTAACTTTCCCGAATGGAGTGAGGAGGACCATATAGAGAGGGGGGAGGAAAACAGTAAAAAGGGAGCCAAAAATAGGTATTAAGTGAGGGCGCAAGAAAGATGTTGTTGGAAACGACGAGGGAGAGAACATAGGAAAGCGGTGGCCTCACCCCCAATCCGAACGGTGCGATAACGTAAGAGAAAACGCAAAAAAAAACGTGGATGAGCTGGTAAAAAGGCTCAGGTCCTGTGACGGACGACCTCAGAATCTCAAAGAGTGAAACTAATTTCCAGATCAAGGACAAGGGGGGGGGGGGGAACTAGCGAGAGACGAAATGGGTGACTTAATGAATGATTCTCCGGCGGTCACACAGAAAAACAAAAAAACGTGGAAGAAGAAAAAAGGCCAGGGGTAGAGGAGAACGACTGAAATACCATTTCCGCGGGGTGCGACGAGCGTGCGCCGTCACTGCGGAAATGCAGAAGAAGAAGGTCTGAAAATAGGAGGGGAAAGTCAAAATAAACTATGGACGGCAGCACGAGCCGCAAAAGATGCGGCAAGACCAGACCTATAAAGCGATAGATTCAAACTACGCTCGCCCCTCGACAAAAGGAAGGAAGACCAGGAAGGGGGTTTAAGCTTGGAAAGAATGACGATCTCAATAAACCCGTGGTAAAAGCGCTGGGAGAAAATCAAGGGTGGGAAAGCCTGGCTCACTGGAAGAAAAAAAAAAAAATGGGATGAAAAATGAAACGTCATTCGCGCGATCAACGTTTCTCTTCCTCAGCAGAATAGGAAAAGGGGTCCGAGTTTCCATTCAATCTACAACTTCTGTGGGCTTACCAATTAAGGAAAAACCAAAAACCTTAAAAAAATAGGGTTAGAGAGTAGAGATGGGCTAAGGGGAAAAACCCGCTGAGGTGTCTAAACGACGTTACCTGAAGACAGAGAGCAGGGAGGACAATCGTTCTAAAGGGGATCAGTCGTCCCGGCAAAGGCGACCAGTTCTACAATCTGCAAAGGCGGCATCAAAAGGCGACCCTCTAGGAAGCTAGAACCCCACGGAGGGTCACCGCTAGCTCCGCAGAAAAACAAAACACACAAAGAAAAAAGAGAAGCGAGCAGAGGGAGGGGCCCACGGGCACCGGAATCTCAAATCACTAAAAGCCTAGCCGAGCCGTAATCAGCCCAACTGAGGGAAAAACGATATACTATATACGGCGGGGGGATTGAAGGAGGATCTGGGAAAGAAGGAGAGGTCGAGAGGGCCATTTTGTTTTAGTGATATCGGCGAAAAATCTCATTGCGAAAGGGGAAAGAAGAAGTTATATGATTCATCCATGGAGAAAAAGAAAGGAAGGAGCATAAAATAACCGGGAGACAAAACGAGTTCCTAGAAGGTCTTTAAATTTGTGTCCGCAACCGGAAAAGCCGGGGCGAAGGTTTCTTGGGGCAAGAGGGGGGGAGGTAAGGGAAAATTTCAGGGAGGAAGAAAAATTGTCAAAAAAAACCGTTTTCGTTTTTAATTAGATCGTTGAACTATTTGATCTCGCCCTGGCGGCGGAGGAGGTAAAATAAGAGGGACTAATGGAGGAAGAATTGAAAGGGGAGAAGAGGGGATTTAAAACGGCATTGGGGATAGGACCAAGGCCACGTCAAGAATGTTTTTCTCCGTTGGGTTTGGAATCCATAAAGAAGGAGCCACCGGAAAGAACAGCAAACAAGGTACAAGGACAAGAAGGCTGAGAAGAGGTATAGGAAGGGGTCAACTTTTTAAGACACCTTTAGTCCCCGGAAAATTCAACCTTGGTGTAGAAACGGGAAAAAGGGAAAAAAAGGAAACAATACGGAGGAGAAAAAATTGGGGGGAAAGGTGGAGTCCCACGGAAAGAGGAACGAAGAAAACTACCAGCGATGATTTTACTCGAAATCCCGGAATTAAAAACAAATCAAAAAGTCAACACTATGAAAAACAGGGAACAAAGCGAAGAAAAGAAGGAAGCAAAGAGGGAATCCGGTTGGAGGAAGCAATAGAGTAAGAAGGAGCAGAGGTGAGCGAGGGCAAAGGAGGTACAGGTAGAATAAGGAAGAGAAAGGGGAAAAAGGTAGGGGTGATGGCAGAACTAAGGGGAAAGAAGATGGAACGTGATAAAGGGAAGAAGGCAGGAAAGGAACAAAAGGGTGTAGACAGTGTTTAAAAAACCCCCTTTTCCCGCCGGATATAGGGCGCTGTCGTTCTTGATGAACAATGATGCAAATAGCGGGTAACCGAAGGACCAACGAAGCCGGAACGAAAAAAGGGGAGGTCATGAGTTCAATGGAGGGAAACTGGGCGGTCCAATTCAGCTTTGAAAAGCACCAACGAAAAAGGGTCTGCACGGCAAAAAGGGGAAACCCGTAGGCGGGGGGAGGGTGGAGAACGAAACGGAAAGAAATATGAAGGAGCTGTGTCTCCTGCGACGCGAAAATTTTCGACTAATCCGGGGATCACACCGTACGAAGTTAATGTTGTTTTTGAAAAAAAATCGGCCAGGTAGGGGAGGCGGGAGTTTTCGGCCCGACGAAGCTGATTGTTTTTCACGTTGAGACGAAAAATCAAACGAAAGAAGATTAGGTCAGGGTGGATTCGTGGGGGGAAAGAATGAAAAAGGGGGGGGAGGAGTGAAAAGCAAAGGGGCGCGCATAAATAGTGACGAGGACTATAAAACACTGGAGTCGTGGTATGCAAAGGAGTAGGAATAATACACAAACTACAAAAAAACAACAGGAAGGGAAGAAGGAGGGGTTGGGGGCTTTATGTATCCACGTGTCATAAATCGAGCAAAATTGTCAAGAGGGAACGCGGGAACTAGTATAAAAAGAGGGGGGGAGGACGAAGCGGTCTTCCAGGCATCTTAGTCCCGCGGACGGCAATTTGGCGATGTGAAATTAGAACTCACATTAAGCAGTCTAGGAATGACAAACAGAACTGATTGTGCGGAAAAAAAAAAGCAAGTAAAAGCTCCTACAGAGGGTAGTAAAGTAAAAGGTATAGGGGAGAGGAAAAAAGGTACCAAGGCTAACGACATTACAATATTCCTCCGGAAACCAAGTCCGCAACACGTGGTTGAAGAGCTCTGGAGAAAAAGTTCAATTGGCGAAAGGGAGAAAGGTAACGAGTTCAAAAGAATTCAAGGCAGAGACAACTTACAATTGTATATCAGCGCCTGAAAAAGGTCTATTGGAAAAACTAGGAAAACGAATTAAGGAAAGCATGCAAAAACAGAAGGGCCAATGACGTCATTACAAAGGCTTCGCCGTCTATTTAAAGACGGCCATGGCAGGAATAGGGCCGACAAAAAGGAGGAAACTCAGGAAGAAGAGAGGGGAGACAGTCAAGTGGTCAGCGGGATAAGCCGCGATGGACGTTTTGCTTTTTCAGTGCGGTAATTAAAAGGGAAAAAGAACAAACAAAGATAAAAGGGTCGGTTTAGACGGGATGGAGCACCCTAATGTTCATGAGCAACTCTCCGACCCGGCTGTCAACAACGGCGGAGGGGGGGAAAAGGCAAACTGGAAAAGGGGAAAAAAAGTTGGAGGACGGGTGAAATAGCTGAACCTGATCAACGACAGCGACCAAAAGGTCTGCCTGTGGAAGCAAAAAAGGGAAACCCAGGGGAAGAGAAGAAGTTGCCCGCAATTCGAAAAGCACGGGGTGAGTGATGCAAAGTAGTCTTCGCCACGAACGGTGTTGGGTGGTGGAAACAAATTGGGACGGTCAAAGAGGAAGAAGGGGAAGGGGACCCGGGGAATGAAGGAACAACCCACCCGCTGATTACGTCAATGGCGCAACAGATTTCCGTTGTGGAGTCGGGAAAAAGGTAAATTGTATATCTCGGGAAAGGTGGGGGGACAGTCAAACGAACAAAGAACTTTCATGTATTGACGGCGAACAAAACAGGTCCGCAGATTTCGATGGACGATCAAATCCACAAAAAAGAGAGGAAACCGAATATCTTAACTAAAAGAGGAAAGAAGGAGAAAAAGGGGGGGGGGGTCCCACCATTCAAAAGAACGGTCGTTTCGTTGAAGGCACCGTACGATATATACATACACGTTTGACGAAAAACTGATAATCGGTTGGGGTAGAATCAGGCTTGTGAATAAGTTTAGGTAAGGAGTAAGGGAAAGGTAGAACGAACTAAGAAAAATTGCCGGATTGCAAACAACGGAAAGTGAAAGGACCAGAGGACACTCAAAACGGGAGGGTCAAGTAACGGGAAAAAATTCAGGAGGAAGGGGGTGTTACGGATGAGAATGAAAACATTCCGCGAACCGTTCGTTTGTGGTCGCTGAATATCTATTGAAGGGAGGGCAAATGGTGGTCCGGAAGGGAAGTGATGCGAGGCTCAAAAAACCGCCGCTTGTTGAGCCCGGCAGGAGAGGGGAGACTTGAAGCTTCATCGGGGGGGGGAAGAAGGAGGCAAAGAGGAAAGGGTTCAATCCCGTGGGGGAAAATCCGGTCTAAAGGAGCCAGAAATGGAAAAAAGTTAAACAAAAGGAAGAGAGGGATTATTCAGGCGCGCAAAAGCTGGAAAAAAAAGGAATAAAAAAGGAGGAAAAGGGGGGGGGGGGGAGGAAAAAGGGTGAGCCGTGCCGATGTTCGGAATTTGCTTAAATCGAGGAAAGGAGCTGTACTTGTGGAAGAAAGAGGGGGGGGGGGAAAGAGAAAACAAATAAAAAAAAATAAAAAAAAAATAAGTAGCGCGGGGATATAAAAACAATGTGTAAGCTGACGCCAATCCGCGCTGAAGACATACTAAATACAGGTGTCGAGGGGGGAACGCGGGTCGGGAAGGAGGAGGGGGGGGGCCCTGCGTTCAGTATTACGTCAATGATTTGGGGGGAAAGAGTCGGGCAAACAAAAGGGGAAGGGACTGGGAAATGGGACTGAATGTTGGGAGTACGTGGAGCATTGGTAAAGAACTCCGAGACCGTCAAAAACTAAAGTGTTGGGTGAATCAGAGCGGTCAGTCAAAAAAAAACAAATAGGGAGTTTCCAGTCAGAGAAAATTTTATCGGCCTGAATCTCAGGAAGACTAAAAACAAGACGGAAAAAAAGTAGTTCAATTCAGGCGAAGATCAGCTTTGCCGGAGCTCAGAAGTAATGCAAGATGTGTTGCACGTCGCCTGATCGAGCCAAAAGAATTTTTTGTCCGAGGGGAAAGAGATGAGGGTAAAGTAGAAAAAAAAAAATTTTGGTAGGAGACAAAGTATCAAACGGCACAAAAAAATTTTTATTGCACTCGTTAAGTGGGGAATTAGGCAACGAGAACGACGTAGCAGTTCCGACGCAACTAAAGTATAGGAAGAAACGTAGGGAGACCCGACAAAAACGTTGCCCGGATGTTGCCAAGAACCGGCTTGACTAATTTGTCTGGTACGTTGGCAGATAAACAGGAAAAAAAAGACTCGGAGGGAGGGGCACACAAAGGACTTCAGTTGCCGACGGGCAAAAAACGCGTCCGTTCGTGTGATCACCGAAAGGAAAAAGGTGAGGGTTAGGGGAAGGGTTCAGACACAAGGGCGGAAAGCGGATTGAGTGCGTTGTCGTTGCGCCAAAAAAGAAATTGTTTGTGGCGGATGCAGGGCACACGTAGGAGGAAAGGGAGGTAAAGGAAGGGGAGTTAAGGCCAGTTTGGCAAGAAACTTATTACTAAAGTTTCCTCAAAAAAGGGGGGGTTGTGGGTCAAAAAGGGGGGGGGGTTCGGAGTTGGAGGAGGAGGAAGGGAAGTCCGGCGGGGGCATTGAAATCATTGTTATCAAAAACGAGATATGCGAAAATGTTAAAAATGTGGCCTTAGGGGGGGGGGGAAAGGTTCAGGGGGGAAAAAGTTAAAAAAAAAAAAGGAAAGGGGGGGGATGGTGTATTTGTTGTTTCCGAATATTCTCAGGAAAAATTCCATCTTAAGGAGGACTTGAGGAAGCAACTTTATGGAAGAAGGGAAGGGGTGGGGGACAAGAAGGATGGGTGGGAATGGAGGAAACCTTTTAAAGTGAATTCGTCGAGACAAAAAGGGGAAAAGGGGGGGGGCGAAAAGGGGAAATAAAGGGAATAAAAAGGTGAAAGAGGAAAACTATTGTAGTTTAGTGGAATGTACAAGTGTGCTGGGTTAGTTTTTCTTTGGGGCTTGGGTAAAAGAGCGTCCTTTGGGAAAAAAACAAAGGGAAGATTGGACTTTGAAGTGGGCTTAAGAACCAGCAGGTGAAATAATGGAAAAATCGCTGAACGATCACTTTTAACAGAACGCACGAGAAAAAAAACACAAGGAAAAAGTCAGGGGGGAGCAAAGCAGTTTAAGGCTCATCAAATAACCGACATTCCGGTTGGTGTTTGCCCCGCGTCATTCGGAAAAATGCACCGGGCTATCTAAAAGGGCCAACGGCTGGTGGTGCACGGGTTTGCGGACAAAAAAAGCGTCGCGGAACCTTTGGAGTTGGGGTTTATGGGGGGGATACGTAAAGAGGGGGACTAGGACACGGAGGCCGACGATAGGCGCGGTAAAATTTAGGCAGCAGTTGGACGAATGAAACATAGAAGAAAAAAATGGAGGAGGACCGAAAAAAAAAAAAACAACACACAACCCAAAAAAACACCACACACCCCAGGAGAAA
>Ga0179591_1256644_pt1 | contig 24475 bp, 29 predicted proteins | sample CZOMad2_1_08_16f_FD_182891 | JGI IMG/M metagenome (GOLD analysis project Ga0179591, IMG submission 182891) | Vadose zone soil fungal communities from Angelo Coast Range Reserve, California, USA - CZOMad2_1_08_16fungal (PacBio error correction) | ecosystem: Environmental > Terrestrial > Soil >...
GGGGCTACTATACGGGGGATAGTAGAAGAAGAGAAGCGGAAGGAGATCATGGAAGAAAAAGGAGAAAAAAGTGGGGACGAGAGAAGGAGGGCGGTCCCTTCCGAGGTTGTAATAACCTGGCTTTGGGAAAAGAGTAATAGCACGAAGATTAAGTTCGAAAGAAGAGCAAAGCGGGCCTACGGTCACTATAAAGGGTGGCAAAGGCGGTAAGGAAGAGCTCAGAGTAAGTGGTAGAAGTAAAGGTCTGATTACTTGAAAGAAATCAGGTCTGTCCGTGGGTAGAACGGCGAATAAAAAAAAAAGCTTAAGACGAAGGAAACGGAAGGGAATATGATTTCAGTGTGAGGGGTGGAGACTTTTCCTCCTCGGAGATTTGGAATCGGCAGGAAAATACGTGAGGGGTTCTGATGGAAAGGGAAAGATCCAGTAGGGAGGAACCAGGCAAAACAGTAAATTTTCAAAAAAAGGCATGGGGGAAAGTGCTCGCTGCAAAACTCAAAGGCTTTAAAAAAAAGGAAAAATATGGGGGGGCGCTGGGACCGGTCTACAAAAGGTCCCAACATTAGGAGTACCAGCTGCAGGAAAGGAAGGACTGACGAAAGAAAAGTAAACGTAAGAAGTTAAAGGGAAGAAAAGGGACCTTTGAAGTATTAAATCACGACTAGCCTCAACACTGAGTCCGGTAAAGTATGACAGGAACCGAAAATAAAAGAATGAAAGGAAGGATCACCCTTTCCAAAAAAGTCTAAAACATCGATGAAGGGGGGTGGGGGAAGGGCGGTGTTAGGGAAAAAACAAAAGGAAAAGGGGTTAAGCAATGGTCACCGCTATGCTATCATTGTCAAGGTCGTCGACTGCTTTCAAAAAAAAGAAGGCATTCAAGAAAAAAAGTGGGAGAGTGAAAAAGGGAAAGATGAGCAGCCTTTACAAACCATTTCAAAAGCATGCATACTATGGTGAATAGTGGCGATTACATCCAAGGGTGGAGCTGGAAATAACAAAAACAAGTGAAGTTGTGGGGAAAAGGTGGGGGGGGGAACAGGGCGTGACCGAGGGGCGTGCAAAATAGGTCACGGGTCTTTGCAGAAAGTGCTGGAACTTGTAAAAGATTAAGGGGAGGAGGTTTGGGGGGGGAGGAAGGTTAAGCTGCGCGGGGGACTTGTCCTTGCCAGAAGTTTCTTGGAACTCTCGTTCTGGGGGATGGGAAGAACGGCCGAATAGGAAACGGGAGAAGGCATCAGGGAGAGGAAAGGTTAAATTACTCATCTTACATCTTGAAGAAGAAAAGACTACAAGTCAAAAAACAAAAATCAGCCTAATGAGGGGGGTAAAGATGTGCTTGCACGGAAGGTAGTGGGGGGGGTGAAGTTGAGCGGTTTACTGAAAGGAGGGACACGACGATAACGGAACGGGGCAAGAAAAGTGAACGAGGAATGGGGGGGGGGGGGGGAGGGGAATTTTTGGGAAATGCGTCCTAAACAAGAGGTAAAAGTAACCTATCGACATGAGATAAAGAGGGGGAGTTCCGACGGTGCACAAAAAGGGGGAAAAGTACGAAGAAAGCGGTTGAACTTGTTTGGTGGGGATTGGGGCTTGGTCCGCGTTTGACGTCAAGTCTGGTGTCACGGGGGTTACAGTGGAAAGAAATGAACACTGACATTGTCAGGAAGCTGGAAGAGGATAAGAATGAATAACAACCAAGGGTCTTCCATGTAAAACCCATTTGGGGAACACAAACCGGAATTGCCATTAAAAAAAAAAATAAAGATCAACGAGGAGTTAAGAACGTGGTAATTTTTACCTGGTGTCAATTTCAAGGGGAAATTAACCAATGGGGGGGGGCTGGGGGAGGAACAATCCATACACCGGATCGGCAAAAATAACAAGAAGCACAAGAAACTTTCGGGGATGACAGAGAGAAAAAGCAATATGCTCGTGGGGACCTTTTTCCAGTAGAATTCTAATGAAAACAAAAAAAAAAACAACATTCATGGGTTAGGGGGGACGAAAAAAGAGATTGGGGTTTGAACACAATCCAAGGAGCCACAGGAGGGGGGACAACAGAATGTCCCCATTAATTAAAGGGAATCTATCATATCGAAACGACAAAAAAAATCTGGGGGAAAAGGGGGGAGTTTCGAAACTACCTCGAAGGAAACTTGGGAAAGGAAAGAATGGGGGGGGGAGGGAGTAACAAAGGTTGATTTTTGGCTTAGAAGGTGTGTTATGGGACAACGCATTCCCTTGGACAAAAGAACTGGATGCCGATGATGATGCACACGAACAGAGAGGGGGTAAAAAGGAAAGCCGCAACAAAAAATGTACAAGGTCTTCGTAAACATCAAACAGGAATAAATGATCAAGCAAAGGCACTGAAAAAAGAGGAAGGTACTGAACGAAAAAGAGACAAAAAAAAAAAAAGGCTTATTAGACTTCATTTTCATCGAAAGTTGGGGAAGTGTGCCTAACATGGGGGGGAAAAAAAAGGGAAGGAGAAAAAAATTCGGGCGAAGAGGGAAACTACAGGCACCTCTTGTATAGTAAGGGATGAGGCTACCGGGACTGTGCAGGGAAAAAGGACCAGAATCTAAATAGGGGGGAGGGTGGGGGAAAAAGAATAGAAAACAAACGACATAGGACCACCTCTAAACATGGGAAAATCAAACTTTTAACACTGAAAACAGAGAAGAAGAAATGGCGCAAAACGGAAGGAGGAACAAAACTGGAGAAGAAGAGAAGGAATTGACACTGGTCAAAATCAAGACTCAACAACCAAAAAAACGTTAGGAGTGCTCAATCGCGGGGATTAGGATACAGGGAGCTATCGTTTTACCTATGAAAAGGAGGAAAAAGAGATGCAACAACACACGAGGGAAAGAAAAGAGAAAGCCAATATAAGCAATTGAAAGGAAAAAAAAAAATCATACTGCAAATCGTGGGAAATTAAAGAGAAAGCAAGGATTTATGAAGGGGGGGGGGGTGGGAAAGGCAACATTCGCTAGCAATTTTGTTCCAGAGTCCGGGGGGGGTTCGACAGGGGTTTGCACAGTTGGGGAAAAACAGGAGAGAGGACATGATGACGTGTCGGTCCGGAATTAGGAAAATTCGGTGGGATCTCAATCTTAGCAAAAGAAAAATGCGTCAGAGTCTTGTACGGCCAGAAAGGAAGGTAAAGACGAAAACTTGAGTTCAAACGGCAGTGAGTGGCAGTGAGGGATGGGATGCCAGGGGCTGCACAACACAATTTACGAGGAGGAAAAACGTGCTGAGGCGTCGAGGGAGCGGTTCGATGCTGGGTAATTAAAGAAAGGGGCGGACGTCTGAGCAGTCAGGAGGTACGCAGGCACAAGAAGAACCTTGGTTGTGGGTTAGGAAGGGAATAAGAAAATACTGTTAGCAATTAAGGGGCATCTAAAGGGGAAGGAATGCCTTTAAGAGTGGGGGTAAAGAACAAAAAGAAAAAAGGGGGAAAGAACAAACACTACAACAAGCAAAGAATTACGACAGTTCCTTGCTAGTTGGGTTGTGAACCGCGAGAACCCGTATTGGGGGTGGTGGAGCTGGATGATCTATCACTCCTTCATGATGTTAATAGACTGACTTTGGGTACCGACAGGGGGAAGAGGGGGGGTGGTTGGAAGAACATAGCGGGGGTCTCAAACCACTCATGGTGGTTTTTTAATGAGACTTTCTAAGGGGCGAAAAAAAGGGCCGAACGCTGATTTTTAACAAATAGCAAGGGGGCGCGGCGTCTGGGGAGTTGGACAGGGGCCCGAGACAAAGTGGCTTGGAAACATAAATTCCAACAGTGGAAAGGTACCTAAAGGGGGCGCAAAAGAAAAGGTGTTCAATATTTACATTCACAGCAAGGGTGTCTTAAAGGAAGTGCGTGATCAGGGGGGAACAAAAGCTAGTTTTCTACAATGGAATTCGTGTGGACAACCGACAGTTGGGGGGGGGTCGAGTCAGAGGGATCTAGCCGGGCAGTTGACATGTCGGTCAGGACTCGAAGCAATTGACTGAAAAACTTGTACGGGCAAGGAAGCTTAAAAGCATTGTATCGAAACTGGAAAAGGGGGGGTTGGGTTGAAAAGAAGGAAAAAAAAGGGGGCGAGCGGCGCGCAGGCGAGGTTTGAACTGCGCCCGAATGGCCAAGGAATTTCTCTCACTACCAAAAGAAGGCAATTGACTCAGATGGGGGGGGGGAAAATGCAGTGAGCATGAGGAAAAAAAAACGTGAACCCACCCAAAAAAACAACCCAAAACCACACCAAACAATAAAGGTCAAGGAAAAATGACACATGCGACCGCATGCACGCTGAATTGGGGGATGTTGGGACGGACATCGGAGATGGCTTGGGACGGAGATATTCAGGTTGTGCGAACATGGGATCAAGGGGAGAAAAGGAAGAAACGGGTCCTATGGGTGGCAAGGTTACAATACAAAAGATATAAAAACAAAACTTTAAATTCAAATGGGACTAAGACGCTCATCTAAAAAACAGAGAAAAAACAGCATCAAATGACGGGTAAGGGAAAAGCAATGGAAGAACCGGACAAGGTGACTTACCCCCCCCCTCTCCCGGGCAATCTTACTCCCGAATAAAAATGCAAACCTCAAATGGGGGGGCGGTAGGGAAAGACTAAAATAACATTCGAATAGAGAAGAGGGAAAGGTCTTATTTGGGGAATTGGTTCTGACACTTGCAAGTCAAGGGATCACATCTAGAAATCGGAGTTTTTTATGGAATTCACCGAGGAGATGAGTCGGGAAGAGCAAGTGCGAAACAAAATGAGGAAAAATGATAGATGTTAAATATTCCAGCGACGTATGTTTGACGCTTTTGGTGACCTAAACGCAAGGTAAACAACTCGGAAATGTTTTGGGGAGCCATTTGGGACATTGACGCAAGGGGGGGAGTGCGCGTTACAAGATATTTGACAGCAAGCTTTTCACCCTGAGGAAGGAGACGGGTGAAAAAAAAACCATAAAGTCAAGGCCGGGGTCATTTAAATGCATGGCCAAGTGACTGCGTCAAAAGAAAAAAAAAAGGCTAGGGCAGTAAACTCACCGTGGGGGAAGGTGGCTAGATATCCGTCAGAACGGTCAAAGGGGGGGGCTCAACCAGAAGGATTTGCGTCAGCAACGAGGGAGGGGCGAGCGTGCATTTACGAAGGGTGGGACTAGTAAGGAGAAAAGGTGAACTTGACACCATCAGAAACGAGGGGAATTGCGGGGATCAAAAGGAGACACAGTATGGGAAGTACCAATAAAAGGAGAATGTCAACAAGGATTGTTTTGTTTCTCGCGATAGGGTTCTCCTGTAGGAGAGGAAAAAAAAACAGAATGCGGAGAAGGACGACGGTTGGGATGGGGAATAACTTCACAAGGGGCTAAGGACCCAAGCTCAAAAAAAAACCGACAAAGAAGAAGAAGAACAACATAGCTTGAAAAAGGACCGTTCGAATCGATAGGATACTCTCCTCAATAGCCAGGGGTGATTGAAAGGGACAAGAAATTTAAAGAGCGAGAGCGCGAAAGAGATCAGCCGATGGGAAGCGGGATCGGGGAAAATAAGAGCATTTGATTAGAAGAAAGTGTGCGTTGGGAAAAAACACGGAGGGAGGAAAAAGAGATAAAGGAGGGGAAACTATCATGCGTAGAAAACAGCGAAAATCGGAATCTGGGTTGAGATAGAAGCTCGAAAGACAAAGGGGGGGGGGGGTTCCTGGAGGAGCTTTGAATCACTGGTCAAGATTACTCAACTCCTACGACTAATCCTATCAATCGGGAACGGTCAAGAAGGAGAACAAGGGGGGTGGGTCGGACGGGTAATCGGAATAAGGGCTGGGGAAGGTATCATTGTGCAAGACTTGGAGAAATTACAATACAAAAGTGAGTCAAGTCCGTTGGGGTTGAATCAGGAGGTTTTGAAGAGTAGTCGGAAAAAGAATAGTTCCCATCTAAAAACAAAAAATTGCAGAGGCATATTTTGATTGATCTCTCTTGGGGGGAAAGAATAACCTTTAATAAGGCGTGAGACCGGGGGGAAAGGGTCAAAGTCACAATCGGGGGGGATGGCTGGGGGGGGGGGAAAAGAGGGGAGGAACTAATCAGGGAAACAAATAACATTCATTAATTTCACAAGGGGGGGGAAGGGCTCTCGAACTGTCAGAAGAGGGGAGAAAAAGCCAAAAGGGTGGGGGGGAAAGCCATGAGGGCTAGAAACCATCTCCGAGGGGGGACCTACAGCCAAAAGACTGAGGAATTTCGACGGAAGGAAAACAAGTCCAAACGTCCAATAAGTGAAAGGATAAATGGAACTTTATAGGGGGATGCACAAGCTTTAATTAATAAAAATCCCGGATGTAGAGCTAATGGATGGACAACGCAAAAAAAAGCCATGAATTCTAGGTGCAAGAAGTGCGATAAACGCTCATAAGTAATGGCTGATTACAAAAAGGGGAACGCGGTTGAAAAAAAACTAAGAAAGAACAGGGGTAAACTCTACTAGACATGGACGGTGGCGCCAGTCTTCGACCTGCCTTGGGCCATAAAGCATAAGAAGCCCCAACTCGGGGGTTGGCTGGTGCCGCCAGTAAGGCTATGGCAGCCTTGGAGAAAAAGACAAGTGGGGACACTTGGTCGAAAAACCCTATTGTTAAGAGGAGGAGTTGACGAAGTTGATTTTTAGCGGTAACTAAACACAATTCGGGGGTTTGTTGGAAACCGGAGGGACGATTGAAGCATGGGGCTGTGGGGGAGGGGCAGAAAAGCGCGTTCGGAGATGTGTCTGGTGGTGTTGTGGGCCTTAGTGCGCTTTTTGGCTCGGCGGGGGGGCGCGGCTTTGCTTATGCCCGGGGAAGGTCAGAAAATCGGAAGAGGCTTTGCCGAAAGGGGGCGATAGACACGGTTCTTCATGGGAAAATGGGAGTAAAAGGTACGAACCTGACTCAGGTAAGCGTGTCGAAAGATAGAAGTATAGCAAAGAAAAAGAAGCGTGAACCTGTCCATAAGGGGGGTTGGAACGTACGTTAACTGGGTGGGTGGGAAGGTGGTGCTCGGGAGAACGCGGAAAAGGAAAAACTTGTTCAAAAAGATGACTCAGGGTGGTGTTATGGTGAAAGTACATTTAAATCTGTCAGGAAACTATCGCAAATGAGAGAGGGAGTGGATTACAAACAAGGGGCCGTTCCCAGTGCCTTTTTTTCCCTGAAGGGGTTGATGGGCCAGGGTGGAGAAACGGGAAAGGCGTGAAAAGAAGGGGGAAGTCAATTGTTGACTAAGGGAAAAAGAGGGAGACGCTAAACCCTGGGGCTAAGATACGAGACAGCTACAAGTGCGGGAGAGAATTGGGAAAAAAAAAGGGGGGGGGTCGGACAAAACCGGTAGAAAAAAGGGTTAAGACTGAAGACATGTACATAGGGCTTAAGTGGGGGTGCCAGGTTACAAAAGGGGGAATTGGGAAATTGAATGGGAGGGGGGAAGCCACCCGACTGCCGAAGCCAAATTAAAACACCCTACAGAAACTTAGGATGATAAGGAGAACGCAAAAAATAAGATGGGAGCTTTCAAAGGGCCGTCGAGGAAAAAAGACCCATTCATGTGGTTCAGGGGGGTCGCCAACGCTAAGTATGGGGGGGGACTCTAAAAAAACAATACGGACCGCCAAAGTAAAGGGTAGAACTCAAGACTGCGGAACAATAATGGACGAGTCAAAGATGAGGCGCACAAACTTAATGGTCTGTCAAGGAGAGGGAAGGGCTAAAAAACTACTCGAAGGGGAACTTGAGTGAAGGGGGGTTATTGTTGGTGGAGATTTGGATGTAAAAATTGTTTTGAGTGTCTTCCCCACTATTTAACGGAATTCCCGTGGGGGTACCAATTTAGGTGAAGAGAAGGGGGAGAACGGCTCTAAAAAAACAAGAAAAGAATCAGCCATTGGGAAAACTCGTTCAGACTTCCTCCATAAGAAGATCAGCAAATGGAAAAGGGCAAAAGTACAGATTACGGCGGAGGGAAACTCTAAAAGTCAGGAGGAAAGGGGGGGAACGGGCATAGAGCGAAGTGGGTAACGACCTTTCCATAAAAGAAAAAATAGTGAATCGTCCGAAAGAAACCGGCAAACTGAAAAAATGGAAAAGAAGGTTAGAAAGCGTACGTCTTTCAGTTAACAATTACAAAAGACGGCGATCTGGAGGGGGGGGGGTTGGGGGGAAAAAAAGAGAATACTCAAACGGAAGAAAGAACAATCGGAATTTGTTCAACTTGGGACTTAAAAATCGAATGGAAAAAAAATGGAAAAAAACGAAAAATCGGACTAAAAAAGGCTCAGATAAAATGTGGGACTGAATGGGCAAAAAGAAAATTTTCAAAACCTTGACGTTTGGGGGGATGGGGAAGGGGCGAAGATTGAAACAGAGAGGGATTTTAAAAAAAGGTGACGACGTTGAAGGGACGCAGGAAGCTCTCTCCAAAAAAAGAGGAGGAAGAGGTGAAGGACGATCATGAAGGGAAAACTTGCTAGCTTCACAGGGGATATCGTAAAAAGAACGTCAGACCGTCAGGTAGGGATATAATTTGTGGGGGTGTAAATTTACAATGCAAAAGGCAGGACGAAAGTGAGCTCGTTGTGAGCAGAGACGGGGGTGGTGAAGGAAAGGTTGGGACAGTAGAGGGGTGTCCATCACACGAACTTTGATGGAAAAGAGGTCGTTGTTTAGGGGCAAGGAGGGCAAAAAATAACAAACTCAGATTGAGGGTCGGAATAGTAAGCGCCATGTCATTTTGTTGGGCGTTCTTTCAATATCGGAGCCCAGATGGGAGGAGGGAAAGGGAAAGGGAGAGGAAGGAAAGGTTGGAGAGTGGCCAGGTTAGGAAAAGGCACTTGAGATGAAAATGGAAGAGGCTTCGTGTTGAGCTGGTTGAAAGTCGGCAGTATCTGGGGAACTGGTCACAAAGGGAAATGGAGGGATATCTGACTGCTTGAAGGAGTAACGGAGGGGTATGGTTGGCGGATAAAATCATGATCTTTTCGGGGTTAATCATGAAGCTAGGCATCTAAAAGGGAAAGGAATTAAAGGGGGTTACGAAAAAAAGAAAAGTGGTCTAACGAAAACAAATCCAGCGAAATCACCAACGCTGACCAGAAATCTCTTTATTTGTTAGAAAGACTCGAAGCTGGGGGGACCAGACCAGGAAGGGGGGGGGTGGGGCCCCTTGATTAGCAGCATTGTGGACATGCGGGTTACTGTTTTGAGCACTGGGGGAGGCAGAGGGGGGGTGTGCCTGAAAAAATAGTAGCGGGGGGGGGTCCCAGAAACATGAATGGGGGGTTCATTCAGAAGAAAAAGGAGAAAAGGCCGGGACGCGCCAGATGAAAGGGTGAGGGAGCCCTCGCCGAAAGTTTTTAAACGTGCTTTGTTTTTTTTCATCTATCCCGGCAGACGGGGGGAAGTGGAAATACAAAAAAGGAACAAGGGAAATCGGGAAAAAACAAACAAAGAGGAAAGTCCCAAAAGGGGGTTAAAATTGCGTGATTTTGGGATACTTTGAAAGCGGCGGTTTGGTCGGAAAAACAGAAGTGGGAAAAAGGAGGTAATGGACCGAAAAAAGTTGTCAATCGTAAAAAAGAAGTAGCGGGGGACGGGAGCGTTCAAATTTCCTTTCGAAATTAGTAAAACGGACAATTGAAAGAAGTGACGCAGTGAATCTGTAGTACATGACAAGAACACATTAACTTCTGTAGGACCACTGGACACAGGGGGGGGTGGTTAATGAAAATTAAAAGCTCTTTCCTCAAGTTGTCTATCTGGTGAAAAAAAAAGGCCCAGGGAGTAAAGGGGATTGGACTCAGAACCAAAATACAACTCTCTTGGTCCCCACGGTTCGGAGGCGCGGGAGGGAAAAACGAGAAACAAAGCAACAATCCTTAAAAAAAAGGGGCCATTAACCAACAACATTTCTTTTTGTAAAAAGAGAGAGAGATTGGCGGAGGAGAAAGCGTGAGGAAGTCATGGGGTGAACGTATCGAAGTGAAAAAATATTGGCGGCTAAAAAACAAAGAAAGGAAGAGGGGCACAAGCAAAAGATGGGCGTGGAAGGGAAAATGGGAGTAACTTAAGAAACATAGTCCAACCGTCTATTCCTGACCTGCCCAATGAGGAAAGAAAAGACCGCGCCGCGGTGGGGCGGAAAGAAAAAGCTCCACATGAAGAGCAATCTACTCCCAAGCAATTCACCTGGGGGGTTGGCTTGGATGGAGCGCAAAAGAAAAGGCGGAATAGGGTCTAGGGAAAAATAGGGGGGAGGAGAAAGGCTTGACCCTTTGTTCTCGGCAAGGGAGAATAGCTCGGTCCATCCCCACGTTTGGTTACTTACCTCTGTCTCAAGAGCAGTCCGAAAAGGGGGGGAGGGGAAAATGAGGAGTCACGGATAAGGGGAAAGAAGTGTTTAAGCAAGGGCTGTTGAAAAAGGGCCAGGTTACTTTTTGGGGTAATCTCCAAACTCGCCGAGGTGGGAGTCGCTTGTGAAAGTGAAAAGGACTTAAGGAATTTTAGCGGGAAGGGAAAGAAAGGACATCATGGAACATCAGTTATGTTCGGGTTCATCAGCAATAGAATAAAAGAAAAAAGGGTAGAAATTTACCTGGGGCCCAGGGGAGGGCTGTGCCGTGTAAAGAAGAAAAGGGCTTATACGGTTGGACGGGAAAAAAATGCAGATCATTGCCAGCATCTTGGGCGGTCAGCAACGCTTGGAAAGAGGGCGTCGAGAAGGAAAGGGAAAGGGAAAGAATGAAAGGCGGGTACTTTAGAAAGGGGTTAAGGTCTACCTTTAACACACATCACTAAGTGATGAAGAGGCAAAAGGTAAGAGGAAAATGGTTGGAGGGGACCCAAGAAGGAAGATGTCAAAAATAGGGGAAAGAAGGGGTGGAAAATTTTTTGGGGAGATGAAGATCAAGGAGCAGCGCTCAAAAAAAACTTCACGAAACTTTTTGAAGTTGTAGGCAAGCGCAAAAGTCAGGGGGGCAAAACGTATAAGAAAAAACAAAAAAGAAACTTCCGCTTACGGGAGAATAGGTAAAAAAGAAGGGGACCCAATGTCAGCGCAGGGAGTAAAGACAAAAATTTGGTAACTTCAGGCATGGGGCCCAAAGGTGATGGAAAAGCGGGGGGGGGGCAAGGAAGGGGAACGGGAAGATCGCGCCAAAAGATAATCAAAAGGGGAAAAAAGGTTTAAAAGCTGAATTCTCTAGCAAGGGGAGAACAGGTCTTCAACAACACTTATTAAAAGGGTGCAGACTCTACAAATGGGAGGAACAGGGACTGGGGGAAAACGAGACAGGGGGCCGAAGGAGGAAAAGGGGGGGCGCGGTCTTCAGCGTCACGAAGAAACTTTTCCAAGAGGTGCATCAATGCAGGAGTCCTGCTTGGAGGTACAGCATCGGCGATGTAAAGGGAAACATTGGGTGTGGAAGTGCGTTAGAGAGGCGCGGTAAAGAGGAGCTTCTGAGGGGGGTAACTTGTAATTTTGTTACAATTTGACTGACTATAAAAGAACCAAGACAGCAATGTTGAGCAAGTGGGGGGAACTAGGAAGGGGAAAAAAGCTACCAAAAAAGGGCACCTAGGGCATATTAAAAAGGGGAAGACGAATGTTCCACCTTTTCCAGAAGATGATACCGTTGAATTCGGAACATCGTTGATTGCTTTTTCGAAGGTTGTTAAATGATAACCACTGGGGACTTACCAAATTCCATTTCAGTAATTGGTGCCAAGTGGCACGGGGGCCAGGGAGAGAAAGGTCATCAAAGGGTACCCAAAGAAAAAGGGCATGATATCTCTAGTGTCAAACGTTATTCTACATAGCCAAGAGGCTGGAGACGCAAGCAAGCCTTTCCAATATAAAATTGAGGAAATAAAAGGAAGTGGAGGGGTGCCTAGAAGAACAATTACCGTCACTGATGGAATTATCTAATTAATGACAAAGGACAATACGTCGCACCATTGAAGTGGACGAAAGAAAACAAAAATCGAATTTGGGGGGATGAAGGGTGACAACAAAAAGGTGTTTATATCGCTTGCAAAACCATTTAAAATCGAGAAAGAATCCCTCATGTCCAACGGAGGGATGAATAAAGGGGCGGATAAGAAAAAGAGATTAGTTGCTCAAGGACTTCTATGGCCTTCTCTCACTAAGTCAAAAGAATTCAGGGAAGAAACCATAGTAAGGGGGTCTTAAAAGAAAAGAAGAATGTTTTTGACTGAATAAAGAAAGAGTTTTTTTCCTTAGGGGGACGCTTTCTAATGCGCTGTGGGGGCGGAAGCCAGCGGAAGTTCGAAAATAAGTGAGTATTAAAAAAGTGCGGGTTGAGTGCGGGGGGCTGCAGCTTTCCTTATTTCCTGTGGAAGGACACGAGTGGGGGTGGGGGCCTACCTCGGTCTTGGGGGATGAAGAACGGCAAATCACACGTTACTAACATGAGGGGGATAATGTTTCGCACCGAAATCGGAGGGGCGCTTTCTAGAGAGAAGGCAAGTGATCGTCACAAAATCAGAGGGAAAGGAGTGTCCAGCTGTTTCGTAAAATAATTTATTTGTTGTGCAGTGTGACGCAGGGAAGCAACGCGTACGAATACAAAAGGGGAAAAGAGCTTGCGATGTGGATGTGGGGGGGTGTGAGTACAAGTACCGGCCATGGCCTGGCAGAGCGAACCTTAAGGAAAAAAAGAAAAAAGGGGGAGGTGGAAGCAGGGAAAACAAAAAAAGGAAAGTTATCAACCAGAATCGGGGGAAATGTGGTGTGCTGGACTTTGTAATAGACTCATTCCGAAATCAATGTGGAAGGTGAAAATTGGGGGGAGTGGAGATGAGAACAAGGGTCGCTTCACGTGTACTAAGTTCAGCATTGGGACAAATTGGGCGGGGAAGAAAAGTAACCAGGGTGGCGACACAAAAGGAGGGCACAGGAGAAAAGAAGATCAACGAAAAAAGTTAACACATGGTAACAGCAGCGTGAAAGGGGGGGGGGGGGGGGACGTTCAGGAAAAAAGGTGACCAAAGGGGGGGATTGGGAATGGGCAAAAACAAGGCACTGCCGGGGAGACGATTCACAATGACACACATAAGAAGGGGAAGGGGATGTCATGCTAGAGGTCAAGTCAAATTATGAGGTTCACCGGCAGGGGTGGCGCCAGAGAGGCAGGAAAAACAAAAAACACTGTGCTGTGTCGTAAAAACTCTAATGTTTCAAACCGGACGAACCAAAACAATCCGGAAGAAACAGGAGGGGGAAACACTCAGAGTGAAAAGGGAAACATTCATAACGGATCTGATATACACGAGTAACAGGTTCGTTCAAGGCGGAGGTCAGTTGAGAAAAACTACCTCGAAAAGGCATTGAGTGAGGGGGGTTGATGTCGTAAAAAAAGGGGGGATGGTGGCGTAGCCGAGGATTGTGTTTCGCTCTAGGGTAGGAGGAGTAACCTGGTTAAAAGTAAAATTGGGAGATGAAAAACGCTATACGATGATAACAAAGATCTTTCTAAGACCAACAGGTCCCCACTTTGGGTTACAATCAGGGCTGTGCTTCAGACAGAACAGGAGCAGCCGGAAAAGGAAATGGGACTACCGAAAGAAAAAAAACTAGGAAAAAAAGAGAACGCAACAATCTCGAATGGTCTGAGGAACCACCTTTGTCATTCTACGAGAAAGGGCGTGCAAGAACCATGTAAAAGGCGCACCCATTTCTCAACTGTGGGAACGAACAAAGAAGGAAACAAACACATAGGAAGGAGACAATCCCTTGAGTTCTCCCCGTGGTCACAAAACATTCACCAGAAAGGGACAGGAAACGGGAAAATTTATTGGTTTTTTTGACCGTGCCGCGGAAGAGCTCAAAACCCGCACGGGAACCGAAACCAACGGAAAAAGTGTGAAAAGGAAAACCTTAAAAAGCTCACTTGGGAAAATGTCGAAAAAACGGAAAGAGGAGACAACCTGGCGCAGAGAAAGGGTCTTGTTTTCCCAAAAAACACATTATCCTAGCCTTCGGGCTGGGCTCACGAGGCCGAGTAGAGTGAGAACATGTGAACTAACAGTTGTAAGGAGAAAGGAGAAGAAGAAACAGTAGAGACAACACACAACGAGGAAGGGGAGTAAAATGAAGAATAGCCGTACAGGCGTCACATTGTTAATCTGCAAATCTAGGGGAGAATAAAGAAGCACCGCAAGTAATGATAGGAAAAAATTTGGGGAGGGGGGGGACATTAATTCATAGGGAGCAGCTGCTTCCTTTTTTGACCAGGCACGGAAGGGGGTGGGGGACAAGGTTAAGGGCAATGGCCTAAGTTGGAACTTTAGTGGGTGAGCTCGCAAGGTCAAAAAAAATGCAGTTCGAATCTGTGGGAAGCGGGGATAGAGGTAGGCAAAAACAGCATCACTCTTCAATCTCCAGAGGGAAGAGTTGCGGATGAACGCGAATAGAAAGGAAAAAAGGGGGTGAGAGAGGGGGGGGCAAAAAAAGTGAAATGAAGGGCACCTTGGATGAATTTTCATGGACATTCGGAGAGTTGTGAAGGGGAGGTCGCAGAGAGGGGCTTGGGAAGTCAGTGTAGGTGGTACACGATTAATCATACTGCGAGGTCCCCTGATGTAGTGTTGGAAAAGGGGAGGGGGAAGGGTTTTTAGGAAGAGAACTTTTATGGGAGAAGAAAGGGAGATCTGTCCTCTAAAAATGGTATGAGGGTGTTTACGACCACAATTTTTCCTCCTCCATTGTTTACGCACAAATACAAGGATTACGCAAGGTCGGAGGGTAGGTGTTGGAAAGAAACCGAAGAGGGGAACAACCCGAAGGTGTTGGGGGAGATCATGTTAATCATCCCGGGAAATGGCTGGTACATTATGAACTTCCGAAGTGGTACCGAGATGGGGGGCGGAAAGGAGGTGGTTGGAGAAGAAACATAAGACGTGGTTCTACAGAACCCCTTAAGGTGGGGTAGTCGACGGCGACAGGGCGAAAAGGAAGGGAAAAGCGCCCAGAGGATTGCAAGTCTCCCTCTAGCATCTTTTCGTCAACTCTTCGGGGTGTCAGGGGCCAAAGAGGAGCCCTTCGTCGGGCTTTTAACAAGTTCAAACACGATTATCACTTTACACAAAAAAAAAATGTAATCAAAAGATGGGGGGAAAAAAGGTCCAGCAAGGGCTGGCAAAAAAGTTCTTTGGGTAGGGGATACTAAAGCGGTGGGGGGGGGGCGAAAATTGGAATTCGCCAAGAAAAAAGGTTGTCGAAATGTAGTTCTTATCGAATTATCTGGGCCAAGTGGAACGTGGAGCTTACCGAAGGGGGAAGCCAGGAGTTGTGAGGGAAGGAGTAAGAAGGACAGCCAAAAAAATCGTGGGAGTCGGGACACTGGTTGGGTTAAGGGTGGGAGACGATTTACTCAAGCTAGGTACCAGCTAATCATGGATGTACTTTGGTCAGAACCCAAAACAGAACAAAAGACTCGGATAGGGAACGTTGACAAGTTGGGAGGGAACGTTATGACAACTGAAAACTTCCGACGCCTTAAGCATGAAACGCTGATGGGGGGGGGCCTGGGGGGACGAAAATCGGGGAAGAGCTTGCTAGCGGCGAAAGGTGGCTTTATCTAAATTTGGCCAATGACGGTGCTTCCTTTAGCAAACCAAAGGAAAGAGAGCCAAGGACAAAGAAAAAGGCGTGACAGCAAAAAATAAGCAATGCGAACAAAACAGCAGCATAAAGTCCTTTAAGTCCCTCAATGAGTGAAAGAACCGGCCGGAAACCGGTGGAAATGACCGCCCAAACAAGCAGGGGGACCCAAGAGGAGCAAGGGGATGAAACGAGGGGAACAAATCAAAAAAAGGGGGGGCTTTGCCTAAAAAGAAGTTACTCAATATTGCAATAGGTTTCTTCGAAGGGGGGGAAACTTGGGACGCAAGGCTGGCTAAAGGCAGGAAAGGGGGCCCAATCCCATAGTGGGGGTCTGGTAGAGGATGGGATCAGTGGAAGCAGACGACGGCGACTGGAGTTTTACGACTTTTCTAAAAAGGGCACATGGAGGTATAAATTTAAAAAAAAGGGGTACTTAGGTTGACACGAAAGCCCTTGGCCAGGAGGGTTTAGTCAGAAACGGGGGAAGGGAGAAGACTAAGGGAGGGGGTCGTTGCTGTATCGTGTCACCAAGGATTACGATTGGTAAGAGTCGTGTCTTCTTCAAAATAAACAGGACGTTTGAAAAGGGGACCGGATTGGGACAAATTGGGACTTACTTTGAGTAAAGAAGAATGAAGGCGACGTAGCAAGACGAATTTGGCGATAGTAGAAAAAGGGCCACAGGAATAGGGGGGGGGGGGGAGAAAGCAACGCGTCGTTGCAGTAAAAAAAAGGGGACATGGGGCTGATGGGGTTTCCAAGTTCCTATCAGAGTAAAGGAAAAACCATCATAAAAAAGCACAGCAAAAAGTGAGGGAAGGAGGGCAAAAGTATCCTTCGGAAAAGGTTAAAAGCGAAGAGCAATCTGCCCCAGAGTCATTGTTTGTGTAGACTGCTCCTCACTGACTAGCCAAACGCCTTGGAAAAACGGCGACGACGTGGGGAGGGGAAGAGGTCACAAAAAGTCTGAAAATGCTACAAAACAGAAAGCTCCTCCACAAGAGTACAATCGACCAATGTCATAGCTTGACGGGAAGGCAGGCACGAAGGTCGAACAGGCAATAGGCGGGGGAAGAAGAGAGACTGATGCAAAGAGGGGGGGGGAGGAGGGGACGGTGACCTATCGCGCTCATAATCAAACGGATCTTTTAGCTGCTCGGGAGACTAGACATTTGGGGAGGGAGGAAAATGAGGATGAGGATCAAAACAAAAACAAGAGTAGGGAGGAAAGGAAGGGACGCCCAGGGAGAAAAATGCTATATAACGCGGAAAACGCAGGAAAAACTCTGATGAAGGGAGCGTCTTCATCTTTCCGGAAGGAAATCAGATTTTTGCTAAAATCTGGGGGACATGAAATGCCGGGAGGAGATATACGAAAAGAAGATAAGTGAGAAAAAAATCCGGCAAGGAGGGGACACTAGATTTGTGTTCATGCTAATTCTTGTAAGAAGCTTTTCTGTGCGGGGAGAACTTTGGGGAAGGGGGACTTTGGGGCCTAGTGACAACAAGAGGGAGGAATTAAAGTGTTGAAGGGGGGAAGCAGTAGGTGAAAATACCTCATACTTGACACCTCCTGAATTGAAAAAGGATTTCGCTCCGCTTGGTAATAAACAGGGGTTGAAGGAGGGGAGGGGGTCAAAACGGGAAGGAAGGTGTTTTTCGTGAGTGTTAACTTTAAGATATCTTAAACAGTGAGGCAAATTAACAATCAGCAAAGTCATAAGGTTCAAAGAAAAGTGGAAAAAGGGGGGGGAAGGGTCTAAAAGAGCAAAAAACTCAGAAGCGGGGAGACTCACAAAATGTGAAATGAAAGGCTGATCGAGCATTCGGGTTATGAGCCATCTGCGCAGGCGAGTAGCGGAAAGGGAAAAAGCAGTCAAAGGGGCAAAAGAAGGTAAGGGGATCCGGGGGTAGGAATTTTCATCAACGACTTCGGAGCCAGAAAATACGGATGCATTATCTAATTGAAGCATAACACGTCAAAACTTACTTCAGGATACAGTGAAAAAGTTGCGGGGGGGGGACTAAAACAGAGTCCAGAAGTTGGGAAAAGATGTTACAAAAAATACTTGTTGTTAAAAAAAACCTCTCTCCCCTTGATTCAAATCGTCAGGAACGAACATTTAGAGGGAGTACTACTGACTCTTCCAAAGATGCATTAAGAGAAGAAGCTTTCTCCATTTGATGATCCACCGGTTCACCAGTTTCAAAAAAGCCTTCGAAGAAAAAGGGGGGTTAAAGGGGGATGAATTAAGAAAAAAAAAGGGGTGGGCGAATAAAGCACCAAATTGGAGTGGGGGGGGGTAATTCGGCAGGTATCTCATGGCGCTGGCTTTCAGCCAAAGAGACGGCGGTTGAAGACCTCAGTGGAGGTACGTTAGTTTTGGGGAGGGGCGGGGGTGTTCCTGAACAGCTGCTTATTGGTCTGGTGCAAGGGCAAGCATCGTGGGCGGTGGCTCCCGTTCTTTGGGGAATGCCACGTGGAAGCATAACAGGGGAAAAGGGGAAAACCATTTAAAAATCGCACCTTACAAAAAAAAAAGTTACGGACTGGTGTTCCGTAGAAGAGCTCGATTTCGAAAAAGCAAAAAGGGAAGGGGGGCGGGAAAAAATTAATGTTACGGGAACGGGGGGGGGAAGGGGTGGACTGCACCGTAGAGAAAACTCAAATTATCTCTATACATGTGGGGGGATGTTTTTGGGGGGGATGGATGAAGGAAAAACAAGAGGGGTAATGAGGCGAGTGCCTTGTGAAAATAACGGAACAACGAGAGAGCTTTAAGTAACAAAGTTTTTCCTGGCCGACCTAAAATCGGTTTAATGAAGTGGGGCTTGAACATGGGGGTAAGGAGGGGAGGAAGGGAAAAAAGGGAAAGTTGTTTTCGGGTTATAACACGGAAACGAGAACGCTTAAAGGAGGGGAAAAAAAATCGAAAAGGGAAGAAAGGGAGGGGAAATAATTTTGACAAAAATGTTTGAAGACAACCGCGGGACCTTCTCTAAAGCAGACCTTTCGTTAGTGCTTGCCCAGGAAACATCGTTGCGACCAGGTTGGGGGGTGGGGGGAGGGTGACAAGAGTGCATTGTTGGGGAGGGGTGTGCACGTACTGCTTGCCAATGGACCTTCCCCTAAGCGGCGAAACTTTCATGGAATATAGAAGGGGGGAAGCCACTTGGAAAATAAGGGGAAGCGTGCCCGTCTCGCCATCTGAAGAATGCCCACACACCCTCATTTGTTTTCTCTGTGAAGGGAACAAAGATACTGGATTGTGTTGAGGGGGGGGTAACTAAAACCATCCGGAAATCCAAGGCCACTCAGTCACGAACAGGTGACACAAGGCCTTCTCTTCCGAAAATACAGCCAAGAGCGAAAAAAAACAGGAGGGTCAGGGTACACAGCAGGGGAGGACTAACTACCAACCGGGAGGAGGGTGGGATTGGCGTAAACCAATTGGGATTTTTTTCGAACAATTTGTTCGGAAACCAATATTAAAGGGGGAGGACCCTTTTACCTTGAGAGGGGGAAGATCTGAGGACACAGGTTAAAACTATTCAAAAAAAGGCCTAACATTGGACCTCGTCTTAAAACTTCCGAAAGAGATCATCCTACTTAAGGAGGACCAAGGACAGATTACTGGGGAGAAGCGACACAAAAACGATCGAAGGGAGAAGGAAGGCCAACAGTTTTTCATCTACTTGGCAGGGTTAAGCAACCGGCCGATCTAAACATGCGTTCAGAAGAGGGGGGTAGGAAAAGAAAAGGACCCAAGGGGAAAGAAAAAAGTGAAGAAATTAGGCTGGAGAGCGAACTTCAGAACAAAGGGGACAAGAGCTTATGCAGAGTTGCTTGATGTGGGAGGAAACGAGGAAGAGCTAAAAAAGAACAAAACTCACAACGAGGGGGAAATACCATTTACAAAGTTAAAACTCTCTCCCCACATGGCAAAAACACGGCACTCTGCGAAAAATGGCGGCAAAATCAGAGGGGTAACTGAAGGACCCCACAAGTAAATAGCTTCCTGGTGATGTTCTCCATCTTGACAGATCGTTAGAGAAAGGGAAGAGAGGAGTTTTAACGGACTAGGAAAAGACATGGCATAGGTCTCAAAAAGGAGAAGGACAGAGAAGATTCCTCTTAACATCGGCGCTCAACATTTATAAAGCGATCTGGCCAAAAAGCGAGGTGAGCACAGACACGGACCGAAAAAGAGGGTGAAAAAAAAGGGAGGGGGGATTTGTCTTGTTGGCACCCAGATCTTACTCCGTTTTTCCAGAAGGAGGTGTGGACGCACAAGGGGTTTGGGGAAAAGTAAGGGGTGCAGGGGTATGTCAAAAGGTTTCCGCGAGGGGGTGGACCTTTTTCTCTCATCGGCTGGAAAAAAAGAACAGATAGAAGGGAGTCTGGTAATGAGTTAGGGGGGGGAAAAAAGTAACGGTGGCTCCAGGGAGGGAGGCGCTTTGAGGGCAGGTATTGAAATGTACCTATAGAAATTTATATGCCTGTTTAGGGGCGGGGGCAGGCAACGAAAGTTACGTAGTGGGATGAAAGGGACATGAGGGGAGAGAAATGTGGGAGCAGAATTCGAAGGGGGGAGCAGATCGTAAAAATCTCATGAGAGAGCTAAAAATTTGGTATGTGGGAGGGGGGAGTGGAATGTTTTAGAAGATCAGGGTAGGGGGGAAGAAAAAGGAAGAGCTCTAGGGGGGGGAAGAACCGGTAAATGTGAGACAACAACCTCTACTCAAAAAGTGCGACTCAATACTTACTCAGGGAGAGGGGGGGGTTTTAGAAGACAATCACTAGGGGGGGGAAAAAAAAGAAAAAAGACATGGGGTGGCAGAGATATAGAGCTCGTCTCTTGGGGGGTCGATTCCGGACTGCGCACTGGGCGCCGGATGGGGGGGTGTGGGTATAAAAAACAAGAGTGAGGGGGAGGTGGTTTTAGAAAACAAATGGTGGGGTGTCATAATCGCCTTCAAAACTCTTGTCAAGCTCCAGTGTTTTGCATGGCGGGGCACTCAGCAGCCAAGGGGAGGGGGGGAAGGCGGCTGTGTTGGAGTGTGAAAGAGCCGCTGCTCAGGTTGTAAATACAAGAAACCCTTTATTATGAAAACAACAAAGGGGAAGCAAAGGATGTTAACATGGCCCACGTCTGCGTAACTGAACTTGGATTGCTCTGGAACTGGCGTGTGGGTTCACGAAAAGGGGGAAAGCCGGAATGGTCCGACAGGGACACATGAAGGCGAGAGAGTAATCTGAATAAGCAAAAGCAAAAAATTTCGCGTGGTAGAATAAAAAAAAACAAATTTAATTACCATGAATGTACTTCCTTTCCATTTTATTAAAAGCAAACAACCAGGTACAATTTGGGAAAAGGCTGAGGATAAATTTACACTGGGGGGATTCCGCCCTTTCTCTATTGTTTAACAAGGCCCTCAATGGATAAAAAGGGCTGGGTTGAAACCAAATACCAAAAGCAGGGATTGAAACGTTGCTGACGCACGAGAACTTACAACAAAATCCTTCCAGAACAGGCCATTCTGGAACAATCAGCTGAAAGGGGGCTTGGGGAGAGAGGGAAGCTTTGGAGAAAGCTTTAAGGGTCTGCTAACCGTTAAATTTAGGCACCATAAGAACGGGGAAGGAGGGGAAGGTTCAGCAGAAAAAAAGAACAGGCCAATCAATCAAAAAGTGAGGAACTAACAGCAGCATCTAAGTACCAAACCGCAGCAATGGCCTTTTGAAACGGAAAAAATGGGGCTAAAAGGGAAGAAGGCTCGCAAAAACTCAAGCGCCCAGGGGTCACTCGGACAGAAGTCAAACAAGGGTTTTTTTGCTCGTATAAAATACCATTCTATGGGACAGGTCTATTTAAAAGAAGGGGGTGCTGCGAGGGGGGTGAAAAAGGGGGGGGCCGAGATAATACAGTTAAAGAGTCAACAGCTAGTCCAAAGGGGTCTTATGAGGTTCTTTTAAATGGGAAGTAGGACGGAGGAAAACGGAAGAGGCATGAAGAGGGGGAAAAAGGGAAGGGGGGAGAGCAAGGCGGGTAGTGGAAAACGGGTAAGGTTGGTGTTAACATCTACAACTCGGACGATGTTGTAGGGGAACTGGTCAATGGGGTAGACGACGTGTAATGGGGGGGAGGTGTTTCAGAAGGGGAATCATGAAAGAATGGTGTCTGAGAAGTCGAAATACTAATAAACAGACTTTTCTCCAAGTGACCGAAAAAAGTGACCGGTTGGACTGGAACTGACGGAGAGGGGAATAAAAGGGATAGTGAAGGAACGGTTGGAAAGAGAAAAAAAAGGAATTCCGAGTCATGGTCTCAACAATGGCAACGCGAGATTTCCTTCAAAAGGGCCAAAGTGCCCTTGAAAGGAAAACTGAAGGAATGGGGTTAATTGAAACTAAAGGGGTATAATATGGAGGAAAATCGGGAAATCACGATTGAATGAGAAAATCACTCTTAGCGATTGGGACAAGAAGGCGAGAAGATGCAATATGCCCAAAGGGGCAATGTGGTTGGGTAGGGCTGCTGAGGGAGAGCAAAGGAAGAGACTGCAAACGCCTTACCACGGCTACACTAACTTTGGTTGAATGGCCGGTCTTTCACAAAGTGACCAAGTACCAGAGCGTGCAAAAAATAGGCAGAGAGAAGTACGCAAACAAGGGAGAGCTGGAAAAGAGAAGAATCGCTGAGATACGGCATAGCGTAGTACTCTCCTCATAGGTTGGCCGACGTGGAGCTGGGGATGGTCCGGAAGGGAAAGGGGAAAGAGATGGGAGGAGAATCTCATCAGGCAAAGGGAAGAGGGGACCGAATTCGACTTTTAAAGTCAAAACGTTTGGGAGGACAAGGATCGAACAACAACCACAACGATTATTGCGAGTATCTCCCTAATGCGAATCACACCTTCAAGGAAGAGCAAGCGGAACATAAGTTGTCTGAGAGAATGAGAGGAGGAGCTGCCCGTCAGAGGAACATCCGCGAAAAGAAAAAATCTGGGGGCAAAGCTCTGAGGAGAGACCCAAAATGCCGTTCTAACATCCTAGAATCGGCTCTCAATCTCTGACATGGGGGGGGGAAGGCTGGGAAAAACTCTATGCGTCGGCAGGGGGAGGGAAGCTTTACTGGGAAGGGGACACTTTGTGGAAAAGGGGCCTGACGAATGAGGTACCGTGGTTGAAAGACTTGTTTGGAAGAGATCATATTCCACGCACCGAAAGAAACAAAAAAAATTGGGCAACCGAAGGGGGCAGATGGGGGAAAGATGATGTCGGACCTCCTTGGGTTGGAAAAGTTTGCAAGAGAATTTTTAGTTCAAGTTATTTCCTGCAACGATGCTTTTTTTAAAGTATATATATGAAACACTTTAGCAATTAACAAATTAAGTTCAAAAGTAAGTGGAAAAGTGCACGGACATTCAGGACTGGGAAGCGTGCGACGCCAAAGTTGAGGAAAGTATGACGCTTCTACCAACCGGTAAAACAGTGATGCTACGAAAGGGGGGCTTTCATGAAGGAAGAACCCGGAACCAAGTCCACGGCCAACAGGGGAACCAGAATGTCCCGTGCTTATCCCTCAAGACGGTGAGCAGAATGCACTGGGGATGAATGAGCGAATTGATGAAAAACACGGAAAGCAAATACAATTACTTACGGCAAAAGGAAAAAATTGACTAAAAATCGGGAAACAGAGTTGTTATTGTGTTTACAACAAAAGTAAAGGAGGGGGGTTTTGAAAATAGAAGAAGGTGCTAGCCACCTCTGAAAGAGAAGAAACCGACTATTCGACTAAAAACCAAAATGCGATCACCAACTCGTTGGCCAGAGCGGGCTCCATTGAAAGGGGGAGATTAAAGACAGCCTTGCGAAGAACCAAAGTTCAAGAAGGAGGGGGAACGAAACAAGTGGGGGAGATGTCGTTAGAGGGAAGGGAAAGGGGCTTTTACTAAATCAAGCCCCAAATTGATTTTTCTTCCCTTCGGCGGGACCTTGAGCTCATGGAGCGGGGGGGGCTTGCCGAAACGGAGCGAGTACTATTGCTTGGGCTTTTTTATTCTTGGGGGGGATGGACTGACTGTGTTTAGCTGCAGGGAGTAGGGGTCAACCTTGGAAGGTGTCAAACGCATGATCGGGAAATTCTTTTGTCCCGAACTCGACCGTATGGGAATCCATTCGTAAAATGTTGACAACGGCGCATTAAGCGTGGAGAGAATAGCAGGCGAGAAAGGGGAACAAAAAAAAAATGATTAACCCCTTCTTTCGTCTTCCACGGGTGGGGTTGGGGGAAAGGTGGGGTATCGAGTACTCACGAGGGCAACGCACGGGCAAATCGTCGAGAATGTGGATTTTTTTCGGAGAAAGTACCTTGGGGAGACCATTAGGGGGGCCTGAACAGAATCACAGGAAAAAAAGGGAGCGGGTAAAGGAAAACATGGGGACCAGACTACCTACGGTTTGAAGTGGCTGGCCCTGGATCGTGGGAAACGAAGGGGTCAAAGTAGGGGGAAAGTGGAAAGGGTGAGGGACGCTGCAAAGAAAAACAAGGGAAATGGTCAGATACCTTCGAAGCGAGAAAAAGACATTTCAGGCCATTTTTTCAAAAGTTGGGGTCAACAACCGCCTGCACATGAGCTGACAAGAGGGAAAACCCGAAAAGGGGAATTACCACTGAGGGAACTTATCTGTGCTTGAATTTGTGTGGGGCATTCCCATGAGATTCAAAGTGTGGTAAAAGGGGGGAATGGGGGGGGAAAAAAAAGACAAGTCCGACGGTAAAGACCGAGAAA
>Ga0179591_1338946_pt1 | contig 24460 bp, 32 predicted proteins | sample CZOMad2_1_08_16f_FD_182891 | JGI IMG/M metagenome (GOLD analysis project Ga0179591, IMG submission 182891) | Vadose zone soil fungal communities from Angelo Coast Range Reserve, California, USA - CZOMad2_1_08_16fungal (PacBio error correction) | ecosystem: Environmental > Terrestrial > Soil >...
AAAAGGGAGGTGAGGGTTATTTCCAGTCCGACACGCCAGCCGAGGCCTAAAGGGGGAGTATTTCCACACCATTTAGAAAGCGAAAGGGCAGGAACGTTGTTGAAGGTAGCTTTAAGCAAAGGTCACAAAAGTTCCGACCGTGATCAGTCCCGGCGGTGATTTGAAGGGGTAAAAGGTAAGCGTCGGGGGGACCAAGGGAAAATGGATGTGCTTCAGAAGGTAATACTTGCGCGGCAAAGTAGGGATGCGGCTGTAACCATTAACAACTACCAGAGAGGGGAGAGAAAATATCTCCGGAATTTGTATAGAAAAATCCATAGATGATCATGAAAAGGATAACTCAAAGAGCACCTTATAAATTGGCGTGGTACTTTCCAAGGGAATAAAGCAAAAAGAGACTCTCCGATTCGTCTCTCATGAAGAAAAAGAAAAAAATATTCAGACAAATGTATGAAGGAATTATTAAATCGATTATCTGCAAAGGGTGTAGGTACAGGTTTGGGGGATCAAGAGGGGCCCTCATTAGCCAGGGGAAAATGGGGGAAAAAATTGGGTCGGACTTGGACCGGTGCTGACTTCGGGGGTCAGAAAACGAAATAGAAACCAAGTCACGTAAGCCAAATCATTCTGGACGATCAGAACAAAAGAAAATTAAGTGGAGGGGAAATCAGGGTCACCACTTATGTTGGATTATGGACTTCCCAGTGGAGCTCGGTGACTTGGCGAACGCAAGATTCGTTGGCTTCATAATTACTTCTCGGAAAAGAAACAGTTCCCTACCGGCATCCTGAAACGCGTCGCATCATTGCAAAGACAGTCCTTTCACAAACTGAGATTTTATAACGTGCGCGCACAAAGGTTGGAAAAAGGGGAGTAGGGGGGACCGAATACAAGATAAGCTACAATACAAGTACGTCATGGCCGGACAACCGATTCAAGCTCCTCACAGGCATGAGAAATCACGCTGAGAGAGGGCGTTTTGGCCGGTTTGTTGCGTACTGCGCAGAAACTAAAGAATGAAATAACGTAAGAAGTTTGCTCTCAGAGGAGTTCATTTAGTGCTAACGCTAGCAAGACTATAGCGGGAGGGAGAGGGGACCAATTCAGGTTGTCAAGGGGGTGGACGATGACAGCTTGTAGAAGAAAACTCAAAAATCTACAAAAACGGGGAGGAAACAACTTCTTGTCAGGAAAGGGAGGCTCGCGAAATCGGGTTAAACCTGTGGGAGACTCGAAATCAAAGCTTTTTTCCGTAGGGAGTGGAGGGAAAAAAAAGACTCAGGTGCGGGTCTCCGTAAAGGGTATATTGGCGTTTTCCACTTGGTGAAGCACTACCAATTGTCGCCCAGTTTTTGGGGGAGCCAATTAACGAGAAAAAAGATTTTTGGTAAGTTTCAAAGCTTCAATTGAAACGGTACTGTTGAATCTACCACAACTCGGGGCTGGGTGGCGGTCATACAAACTCTTGATAACGATCATACTGCCGGCCGCAGGAGTGAGCGTTGCCCAAGACTTTTCCCAAAAGAAAAACGGGTCGCGGGATCCGGCCAAACAGGATATTTATTCGCAGCTATGGCAAGATGGAGGAGGAGAATCGTTCAATGAGGTTGCAAACAATAATGGGAGGGGGACACGCGAAAAAAAAGGGGGCCTGAAAAAATTGAACATTACGTCTGACCAAGCCAAGGGGGCAGGAAAGACAGGCATCGAGGGAACGGACTGACTGAAAACGAAAAAAATTTTCAGACAATCCAAACCTTAGGACGCCAAAGGCAGCGCAGTATCAAGAAAACTTCAAGGAGGCTGAACACTGGAAAATCAAAGCCTGCAGAAGCTGGCTGCGTGAAGAGGAAGTGAAACGACCAGCAGGCATAGGGGAGGGAAAAATCATGCATACGGCTGCCGAGACTCGGAGGGGGGCCGCTGGAAAGAGAATGCTCAAGCGAAAAAGGACGTACTATTTTACCTGGTCTACCACAGGGGAGAACAAAGTATCAGTAAACCTGCGTATCGGAAAGTCAAAAGGGGAAGGAAGGGCGCCAAGGAAACTAAAAAAGTCGAACACTGCGAAATGGCAGGAAAAATCGGAAATTTAAACTGCACTAAAAACCGTCCCAATGGCGCTCGGTCTGCGACTGAGGCGAGAAAGGGAGTGAAAACACCATTTCACCGCAATAAAAAGGGACTGAACGGCGCAGTCCAGGACTCACTCAATGAACCAGGTTTCAAATGGCCGCGCCGTTCTGGTTTAGAGAAGATGCAAGATTCTTTCCACAAAAACAGGGGAGCTCTGCCTTGTACCGGCTGAACACACTCAAACAAAAGAACTCGGAATCATCCTTCTCATCAGGGATCGGGGGAAAATCATTTGATTCGCTCTGTAGGACGCGTGAAGGCAATCACCATATCTCAGAAAGGAGGGAGATGGTCAAATTTGCAAGGGAAAACACTAAAAAGAAAAAGAAAGGACAATCATCAGGATCAGGATTTTTCGGTCAAGAAATGAGAAGGGTGATCCGATCAGCCCCCTAAGCAGTGTCGTGCGTGGTGTCAGCAGAAAGAGCTCAAAAACCTAAAGGGTGTGAAAATATTTATCTGGAATCGGAACAAGATTTCAGCACTATGGAAAAAGAGAAAAAGAATCAACACTGGTTTTCATGAGGTGGCGTGACAAAAATAAGTGAAAAAACCCCCCGGGAAATTGCGGGGAAGGGGAAAGCCAATTTCTTCTTGGCCATCGGCCTCAGTTAGCCGGGAAAGGCTGACAGTGCGCGATTAAGATTATTGGAATAAATTGTCCCTGGGGGAAAAAAAAAAGCCAAGAGTTCTACGTGTACTAATTGCCAGGAAAGCGGAATGCTTTCCATTTGAGAAGACGCAGGCACTAAATGAGGGGTACTTTGGATCTACCTAATTACACACGGGGGATGAAATCCAAGGTAAAGGGCTTCTAGAATGCCGCTGAGAATAATCTTATTAATGGCTTGAGCCACTGAACAAAAAAAATTTTTCGCGAGGGGAGGGGGGAGAGATGAGCACGTTTTACTTTGGAAATTAACATTCCTGCTGGGCTTTTGCCCACGCAGAGGAACGTCCAACTATTCGGAGCTGGCGCCCATGAAGAAGTCAAGGGGGTTCCCTCCTTGAAGGGTGTATTATACTTGCGCGTTGGGGGTGCAGTCCTCCTATTTGGAATGGGGAAAAAGAAAATGGGGTCATTAAAAGCGTTCTCTCAAGGGCTACCGTAGTGTCAATAGAAAAATGTCAGAAGTGAATTGGGTCTCACTTTCCCTGGGGAGAATGACAGGAGGACGGTTTTCAGAAGTGTTTGCCAACACAGCACACCTTCCTTCGGTCTGGGAGAAAAACTAGGGGTGCTCTGCAGAAAAGGAGCTGCGAAAAGGAAAATCCGGTGAGCTTGGCGAGCGCGACCCTGGTAAAGGGTATGGAATATCCCTTGTGAAAGAGGAAGAAGGTAAATGGGGGTTCGCGAAGAGGGCTCAACAAGAAGTCCTGATTCGGATACGGAAAAGAATTCTGGAAAATCGCTGTTTAAAACAAAAACTAGGGAAAAAAGTTTGTCTGAAAGTGGGCTTCAAACAAAAATAAAGGTGATGAAAGAGAAACGCCAATTTCTAGGCTTCAGGGAAGGGAAGGGACTAAAACATTCTTCAAAAAGACTATGACCCAGCTCAAGATCTAGAAACACACCCAGAGTTTAAAAAAATAAATCACGGTGGGGAAACAGTCTAAAAAACCTAAAAGCCGCAACGTCAAGAAAGTTTTCGGCCAGGCGAGGTAGCGCTGTTTGATTAACAAGTTGCATCTGCCAAAAAATTGAGACACTCAAGTCAAAAGGATTTTAAGCTAGCAGACGAAAATGACCTCTAATGTCCCTATGAGAGAACGTATAAATAAAGTAGATGGGGGGGGGGTTGGGGGTGTGTGGCGGGGGGGGGGGGGGGGGGGGGGGGGGGGGGGTGTGTGGTTGGAGCTGTACTTTTCTCAGGAACAAAACATATACCAAAACGACCAAAATTACTCTCTGTAGAGGAGCAGTCGGGATGGGGCAGAATCAGTCTGGGGGGTTCTGAACTCTTCGTTCATGGAGAATTAGTTCGAACGAATTCAAAAAAACTTGGAGGAGAAGTTATCCCCGCATAATATGTGTCGACACCTACTATCATTATTAGAGCCTTGACCTGGGTGAGGCGCGGCATTTATTGTGAGGTCCTACAAGGGGGACTTTTTCCTCAAAAAATAAGCAGGAACAGAGAATGGACAGAGTTACCCAATTCATTAAGCCACACTCAAGTGGACACGGCCCGGCAATTTTAGGTGTGGGAAGCAGGGAAGTACAGGGAAGTGTCGGTTTGCGGTTGCCCGGGTGCGGCGTTTCTTGAACCGAGAGAAAAGGGGAAATTCCCAACCGAGGGTTGAGCACATTTTGATTCACTCGCTGGGGAGGGGGGGTGAGGCCGCGCCCCAAAAGACCTAAACCCCAGGAATGTTCGAATATTTTGAGAAACAAAAGATTTAGCCAAGGAAAATGCGTTCCTATGGGATGTTTTCTGGAGAAGAGAGAAAAGAGAAAGGCGTCGCTTGGGGGGTGAAATTGAGGTAAGTGTTAGATTTCAAGGGACTGACACTTATGGGTCCGTGGCTTCGTGGATGGAGGGGGGGGGATTAGGGATAAGGAGGCATCAAAGAGGTACTTTTAATCAAATTGGGGGATTGGTCGCCACTTGCATCGTGACAGGTTCGGGGTCACGCAACCGCAATGCAATAAAGGGGATCGCAGCGTATTCTCAATTCTAAGAAGGGGGACGCGAGTTTGTCACTGTGGAAAAGGCGACTCCTTCCCTAAAAAGAAATCGTTTTTCCCTTCTACAACAAAGTCCAGGGGGACGCAGTCAAGGCATAAAAAGCACTCATATCTTAAAACGAGTCCGTCTTGACGGGTGTTTCCTACTCCAGATCAGGAGACAGACGGCGTTCGTTCGGATTCGAAGAACCAGAACCAAGAATCGTTATCAGCAAAACGAGTATTATGGAGAGATAACTCTTAGAGGGGGGAGGGCCTCATACGACGAAAAAAATCCTCGGTTTACTAGAGGGAGGAACTTACGCGGGCAGTTTTCCTTCGGTTGGGGGAAGTATGTCTGATAACGGGGGGGCGTTCCATTTAATTGGGATCCTTGACCCGGGGGGGGAAATGGAAGGTGATCTTTACATGCGTCGACTCAGGAGTCGAGAACACTTCATCCAGGTGGGGGGGGGAAGGTAGGGCGCCATGTCTTGCAATTGAAGAACAGGAAGGAAAATGGTGGTGGGGTGGGGGGGGGTGGGTTGGTGTAGAGAATAGGCAAATATACTTCCGAAAGGGGTAAGAAAACGGATGAATTCCTCATTGAGTGAGGGGAGCAAAGCAGACCTATCCAAGGAAGGACAAAGCCAAGGGAGCTTCGGAAAACAAGGAAAAGAGAGAGGCTGAGTCTCTCGGGAACTAAAACCATCAGATGAAGGAATGTGGGGGAATCTTGCTTATTCAATGTGAAAGAAAACTAGAAAAAGGAGGGGGGGGGGTGGGGGGGTATTAAGGGGGGGGTTGGAATGCTCTACTGGAAGAAGCTCGGAAGAATTTAATCACAAGGATCAAAAAGAATTGTGGTCACTGGGGGGGGGACCGTATCACGGTTGCAAGCTCAAAATAGGCGGAAACAATGTTCACCTTATCAAAAAGAATGGGGACATTCAGACACGGGAAAAATAAAGGGGAGTAATGAACGTTCCAGGATGGAATTAAGCAAAGTGCGCCCACCATTTCGAGACAAGGCTAAAAGGACAATAAGGAGTTAGGGGGAATAGGAGTATGAACTCTCGGCAGAACTATGACATCCTCTAAGCAGAAGGGGGACTGGGATCAGTTTCATGACAGCCGGGAAAAAACATATAGAGGTGATAATGAAGGGTTCACATTAGGGGGGGTGAAAGATCATCTCTCCAGTCCGCCGTGTAGTACCCTAAGATCGAGAGAGGGACTACAGGGTAAACGAATTCAACTGCTCAGGTCTGTTGGGGGGTGGTCTTCAATTAGAAAGGGACACTAAATGTATAAAGGAGGGCGGGAACGGTTCGATCATAGGGACCTGAAGGGTAAAAGATATCCCTCTCCATCAGCAGAGGAATTAATTGTAAAGAAATGGTAGGGGGACGAGGCATCGGGGACCTCAGAAAAAACACGCGCTACATAGAGACGGATGAAAGATGTGAGCCCGTTGTCAGGGGGAGATAGAGCTGTGAATTTAACTCTCTAGAAGCAAAGAAAGGGGGGAGGGGGGTGTAAAGTCCGATCTTGAGAGGGGGAAAGGGACAGACTGTTGATAGGAAAAAAAAAGGAGAACTTTACGGGAGGATAGAAGGCTTGTTCCTAGTGGTTACATACAAACACAAAAGTAACCGCCCAGATTTGAAAATAAGAATAAAGAAAGGGGAGGATTTTTCGTTGGTTGACCTGTAGTCCGCGGGTAGGAATAGATAAATGGGATAGGCGGGGTTGTAGACGAAAAGACCTAAAATTTTCAATTAATGATGCGCAGAACAGACGGAACGGGAGGGGTAAACAGGGGCTTCCCTCAAAAGGAAACACGGTTTCATTGGATCAGAATTGAGGGCGAGCTATGGCGGGAAGAATAAGAAAAAAGGTCAGGGAAAATCATCGGGTTTCGGAATCCCAAAATGTAAGCCATTTGGGCGGGTTGGCACCAAAAAAAAGGGAATACTGAAAAGGGGCAAGGAAAAGCGTCACAGTAAATTCTTACCAGTCCTGACGGAGAGAAGGAGGAGAAACGAAGGGGGGTCGTACCGAGAGATTTAATGAGCGCATTACCTGAAAGAGGAGGAAAACCCAGTCGCATGATAAATACAAAAGGGCAAGAGAAAAAGAAGGAAGAACTGCCTGTGAACGCCACGCCTCCTGGAGATCTGTTAAAAAAAGGAAATGGTACTTTGAACATCGCCGAGGGGAGGGTTGAAAAAAAAGGAAGGGACGGAAGAGAAAAAGGGAAGCGTCGTCTAAGACTTCTAATAAAGGGCACAAACCACTGGTAAAGAGATCGAAGCGTCAGTCCATCTGAAGTCTCAAGAGGGTACTGGGCGGGGAAATCAGGGAAACTTTGTCAGGGGAGGTGTCGATCATGTCAAAGGAAATAGGCCAGGAAACTTATACTCCATTCGGACAATGGGGAAAAGGAAGGGGAGGGAGGTCAAAGCTCGCAAGAAGGTCTAAAGAGGGAGGGAGGGTAAAAAATCAGGTCAAAACAATAAAGTAAACCCTCAAGCCCAATTGTATCGATAAAAGTCAAGGATGTCTACTAAGCTGAAGAAAAATGAGGGAGGGCCATCCACCATTCACACATTTTCCAAAAGGGAGTCTGGCGAGGCTCATAATGACCATTTGTTTATTAAAGGGGGGGACTGAATAGACACTGAGTTGGAAATCTTGGAAAAGAGGCTATAGGAAGAAGAAAAGAAAAGGCGGACCACCCTTCCCTAGACGGGTCAAGGCGCTTGATTGTCCAAGGCACTCACCGCACTGAACGTGAATGGGGAGAAAGAGAAGTAAGGGATCTGAAAAAGACTGACATGACCTTAGGGATGGAAAGGACTCTAGAAGGGGGAGAGGAGGAGGGGACAATCAACCAGAATCTCTCATAAGGAATGAAGATAGGAGTTGGCCTTCACGAAGGTCGAAGAAAAAAGAGGATGGTTAAGGGTTCAAAACTATCAACGGGGAAAAAAAGGAGGGGATTAGGAGAACCTGCATTCGTGACGGTGTAAAAAGCAACAAGAGAAGGAAAACGAAGAGGGAAGTGTGGAAAGAAGTGATCTGGGGAAACGAAAGGGTCCAGACACTATTGAGAAAACCAGAAGGAGGAAGAAAAGAAAAACTTTCAGTCGGTAGGTGAGGGGGAAGACTAGGAAGTCCCTGGAAATTAAAGGATTCAGGGGTCAAATTTCGGGGGGGGGGTCACGTCGGGTAGGGAAAGAGGAGAGTAGACTGAGAAGGATATGGGTCTCTATGGGGAATTAGGGGGGGTGCAGGAAGGGTCCCTTATTTTCTCAAAAGATCTGAAAGTTTCGATTAGAAGGGAATAAAGGCGGGAGGGAGGGGCCTGGAGGTTAATGAATCTTTGAGCAGTGGGACGAAAAGGGGATTTCCTGGTAGTCAGGGGCTGTGGGGTCAAAGAAGTACCACGTTTTAAAATCACAATCGTCGGTGCCGCTGGACGAAAGAATCGGATATCATGGAAATGCTTTGAAAGAAAAGAGGAGAAAATTAATCTCTTCTAGAGTGAGGGAAAGGTACTAAAGAAATCGGTCCTGCTTTTTCTGTTCAAGAACCGGAATAGGAAGATTCAGGGGAATTAGGCGTGGAGAAGGAGGGGAAAGGGAAGTAAGGACCTCTCCTTTGTAAGGGTGTAGTGGGGAGGAATGGCGGGTGAGGACTCGATGTAAGGGAAGAAGAAGAGATGAAAAAAAGGGCGTCTCGAATAGGCAGAAATGGGAGGGGCGCAAGCATCAGTCCGATGACTCGGGGAGGCCGTTTAAATTTGAGAGAACTGGAACGGGGGGGGGATTCAGAGGAAGGACATTAGGGGGAGGGGAAGGGGGGTTTGTCTCCGCGGGCCTTGTGTCACGGCAAACCCTACGAATGGTCATGGAAAAAGGGAGGAATGGACGACACTATGAGCACTAACTGGGGAAGGAGTAGGAGGAGGAGGAAAAGAATAGAACTGGTCAGTTGAGCCACAAGCTCAAAAAGAAACAGTTAGTGGAAGTAAGCAAAGGGAAAAGAGAAATTCAAATAAAAACGGCCTGAAAGAAGGCAGGAAAGAGGGGGAAAAAAGAGGCACTCTTTCTCTTGTATTGGAAAAAAAAAAAGCCCGGGCTCAGGCGATATATCTGACAGGAGAGAAAATCTCTGGGAAAAAAATCAAAAAAAGAAAAGGGAGGGGGCGGACTTGGTAATTGGTTCAAATCTGGTCTCAAACAGGGGGGTTGATTTAAAGAAAACATATTTTAAACGAATGGGCGAGAAACGTGAATTCAGGGCGGGGTAAAAAAAAAGAGGAAGGACGAATCCCAAAGAAGGGGGGGATCGGAAAAAAAAAACCTCCAACATGTATTGGAGAGAGAAGAAAAGAACTTTAACCCCGGTTCAGCGCCGTCTAAAATCTTCCGCAGCGTTGTAACCCCTTCATAAGGTTTATCTCGGAATAAGGGGAGGGGAGAACCACTATTAAGCTGTCACAAGAACACCTTGTGGAAAATGGACAGCGGTCAAAAGCGGGTGGAACAGTATTAGATAGACCAAGGGAATGAGGGGGCCCTATGAGGAAGACAAACCTTTACTAATCTTGGGCAAAAAAAGATTGTGGGAGCTAGTGCTCATAATACGAATACAAAATAAAAAGACCAAAATGAAAAAGAGGACTGAGAGGGATATCAATTTCTGCACGGATGATGGTGGACTTACAGAAAAATCTTTTCTATAGAGGGTAAGCTAACTAACTTCAACAGGGAAGTCAAGGGTATCAAATGCCTGATTAAGGGTGTAGAGGGCAGAAATTATGATTAAAAACTTCAAGTTTCTGAAAAAGGTAGTCCTCAGGGTAGAGTGTTCTGTCAGGGGTCAAGATTACGCAGGTAACGTGGAAGGGTTGCACTTTATGAACAGGAAAAGGAAGAAAAATAAATGGGTAACCATTCTTAGTGATAAGGTAAGTGGCCTCCACTTTTAGTGGGGAAAAAAGTCCTCACAGGGGATCGGGGGGGAGACGGGGGTTCAGTTTATTTGGGGGGATGAAAGAGCTCCTTTCGCACTGGGGGGAATTTCAAATACCCTATTGTGAACAGGGGGGGGAAGGACACGCGTCTAGGAAGGGGAGAAGAATACAACAAAACTGGTCCTAAAACCTTTAAGGAGAAAAATTTCTAGGAACAAAGGGAAAATCAAAGACATACATTTGAAAGAGTGGGATGGTAGAAAAAGTTGAAGGAGAATCAGATCGCGCGGCTTAGGGCATGCGGGGACGTGGGGGAGGGGGAGAAAGGAAGGGCGGTTGGGTCTCTTTCTTGTGAGGCGTGTACTACAGGAGTCAGTTTGGGGAAAGTTTCAGGAAAACGAGTTGGCGGCCGAGAGGGCGGCCGTCACTGGGGAAATAACCTCCCTAACTGGCTCACAGCGGTAGGAAGCATTTTCTCGACCATTGGACGAAGGGTGAATAACTGTCCGGAAGGAAATCCCCAGGGGTAAATTAGCCAAAGAAATAAACCATTAAATTCAGGGAAGACAGCACGAAGATAAAGAGGGGTAAAGGGGGACCACTGGCCTCTTGAAGGGGGTTGGTAAGAATACTCCCTCACAGAGGAGAACGAAAGGAGGGATTCGGAAAAATTCAATTCCCAACGAACAGCTCGAGTTAGCTCTCTCACAACACAAAAGGAGAAAGGATACGCGCAGAAGAGGGGTGGCGGGGGAAGGAAGAATAAAGGGGAAATCCAGCCGCCAGGTGAAAAATAGTGATAAAAACACCATTTTATCGCAAATGGGGCACGTCGGTGGGGGAAGATAGTTAAAGTGGGATGCTTGCGGAAAGGGGGTTCAGTTCCTGCCGGGTGTTAACCAGGGGGGTGGGGGGGGGGTGGTTACGGGGTGATTCGGGAGCGACTCAAGGAACATTCCTTAGACCTTATTTAAAGACAGAAAAAATGTGAGTATCTCACTACTTGAGCATTCGAATGTTAACTGACTGACAACTAGAGGGGTCGCCAATTAGTAATGACATTTATCTACGGAGCCGTCTCACGTACAAGAAAAGCAAGAAGAAATTATCCAGGGCCTGAGCATCGCAGGACGGTTCAACCCCGTCATAAAGCAGGAAGAAAAACGAGACTTCAGAAAACATCAACTCTGTCCTGAATGTAAGAAAAGGGAGGCGAGGCAAGAGTTTCGGAAAGGAAGGCGCTCATGAAGGGGTTTTTTGGACTGAGGAATCCAAGTCCTAGAAGGGGGACTTTGAGAAAATTTCTAACAATCGGGATGTGAAAAGCACTTTGCGCCGCTCTAGGGGGGAAAAAAAGCGTCCAAGGTAAAGTGACAACAACGAGAATTCAACAGGGGGGGGGGCATTAAGGTCAAAACCAAATCAAAGTGGAGAGAATACAAACTTATTTTGAAGGCATACGGTCACCAGGTTGCGCGGGGAAGTTGACTTTCAAGATTATGGGGAGGTCCCTCTCGGAAATGGGAGGACTATCATAAAAAGCTCTATCCCAAAGAGCAAGCCGAAACCGGCCTGAATGAGAAGAGGTCTAGGAAATAATTGCGAGAACTCTGAAGGCGTTTATAGTCGCGGACTGTTTTACTATTTAGCCGTCAAAGCGAGGGGGGGACACTATGAAGAATAAAAGTCGTTACATACCCTAGAAGAAAAACTTCAGACATTGAGAAACTGCCGAGCGGGGAACCTTGGGTGAAGGGGGTTTGGGGGGGGGGAGGTCTTCCTCAGAAAAAAAACAAAAAAAAAAAAAAAAAAAAAAAAAAACAAAAAAAAAAAAAAAAAAAAAAAAAAAAAAAAAAAAAAAAAAAAAAAAAAAAGAAAAAAAAAAAAAAGAAAAAAAAAAAAAAACCCCAAGAACACAAACCAAAACCCACAAGAAAAACAACAAATAACCCCACAAAAAGAATAAACACCACCCCAAAACACCAAAACACCCACACCACTGAACGAAAACAAAAACAACACCAACCAAAACCCAAAAACCCTCCAACCACCAAACAACCAAAAACAAAACCACCACCGAAGAGACCAAAAGAAGAAAGAGAAAACAGACACAACCCACAAACAAAAAAAACAACCCTCAAAAATACCCCACAGAAAAAAAAATAAAAGGAAACAACAACAAGTAAGGCAAAGGACACAGGAAAAAGAGAAGCGAAGTAAAACAAGAGACCAAGAGCCACCCCCCACACCAAACACAGACAGGAGAGAGAGAAACCAAAAAACAAAGAGAAAAAAAAAAAAAAAAGCAGAACAACCAGGACAGAAAAGAAAAAAGAAAGAAGAAGAAGCTAAGGAGAAAAGAGAAAGGAGAACCACAAAAGAAGAGAACACCGGGGAGACATCAGAACACATTACTCAGACCACTATTAGAATTGGTGGCGTATCCGTTGGTCTAGCAGAAGGAGCGGGCTATCTTCTCTTCTAGGCACAACATTAATCGGGAAGGGCAATTTCCACAGGTTTCAGATGTGGATGGGGTAGGGATAACTCTCTAGATAGCATGTGTATAAATTGAGGGGGAAGGATTCAGCGAGGCAATCTTTTTTACACCGGGGAAAGATGAGACCAAAGGGGGGGGGGCTTTTGGAAAGAATAGGGGTTGCATTGAATCGGGAGTGGTTCGCTCGTTACATTTATAGACATGGGAGTTGAAAGGGTCTCGGTAGCACTACAAAGTTGAGAAAAGAGGGTTAGAAAAAGGTCCGAATAAAAGGGAACGGACTTGATGAAAGTTAAAAAGCGAGAGTCTACGTTATGTTTGAAAGGGGGACTCATGAGGGCTGGGTTTGGTTGCGCAGACCAGAAGAGGGGGAACAAAAGAAATTCCTTCTGGACTGAGGAAGCTCGAAGGATGGAGAAACGGCACAAGGGGGGAGAGGGACCAAGCCGACGCAGGATTTGTTCTGAGCTAGAGGGGAGCAAACAGGGCGGACGGGTAAGAAGATAAGAAGGTGCACCATCTGTGGTGTGAGGGTGGCAAAACTAAAAGGGGACACATTTTCATTACGAGGAAGGCCAAGGTAGGGAAAGGGGAAGGAAAGGGCTGCAGTTGATGAGCGGCAGTAACCTTAGCGAGCTTTTAGGCGCAGGAAACCATCGGGACGAACCAAATCAAAGGAGAAGTGGTCATAAAAAAACTGGAAAGCGAGAGGATGAAACTCCTTTGCAAAAACTGCAATAGGACTTGGAACTTGCGGGGTTGAAACGGAAAGCAGAGTGTTGGGTCCTTTAAGTAACGTGAATAATCCGAGGAGGGCGTAGCTGCTCGCGACTATTAGAAAGAAACATCGTACGCACTCCTAGATGCTTCAAGAAAAGAGACAATATTCTAGTGGAATAGGGGGTGTAAGGGGGGGGGGGGGGGTGGGGGGGGGTGACGATCCAAAGGATCAGGAAAGAAGGAGGACAAGAACGGAGAACGTACATGAAAATAAAAATTCAGAAGGGCAAATCGCTGCATTTCGGAAGAGACACCGGCTAAGGGAACCATCCGGGACTTTAAGGAAAAAATACGGAGAAGGAAAAAAAAGACTACAAAGGGGACACTATACTGGCAGAGACCAACAGAATTAAATTGGGGCCAAAAAGTACCAAGTTTGTTCCGGGGCGGAGGGGAAAATTCAAAGAAAACACTCAAGAGGGAAAAACAAAGGGTTTTATTCGGACTGCGCGAAAGAGGAAGAACACTGTGAGTCTGGGGAAAGCTATATTCACCCTATCACTAAGTCTTACCAAAGGGGGCAGGTGGGAGGAGATTGTCCTGATCACACGCAACGAAAGGAAAATATTGGAGGGGGAGAGCAACTTAGACATCGGTATCGTGAAAAAGGGCAGAATGAGGGGGGAGGGGTTAAGGAGACTCGAAGACGGCGTGAAGGCATCACAAAAAGAAAAAAGGAGGAGGATGAAAGAGGAGAGGGGGTGATTTGGGACGGAAAGAGACGTCATACAAAAAGATAAAAATCATCATCATGGGGGAATTACTTTTAAAGGGATGAAGGATTTGACAGATAAATCACGTTCAGTTCGTTGAGTGTGGACAATCAACCAAGAGGGGCAAGGGGGGGGTGGGGGGGGGGAAAGAAAAGAGGTTGATCGGGGGGGATATAGGAACTAGGACCCATAGGGAGAAAAGGTAAGGCAGAGCCTTCAACAACCTGGGGCATGAAGAGTGAGGAAAAACCTTAAGGGAGACCTCAAAGTCCCAGGTAAAAAAATGTGGCTCAAAATGAATTTCTTTTTCCCGCAGAGATACATTGTCAACAGGAAAACGGGGTATACATTTGGAGAAGGAATGGGGGAGGAAAATCTTTTCAATTAATTTTAAAAAACCTTAAGTGAAATAAGAGTGGCCGGCCGAGGGAGCGAATGGCCGAGCGGGAGAATGGAATGGCGTGAACAAGGGTTGACGGGCATCAGGCTGGGTGGAGGAACTTTGTATCGACAAAGACCAGGAAAGGGGGGGGATGAAAATGAGGTATCGGAGATACTTCCGCTGGCAAGAAGAGTAGGGGGGGAGTAAACCATAGGGAACAACAAGGGAAGAAATTACCGTTCAAGATCTGTTGGATTTGCCAGACCTCTGTAATTCTGGGAACAAGGAAAAACCTGCATCAAAAAAGTAAGCACATAGGAGTAAAGGGTTTCTCCCATGAGAAGTCCGAAAACTTTTGAGGGGGGATGACGGAAAGGGCTTTTGCGCTCAGAGGGAAATGATGGGGTCATTAAAAGAAAGGACTCTCCTGGGAAGAAAAGTCAGGAGAAGGGAAAGAGAAAAGTCTTGACATGGTCAGAACTATTGCCCTTGCTTCATATTAAGAACATGAGGAGACTCAGGGGGGGACAAAAACAAAAGAAAAACACGAGAGGATAAAACCTTAGAGGAGAACTAAGCACTAACTTTTGTGAGCACAGATAGGCGAAAAGAAATTGCGTCTTTGTACGGATCCAAAAACGCGACAAAGGGCCGTGAGAACTTGGGACCTAGGAACTTACATATTAGAAGGGTAAACATTGACAAGGAGGAGGGGGGATCGAATAGGTGGAATATTCTGGTCCAAAAACCAAAAGAGCAAATGGAGCGTAAAATACCGTCGAAGACATAGCTGTGAAACCGAAAGCCTCATTTCTTTTCTTGATTGAAAGGAAAAATGGGAGGGAAAGCATGTTCTTTCTAATAGGAAAACACATAGAAATGGGGGAGACTAAAGGGAATGGCTAAAACATCCGTCCGACATGCCAGGAGAGATCGGAATAAGAAAAATCAGAGGGTTGAGAATCGCTATAATTTGAGATTTCAAAAAAAAAAGAGGACTGCATCAGTTTCATCCACCAGGGCTGTATATTTATGGGGTCCGAAAAAAAGGGGGGGAAAGAGAAAAAAAAGGAAAAAAACCTTTGAATGCCATGCCAGCAGCTGGAAGATGGAGTCTAGATACGAAGGAACCAGAAAGGGGAAAGGGGATGAAAGGCACCTTACTGGAAAAATAACTTGGAGGAAGGGGGACTCAAGGTAATTTTCTAATAAACCCCAAAAGACCAAAATTACAATAAAGGAGTAAGGGATAAAATTAGCAGGAGGGCTGGGTACTGTCCTACAAGTCGGTCACTTGTCGCGATATGGGGGTCGGTCTGTAAGCTCCAAGAAAAGGGGAGCCTTTATGCCAATCACCGAGGGGGAGTTGAGGGGCCTATAAATTGATTCATGACGGGCGTTCTGGAAAGGAGGATCTGTAGAAGGGTCTGACGGATTCCTAGGACGCAAGAAGAAACAAAAATAAGTTTACTTTAACACTAAGAAAACAAATGGGGGCGAAATTCTGATAATCAACAGAAGGATACGGAGCCGCAAAAATTGTATTGGGGGAGTTGGTAGTTCCAGAATTGATCTGGGGAGGGACGGGGACCTTGTACTATTTGCGTTTGAAGACGAGAGGGGAAAGGGGAAAACGTGGAAAATTAAAAGGAAAGGGGGGAGCACAATTTGGTCACCGCGAGAGGAAATGGAAAACGCGCAGAAAAAAACAGAATACCCCTTACTGGGAGGATAATGGGAAGGAAGAGGTGATCCTCAGATGGGCTCAAAAACATGGAATGTGGTGTAAGTATAAGCGGAGATAATCATAATACTGATGAGTGACCTCTTTACGGGGGGAGGGGGAAAGGGCAAGGCCAAGTCTGCAATTGGTCTCGGCTGACGTGGGAAAGGTGGAACGGTTCGAAAAAAGAAGCAAAGAAAAAATGCGGGCAAAATTCATTTGGGGTGATCCTATCGTAGACCGTGGGTAAATGGGTCAAAAGAAAAAAGCATGGAGTCCCGAAGGGTCTAAGCAGGGGACGCAAGGAGAATCCATTTCGAAAAGGACGTGAGGAAAGTGAGCGTAGACATGTAAAAGGAATCACCAAATTCCAATTCCGAAAACTGCAGGAAGTAACTAAAGGTTACGGGAACAAAAAAAGATCGGGGAAAACAAGGGGGTGCCAGATAATGGAAGGGTGTTTGCTCAAGACTAGTCTCCCGCTTCATGATGGGGGGGCATGACAGGGAACCCTAAAAAAGATAAGATTGTATCGAGATCAAAAAAAGAGAGGGGGGGAGGGATAAGATAAAACGCTTCATTCGGTGGGAAAGCATCCACGACAGATAATCTTTAGACTAACTTGAGCAAACCATTTATAGCTTCCATTGGAGAAGCGGTGGTGACGATAGGGAGAGGTCTTTCCTTCATCAGGGTAAGGTCATGCCATCCTTTCCCCCATTTTGATTGACCAGGGGAATTGAGTGAAAAGGGCAAGTCCGAAACCAGTGGCGTACATCATTTCGGGACACGGAGGGAAGAAGTTTAAAGGGTCCATTGCGGGCGGGAAGGAAAGCAAATAGGAAATATCTTCCTGCTTTTGTAACCAGAATGGATTGCCGGGGCATGGAGATACAGGGAAAAGCAAAGAATCAAGACCCTTATACAGAAAGACCGGAAAAAACAAACCCCGTACGCAAAAAAAAAATAAGAATCAGGGGGCGATTAATCATTCAGAAATTGGGAACTGGACAAAGAACTCGGCATCAATCTCGCGGATGCCAATTTAGCGAAATTATCTCACTTCGGGGTGTTAGGAAATGGGGGGGGCGCTGCTGGAACCCGCAGTCAAAGAGCCTGGGGGGGAAACGGGTTCTCAACAATCTGGGGTTATTGAGGGCAGGGGCACTACGAGCGAATCCAGCACTCAAATCTCCCAAGGGAACAACCAAAAAAGGAATTTACTTAGGAGTACTCAAAAGATAAGGGGGAGGGGAATTCAGATCTTCCAACTTATTGGGAAAACTTTGTCAACCATGCTTAATCTAGACGTGTTCATAAATATTCGGAGTAAGCAGGGCTCGGCGGCATAAAGACTAACATATCTCAAGAGAAGAAAAAAAAAAAGACCGGTGACAAGAAGAGCATGGAGTACTTCAAAAAAAGAACACTGTGATGCTCACTTTTTCCGGAGGTGCCGAGAGCGCAGAGGATCAAGAACGCAGGAGGAAGGGGGGACTTACAATAACAGGCTCATAGTGCACTAATTGGCGAGCTCCTACGGTACATTGGGAAGGGGGGTGGGTTTATCGTCGTCCTGATAAAAGTACAAGGTCCAATTATTGCGGAAGAACTAAGAATGGGACCTTCGGGCATGATGGCTCTGTGGATAAAACGACAGATATCGCTGAGGGGAGCTGAAAAGTGAACAGGGGGGGGGGTTCTTGTGGACTGGACAGGAAAACAGAACCACGAGAGAAAGAGAAGGATACGGCAGGAGGGGCCCGAGGGCGGGGGAAAGAAAAGCTCGGGTCACCTGAGTCCGAGAGGCACATCCCTGGGGGGGGAAGGGGGTTTACGATATTGACGAATGGGGCGGCCAGGGGGGACTAATGGTTGGGGTCGAATGCGCCGTTACATTTGTAGGAGAGAAAATTTGAGGGGAACCGAAGGGGTTGGCGAAGTTATGGCACTACACCAATGTGAAACGAAACAGAGGCAAATTTCAATCGAGGATTTTTTCGGTTTGGACTAAAGGTAGGGTAGATCAATGAAGACGAAACTGGCGGGGGGGGTGGGGAAAGACAAGGAAACTCTCACTCTTGGAACGATAAAGCTAAAGCCGCATAGCGGTCACCCCCCCCACCACAACAACAAAAAACAAAAAAAAAAAAAAAAAAACAAAAAAAAAAAAAAAAAAAAAAAACACAAAACCACGTCCCAAGGGAGTTTCCTCAAAAGAATGTGGGTAAAACGCAAGACACGACCAGAGGTCTTTCGCAGCTAGTGAAAGATGAAAAACAGTGGTTTTGAGCGAAAAAACGGGAATTTGCAGACCGGGAAGGAGGGTTGGATTTTGCACCACTTCTAAAATTCCGATGAAAAAGGCCTGAGCCATCGAAATTAACTTCTCCAGTGCATGTTCAGGAGAAATGAGGTCGTGCATATTATACGAGTTTCAAATAAAGCCACATGACCTTACCACGGAGTGAGAAAAAAATGAGGGCGAAGTATCAATACACCCTCAAGGAAAGGAAACTGAAGAAGGGGGCTCACGAAGCCTTCAAAAGCTAAATTTAAGGAACTACACTTTAACATCTACCAACAGAGGAGAATTATGCAGAGTCGCGGACTGCTGCGCGCCGACGGCAAAGGGACATCGTAACGAAAAGAAGATCTGAGGGAAAAAAAGAAATCTCATACATTGACGGCAGGGGGGAGAAGGGAAAGGGGAGAAACTATAATTCCATCCCTGAGGCCCGGGAAACTGGAAACAGAGTCAAATGGCCAATAATGAGTAAAATTCACGAGAAGAGGTCGAACCGTTCGAACACTGCTCGAGGTTAAAAGGAACTGGAAAGTTCAAGTCTCATGAAAAATCGGGTAAAGAAGGACGGGCAGGCGAAATGAGGAGAATAAAAGACGGGAGAAAAAAAGGGAAAGGTGATTAAACGAACCCCAGGAAAAAAGGTTGACATGGGAGGAATTACTACACTCAAGTGAAAAGTTGCTGAAAGCGTCTCGAGCCTTCTACATACGTGGAGGTACGAAAAGTAGAAAACGATCCAAGAGTCTGTCCACCAGGCCCTAGGGGAAGGGGCTGTAAGGAATTGGTAACACGCAACGAACTGCGTGAGTGGATCATACGGAAGGGTATCGTGAAAAATAAGGCCATCATGTGAAGGTATTGGAGGAAGAGGGACTAAAGAACTTAAGGCAAATGGCCAATCATCTCGGACAATTTGAGTGATTGATTTGCCTTCAACCGAGAACTAATAAAGATCTTGGTGGAACACAGATCCCGGCATAAGGATGAGTCCAGCAAAAGAAAGTAGGGTTTGCGTGTGGAACAGACGCAAAGCGACACCGGAAGGGAAGGGGGTGGGCATAATATTTATCGGGTGAATAGGGATAGGCACGTAGAACGGTTCAGAAGATCCGGCAGAAGCAAAACTGGGAGGATGGAGGGTCCTGGAATGAACGTACCTAAAGAAAGCAAGGGGATGAAATGAAAATGTCATTCAGGGGGCCGAGAGGCGAAAAAGGAAAACGAGCGTGAGACAGGGGGGGTGCGATTGGGTGAATGAGGAACTTAGAAAGGGGTCCAAAAATATTTTTCCCCTCAGTCGAGGAAGTTAATAGCGTGAGACCTAAATCCTTAATTCATATCACTGGAAAGGGAGATAAAGTTCATTCATAAGGGAAAAGGGAAGGAGAATGGATCTACCAAAGGAACAAGGGCTTACACTGGGAAAGGGTAATCGGCGATCTTCGCTGACAAAGAAAGGGGGGGTGTAGAGGGCAGAGGGGGGGGGAAAAACTACTATGTCTCGCAGAAGTGTCTCGAAGGCACTTTACAGCCCTCTGTCCAGTTCCGAGGGGGGGGCCAGATCCTTCAAGGGGGACTGCAGATTCAAGGAAAAAAAAGTTAGTGGAAAAAGCGGGTCGGGGGGTACCTGAATTTCCTGGGGAACTTGTGGGGGCTGGGGCCCTGGGGGGGAGGTTGGGGGGAGTCCTCCTGTTGAGGAGATTGGATGAAAGGAGGAAGAAAATGACGACAAATTAGGGGCGCCGGGGAAAGCAGTTACCTGGTCAACCCGTTTCGCCCTTCCTGTGGGAGGAAATGAAAAATAGTCAATGGGGTTTCTCCGTGTGAAAACAAAAAAAGAAAAAACCAAGAAAGGGGGAGAAAAGAGGAAATGTTCTACACGATGCTAGGAACTTTGGGGAAATCGCAGCGAGAAAGAAAAATATCGGGGGGTCTTCTTTACGGGTGATCCCCATTCGACCAGGTGGGGGAGGAAAATCCCTTGGGAAAAAGATCATTACAGAAGGGAAAAAAAGAAGTGAAGGTATTTATCGGGAAGGGACTGAACCCACCCGCCGAGGGGTCGAATAATATTCAAACTTCGAATACATCGCGGGACAAAAAAAAAAAAGCGGGGAACTGTTCCTTCGTTAATGGGGGGCTTCAAAGGAAAAAGGATTGGTTAGGGAGAAAAACAGAGTTAAACTCCAATGCATACTCTGTAGAAGAGTCGCGGAAACATTCTTCCAGAAAGGGGGCCAACATCAATCAATATCTAGAGAACAACGCCACAAGATGGCTCATACGGAGAGAAAGTGAAACCGATTTCTCGAGCGACCCGAAAAGGGGAGAGTTGTCACCATAAATTCTAGGGTGCTCTGGATTTTTTAAGCAACATGACCATAAGTAAAAAGGAACCCTGAAAATTGACAAGGGGGACGACTAATAAGCTATAGTTGTAGTGGAGATAACTATTCAAGAGGGGGTACTAAAACGCTTGGAGGCCCAGGAGAGAGTTTACTGCAATACTGGGTACGACTTTGAAATGAAGAACGAAGTAACCACAGAAGACCAAATGAACTGTATCAATGAAAAAAAAGTATCTCGTGCACGTAGGGGGCGGAAAAATCGGGGTAGGGCCATGAAAAGGAGGGGGGCTTTATCTCGGGGACTATATGGGAAGGGTCATAACGAAAATAGGCAACATTGCGCTAGTTAGAAAAATTAAATGTGAGCCGGCTGTATAGGAAATGAGGGGATCAGGAAGGGAAGGGGTTGAAAAAAAAAACAGTCTCTTATTTCTTTAGAGGTGGGTGCAAAGATTCCGAACGAGAAGTTGCGCAAAACCGAATCTTGGGTCGTTGCAAAAGAAGCGAGCCTGGGTCCGGCCAGTCAAGGTAAAAAAAAGAAAAACATTTACGATCCTGGGGGGTCTGAAAGGTTTGGGTCACGTGTCCGGAACTGAAGGCAGTCAATTGAGGTGTGGGGGAGAAGGTTCCCTGGAAATTGGAAGGGGAGGCACCTTCAGCTCGTTGGGGGGGGGACAGGAAAAAAAAACATCAAGGGGGTTTATTCATTTGTGGGTCTTCTCGACTTGTGGGGAGAGCGGGGGAAAAAAAACCTGGCCAGAAAATACCCAAACTGACTGTAAAATTTCTGCACATTGAAATCGCCTCTTCAATAAATTGCTGAGATTAGGGGTTCTGAAGTATCTATATAAGAAGAATAGTCGCGGAAGGGGAGGTTTTACCGTGCGAAAGGGGGCCTGGCAAGTCAGGCAAGTTTGCTCCACGTGCTGTTGGTCGGTGGGAGGATCTACGAAGGAGAAGGGGAGTGAGGGGTCAAATTTCATTACGTATGGGGAAAGCCGATTGGAAAGTGGAAGATATGGTTCAACGACCCGAGAAAAAAAGGAGGGAAGCTCCAGCGGGATTCCAAACTGAAGAAAACAGTCTCAGACGGGGTCTCAGGAGCGAACGCCTGTAATGAATAACAAGTAAATTGCAAAAAAAAATGGGGGAAAACATCATTAACTGTCAAAAAGAACTCCGACAGCACTCACTAACTATGGCAACAGGAGTGCCCACGGCAGTTGGGATAAGTGTGGCACTACTCAAAGGCACACTTTGGTTCGATGATCGGAACCCGAAAAAACCTCGAGCGGGTAAGCTCTAGCAAAAAAACGTGAAAGGAAAGAGAGAGTAAAGAGGTCAGAGAGGGCACATCCAAGACCAAGCCTCGGAGACTAGCGGAGTATTGAAAAAAGTGCACCAGGGTAAGTCAGTGGTGTTGAGGGGTAGAATTCTTGACCGGGAGAGTGCGGAAGGTGGGAAGGCGGGTACACTTTACCCCAGTTGGAAGTTCCAGGGGTGAAATGAGGGAAAAGAACGGATCAAGGTAAAGACCATGGCGTGTCAAGAAAGGGGGAGCAAAAGTTCTTGGACGAATTGGAAAAAAGTGCCATGACGTCCACTAGCCCGCGTAGACGCAGGCGGACGTCAAGGGGGGTTGGGGGGGAGGAACACGCAATATTTATGCCATGGGGAAAACGGATGCAAATCAAACGCAGCCCGGACCAATTAAGAGCCAGGCATAACACGTACCGCTTAAACCCAGAAAAAAGGGCCGAAAAGTTCTAGAGAGGAGACCTAAACCATCACTCGCCGAAAGGGGTAGGAATCGGAAGGAGAAATCTTGAAAGAATTATATCAAGTAGTGGGGGGTTTGGTGAATTCGTCTCGTTAAAAGTAACGCAGAAAAGTGAGCAAACAGGTTTTCTCAACCGTCGTGGGGAAGGGGGAAGAGCATCCGACAGCAAACGCCAATTCCCAAGGAATCTCCAAAGAAATGCCTGGACGATTCGTAAAACGACCAGAAGGGCGGAGCAAGGAAAAAAATGAGTGTCTTATCATGAAAAAAAAAGGGCAAAGCGAAAGGGCGAACGGATTAGTTTAGTACAGGCGTATCCTAGAATTCAAGACAGGAAGAGAAATCTCGCGAATCACAAAAAAGTCGGCATCATTTCGCCGGAAACAAATCATCAGGGAGGTGATAACGTTAGAGGTAAAGGGGGGGAAGAATATCGCCCAAGGATCAAGAAATCCTAGTCCACAGTAACCGACGATGAAAAGCAGAAGTACGACATTGATATCCAAGAAGAAGGCTCTAAGGAGGGGGCTTATTGTGGTAGGTCAAACGTCCCAACAGTACCTACATTCAGTTTTCAGTCCGGTCTCGAACGCCTAGTTCTTTATCTCTCGGATAGGCCGAGACGAGAGCGAGAGTTGCTGCTTCAATTTGACACAGGGGTCTGTGGTGAATATGCAAGGTGGGTGTAACCACTCTCTACCTCGACAAGGGGAGCCAACTGCACGCAAAAAAAGGGTCAGGGTTTTGCATCCGAGAAAATAGGTTTTCAGGGAAAGAGAGTAAACAACATAAACTTGTTGTGTCTTGGGTTTATGAAAAGGGAGTGAGGCAGCACTGGACGCCTGTTTCGCGAATTCCGAACGTGGAAGTATCGAAAGGAAGTGCCTACTGGGGTAACTCTTAGACCACAAAAGCTGAACAAAATGGGGGAAAAACAATACACGAATATCCCGGTGGTTTCGTGGAAAAGTCACGACGGGGATATTATGCATGATCAACGGCTGGGTGGTCGCGCTCACTGGGAGGATAACGATAAGGACTGCGGCCGGACCGATATCTGTAAGGGGAGGGGGAAAAAAAAGTGTTCTCTCCGACACTTTGTCGCAAGGGCAAAATACAGGGTAGTATGTCTAAGAGTGGACCTTGGATAAATGCAACAGTTCGGGACAAGAGAATAAAAAAAGTGCAGACGAGAAGGGGCGTGTGTGAATTTTGGGAACCAGGGGGGGGGAAAAAGCCAGGCCTTTGTCATTAAGAAAAGAGACAAAGGAAAAATCAGAGGCAGGTCCAGTGATAAGAACGAAAAACTGACGGCTTGCACGGGAAGGAAGGTTTCATTCAATACTCGAAAATACCAGGGGATTACGACAAAATCCAGCGCAGTATAAAGCAGAAAAATAATAACGAAAAACGCATTTTGAAACTCTAAAGGAGAAGGAGGAGGGATGGGTGTAACTTCAGGGGTGAAGTTAACATGGGACAGCTGAAGGTGGTAAACTTTATCATCGCTAGAGATACGAGCGAATCTATTTAACACTCGGGGAAAAAAGTGGACCTAAGAAAATAAAAGGGGATTGGAGCACAATCCTCTACTATTGGACCGGGTGAATGACTGGTCATGGGGGGGCTATCCACATTATCATCCAGAAGAAAGGAATCGAGAGGAACCATTCATTGGACGATTATTCCTCTTACAGGCACAATCGTACCGAAAGAACTGCGATGGGCTTTGTCCCATCAGGGAAAATTCCCTGAGAGATCAGGAACCTAGCAAAAAAATCTCAGACAAATGGCATGAATTGGACGACTCGTCAAAGGGAGGGTATTTCCACCACATTCAAGAAAGTTTCCAAAGGGGAAGGGCGGCGTGAAAAAAGGGACTCAGGCAAAAAAGAATTAACAAGGGGTTGTTCAGGAGAAAAAAGCGGGGCAGCTACATGAAAATTGGTTGTACCTATAGCTAGAATTACAAGATATGAAAAAAACCCTTAAAAACTGCATGTGGGGAGGTTAGCGTATAGGGTCCTGAGGGATCACCCAAGACTGAACGGTGGGGAAGGAAATCAGAAAGAAGAAATATCGGGAAAAAGAATGCCATCATGATGATTGGGTCGTCTAGGGGAAGGAAGGGCATAACA
>Ga0179591_1299955_pt1 | contig 24451 bp, 14 predicted proteins | sample CZOMad2_1_08_16f_FD_182891 | JGI IMG/M metagenome (GOLD analysis project Ga0179591, IMG submission 182891) | Vadose zone soil fungal communities from Angelo Coast Range Reserve, California, USA - CZOMad2_1_08_16fungal (PacBio error correction) | ecosystem: Environmental > Terrestrial > Soil >...
GGTCTCAGGCGAGATCCGTTTATGGTGCCAGGAGGAGAGATTGAGATAAGCTCGGCACCAAGCCCGCACCGGGGAGGCAAACGTATTGAGGAACTTTAGTGGCCACTGGAAAAATCCTAGTGACGTGAAAACGGCACAAACCAGGGGGGGTCGAGAGAAGCCGAGTCTTGAGTCTAGACGGAAAGCTAAGATAATCAAAACCCTTTCAAAAAAAAAAGGAAATCTTCTACGGTTCACAATCGGAGAAATGCCTCCTCGTTGGGGAAGATTATGAGACCCGTGTAGACGGAGACAAGGATTATGCCACGCATGACTGAGCCCTTTTTCTTTGCGAAATGGTTAATTCGCGGGCCACCGGGGGGTGTTGACAAAAAAGGAGAAGGGATTGAGGTCTACTTCAAGAACTGATCTCTGACAGACCCACCCGACAAAAGACTTCGACCTGCCAGATAAGAAAATCCGTCGCTCTGATCTAAATATGACCTATATTCGAGGGGGGGGGGGAGGAAGCTGGAGTGAGACGAAAAAGAAGTGGGAAACGAAGGGGAGTGAAAAAGTGGGACCACCTCGAGAAAAACGTCTGGGGTCATGAGGACGCGTTCGCTGGCTTTTTCGATGAGTCCACTTCGAAGAACTGGACACCTCAATAGTGACTTTCTCTTGGATCAGAGGCTTTGAGAAAGAGAAGAGTCTACCTTGTCGTTGGACCATATAAAAGACCTCGAAGAGGTACGTACGATAAGTGAATCTTCTCCTAAGAGTAGGGAGTGAAGGGGGAGAACGCTCAACCCACCCTCATCGGAAAAAGTGAAATTATCTCCGGAAAAGTCTTGTTTACGGAACCTCAGGGAAAAAAAAGAGAAAGAAGTAGTCACGGCCAGGGGAATCGGAGGAACGACTCGAATCTTTTTTCGTAAAACGGTAAAAACCAGGGGGGGTGAATTCCGGGGTACAAAGCGTCTTGAACCAAGATGGTAGTTTCATAGATGGTGGGGTTCACTCCCTGGGAGGGGAAATTAGATCGACCAATAAAGAACCTATGGGGGGGATCCCAGTGTAGACAGCGACTGCGGGGGGATGGCTCACAAAAAAAGAGACCCAGGAAGAGGTGCTGTTTCTCAAAACCAAAATTCGCCCCGAAACGGATAGGGTGAGCGCCCGCTGCTCAGGGAGGTCCGGAAGCTTCGCATAACGGAGGAGACCGACAAGGACCTTGAGAGACAGCGCACAGACGGCGATCACGGAGGGGCTAGTGAGGCGCCATTATGAAAGTATTTGCCTAGAGCCGCACCAAGGGAGGGGGAAGAATCGTGTACTGTGGGGGGTAACTCACCAGAATCAGGTCCCACATCGGCAAGAGCCTCCGTCGCACGGTTCTTTCGGTATACAAAAACGACTCTGCTTCAGAGAGATCAACCTGAAAGAGGAAGCGCGGTTAGGAGCCAATGTAGGTGTTGGTACCCAAGTGCTCACTAAGGGGGGCCCGAATCAACGATCAGCCTGGTCATCTTATGGACATCGCCAGGGGATCTGTCAAAAGAGCGCCGACCGCTGAAGGAAATATCACAAAAGGAGACATCCAGTGCTGTTCAGGCGTTCTCGTGAGGACGGAGACGGGGGAAGGAAGACAAAAAGGCGTCTGGGATGAAAAAGAGGACCCTGGTCGCTGTCAGGTTTGTCCTAGAACTCAAACTCGTATCAACAGGAGGCCGTTTGCTGCCCAAAAGGGGGACCCAACGCACGTCAACCGAGTTCCGAGGAACAAACACCCATTGTGTTCTCAGAAGACGGAGATGAGAAAGAGAGAGAAAACGGGTTTTGGGAGGGGGTTTACGGGGCGATGAAAAGCGGTGGGGGAACAGCAACAGGCCGTGCCCGCCCGCTCTGATCTACGTATTGAGAAAAGTAAGACAAAGCACTTAACCTAAAAGCAAAAATCGTCGGCCCATTACAGCAATCAAAAGAAGGGACCTAAAAGACGCTCCATAGGAGAACGGTCTTAGAAGGAGTCGGGGGGGTAGCTATTTGATGATCAAGTAGACGGCTGGCGATGAAAAAAAAATTTTAAGAAGCAAAACTCCAATCCTATCTCCGATGGGATGAGGCCAACCGAGACCTGGAAGATGAGCTAACATTTAGGATAATCTGCCGATCGGTCGCGGTCGTAAGCTCGTTTAGATCAGCGAAGGGGATTTAGAGGAGATCCCTTGGTCCTGGAGGATAGAGGATAGAGGTTGCTGATCTTTAGAGGGTCGCATCAGAGACACCACAAAACGATGAGGAATGGATCGGACAAAGGGTAAAAGATAGCAGTTTGCAGTGGAGAAGGAAGGGGATCATGGCGGCCATCAGAGCATGAGCAAGGGGACCTGAGAGGGAACTTGTTGTGAAGCCTGCTCTGCGGGTGAAAACGTTGACTAAAAGTAAGATTAAACTGCGCTCGGAGAGGCGAGGACCAGGAAACAACGACGGGGACCCCTTCGAGTTGTGGTCTTATCCACAGGCGCACCCGCAAACCGGGGCTAGGTTCTGAAAATGCCATATCGAAAATCGTCTCAAATTCAGAGCAACTGGGGTGATTCTAGAAAGGTCTTAACTTATAAACCACCGTTGGTTTGCACATGAGAAAATCTCAAGGAGAGCACGGATAGGACCTACAGGCTCAGGGGGAGCCAATTAAGACATACTGGGTTCTGCCGGACCCGTTCGAGAAACAAAGAAGCTGCGTGAGGGGACGAGTCGCTGAGGAATAGTGGAGATCCGGCCCAGACCAGGGTGAAAGAAAGCAGAGATACAGAGAAAAGGTACGGCGATACGCATCACCTGAAGGGGGGGTTCGGTTTGGCGCACTTCCGGGTGAGAGGGAGATGGATAGGACACAGATCGTCTCTAAATAATGTCGGAAAAAAGAGATGCAGTCATGACAACTTCGACCAAATCGAGGAATAATACCGACTTCTGACATGGTATTGGATGAGGCCAAGGCGATCAGGACTTTCAAAGTCTACCCGGCATGGAGGACCGATAGAATCAAGTCCACCAGAAGGGTGTGAAGTAAAAAGCAACCTTGGAAAGAGGCGGGGGTCAATCCTCGGGGAGAGGCTCGAAACCGCCAACAAGCCCTGGATCTAGTGTCAAAGAAAAAAAAAAAAATTCTCTAGCGAGAGAACCTTGCCTGCGTATCGTAGGGGTAGCCTTTTCTTTGGCTTGTTAGAACAAGCTCGCGCTCGTCAGGTCAACGCTCAGGGTTACTCCATACATCCGACCTGCGCCCTTTCTAGGAAACCCGGACCTCCTCAGGGGCCAAGCCCCCTTTCGGCTGGAAAATGACCAACTGTTAGGGAGGAATTGTCGTTCTCCTTCTCGGAGGGGGCGACCGATTAGCCGCGTCCTTCTCCTGGCTGACCCTGTAAGAGGGGCCGAAAATCTGGTAAGAGTCCAGGGGTTATAGACCGACGGGCTGGAAAAAGTCATTTACAGGCAATTGTTTCTCGGGACACGAAGGTTACTAGTAAAAGAGGAATCTTACACCCCTGTACAAGATCGACAATCTACCTAGAAGAAAAGAGAGCGGTTACTTTGCTTTCACGGATCGAGATGACTACCAAGCTGGGGGGGTAGAAGAAGAAAGGAGTATCCGGGTTCGACGATGGTACCGCAAAGAAAAAGGAGAGGTTAGACAGGGTCAGGAATCTATTCTGGACCTGAGGAGTCAGGGGAGACAGGTTACCAGGGGGGGGGGGCCTATATCGGGGGGGAAAGGAAGAGGGAGACTTGAGGCTTAAGAGCGTGCCAAGAAGCAAATATCTAACACGGACAAAGCCAATCTTGGGGGACAATTTTCTTGAAGCCGATAACTCGGGGAGCAATACAGACCGCAACTCGTTTTCAGGGGAAGCGCTGCTCCGGTTTTCGGAATTCTTTCGCCGGCGAGAAAAGGGCGTGGGGGAGGGAAGTGAACTACTCTAATGGTTCGGAACTTGAGTGCCCTACACTCGGGGGAACGCGTTTGCAGAAAAAGCTGGGCGACGACGGTCACGAAAAGCGGCACTGATGATTTTACTGGGGAAAACCTTTGGAAAAGCGAGCATAAGAATCGAAGGCGGCCTGGCTGGAACTCCCTCAAGCGACCACCTAGGAGAAGGGAGCTCGTGACGAAATCTGCTGCATCTCACTCAACTGGACAGATGTCGGAATCACTCATCGAAAAGCGGGTCCTGTCAGGAACCCATCTGACCCCTCGGGGAGGGGGAAACATAGTTCCACAGAGGACTCTCTTACTGGCCGGATGAGGGACAGATCCTCACCCAAGGAAAAGGCTGTACTATTGCACATTCAACTCTGCCTACAACGGAGGTGGATTTAAAGAAAGGAGGGCTTGCACAGGTGTCCAGGGAGTCAGGAGGAAAAATTGGGCGTGAAACGCGGCCATCCCAAAGTTCACCGGATGGATCGTAGAGATGCGAGAGAAGGGAGCTTTTAGACCCGGAAGATTGGGAAAAAGAGAAGCAGCTCCAGACTCGTCGCTGGGGGGAAGACCGTATAATAGGGTTCCTTAATCCTAACGAAAGTCGTCGCGAGAGGAGAGGCTATGCTGGGTTGATGGTCATCCAGAAGAGCAGAGAAGGAAAGATCGCAGGTCGACCAACAGGAAAAAAAGCACTGGAAAGAAAAATCTGGGGAAAAGAGCGACGGCCTAAAAGGAATGACAAAAGGGGAACAGGATGGAGAGGGAAAAACGAGTGCGCAGGAAAGGGAAAAAAATACCCGGCGGCGTTCTTTTTGTCACGGGGAGGGACAGAGATCTTTGTCCAGGAGCTTGATCTTGCCGGGGGGGGGGGACGCTGGGGGGGGGAAATCAACTAAAAAGGGAGAAGGACGAGCGAGAAGAAAAGCGATATCATCGCACTTCGTACACGTCGCTGGAGATTGAGGGGCAAAAGGCGATCCGCCAAGGAAGTGAGTCAACCAAAATGCTTACCAGGAGAGTCAGGATGTCTGAGGGGAGAGCATTTAGGGAGGGTCCCCAAAACCAAAGAGAGTCCGAAATCAAGGGAGGGTCTGTTCAAGGAGGAAAAGAAGAGCTCGTGGGGGAAGGGAAAACGAGCTACACTGCCACCAAGCGGGGGATCCAGATAGTCCCAACAGGCTTATTTTTCTGGGGGGAAGAGCGGGGAAAATCAGCTATTCAAAAAAGGGAGGGGCAAAAAGTCTTCCTCCAAAAGGAAGACTACCATCAGAAAGGGAAAAGAAAGAGGGGGATTTTGAAAATATTAGAGGGGGTCTCGGGGGAGATCTGCCATGGTTTGGCATCTCTTAGGTGAACCATCTAGTGTGAACCTAAACCAAGCCTCTGTGGGGGCGAGTGGAAAAGTAAAAGGAAAAAATTCGGGGGAGAAGAGCAGATTTCTCATTTAACGTGAAAAAAGGAAAACCTGGCAGGTTTAGGAGGGACCACATCCTTGACCAGAAGGGCGGAAAAAACTTGCTGTAGTCAAGACGTAAAGTGGAGACTTCTCATTACCCTAAAGGGAAGACGACCAGGTCGCAGGAAGGACGACTGACTTCATTGAGAAGGAGGAGGAGGATCGTAAAAGATCATTCTGGAGGTCAAGAGGGAGCGTCCATACACGGGAGGAAAAACGGAGGGGGGTAAAAAAAACACCTCAGAGCCAAATAACGTGGGGACGGAACGAGGAGGGCCCCTTAAAGAAAAAATCCCCCTTCATGAGGTACTCGAACCGTGAAAGAAAGGAAAGACCATACTTAAGCGCTTGACCTCAGGAGAGGAGACCTGCAGGGCGTCTACTTCGACTGGGGAGGGAAAACAAAGGGAGAAGAAGTCTCCGACGACTTGGGGGGAGGAAAAACCAGGTGGGGCGGCTGGGGATAATCTACAACTCAGCATAAAAATTACACTGGGTAAACGCAAAACAAACAGGACACTCACCTTGATACGACGACCAAAGAAGAAACGGAATCAGACAACGCACGCTGGTTCAAAGGAGACAACTACTTCTTTCAGGGGGGAACATCATCGGGCAAAAGAGGCGTGGGGACGCTGCGAACCTGTCTTCTGAACTAGTGAAGTGCAACTTCGGTAGCGAGGGTACCTACCAATGTCTTTTGGTCAGGGAATCTTGCTGAGGAGGTCAGTGACATCGCCTGTGAAAGAGGCACAGGACAGGGAATCTTTTACCTATGGGGACGGCGTGCGAATGTATTGCTTGGGAAACTCGTGAGGAGTCCGGGGGGGGACACTTTCGGAAAGAGGCAGAAGATATCAGTCCTATTGGGGGAGAGTAGGTCTCGAGTGTCAGCCTGTTCTTCTCGAGGAAACTAGAAAGCTCAAACGAGAAGGCAATGGTCACTCATAGCTTGGGGTCGGGGGATCCTAGAGGGTAATCGAATGGATACGAGGACCGACCTATCTGTAAAGGGCAAGGGAGAATTCTAAGAAAATAGTTCGCGGTAGAAGCGATAAGATATGGGTTAAGAGCTCTTCTATCACCCTGGGGAGGGGGGTTTGTCAAAGATCTTCGGGGGATGGCCATTAAGGGGACCATGGATTTATGTCTTGTGAAAGAGTTGAAAGTTTAGATTTCTCCTTAAGGAAAGAGGTCGTCCGGAGGGGGAGTGCTACAAATTCCCCTTCTTAGGACGTAGGAAAGTAAAGATCCGAGAAGAAAGGCAACATATTAAGTCTTCTTGTCTGAACGGTCGCAAGAATGTAGTGAAGGGGAAGAGGGGTGGGAAAAGCTTCGAAGAATCAATGTACTGCCGTGACTCACTCCAACTCGAAGTAGAATCTCCTAGTAGGGGGGAATGTCCGCTCCGTTTCCGAAAACACGTGGGTGTCTTGAAAAGCGCCACAGGTGGTGAAAACTATCTACACGCGTGCTTTCGACCTCGGTAAAGAAAAGAAAAAGGAATCTGATGGACCAGGATTTCGACTCGCGAGAAGAGGGGGTAAAAAAATCGAAGGAAGGAACCTAAATTCAGATCTTTAGGAAGAGAGAGAGTAGCTTAGAACTTCCTGAGAGAGACCGTGAGGGGGCCACCTCGCAAATAACTTTGGCGTCTTGGGAGGGAAAAAGTCTTGCAGGGGGGGGGCCCTTTCTTCTTGAGGTCGGAATCGGTATAATAGGGAGTGGGAGAGAGGGCTCCCTAAGGAAAGAAAGAACTTAGACATAGGGGATCCGTGCAGGGGCAGAGGGTCAATTCTTCATATACACTATATCACTGACTGGGGGTCGTCAGATTGGCTGGGCGTCTTGCCTACTAGAAGAAGAAGAGGGGGGGGGTCCCGGAAAGAGCCTGTGAGCTTTTAACACAACGGAAAAATAGTGTTGTTTAAGGAGTACTCCGCATGGGAATAAGTTCTGAGGAAAACGTGGCAAGTACGAAGGGTCAAACCCGCGAAACTACTTTATCGGGGATCTCGGAGGGCTCAGGCTGAGGGAACGGGCGTTCTTGTAGCATGAAGGAACTCATACTGACGAAACCCTAAGAATAGGGTCGATCTTTCGTCAAAGGAAAGCGATGAGGTTGCCGCCTCAAAAAAACCCCAGCTCGGGGGAGATGGGGGAAGGCCCGTCAGGGAAGCTAGGGTGACTAGAAGAAAAGAGGGCTCAGGGCCAGAAAATCAGAGGTCCCCAAAAATATGAGCATCGAACGCGTAATATTGAGGATAGGGCTTTACGAGGAAGAGCAGTGCTGGGCGTCTTGGACGGAGGGATGAATATGTAAAGGTGACGCCAGGCTAGCGATAGGAAAGGGGGATGTCAAAGATCCAAGCCTTACCGTACGAGAAACGAAGGCAGCGCGGCCGATATTGCAGCCCCCGCTTACAGCACTGTTCTGGAGAAGGGGGCACAGGGGAAGAGGCGGGTCGCACTGGCGAACAAGATGGGTCGAGGCGGATTGAGGAAAAATAAACCCGCTGAGATAACAGTCTTACATCTTCTCCGCGGACCAAAGGGAGAAAGTATCAACTAGAAGAGGATATGAACAGAAGGTCCGGGCGGGAAAAAGGGGGCTATCAAGGGCTCCTGATGGGGCAGCGCCAAAAGGACCGAGGACAATCTTACTGTCTAAAGAAGGTGGCGGAGAGAACCAGGTAGTTTGGTTCTAGAAGGATACGAGCTAACCGCAGGGGGGCTCAGAGGGGAGTGAAACTCAAAGGAGAGGCACTGCGATTCTGAGCCCGCCCGTATAGAAGCAACAAGGTCGCAGAGAGCCCCTCACAAGAATTCGCGAGGGGAGAGCCATTGGCGGGGGCGAAGACGTTCGAGACGTGAAAAAGTCTTCATAAGGGGGAAGGGGGAGTGTTACCCATGCCACGGAGAGGGGAAGCCGCAACATCCGGGAAACAAGCCCGGCGAGGACGACCCGGATCGCTCCTTTAAGTCAAGGGAGCGTCTTCAGGTGCATCCGTTCTCCCGACCGGGCTGAGTCGGGCGGAGACTCGTAAGGGGGGGTTTTAAGCTCTAAGGAGAAACCAAGAAACAACCAAGGCGAGGAGAAGGAAGGGAAAAAGCGTTGGTAGCACGACAAGAAGCACACACAGTGTGGAAAGATCTCTCACAAACACGTGATTCAGATGGAGCAACTGGGTGTTGTGTGAGTAAAGGTGGACTTGCTGGTTAGGAGCCTCTTTGAACAGCTCCTTGGAAAAAGACTCTCCTTGCTCTGGGGGATTAAACCGGTAAGGAGAAGGGAGGATCGGAACAGAATCCCTCAGTTTTGAGGGAGGGCCCGAGGAACGACCTACTGGGTCAGACGACTGGGGAGAGGGTATTGAGGGTATGGACGCTGGTTCGCTATTTTGGCTTCTGATATAAGAAGGAACGATACAGTGGCAGGGGCCCTCCTCCAGCTGTCGCAGGGGGGGGGGGGAAGCTAAGAGGCCGGGTAGTCGTGAGGAAAGACTAGAAAGAGGTGATCTCGCCGAACAAAGGCGAAGTTTAGCGGATTATCGGCGATGTTGAGTCTACGTGAGGAGTCAATCTAAATACCACTGGCCTCTATTGCTAGTAGAAAAGACGGATTAAAGAATATCCGTCTAACTGTCTCGTAGGGATCAAAACAAAGTACACTAAGGAGATAAAGAAGGGCTGTCTTGAAGGGGGAGCCGGGGTGGATGAGGGTAGGACTATATAGTGTACAAGTGGGAGATCGGAACGGAGGGGAATATTTTCTCATGTGGAAGGAAAAGGCAAGGGGGTCTGAGAACAGGATGAAAGAGTATATCCGAAAGGACCGAACTCCTGAGGGGGAGAGGGTCGTTGTTGTAAGAAAAGGGAAAAGAAACCGCCTCCGGGTCTTCGGTAGGAAAAATCTACGACGAGGGAAAGCGGGCGGGATGGAAGGTTGAGTCTCTTAGACAAACGAAGAGAAAGGGGAGGGGTTTCAATTGAAGGACCCTCTCATCAATAATCAAGTTTTCCCAAAAACCTGGGGGGAACCAGTGTCAAAGAAGCGGACTTTTGCTGAAAATGGAGCTCAAAGTGGAAAGGGAAAGGGATCTTCTCACCTAGAGAGTGGTATGCGCAGTGCAAAAGGGGACTGAGAAAGGAGCTATACCTCCCGGGGGAGAGACTCGACTTTCCGAAGAGGGGGGGTAGGTGACTGAAGGGGTCGAGAAGGGATCTAAAATCTTCCTTCTAAAGAGGTTATGAAGAAAGAGAGGAAGGATGCCAGCCACGTTTTCAGAAGCGCATAGAAAAACCATTCGTCTTCGCTATTGTTGTAAGGGAAAATCCAAATGAATCCTCCCGTCACCCAGGATCCGGGGAGAAATTAGGATACGAAGAAGGAGACAACGACGAGGGAAAGCCGCACAGGCAATGGGCGGGTCTGGGGTTCTTGGAGAACGACGAATACGGGTACGAGAAGGGGATCGTGAAGAAAAGGGAGGCTAGACTATACTACTGAGGGCAAGGAGTGATCGTAGTTAAAGAGGCGATCCACGTCGGAGCGCGAGGCTCTTACGCTCAAGCTTGACCTAAGAGCAGGGAAAGGGGCCGCGGACCGGTTCCCTGAAACAGCTCGGTCTAAGACAATGGCTCCGGAAGAGAAATGTCTACTTCGTTCACAGGCTTATCAGCATCCACCGGGAAGGCGTTTCACGGCTCGAAACTCAAGAAGAGGCCGGGGGGCATACTACCGAACTCAAAGGAGTCGCACTTCGATAAGTGGGGGGGAGAGAGTTTTCGCCCGAAATACGGGAGAGGAAAACAGAATTAGGGAACTGGAAGGACTTCGGTGCAACGGCCAAACCCATCTACGTCGGGGTCCAGGGCGGTTTACTATCATTCATTCGAACGAGAGCAGGCTGGCAGAACTCCAGGAGGAGTTTGTACCACTTTGACAAAAACTACTACTTAATATGGACCGGAAAAAGAGTCATACGGACGACTTCCCTGGAAGACAAAGGGGAAAACCTCAATCTCGCCTGGGGACCGACCTGACAAGGTTTACCCCACCGGAAGGGAACGATCGCCAGATAGGGGGGTTTAACGCCAAAACGAGAAGCGTTGTCATCACTAAACAACATCGTCGGGGGTTAGAAGCGGACGCTTAGAAGAATTCCGTCAGGAAGGAGGATCAGATCACCCGATTGTCACATAAAAGTACTGAGGAGATCGTCGTACGCATAGTAGGAGAGCAGTCTTCATCCCAGACAAAAAAAAGGAAATAAAGATATGCAAGTTATGGTACTCGAAAAGGAAGCCTACTCGAATACTCCACGCTATAATGTGGAAAGGCAACAAAGGAGAGAACCGATCGTAGTAGATCGGGAAAGAAGCAGGCAGCACCAAACCCCCACCATTCGGCGGAGAGCAGTCTTTAAATCAAGCGCTCTCATCACATAGCCGGAAACGCTGACGAAAGGGACGGTAACACTCGGGGAGGGGGACAAACCTCATACCCTCACATGACGAAAACTCTGAGTGACATGCTCTCAAGGGGAGGGAACCGAACTGACTGTTACAAACGAGGAAAAGCGTACCGGACGCGCCTTGTCAAGCCTTCTTAGGAAAGAGAGTTTTCCGTGATGAGTAATAAAAATTGGCCCTGGGGGAAAAAAGTGACTGTGATTAATCTGAGAACTTATCTGAAGGGGATGACTAGTTATCCTTGGTGGAGAGCGGAAGGCCGTTTTTCATTGTGATGGTCTAAGGGCTGATCCATTATCAGGGGGTTGATGTGCGTTACGCCTCCACGTTGAGAGTAGGGGGGGTCTTAATGTCAGAATAAGGGGGGTGACTCCGTCAGGTCGCAAAACTAGAGTCCGAGACCTGAAAAGACTCTTGTTTCACAAGGAGTACAACCCGGGGGGAGATTTCTGAGAGAAGAAGGATATTTTTCGCGGTGCAAAGGGAAAAGGGTCTATTGGAGGCAAAGAACCCTTTAGGGGGGATGCTTTCGGATGGGGGGATGATGACCGGCGCGTGATCTTTCCGGAAAAAATGTCTACCGGGACAGGGGGGGGGGGAGACGAGATCAAAAAACCATCTGCCGAGGGTAAAGACGTACTTCGGTTGTCAGGAAAACTAATATTTGGGGAAAGGAGAACACGCAAGCCTGGGAAAATGACTGTTCTTACATCCATTCGGCTTGGTACGAAAGGAGAATGATCGGCCTAGGCCCCTCAGTGTTTTGCAGGGGAGAGGGTTAACCTTCCTACCACGAGGGGTTAACCATATCTACCGACTGATACAACAAAGCTGGGCGTAAAATAGCAAAAAAAGTGGCTGAGGGACTCGGGAACCACACAGGGGGCTACACCTAGCTAGGAAGGAGGGCTGGGAAGTGCTCCCCGTTCACACTAATAACAGGCCTCAACCCTAAACGGATGAGAAGAAAAGAGAGTCTTTGGAAGGGGGGTAGGGTCCCCTAAGAGTGGGGATCTGATGGAACAGACTGCGTGGAGAAGCCAATCCGGAGTCCTGGGGGCTATCGTGTCGGGGCGGCTTGGAGAGATCAGTATCTTTGAGAGCAATAGGAGGGGGATCATGCCCCCTCCACAGAGAGGAAAGGGGGATTTCGGAGGATATGCTTGGCCGGGGGACCTCATTCTTTCCTCGCTAGGCTTCTACTTAGGTTGAATCGGAAGAAAGAATATCACTTTATAGAGCAGAAAGCAACAAGTTCGACGATGAGGGGAAGCCTCGTGGAAAGGAAGGATTGGGTCAGCTCCCTATCAAGAGAGCTTAAGCATAGGCTAAGGTCATCGGGACATCAAAAGGCAGGGGAAAAGAAAGCCAAAAGGCGTCCTGTCCTAACGAGAAAACCTCTTGAGGGAACAAACCAAGTCAGGGAGAATGTCATCCTAAAGGACGACCGATCCGTGACGCGGGAACATCATTAAAAAAAGGAAGGGACCCGCGTAATAGAACCCGGACCTGCAATGGAGAAGTGATATTGGTGGGAAAGGTTAAAAGGAAGGAATCTCGATTAGGGAGGAGCGATCGTTGGTCCAGGAGACCAGAGAAATGTTGTAGGTATTTCACGTCGACTTCATCATGCAGAGAGGGGAGTGTCGAGTGCCGTCAAAGAAGAAGACGGAAACAGCATCCTACCTGGACGAAAGGCTGAACACTGCACTCTTTGCTCGAGGAGAGAAACGGCAGAATGCGAGAAGACATGGATAATTCTCGGGTGAAAGCGAAGAAGGGGAGAGCGAAGGAATTGACTCAGGGAAAGGGATACCCCCTTCCTTAAAACGTACGCTTCATGACATTCTGGTAAGGAGAGGGATCAGTTTCTGGGTCTTGAGGGACACAAGGTAAACGAGGAAAGCAGGTTACCATAGGGGGGCGATTGCCGGAGGGCGAGGTAAATAGGGTGCAGGGAAAGCAAAGAGAAATTTGTCCCTAGTTTGAAATTGGCAAGACTGGTAGTGAAAAAAATGTGTTTCCTTATAGGGAGGGGGAAGAGAAAATGAATAATGGCGTGAAATTCTGGGAGCCTCTTTCCAAGCGGAGAAACCACAAAGATAAGTGAAGTGTTCCACGAGAGGGGTCTGTTGCGCCGACTGTTCCTGGATGTAAAGAGACGGGGTCCCGAGCGAGAAACCATTTAACCAATTGTGAAGGGAAAAGGTGGGCGCGGCTAACGCGGTAGAGAAACGTTCTATTCATACTCGGACCAACTTGCTGTATGCTGTGGGGATGCTCTAAGACATCCACTGACAAGTGAAAGAGGTTCTTAGATGAGTTCGCGAAAGGGTGGTTAAAAGGGTCATTCGGCCTAAGACTCAAGTTAAAAATTGAGGGCGGTCCAGTCGACCCAAAAGGGGGTGCCTCTGCTGCAAAAGGGGGTTCGTGCCTTCGGTAAATCCAGACAACATAGGGGGCCTGGGTAGGGGGCTTAGGGAGTATTGAGCTCGAAAAGAAGACTAGAAGATCTCTCTCCAAGGTAGAGAAGAGGTAGGTTGGGGGAAGAAAGGCTCCACCGGTGAAGCGAAAGAAAAGGTTGCGCGCCTCGAGGGATAAGCAACGAGGCTAGAGATCTGACTGTTGCGAAAAAGAAGGAGGTAGCTATCTAAAAAGGCCATCCATCGAAGAATCAAGGAAAAAAAAAGGGGATGTCGTCAGTCGCTAAAGCTAGCTTCTCATCACCCAGGGGGAAGGTGGGACCGGGTGGCAAGCGGTTGAGAGGATGATGGCGGAACAATTGGACCTGTCTTCTGGGCATGTGTGGGGCGTCTCGTATCATCTGAGAAAGGGCAAAGGCACGACCCTGGAAGGTAACTCGACCGGAGAAAGTCTCAGTATTCTCTTGGATCGAGAATAGAACTAAAAAATTTTGAAGGGGGAGAAGGAGTACTTCGGTCTCCTAGTCGAGTAGACCACGCCATGAGAAGGTTGGTGGGTTCTTTAAAAGAAGAAAAAAACGATACGTGTGTTGGACGAAGTCCTACTCTCGAGATGGGCGGGGGGGCAACGTTAGAGCGACTTTTTCCAGACAAACTGAAAAGAAAGTAAATAGGGGTCTGGTAATACTAAATGGGTGCTAGGAAAAACCGTGGCGAGCCGAATCGAGATCTACACAAAGAACCCTTACTGAAAGACCGGGGCACATAAGCGGAGACAGACTCAGAAAGAGTCTCACCGGGGACCCACCTCGTCGTGAGTAGTGGAGAAACTGAATCAATGGAGAGGTGACTGAAGAAAGCTTTCCGTATCTGAAAAGACACCAGCCAACCCGAATCAAAGAGGAATAACTTGGAGAAATTGGTTAGAAAAAAGAACGATACTTCAAAGGGGGATACGAGAATCTTCTTTTCAGGGGTGAGTTACGGGGAGCATTTGGAAGAAAGTAGGGGGAATCCTTCAAAGATGAAAGTGAAAGTAAGGGCCAGATTCACCCGGAAGCAAACCGCTGCCAACTCGGGTGAGAATGGGAAGGGAGAGAACAAGGTGGGAGCACTGTGGAGAAGCGTCGACCAGAGAAGGGGGTTCCTCTCCTCTTGGCTCGAGAGAAAGGGAGCTTAGCCTCTAAGAAAAGAGGTAGAAAACATAGCGACCTTAAACAAAGCAGACGAGACGGTTTCCGCTATTGATGGGGGAATTAGGCTTAGGAAAAGCCAGAAAGGGAAAAAGAATGGAGGTCTGCCTCATCAGTGAGAGTTGGTGCCTCTCCTGAGAAAAAAGAAAGCCTGAAGCTGGTGTAAGACAGCATCAAACTAAAGAGTAGTAGGGAAAAGGGTTCTGATACCGAAAAGAAAATCCGACATGCTTCCAGCTAAAAGACGCGGCTAACAAACTGCTGGCGTTTCGATCTTCCTTACCCGGCGGTGTTTCTAAGAATCAGCGAAAAGAGGGAGCGGTTCATCTTCCAGGCTGGGTCGAGAAAAATTATATGAGTAACTTGTAGGGCAACTCTCCCTCGCAGGGGAAGAAAAGAGGCGGGACATAATTAATCCTGGGAGGGGAGAAGTCGCTCGTGCTGCTCGAAGGGTTAAAGAAACGGACGAAAAGGCTGTTCGGGCGGAGGGATCCTTTTCTAGAGGGGCCTAAGGTTTTTCAGCTAAAAAGAGGGTCAGGAGGATCACCGATTTGGTACGCAAAAGAACAAAAGGAACTCAAATACCAAACCCCATGGTCTCGGAAAGACTGAGGAAGGAGGACAGGATAAGGTTGGGGGGTTGTAGGGGCTAGGGCGTCGGTTGCGGACCCAGCGGGAAAAAAAGCTTTCCCCCGTCGCGCGGGGAGAAAAGTTCTAGCGACCAGGGGGGAGAAAAGATCAGAAAAACCTCATCATCAAGTCGTAAGCCAGCAATTACGAGAGGACACTTCAGAGACGGAAAAAGTAAGAAGATTCGGATTCCGGCATGTTCTTCGATTTTCGGCTGAAGTCTAAGAAGAGTGAGATGACGTAACCCCAGGGCAAATGACAAGAAGAAGTGATCACGGTGATGAGCAAAAGAGACTGAATTAACAAATGGGCCTGTCTCGGGAACTCCCAGCGGTCTCGGGATTTATCTCGGGTCAGGGGGAAGGTAAATCATCGCAGTGCCGGGGGAGGAGAGGATCGAGGTGCTGGAGGGGGGTATGCTTTAAGAAAGTATCAAAGGAGAAAAAAAAAAGCCGAAGAAAGAAGGGTAGGCTAGCTGTAGCGGGAATTAATCATGGTCGCGGAGAGGTCGAAGAAAAAGAATGCATCTTTTATCGATGGAAAGTTACAGTGCTACATGGAGTGGGAAAGGGTTTGGACGGAAGTATTAACGGGCTCGCCAAAGGTTACTATTAACCTGGCGCGCTGTTTGAAGAACCGGCGTTTTGGAGGAGCCAAGGGGGACCTCAGGGTTCTCTGTGTGGTGATCTACCAGAAAGGGAGCGTCCGGGGGCGTCATCTTGGTGTGATGAAGAGCTACAGTGACTCGGTAAGAAGGAAAAAGGACGGAGAGGCTAACCCGGGATGGAGAGGATAACGCCTAGCGCAGAGGACAAAAAAGACAATCGGTAAGCTCGACCGGGGATAACAGGAACGGAAAATCAGGGGGGAAAATGCTCCTGTTTTCAGCAACGTTTCATGGGGCAACTGAGGATCAAATTGGATACGGGGCGCCCGAAGAAGAGGGAAGGTAACAAAAGCACTCTACCCAGCCAAATCACTTCACCGCTAATTCAAAACGGGGTGGGGGGGGCGAAGGAACAGGAAAAAACGGAGCGAGGAGTACGAGAAGAAATCTCGGACGGCGGGTCGGTCACGGGGGGTAGTCTATTCTATTTGAACGGAAAAAGAGAAGGGTTACGCTACGCCTCGATGCGCATAGACAGATACCAAAAAAAAAAGGCGTCATTTTCTGGTGGAAATGCTCGCCAAGGAAGAAAAGGCACCTTAAGACCAGACCAGAGCAAGAATAAGGAAAAATGGCACCATCCATGGGTGGAGCGGGAGGGTTCAGGAGAAACGTGGGGTAAAAGGCTGGCCAAGCGCTACCCGGCCTCGAAAGGCCCTGACGGAGTGTGCTGAAAAGTCGCAGAGGGGAAGCACTATACTACTGGATCAGAATCTGTGGCGGGACTCCAGGAAAAATGGGAGGGCGGAGCACGCGAACGCGAAAAAGCTATGGCTCAAGCTAAAAGGACTAGCCCCGTTCAAGAAAGCCAACGGGGGGGAGAGCGACCAATCAGGGCGGCAAAGAGGGAGGACCGATGAGGGAAAGTACGCTCAGGGAGACGTCGACTCTTCTCGAATTACGTGAAAAGGGGGATTCGCTGCCTGGAACAACGGAAAGTCATCACGACGACCGGAGCCACTTATCATGTTGGAGTCAATAAAGAACGGACGCTCGACGAGGAGGTAAAGAGAAAACCGCAGTAAGTGGGATTGGAGAAGAAGATAGATGGAAAAACTCACCCATCTAACGAGGAAAGTCAGAGTGTCTCTCAACTCGGTAATCAATGAAGACTTCAGTTCTGCATAAAGCACTTCCAGGAGGGGACTCTAAAAACTGGCTACTGGGAAAGAGTTTTAAAAACGTTTCAGAGGAGGCGACAGCATCAGGCCTGGACCGCGCTATCCAACTCTCGAGGAACGGGAACTACCCTACATGGAAAAGGTACAACTTCGCGACAAAATCGAGAGACAGAAGTGATGGACGCCGAAGGAAAGACGACGTCGTCCTCACTACCGCACAAGCGGAGTCTTCACGGAGGATCGAAGGAATGTGTCGGCGGCTCGACAAAGGGGGGGCATCTAATTTCTGGAAATGTAAAAGGAAATACGTGTCGTCGGAGTAAAAGGGCCCTTCGGCAAAGAAAAAGCGTAAAACGACTTGATTTCAAAAACCCGGGAGAAAAACGTGCCCGAGGCTGCAGGACAGGGGAAAGCCCTGAGAAGGGATGGACCTAAGAAAAAGGCCTCTTCCTTGGGGTTTGAGGCCTACCTTCTGACCCTAGGCAAAAAGGAAAAAAAGTTCACCGCGATCACATCATCCGCCGAGGATCTACTAAAAAGGGACGTTGCGTAGACGACACGGGAGGGGATGGACAGGTACCTCAGCCACGCAGAAAAGGGAAACGAAAAACAAAAAGGTGCAGGATCTCGAAAGTTCAGAGTCAATGGAAACGCGAGGGAAGGGCGTGGGAAAGGAGAGGGAAGCGGTGCAGGGCAATAAAGGACAGGCTTCTGCAGCACTGGGGTTTTCAGTCGGAATGCGCACATCATTAGGCAGTTCGTGATGATCGTGCCTGGAAGAAGCGTTTCGGTGGGATCTCTCAGGAGGGTTGGGGGAGCCGGGTCCACCGCGTAAGGAGAGCAAGAGGCTGGCGATAAACAAGAAAGGCAGCCACCGGGCCGGTAAAAGAAGGACTTCATTCACGACTTGAAGGTTTGGACCTTAATTTCATACAGCGAAATAAAACGGGACCTTAAGAAAAGGGCGGCTTAAATACGTCGGAACCGGAAAAGAGAAAGAGAGCAAGGTCGCGTAGCAGGTCTCACGCTAATTGGCACCCCTAGTTTGCTCTAGGGGGGAAAAGTAATAAAACAGTACGGCAGGAGGGGGGGGGATTGCGGAGGGTAACGGAGTCTGGTTCTTTGGGAATTCGACAAGGCGTGGGGGCTAAAAGAAAGGGGGGCACCGCCGCGCGGTAGGGAAAAAAGAAGGCTCGCGGTCAAAACCAGTGCCGAACGGGACTGATCATGGAACGATAACAGCTCTTTTTTCCTGCGCCAGCGGAACTATGGGTAAAATTCGACCGAGGAAGGAGCCAGAGAGGAAGAAAGGTCCCTAGCAGGAAGAATCACACTTCAGGGGCGGGGGGATGTAAAACGATGCACAAAGGAGTGGGGGTATTAGCCCATCGATCTAAAAAACACCGAGCGCGATGAAAAGTAGCCGGCAAAAGTGTTCAAAACGACTTGCCCCATCAGGAGATAACATTTGGTGGAAGGGGCCTCGCTCACAGAAAGACGCTCTGATCAAAAGAACGTAGTAGAAAAGAAGAGAAGAGGGTCGGGGTTCTCGGTTGGAGTGTAAAACCCAACTTTGGGCACGAGAGGGGGCCGCGGTGTTCCACCGCCAAAAGGAAAGCCGATCGTGATCCGGCGGCGGGAAAAAAAAAGGTAGCCGGCTTTGTCATAAAAAGGGGAGCAGGTTCAAAGGTGAAAAACTAACAACAATGGCCGTTGGGAAGGTTACGGGAAAAGGGAAAAAATGCGTCCTCCGACTTGCTTTGCGACGGTCAAAGGAAAAATGTTCGAGGAATCGGAGGCTCGCATGCCCACTAGAAGAGAAACTTCCTTCATCGAGGGGAAAACGTCGCGGGAAAACGTCGCCTCCAGAGGAGAGAGTACACTTAAAAGAGAGGCATATCATCTACGGAAAAAGCAGGGAACCCATACCACTAAAAAACGGTATCGCTAAAATATAGTGCACCCTCGGGCCTAAAAAAAAAGCCCCAATTTCTGTCGAGGTGGAGCTCGCGGACGAGCGCATACCGAGCCTTTGCCGCTGTGAAAAAAAAAGGTCTAAGTGAAGCCTCTCGCTCATTAAACCTGTACAAAAAGATGGACTCTGTGGGAAAAGGAAAGGACGGACGAGAAACTCCTCTCTAAAAAAAAGCGTAGAAAACAAAATCTTGAGAGAGACGGACTACCAACGGATTCAGCCTTAATGGGCGTTCGAAAGGGGTAACCACGGCGACTATCCACAAAGAGGGACTACTCCCTGGACGTAAGCGGAGAAGGGGTGGGAGTTATGTAGACAGTTCCGAAAACGTACCTTGAGGGATCAAGGGGAAGAGAGGATAATCGTGTTGCTTCATCGGGTACCTGTCCTCGTCGTCGCCTTTCTGGTGGAAAAGTAGCTGAAAGAAAAGAGAAGGACTTTGCTGATACGGAGGAGGATTTAGGTCGTAATCGGGGAGGTTCATGCTGCTGCTTTAGAGGGGACACCTAGGGGGAAAGATTCGCAGTCCATCCGATAGAAAGGTAGCGATTTGTGGGGAGGAAGGATGCGTTAATTAGATAGCTCAAAGCTGCAGATCTCCTCCGAGCATGCAAAGGGGGTCCACGATTCTCTAAGTCATAAATCGTCTATTCTTAACGCCTAGGGAAGGGTCCGACGGCGAGGAGGGGAAAATCGACCTTATTCCTCTTGGGATGGCAAGGAGAAATGGGAGAGCGAAACACGGTCCGAACATGTGGGGGCGAGCTTCCACAAGGGTGCGTAAATGGCGAAAACTTCATGGGGGAGCAGGGGGGGACGAGAAGGGAAAAAGCAACAGGGGTTAGTGCTTGGAAGCGGAAGCTTGAAATCGCCACCCCTTTAAATGAATAGCGTGGAAGCTTTTGACGCGACCTTGTCCAGAGGGAGAGACGCCTGGGGGAAGAAACCCCCCGAATCCGCGAGAGGGGTTGGAAATTCCCTTTCAGAAAATGAAAAGGATAAGAGGAGTCTGGCCCCTTTTACCAGAAGGATTGCGTGGGAGTTTTATAGCCATTAAAGATGGTGATCCTGGAGTGAAGGCCAGAATTACTAGCCCACCGAGATTCTGCTGAGGGAGATAAAAGTGTGGCCTGTAGGATGGTTACGCGAGGGGAATAACCCTTGGTGCGAGTCGGTGTGGGGGGGAAGGCCCTCTCGTATGGCTGGAAAGAGGAAAAAAGACATAATCGGTTGCGACGCCGTCGTCTTCTGAGGGAAGAGGCGACCGTTTTTCGACCAGCAAAGGTCTCCAAGAGGTAGCTAGGCTTAAATTCAGCGTATACAAAAATAGTCCCCCAGGAAGCGGGGAAAAAGGTTCGTCGCAGAAAGTGGTCTCGTGGCAGGCTTGAGGACCGCCAAAAAACCCCATAGGATGGTTCCTTGGGAGAATTAAGAGGGCAGTCCGAATTTCGATAGATGACCAACCCCCTACCAGCGACCCATCTAAACCGGGACTGTTCTCGGGGAGGCGGCTGGCGAAGTCACTTAAGCGGGCAAGGGGGCGAAAAAGGAGACAGCCGACAAGAGGAGGGAACCGCAGGCAAAAGGCAGGAACCTCCCTTACCCCAAGGGGGGTGCTGCTCATCTAGAGGCAGGGGGCCAGTCCGAAGTAGCTATGAAAAAGGGGGAACAGAAATCACCCCGAGTGGAGCTGGGTCTACTGTCGATAGAAGGAGGAAGGTCAGGCGAAAGTGGCAGTACCTTAGGAGTAGATTGCCCTCGTACTACAGGATCGGAAAGAAGAGAAGCGCATCGGAGACCATCACTTTGAGTCTCCCACAGAAGCACAGAAAAGCAGGGAAGCTGGGGGGGGGATGATCTGCCGTCCAAGGAAGGGTGAGCGCTTGGTACAACACCTATGTAAGGTCAGATCGGGGGTCGCAGCGCAGAGAGAGACTAAAGGGGGGTGGTCGAACGGGGAAGAAAGAGAGAGTGTGCCGTTAAGGGCGCTAGGTATCACCAATGATTCCGGGATCCAGGGGCACTCTTTAGTGTGGATCAGCAAATAAAGGGGTCCGGCGAGATGACCGATTCTTCGTCCAGCCAACAGTCAGATGAGCAGCCCCCTTAAAACAGTCAATGGCTCCGAAAGAGACCTAACCTGAGTGGTGAGCAATGCAAGACCACAGAGAAGGGAAAAAATACCGGGGGGGGGGTATCCCTCTTTGTCGAAGCTCAGTGGAAAAAAAGAAAACGGTCCGGCTCCACAGGAGACGATGATCACGGGAGAGCAAGTATTAAGAAAACGGCGTTACAGAAGGAGTAGAGTTATGCTATTGATTCGGAGAGATAACAAGGCGATGCGTGAAGAAGGCCTCAACCTTTCAGGAATACTACAGGGATGGTGGGGAGGATGGCGATCTCGTCGATAAAAGTAGGCTTCATCAGCATAGAAGAACAGAAGAGTCGGCACGTCAATTCTCAAAAGACATCAGGCGAATTTAAAAATCATCACGCGAAAAGCGCACGAATCACGAATGAGGCTGTCGCATCAGGGACGGAACGGATCTTTCCAAATCAACTCGAGAAGAGGGCGGCGGCATCTTCAGGAACGGGATGAAGAGAGAAACCTCACAAGCGCCTTGAAACACCGACCCTTCCAGTCGACATGGCAGGAAGGCTTCCTTGAAGGATTGGAAGACCGAAAGAATCCGGCCGCCGACGACAACGATTCAGGGAAGAATTAATGACTCGCAGGGGAGCGCGAAGGGAAGGGGGTTTTCCTCGACATAAAGGCGAACCAGATCTTTTCAACCGTAGGCCAACAGATTTTTCAAAAAACTAAAACTAGGCCATCCCACAAAAAAAAACATGTAACGAGAGAAAGGCAAAGGAAAGATAGAGATAACGGTTGGGAGTGGGGAGGGGGGGAGAGGGTGGGGAGTCAAGTGCTTTGCGGGTGGGCAGGGCCCGCAGGTTTCCCATCCCTTCTCTTTAACCCGATCTCGCGCTTGATTAAAAACGGAAGAGGGAGAAGGAAACTGCGCTACTATGCAAATCCCTAAACTTCATAATTTTTCTTCTTGTCAAGGAAGCATAAAGGGAAGAAGTATACATTACTTTTCCAAGGGGGGTTAGTTGTTAATCTGGAGGCCGGAAAATTTTCTGCGACAAGTAGACTATCTTTAGGTAAAAGGGCCTGAAGAGCCGAAACTGTCCCGTATTGATTAGGCCAACGCGAGAGGGAAAGTCGATCTTTCCGACATGTCGCAGAGAAGTAAGTCTCTTGCGAGGAGTGATCAGACGTTTCACCAGAGAAAGTTCCGGGGCTAGGGATCAAAAAAAAAGGGTCCGATCCATTATCTATGCCTGGGAAGATAAGGGGCGGAGGGCATGGCACCACAAAGGGACCGATGATTGACTAACAACGCGTTGAGGGGCTGAGGACGTCTTTTCCGATCAGGAGCTCGGTGCCATGAGACTGGAAAGGGGGATATCGAAGGCGGAGACGGACCTTTTTTTTGAAAAAACATTTCAATACATCCCGCCTGTGGAACGAGTGCAGAAGTGAACTTGAGAGATATAAAGCGGAATAACTTCAGGCGGGTCGGGGGGGGCTTATCCAAGGTGAGCACAAGAATCCGATCTTAGTCCTTTTCAGCCTGTTGAAGGTTTATCCAGAGTACGGCTTCTGCTGCAGAAAAAGGGGGCTGGCCTTCTACCGTGCAGCGTCAAGATACAGGCCTACAAGGGGACATGGGACAGACCCCCTATCGCCGAGAAGGGGAAATAAGTGACTCGACTCAAGAAAAGGGTTCACACTGACGGCACAAGGGATAGGGAACGTGCTCTAAAAGACGTCTTCGCGGGCGCAAAAAGGAAGATCAGTCTGTGGGAAAGACTGAGAGTCTCATGCAATACCGGGGGGAGGTCACCACTAAAAGAATAGCATACACTGCTGGATATCCCATGAGAGCCATTCGACTCACTTCGGATTAAGGGTGGGGTGGGGTTGGGCAAAGGAAGGTGAGAGGGAGTAGGAAGGAGTACTAAACGGCTCGGGGGGGTAATTCTTCCGGGGTGAGGAGATAATCCCCCAAAACAAAAAAAGAACTGCCAAACAAGGAGACTAAGTCCGATGTCGCATAGACAGGGGGAAAGGGGAACTAGGTGGTGTGATGAGTGGGAGCTGGTCAGTCCTAGAAAGTGGTCACCGTCTCCACTTAGAGCAGAGTATCGCTATGACACCACACCATACGATGTTGGCAAGGAAGGGTAGCATGGGAGGGGGGGACCTTCGGGGGGTATCTTAGAAAGACGGACGCAGGTCTACATCTGGAAGACGAATGCGGGTTCTCGCTTCTGAAAGCTAAGAGGACATAGGCTCTTCTGTCGTGCTTGGAAAGTACATTGCAGGTGCGGGAACGTCAAGAAAGCGCAGTCTCTTACAATCGAATCTGGGACCTACAATCCGAAAAAAGGAGCAAGAATCTCATTACGGACAAGAAAAGAGCTTCAGATAGAACTACGGAAGAACATCTTAAAGGTCTCTTTTAGGCAGGAGGGCTTCTCATCCCGTCACGAAGAGTAAAAGAGATCAGTGCTGAACGCTTGATCGCGGAGCGAAAAACTAACTGTGTCAAAAAGGTCCTTGAGAGGGGTCTCCCTACATCTGAAGAGGAGAGAAAACGGGAGTGGCGCGGTTCACGAAAAAGTGCGTAGTGCAACGGGGAGAGCAACAATACATATCTAAGGGAGGGAGGCCGAAAGAGAGGGATTTTTTACTAGAAAAGGGGACATCAGCCGGCGACAGAGGAATCGACTTACTCTCTTGACCAATACTCGAACCGACCGAGAGGGGGACCATGGAAAAAAAAGAGCTTACTCACTACGAAGGACATGTCCTGGGTCCCTGTAGAGCGATCAATGCGGAGTCGCCTTACAGGAAGGAACCGGGACAACCTTCCTGGACAGAAGGGAGCATGGAAAAATGGGCTTTAACGCAGGCTGAGGTCGAGTTAGTCTCGGGGAAAACGAGTCAACTAATAGGGGAGGCGGGGCGGATTCCTCTCAGCGGAAACCTAGTGGGAAGATACATGGTGAAAGGGCCATGACGAAGAAAAGAGGGTGATCTCCTTCTACGAGAATGGGAAAAGTCTCCCGAAAAGAAGAAGCTCGTAGTTAACTGAACTAGAGAAGGTTACGTGGCGCCTGAACTAAGGCGCCGACTAGCTACGCAAGCTTGCGGGGCTAGATATAACGTGGAAACCCGGCTACTCGGAGGTAATCGGAGCGCGGCACCTGGCACGCAGAAGGTCGATAAAAGAAATCATCATGCGGAAAAAAAAAAAGCCACTACTGACCAAAGGAGAGAGCACTGCGGTAGGTACAAGACACCGGAGCAGACGCGAAGGACGAGCCAGCTGAGGGGTGCTCGAGCACGTACGTAACTGGAATGGCGGGTTACGAGTGCCAAGAAAGCCGAGACGTCCGCGAAGGGGGCTCAACCCAGAGCCACGGGAAAATCAGTGATTCCGCAGAGAAACTGGCGTCCACGATCCT
>Ga0179591_1274013_pt1 | contig 24438 bp, 11 predicted proteins | sample CZOMad2_1_08_16f_FD_182891 | JGI IMG/M metagenome (GOLD analysis project Ga0179591, IMG submission 182891) | Vadose zone soil fungal communities from Angelo Coast Range Reserve, California, USA - CZOMad2_1_08_16fungal (PacBio error correction) | ecosystem: Environmental > Terrestrial > Soil >...
GCTAGCTACAAAAACAAGGGAGTTAATCTCAGATTCGACAAGGAAGAGGGGTTCGGGAGGCGATCGTGATAAAGGGTGTCCGCCAGTCCTTTAAAAAGAAAAAGAAAAGACTACAGACGCCGTATATAGTGTCTTCACCAGCCCGTTCAGCAGAGAGGGGATAACAGACTTCCGTTCTTGACCAAAACGGGCCGTGGGGTGGCGTGTTAAAAACTAATGAACCACCTCAGAGCTCAACACGTAGTGCGCGGGGGGAAAGGAGTGATGAACGCACTACTTTCTACTGCAATGAGCCGAGCGTCGCACACGGACGTGACTAATAAGAAAGATCAGGTGACCTTCGCAAGAGCTTTCCTCCGGGGGGCAGCGGAATTGATCAACTCGAGGGAAACACCCATCAAAAAGCCACCGCCAAATCGGGAAGAAAACCAAGACACTACACATCTTTTCCGGGAGTCAAAACGTAAAAAAAAAAGAAGGTGCAAAGAAAAGGACCCACCACAAAAAAGAACTGTGTCACAGAAACTCAAAAATCAAGCCGGAAAAAAGGGGCCCTCACTTCCTGTGCGTGCAGAGGGCGAAAGTCCACGTCCTCCTTGAATCGGCGGGGAGGGACAACCCTACTGGACTCGGGGGGGAGGAGACCCGTCGCCGACGCGGAGTCTAACTTGTGTCATAGCTTCAAGGCGTGGATAGGAAGGCCAGTTTCCAATCTTGAATATCAAAAGGCAGAAAAGGGAAAAAGCACCACATCCACTCGTAGCATCAAAAGAAAAAGGCAACGACTACTACAAGGTAAACTCTTTCCTCCCCTTATCTACCACTGAACCGACAGGGGACACAACGGACAGGTTTTTCACTTTCACAAGGTTCTTCCAAAGGGAGGGGATGCAGTTAGAACTAAGGTGGACTCGTGGGGTTCCACTACTTTACCACGCAGCGGTAAACGAAGAGCCGGAAGGTTTAATGAACTGTTCGTTTATTGAAACAGACGTCCCTTCGGGATGATTGCGGGACGGAGTCCACCTGACTGAGTTTAGGGAAAAGGGGAGTACTTCATTCCCGGGACTCTTCCACTAATCAGGCAAACCCCCGGAAGAGGGCAATAACCGTCGCAGGCACACCCTTAAAACCATGTGAAGCTAATTGAGTAGAGGAAGCCGTCTCTTAACACTAGAACAAAAAGAAGAGAAGCTGGACTTCACCTCAAAAACATTTTCACGTTCCGAAGTACGGCCAAAAGACCTAAAATTCGCATACGACTAAAGTATGCCGGAAGAGAAGTCTTTTTTGCTCCAATCCAGTCTTTCACTGGCCATTGCCAAGAGGGAAAAAAAGGGGGGGAACGGTGCTTCTTCTTAACTCAGACTCCTTTTGTTCCTTCGCAAAAAGCCAAGCCTGGAGGACCCGAATGTCTAAGCCTCGCCATACTTCCTCGTTCGGCGCCGTGAAAACACAGGCAAAGAGAGATGGATGGGAGAAGGGGTGAACTCCAGGTCTGTTGCTGAAGCATCCACCCCTATAAGCGAGAAGGACGGCAGCAAAAAGAGAGGAATTACCCTTTCGGTTGCCGTGTGGATACATTGCGGACAGAAAGGGAGGGAAGGACATTTCAGCCTGCTCACCACAAGAATGGGGACGTGGCCTGGACGGTGCGGCGTATGAGCAGAAAAACAAAAATTAGTAGAGGGTAAAATAGAGAACTGCCCCGGCATGACCGAAGAGACGGGGTGAGTGCTCGATGAAAGGAATGTCTTCGGAGACAGACCGCCAGGGACACGGCCACCGAACCCGCCTGTGGGGTTCCCGATATTCTTTCTATCTCTCAGAGGGGGGCGGGCAGGTCTCAACTACCTGCCTTTGCCAAACCCAGCGCTGCCCCAACAGACGAGGCGGGCCTGTGGTACGGGCCCCATCTTCCTCTGGATTTGTGGAGCTCTCCGCAAGAAAGGGCCATCATTTTTTCTAGTCAAGACATGAACCACGGCGTTCGGCAGGTCCTAAAGACCTGGAAAGAATAAAGGTGCACTGGGAAAGCAAAACACGCACCTGAGGAACTCACCACCTCCGGCCCGACCTGCTTCTTTCCGCCTGGGTCAAAAAAGAATGGTTTCCTCAAAAAAATAAAGACCGAGGTGCTGGCAGGTACCGTGGCTGCCACTCGAAAGTTTGTGTTTGGAAAAGAACCAGTGGCCCCGCTCGAATCAATTATCAGGGAAAACCTGTGTACCTTCAGTGGGGAAATTCTCCAGACTGAAAATCGTTGTCCGTTGCGGGGCGGGAAGATTCGGTCCTGGTCAGCGGTGAGCATACTAAAAGGCAACGCCGCCATATCATCTTACATAACTGCTAGAACATCACTTTCTATCGGGTCCATACAGGACAAGGAAAAGAACTGGGTCCGTCTCTTCGTTCCCGGAGACTGGTCACGTCTTGCAACAACCTGCTGCAACTTCTTGACAAGAAAAACCCGCGGGCGTCCTCCCCTGGGGTACCGGGTGAAGTAAGTGGTAACCGGTCAAAAGTGGGAAAGGGCTACAGTGGGGAAGTGGACCATCAGGGGGCAGGTTCGTTGCCAGGTTTCTTTTAAATCTATTGGGGGATGGGGGGGCGAGACGATTTAGTGTTTGCCGTATTCAAAACTAATTGGCCCCTTGAAAGGGGCAAAGTTAATAAATGGGGAATTATTACACCTTTCTCTGCACGCTGAGGAAAGGAAGGAAAGCTTATCGTCGTTTTTCCGAACCAAGAGAAGTATGTCTCAGGGGGGTTTCAACTATCTAGTCGGTGAGGGAGGGAGGGAAATGATTATTGTAACAGGGGGACGAGAAAAGGGGTCTGATAAGGTGGGGCCGGGGGGGTGATGTTTTCTACCATTGATGCAGGAGCCAGAGGGCGTTGTGCGGTGAAGGAAAAGGTGTCCCTCCGGTATGGTGGTCTGCCTCTGCGGGTTTGGCCGTGTCTGAAAAAATCGTTGATCAGGGGAGATTAAGCGGACAATCACTGGGAAGAATTCCTACAGAGGCTTGGGACGGAAAGACAGTACGTCGGCCGGGACCTTAAACGAGGGCGTCCAAAACAAAACGGGTCCCCATTCAGTAGTTGAGCGACGAAAAGGGTGGTGGCCATGGTTTTCTCCAAACTTCTAGGGACCCGGGGCCTTCCGAACGAACGTGAATGAGTAAAGCGGGGAGCTAGTCTGGTAAGCAAGGGCCACCAAGATATCTCTCCTCCTGCGAGTTTATCTTGAGGTGGGAGTCGGGGGGAGAACATCCGGGGGGGCATGAAAAAAGGGATAAAATAGCCTGCTTCAGGATTCTGGTATAGGTGAAGGTGAGTCTAGCTCTCTTTGTGGTGGGCTGGGGGAGGAGGGGGCTACCATGCGGAACTCGTACGGTCGTTAAAAGGGGAAGGTGGTTAGAGTGATCGTACACGCATTCCGAGGTTTGAAATGGGACCATCCATGTACGACGGTCCACGATTCCAAACTGGGGCAGGGGTTCACAGCCTGTAATGTTGCGGGGGGAAACTTCAAGGTGTGAGTCTTCTATTATGTTCTTTCGTCCCGCCCAACCCAGAAAAGTGTCCTCCTCCGTCCCTTACCCACGGGGCCGAAGGGAAGGGGAATGGTGGGTCAAAAAGGCAGTGGTTCGCTTCGTCGTCGGGTTGCGTAACTGACTGGTAAGGTGGTTGAACTCTTGAAAAAAGTGTCTTCGGGCGAAAATACCCGCTGGCAAGAAGGCCGGGTTTGATTAATGCGGGTCATAGGCTTTGCTGAAAATGAGTTGGTAAACAATCAAGAAGAAAGAAGGACTTTAAATAACGAGGATTTGGGGGAAAAAATCTTGAACAGGGGGAAGATGGGGGAGGAGTAGAAATTCCTGGGAATGAATGATGAGAAACGGGTCGAACCCTGGATCTCGTAAGTGACATACTTTTCCGTAGAACCCACAGGTAATTTTACTTTACCAGAAGACCGGGTTCGTCATGGAAGCTCGAGAACTTAGAATTAAAGGGGCCCCCATCCGGTGGGGAGGAAAGGGCTTCAAAGCGGATGGACAGTTAGTGCGCTGAGATTTTTCGAAAGAGTGGTTGGCGTGCCTGGAAAACGCCACGCCTTAAATCACCGAAACGCTTACCGTCTAGATGAGGAGGGTGTCAAACGATGGAAGTTGCTACGAAAACATCGGAAAATAGAGAGGGGTACCGACATAAGCCAAGCGTGATCCAAAAAATGTCGGGTCAGAGAGGAAGGCTTCACGCGGGCGATCTCACTCCCTCTGTTTCAGGAAATTGGTGACTGCGGAGCCGCGTCACAGAGGACGGAAGCTTGCAGGAGCGTTAGCTTCTGGGCCCCGAGGAAAAAAAGTTTGAAGGGAGCCCCACATCATGCGATTATATGCGGATCCGATAAAGTGGGCGGAAAAGGAACGCATGATCACCTAGACGACGTCGAAGTGGGGCAAGACTGGCCGTCCGTGCAACGAACGTGGGGGTCTACGCAGACATTCTGGAGAACCACGAAGAAAAACGGCGTCAGGTATGCATAAATCGAGTCCCTAGAAAGGGGAGGGTTTCCTAGGGGCCAGGTCGGACCTAGCCGTGAAGGGCCTCTGAAGGCCTTCCGCGCTCACTCCGGATTCAGGACAACCGCCTGTCCCGGGAGATCCCTGGGGACCTGTCTACCGGTGGGCGGGTAGAACGGAGTCGAAAAGGGGTAGACCACCCACTAGAAACTACACTAGGAGATGGAATAATAATACAAAAAGTTAAACCCACTTTCAACCGGGGGAACTGAAAATGCCGTTGAACAATAGGGGAAGGGGGGGGTTAATTTGATGTGACAACTGGTTCGGCCCAGCAGAACTTCGAAAAAGTCCGGTGGATCTGCGGCACCTGAGAAATAACGAATACGTTTTCGGGGGAACCCTTGAAATGAGAAAAAAACTCTCGTGTTGTGACGGGGTACGAAAGTGAAAGAAAAGGCAAGGGGGACTGCTTCCCGGTCTACCCCGAACTGGGGGAATCAGGGAAGAACCCTGATGAGGGACTAATGTCTACCACTCGATAGGCTAAAGAAACACAGTCCTCTCTACGAGTAAAGGGGACATTACGATGGTCCGATTAAAAGTCGGGAATTTCTACTTGGTTGTAAGGGAAAGACTCTTTTAGAGTGGGAAATTGGAAGCAAGACCCAAGGCCAGATGGGCCTGGCCGCCTAGGAGGGGGGCGACTGTCAGTAAACTGAAAAAAAGAAACCGGTGGAAGGGAGGGCTGATGGGCTTTCTCCGAGGGGTATAAAATATGGAAAAGTTCCTCAGGGAACCGCGGGGTTAAGGGCAGTGGAGACCTTCTGGCTTTGAAAATCTTGAGAAAATCGAACAAAGGCCGGGGCACACCAAGAATACCTGGGGCTACGACTTTAAAGATGGGCCTGCAGAGGGAGCGAGAAACTTTTACATTCTCAAAACTGGGGAAATGGCCTTCTTTTCCGAAGAGGAGGTCAAAAATCCCAGCAGACGCTTAGGAAAGAGTAGGGACAAAGATTCGTTTTCTTAAGGAGAACCCGGAGAACTCACCGATACCTTGAAATGAGGTCATCCTGCCTCAGGTTACTCAGCCCCCACTAAAACCACGAGACGAGAGCAACAACACAACGATGGAGAAATAGAGGAGAGGGGTAGTGGGGGATGGGAACTGCCTGGGGATGTAACTCATGGGTCCGGGAAGAAGTGAGCTGAAGACTTTCTGTCAGGTCCTACAACGTGAAGAGGCGGTAACCAACTTAAAAGAAAGGCAGTTACCTGATTGAAAAGGGAAATCCTGCAGAGCAATGATGCCTGACCGGGAAACAGTGGGGGGGAAAGGTGCACGTGAGTCATCACCCTTCACGGAAAAGAGGATCGTAGGGGAAAAAAAAAAAAGGGGGTGTGCAGAAAGAAATTATGGTCTCTGGAAGGGAAGGGTCAGTACGGCTAAGTCAAAACAAGCCGGATAAAAAATGGGACTTGCCCCAGGTGCATGGGGGGAAATCAACCTTCGGCATGAGAGGACTAAGGATGCACCAACCGGAGTACGGGTCTCCACCTAACACAATAGCAACTTATGTCTTTACTTAGGGGAGGGTTAATTGGGGACCAAAGGAACCTGAACTGCTTCTTCCGGGAGGAGGGCACAAGACTTACAGTGAACGCCTTCAGCCCTCTTCCAAGGCCTGGGGGGGAAATTCCACCGGGCTTATATACGCAAAGGAGGGTTAGAAGTCAATTTTGGGGACTGAGGTCCGGAAGGGGGGTCTGTATCACTGAGGGGGCGGGGGGAAAAAGTCCAAATTCTGGAGTCTTGAAAAAGATTATAAGTGGCGGGGCACGTCGAAAAGGAACCCGTAGAGGGGTTCTAAAATTTCGCCAAGACTGAAGGGGGGGAGTCTATAATCAGTTTTAGCTAGGAGGAGTTCATTAGGTGGGGACGAAGAAACCAAAAGAACCCGAAAAAACCACTTGCCGTGTTGGGTCTGCATTGGTCAGGGTTCAAAAATATTTAAAGGACCTGGGTGAAAGGGGTAAGCGTCTTGGCCATCAGCAAACCTTTTATTGATTGGGGGCCTGGGGGAAAAGAAAAACTTACTCAGTTAGGTAACGCCGGGATACAAGCTAGGTTAAGAAAGGTCAACTTTCTCGGCCGGAGGAGGTGGCCCGTGGGCAATAAAAATGGTGAGTTAAAAGAGGCGCGAGGATCTTCTTGAATTGGGTTGCCCAAATTCTCCACCGAATAGGTGATTTCTCCTCCTTTTTGAAATGGACAGCCGGGGGTAGGGGGACTGGGGGGGTCAACGTGGAATCAACGATCTGGCAAGAATTTCAACAGTCCTAAGCACGGAACAAAAACAGATAGTGGAGGCTGGGAAATCTTGTCCTGAATAGAGTAGTCGCGACGGGGCCATCAACAAGTCCTAGGGAGACCTTGGCGAAAAGTCTATTAGGAGTACTCCGGCTGCCAAGAGAGGGAAGACTAATTCGGACAAAAGACAGTAAAAAAGGGAAGAAACCGATGAATAGTCAGATATACTTCAGGTCTTTCGTGAAAGACCGGAAAAAGGGCTTATAGAGTATTACCTGTTAGGAGAATAGTCCGTTCCGGGTGGGGGAAAAGGGAGGAGAAACGGCCCGGCATCAGTTTGACCAGTGCACAGCTCTAACCAGTAAAAACTAAGTTAGTGTAAGGCCATCAGGGTTTTGTGCAATTTGGACACCATCAAGCAACCATGAGGCGGCCCATTACCATCGCCCGTATACGCTTTGGGGGAAGTTCGCAAAAAGGATGTGTGGGAATCGGGGGGTATAAGAAAGAAAGTCAGTCGTCAGAAGGAGACAGCACCTGTGTCCCTTCCCCGAAGTTGGGTTCTGAGAACAAGCCCCTTCAACGAGAGGCGTAACGAAAATGCGCAAGCAAAGGAGAAATTCCCATTAACGTCGAACAGACCCAGCTGAAAAAGGGAAAAGGGAAAAACACCCATCCTCGATTCAAAAAAGGTAAGGACGCTGAGACATGGAACACTCCCGGGGGGGACTGAACTACTGACCCGAAGGGGGACCTAATAAAAACACCTTAGGTTCCGGGTGAAGCTCCTTGCGAAGGAAATGGGGGAATAAAACCTAGGGGGGGAAAACCACGTCCCCAAAAACTAAAAACTAGAAATACGACGAAAAAAAATTCCCTCCGGCGACTTCGTCGATAGGGGGCAAAAAGGCGTGGGGGGGGGGCTTACTACCGGGGCTTCGGCGGCTTACAAGACCACGGGGATGATCTGCCACTGCTGGACGGAAATCAGGAAATTTGTTACAAAAGAAACATCTATCCGGGAGGTCAATCAGTACATCATGACGCCGACAAGCGCGAACACGTTCGAAGAGCAACAAGAAACCATCGGGACGACCGACAGGAGGTTCAGGACATCGGCAGCTACTCTCCAAAAGGCGGGTAAGGAAATACTGACGAAACAAGAAGAGAAAAGCTGGTAAGGGAGGGAAAAGACAGGGTTGTGAAGCCAAAGGAAGGAGACCTCTAAGGAATCCCAATCTCAAACCTCTAGATAGGCTGAGAAAAAGGGTTGACGGAATCAAGGGAAAAAGCACTTAAGTACGGAAAGGTCATGGGCCCTATAACTATCGCATAGAAGGGGTGAGGTCTAGAAACACAACTGGCACTAAAAACAAAGAAGGAGTGCTTTTTACCGACTTACAGTTAAAACGCACATCGTCGAAGTAGTCCTCGCGGGCGACAAAGCCAGGAAGCGACCTCCACGGCTTTCGGCACTGAGAAGGGGGATCGGCCTGTTCGTCCATTATCAAACGATGATGAAACCCTCCTTAAAAACCGGGGAAGAGTGAATACAAAATACCGGCGGCAAAGAGGTGCAAGAAGATTAAAGTAACAGTGCCACTCAAAGGCACAAGGTCGAAAACACATCAACCAATGAAAGCGTAACATCGGGCAGAAACGTAGAAAAAAAAATTAGTGAAAGAGGGAAAAGAAACGTAAAAAAAACCCTTCCCGGCTGGATATCATGAACATGCTCCGACGACAATCTGAAGACCAGGGTCGGCGGAAAAGGGGAAGCCGAAACAGATCTCGGAGGGGGTTTCAGAGACCGGGAGCCTCCTTGCGGGATACTACGGGACCAGGCACGTTCATACAGAATTTCCACCGGGGACGGAAAACAAGGAGTGAATCCTCAAACCAAATCCATGTCAATCCAGAAAAACGACGACGAGAGGCAATTACCATGCAAGACCACCTGGAAATCTCACGAAATAAAACCTTAAAATGACAAGGTGATTCCCTTCGTGTAAAGGACTTCTACAGGGAATTTTACGAGGTTGATCAAAATTACTCGAAGTGTCCAAGAAGGATACGTAAAAAGTGTGGGATCTGGTTGGGGGAAGGGGTTACAGGATCGGGGAAAGGGGGGGGGGCTGCTGCGGAAGAAATATGGTCGACGGACTTAGGGGCAGGGGCGTCACGATCCAACGTCGGCACCTAAAAAATCGCCCCACAAAACCTGTAAAAGAGAAAAAAAAGAAAGGCAAGGGCCACGGGGCTTTCAACTCAAGGGAAGCGCTGGTACCGCGCATTTCAAAGGTGCGGGAAAAAGACCCACATAAAGGAGACTGAATTCCAATCCTAGTCCAGATCCTCGCGGGCTGGGACGTAGTCAACAAGAAGGGGCAGGTCAGGGGAATACCATCTTCCTTCAGGTAGCCGTCTGGTTGTTCGCGGACTGGGAGGGGGAACAGATTAGAAAGGACCACGGGAAATTTGCTAGGATGAGTGAAGCCGGAACTTTACCTTTCCGGGCCGGGAGGGTCACAAGAAGAGCGTGACCTATGGAAAAGGAATCCTTGCACATCACGAAAGGGACGAGGTCTAAGGCATTCCACTAGTCTAGATGTAAGAAGGGGGGGGGGAAAGCCGGACGGGGACCCTGAAGGGTCGGTGGATAGACGCCCCCCTCGAAGGACAGGGAATGATTCCAAAGCGTTGTGAGTGAACAACAAAGTCATGGGCTTTGGTGAGTGGAAGACATTTCTTTGCGGACTTTAGCATGAATGGCAGCCCCAGCTATCGTCACAAATCACCGGGAGGGGAGTTTCCGGGGGACAGGAGGAGGGATAGAGACAACTGTATGGGGGAGAAAATATATAGATAATAGTCAAAGGGGGAAAGCAATAAGAGGTTAAAAAAGGACGAGGCATTCCATTGAGAATCGAAGCCAGTGTAGCAAAAAGGACAGACACCACCCCCCAACAAAAGGTTTAATTACTGCATTCCGTCCTGACGCCTCTTGTGGCTTATGAGGGGGCTTAGGACCACGCCTGTGAAAGGATACTCCCATTAATCTTCAAACAGACCGGAAGTTGAGGTTTGAAATGGCGAAGCCAGAGAACTGAAATGGGATATTATTAGCCCTCCATCAGGCCAGCAGGGAGGAGGCTACCTTCGCCAATAGTTCCACGGACTCCGTGACACAGGGGCCCTCCTTTTAAACGGGAAAAACATGAAATCTTCCGGGACCGCAACCAAAAGAAGGACTATGACTCGGTCTCAGGGCCCTGCCGGCAATTGGGTAACAGCTGGCCAAAGAATCCTGAGGGTAGGGGCAGAATGGACGGACATAGACTCAGTTAGGGTTGGAGGGGGTTCAAACTCTAAAATGCCCGTTAGATCGAATCACTGAGATTCAAAAGAGGGGGGGAATTTCATTTGGGGCCATAGGTCTGATGGGGTTTGGGGGGTTGTGTAACACTTGGGACTTTTATGCCATGTATTGAAAATTCAGGTGAAATACCCTCAAATCAAGCGGGCATGAGTTCAACACTTCAGCAAGCATGCAAAACCGCAGTCTAGAGGGTCACCAACAAACAGATCCAAATAAAACTTAAGGTTCCCGAGAGCGGGTAAACGTAGTTCAACTTTAGGAAAGTCAATCGAACGCCAAGGAACGGCCGGACAAAAAGTTTGGACGAGGACCTTCATTTGGCGGCAGGAAATGGGTAGGGAAGGGGTGGGACACGCTTCCGGGCGAGTCTTGCACGGACATTTCGGAGAGAGGGGGTGTATGTTGCGAAAAAAAAAAGGGAGAGGTGGAAAAACTCTGCTTAAAGCCCTGGAAGGTCGAACTGCAGGGACCACAAGCTTCCCTCTTGGGAGATCGCTGGAGGGAACTGGATGTGCAACTCCCACTAATATTAGGAGATTTGGGGCTATAAAGAGGGGAAGGCGGCGGGAACACTGAACGGCACGTAACTTAAGTGCGGAGAGATAAAACTGATCGTGGGGGCAGGTTTTGAGGGTGGTTCGACTTGTAAATTTTGAGGAACGAGGGTTCTTTATGGGGAAAGGAGGTACGGAAAAGACTTGTGCGAGTAAGGGGTGCGGCATACGGTCTTGGGGGCGCGTAGGGGTCTGTCGAGCTCTTGTTGATCCCTGGATTACGGGGGGAAGACTACTCAGGTGGTACCGGCATGAAGCAACTGGCGGGTCTTGGTCGTAAAGGACGGGGGGTCTAAGAGAACGCAGGAAAGAGGCCTTCATCACTACATGGTTCCAAAAGGTGACAGCGAAGGGGGGGGGGTTTCCTGTGATGATACCGTCCACAAAAGGATACGGTGAGGATTTATCGCCCATGAAAAATAGACGGTGTACGAGGAAGGGGTCTTGTAACGGCCACCATCTACTGCAGACCGGAGATTGAAAAAAAGACTTGCTTAAAAAAGGGCGAGGTTCCGCAAGGAACGTGTGGAGGGACAAATGCTACAAGATAGAGAGGCCAAGCTCTGAGTTGGGGGGAACGGGTGAGGTCGCAAGACTAAGCGAGTGTTAAGAGGGAGGTTTTCTAAAAAAAAAAGCTAATCGTCGGGTCGTCCAGTATGGTTGAAGGCGAAGAGGAATCATAAGGGGGCTGAGGTTCATGAAGGACAAAGGTACGACTTTACGCCGGGAGCGCACGGGGGCAAAAGTTTGTCACCAGGAGCGGGATTTCGACATCCTTTCACACGTTTAAGGTCAAAAGGGGGTGACGGGCGGAAGAAGACTTGGTAGAAAAAAACCAGTCCCAACACCGCCTAGGCAAAGGGACCCCCGGGAAAAAAGGGGAGGGGCCGTGTGGAAAGGATTGTTGGCGGAGGGAGCGTCTTCAAGTAGGGGCTAGTGGGGGGAGTGTGTGCCGAGACGGCAACAGTCCAAGCTAGAGAAAAAAAAAAACGAGTGGAGGGATTTAAGAACGGCGTCCATAAAGAGGGGGGGGGGGGGGATTGGATTAATATGTCAATAGAGGAATCAGGGAAGGGATAATAGGGGGGTAAAAAGCTGGTCGGACCGAAGAGGGTTGCGGGGGAGGGAATGGGTAACGCAAGTCTACCCGGGCGGAAAATCAGCTCTATGCAGTGGGGGAGTTCACGCAAAACAAAAGGGGACGTAAATAAAGGGACTCGTACAAAGAGGACGGCCAGGAGAGGGAAGGAAAAGCGGGGGAGACAAGTCAGCAACAAAATTGTGGGAGGCAAGGAAAAGGGGTAAAAGGCTGCGGGTGCGAAAGAGGAAAAAAAACCAAGAAACCAACTCACGTCTTGCCCTGATATAGGGCGGAGTAGCAAATGCAGGACGGTCACGGGCAATGTAGACAGGTTCAGGGACTGAAGTAAAAAAAAAAAAGTCTGAAAAAATAGGGGGGTCAAACAAGACCTTTCTATGGAAAAAGAAGTAGTTGCGGACTAGGGGACGTCAAAATAAAGGCCCCAGAAAGTGTTCGACTGGAGTTCAGGGAGCCACTAGGAACGTCACCCGACGTGCAGAATTGATCATTCGTCATATCTCTGGCTAGGAACACAAAGGATCACAAGTTCTTCTGGGAATGTCAGCTTAAATATAACAAATAGAAGGAATCGGCCAATCCTTCCGCTTCGCTAGGAAGTACGGGGGGGGGGGGGAAATTCTGGCTATAATGAAAACAGGAGATGCTCGAGAAAGGCTCTTTCAGACAAGAATAAAGTAAAAGGTAGTCAAGGGGAGGAAACCAAAAATAGATAAACCGTAAGGAGGTTGCCTGGTCAGAGACTCGGCCTCGACATCATCTTATATTTGACGATGTGATGAAAATAGGAACCAAACCGGCGCCCTGAAAAGCCCTTCAGGCGGACGTCTGAATTCGTCTAGAACCTGCGGAGGCCACAAGTCAAAACGCCTCAATGTTAGAAGGGGCCCTAAAGAAAAAAACTACGCCCACTTTCAAGTAGAAATCTTGGCTTGCACAAGGAAGAACCTTCAAGGGGGTGGACCTGTGGTGGGGGAGTCAAGCTGAAAAAATAAAATTTTCGCCCACCGCCCTCCAGGACTTCTAACAAACTTCTTCAGAAGATAAAAACACGTGTTCGTACCTTGGTCTGAGACAAACTAGAAATTTTTCAGTTTCTACAAGAAAAAACAGGATACTCGGACTATTTCTGACACAAGCCCGACTTTAGCAGTTAAAGAGCACCCAGTCCGTTGCTCCGGACTATTAGACCTGTAGGAAAAAAGTCGACTGGAGCCCCTCAAAGACGACACTGGCGGAAAAAGAGAAAGGACCGGGGGGGAATAAGTGAAAGCACCTAGTTAGGATGACCGAGTCGACGGCGTTAAAAGGAGAAGGGGTGCATAAAGCCCGTGAAGTGATTGGGCCAATCGCCAAACCCAAGGCCCGCCATACCACCGGAATCACGAGGAAGGGGTTCGCAAACCAGCTCAGGAAGAGGGGTACGGAGGAGGAACTTTCCGGAGACTCTGGTATATCGACTGGGTTGTAAGTGAAGAAAAGTTCATCCGGCGTTGGAAGAGTCAAGAGAGCGAACGGGGGGTCATTCAGCACACCTTTGGGGAAAATGGCGGCCCAGACCCGGCGACGGACTGACTAAGGCACAGCCGGAAGTAAAACTGTAATTGATGCGGGCCCGTACACACCTGATCCCCCATTACAGTCAGGAGTTCCTGGAAAAATGCAATCCTGTGTCTAATTAAAACAAAGGGGAAAGCTGGGGAGGGCCGTGGGGGAAAGGGGACATCCTATTCACGTTAGAAGAAAGAGGTAAGCGCATGTTCAATTGAGAATAAACCAGAGGAAAAAAAATCAAAATCCCACTAAAGTGCAGCAACTTCAGCGCAACAAACAAAAAAAAAAGGAGGGGAAAAAGAGAGTGGTACTGTTATTTTTTCTGGGATTAGAGGCGATCGGGGTAACTCCTGGGGGACAGACGGGGGGAAAAAGGTAGCGATCCCTGTGTCGGCTCAGACGAATCGGCTTGACCGTGAAGGAATCGTACGACGCGGGAAAAGAAAAAAGCAGTCCGCTCGAGGAAATAAAAAGGAGGAACCAAAAATTGACGCTTTTTCTATTGGAGGCAGAAGAAAGAGCAATTGCCTCGTGCACAGGCGAGGTGGGTGATGAACCACGGCGGGAGAGGGAAGTCAGCTCTCCTCCTCACAGATGAAAAAAAGGGGCGCAACTGGGGTCAAGAGGTTCCGATGAGCCCACGACTCAGTCCCTGCCGCTCTACAAACCTTTAAGGAGTGGAGGAGGGAAATAAGGCGTAGACCAAAAGGTTCAAGGAAAGGGGCTGTTGGCGGGACAAATTCACAACTGAGGTAACTAGAGTACCGAAAGAGACAGGTCCCCCACATTAAAGTCAACATGGTCATCAGACCGACGAAGAAGGAGGATTTGGTGAAAAGACGTACAAAAGGTCAACGAAGTAGTCGGGAGCACTTGCAAGGTGGCTCTCATTCGGGCGTAGGGGCACGGGAGAATCTTGAGTTGGCGGAAACTTACCAGGAAACCCGTATGTGCGAAAAAGGTACCATTGGCGCCCAAAGAGGGGGGACAAGCTAGCGAAGGACCTGTGACTCCGAAGGGCGGCAGGCGGGGGCTAACCACATGGGGATTCCCATAATAACCGCACAAACCCGTAGAACGTGCGGGGAGGGCCGGGGGTCCATTGGACCCGGAAAGGCCTGGCCCGTTTGACGGGGTAGAGGTAAAATCGAAAGAGGAGTGTCAAGGGTTGAGTCGACCTCTGTCTATCCTTAAGAAAATTCGAGGCAAAGGTCCCGCAATGGGGTACCCAAGCACAGTCAGGGCCGTGTCATACTTCTACTCCTCACATCTGCAAAAGGGAGAAAACTGCAAGGCTGCGTAATAGTCGACCAAGAAGGATACGGGCGTGCCCCGGGGGAAGGGGATACTCCGGGGTCTTTAGAGGGGGGGGGTCGGCCAAGAAGTAAGCGCCCGAAGAATGGATATGTCCGCTCCATACTGAAAAATCGACTCTAGATGGACTAAGGAGGAAGGTCGACTCGATCTGCCTACAGACAATCATACAGGATCGGGGGAGACCCTTAAATCGGAATCGGAGGCAGTAATATGGAAAAACTTCGAAAGGGACTCCGAGCTAATGAGGAGGAAGGGCCGTAATTCACATGGCGAATGAGATATCCTGAGCGGCTTCATACTTCGTATGGAAGCAAAAGAGACATGGTTTACCAGGGACTCGTATAAAGGATGACATGGCGTGTAAAGAAAAGGCCGGGGAACGGCAATTTCAGGCGGCCACAAGTGATCACGCAGCACTCAAAAACCCGGTCCACTGGGGGTGCCGGCAATCACGTGGTTTCGTAGGAGAATCAACACCAGCAAAAAGGCCCAGCAGAGACGCATCACGGGCTATCAAGGGGGTGAGACTTTCGCCACCGGAGTTGGGCAAGAGGAAGGGCCAAGCTGCAGGTCTATAAGGCGGAAGAAGAAAGTCAAAACCCTGGGGTGGACCAATCCGGCCATTCCGACTCTGTGAAGGTAGAAACCTTTTAGGATTGGAGGGAGAAAAGAAGATCCAAGAATCCTAGTAATCATGGAACAACCATCCTAGTTTTAAGTAAATCGCTGAGAATTGGACCGAAAAGGGAGCAAACCTATAGAAAAAAAGATTGAAGGATAACAAAGCCTTGGGGCAACGTGTGGGAATAAACCGGACAATTTAAGGGAAAGAACCCAGGGAACACCCACGGTACCTCCCTACGACCAGAAAGAAAATAACAAAAATAGACGAAAAAGACTACCACTACAAGCCCTTACTGAAAACCTGTTGGTCCCGGGAGGCTGATGACGCCGTTGGGCGGTAACAACTGACCGTAAGGAAAGCTGGGCGTCACTAATGTAACTTCGGGATAGAAGACTTTACGGACAGGAATGATGAAAGTTGGGGGAACAAACCGCCCCAAAGAAGCTCAACGAAGTTACACAATACTCTGTACCCATGGCGGGGCCTGAAAATCTCCTACCAAAAAAAAAGCGTCTGAAGCTTCGCCATCCCCCATCGGTAAAATGGGGGGGTCGTGGGAAGAAACATCTGAAAATAAAGAAGAGATGCCCGTTAAGGAAAAAAGCTAAAACGTCCCAGAAAAATCGAAGATACTGGATACCGGGGGGGTCTCAACGGGTAATGAAATCTGAGAAAAATAATAATATAAAAACTAAAGAATTACTTCGAGATTAGTTCCAGGACCAGCCAGGGGTAACATAACCAACCGTCATCCACACGTAGACGCTGGAAGGGCGAAAATCAAGCGACCGGCCGTGGTCAAGGTCTTTAGGGGGGCAAACCTCGCGCGAACGACTTCGGATATTGTTACGGAAGGAAAACTCGTTCTAAGGTCCGGAAAAGGGGGGGAGCGTCGCACCTTAGAAAGACGGGGAATGTTCTAAGTCTACACAGGAGAGAATAAGGGAAGAGTAATGCTACTAGAGGAAGACTCAGAACAGCCTCCACCATCAGGGAGACCACGTGCGGCAACAAGCGGTGTCCAAACAACTAAACCAGCCACTTGGAAGTTTAAGAAAGGGGGCGAAAACCAGAACCAACCCAGATAAACAAGACAAAAAAAGGAACCAGCTGTTTTTCTCCCCACCAGGGTCTTGCAAGAGGGATCGCCAAGATGCCCTCTGGAGGAGAATCACAATCGCGGGAAAAAGCAACTCTCAGGGTCGAGCCCGCAGGAACTTCTTCGAACCTGGCAGGGGGCTTGAAAGACCGAGGGGGGAAGATATGAATACAGGGGGGAAAAAGGGCCCTGGGAAAAGAGAATTCCACCTTAGGGCCGGAAAACCACAGAACAAGACGATCATAGAACTGGACCGATGGAACTAAAACTTGAAGGGGAAACTGCTGTCCCTACCAAAGGGGCGACGGACCGGCCTACCAGCCTAACTACCAAAACAGTTCGCCGGAACCGGCGGGAAGACCAGATATTGACGCTTTTGGGGGGCAACCTGGTTACCAGCTCCCGGAACACATGGGAAACCTGCAAGGTTTGTCGGTGTCGTTTTATTTGTAACCAAGCCCGGTGGCACATTGGAAAGGAAAAGGAAAGGAGAGAATTTCTTTGAGTACTTCTCACCGGGCTTAACTACAAGAAAGGCAAGAACGCGCCTGCATCTTTGGTCCGTACTCAAAAGAAATGGATTCCAGACATTTGACTCTCAGATCTCGCAGGGCAAGGGAAGAAACGATAACCAGGAAGAGGATAGTTCCTTCTTCCGATCATCTCATCGAGGGAACACTAAGATCCGGAAACCAAAAGGTACGTATTCACCGGGGGAGCAATAGGCCCTTAGGGGGACCGGAGTTTCGCTTGGCTGGGGGTAACCGGACGTAACAGTTTAACGTCGGGAACTAAAATGTAGTAAGGTCCTAAACAGTGGTTACACCAGACGACCAGATGGAAAAAATACAGATTAGGTCCTCCTTTGCGGCGAGACCTGCAACCTCACATTTCAGGGGGAGGAGCCTTCCCACATGCCCACTGAAACTGTCCTTTTGCGCACGGAGGTGGACCCGAAGCAGGTGCAATAAGGGGATCGGCACAAGCGAGAGCAGGAAGGCCATAATCTCATTTAAAAGGGGGAACCCCACTCTTCCACGGTCTACATTGCGGGCGGGGACAAGGAGAAGATCCATGGGTAAGGGAAGCGAGGCACGCAAACCCTAGCTGGAATTTGACGGGGCAGGAGGATAAAAGTCAATCCAACAACAAAGTTAGGGAGGCCGCCGAAAACTGGACAATGAAAAAAAGGGGACTATAAGGGGTGGGGGGGTTACGAGATGACCTGCCCTGTCTAGCGACCTCAGCCCCCATGGTAAAATAAAACTACGCCGTGGGGGGGGGGTCACAGGGAAGTTGGTAGGTCCGAGATAGCGGGGTGATGGGAGAGATCCACCGACCAGGGCCGGGCACAAAAAATGAGGCAACAGGGGGCTGGAATTTGGGACGGAACCCCAGAAAGGAGGAAAAACGAAGGCTTGACGCCTCATCATAATCATCGTGGGAAGTGCGAAGCTGGACAATCTTTCTTAGAAGCCTGACGGGGGAAACTTCGTAAAAGGATTTTTCACTGCCTGAGACTCCCCAAAAATTAGAAAAAACACCTCCGGAAAAAACTCGCGGGAAAAGTTGGACCGAAGGGGAACGAAGTTTGGTACGGTGGGCCCGACCGAATTGCTGCTCCCTGGGCCGGCCCAGATCCTCGGATGGGGGGGTTGTATAGTTTCACGCGATGGCAGGGGCAGACTCCATGCAAGAAAAGGAGTTTCCCTGCGGGGAGAAGAAGGCTGGAGTGACCGCGAAACTTTGGGGGCTCTGAGGGAATTCAGCGGGAACACCCCCAGCCGTCTTCTGATGAAATCCCAAAAAAAAGGAACCGCAAGGGGCGTAAGGGGGAAAGAAACCTCACAAAATCAAGCTCAACCTGGCCGTTCATCGTGATGGGGGACACGTCGGGGACTAACACAAAAAAAAGGACACCCGTCGTCGCCTTATCAGGGCCGGACCCGGGGGACCAAGGGGGAGTTCAAGGGGAAAGGGGTTGTCAAGTTCTGGTCGATGGCATGGTTCCCAGTTCCTTGGAAAAGTGATTTTCGTTGTTAGTTCATGTAGGATAGGGGGGTCGGTGTGTAGTCTCACTAATTTTCAGTGCCTATTCAATGGCCCCGGGCAAAGAAAAAACTTGTTATTGAAAAACAACTGGCACTAAGGAAGGAGAAGGAAAGAGTAACAGGCTGGGGGAAGGGAAGGGAAACTACCGTCAAAAGGGGGGGGGTAAGGATCGCTTCGATTGGGTCAAGGGGGGCGAAGGACCGGGCTAATTTTCACGAAAAAGGGGGCTAGAGGGCGAACAGCTGGTAAGGTGTCGGTGGTGATGGTTAGGATCATATACATTTGAGGGGGGCATGTTTTTCTTGTCAGTTGCTTACTGTCCTCTTGAATAGTCTTTTTGAAAGTGGCTGGGAAGGGATGGTTAGGGGTTCTATCTGGTTTGTCGGCGGGCTTGCAGAACAGTTGGTGAAAGAAATGTCAAGGACATTCCCATTCTTGTTAAGTACCCGGACGGTGCTAGTAGATTCGTGGCTAGGGGAGTAAAACGACCTGGGACCCCGAGCTACAGTGGGGGGGGTTCTCGGGGCATGGAACTAACACCCCGCTAGTTATCAAGGGATCCAGAGGTTAGGGGGGAGGTCTGAAGTCTTGGCATCGACTAGAAAAAAGGGGGACTGGTGGGATGCGAGGGCTTCGAGGGAAGACTCGACAGAAAGGGGGGTGAGGAACAACCTGTCTCAGGAAACTAACTTCTAGTTGGGTGAGAGGGTGAGGGGCCTTCTCCCTGGACCATGGGCATGGGGATCTTAGAGGGGGAGAAAAAGGTAAGGAATCTCTGTCGTACACCGGTTTCGGGATGGGAGGAGACTGCATCAGATGGTCGTATCAGAAAGAACAAATTTACGAATAGGAACAGGGATTGTGGTAACCCTGGCGTGTGTTAGAAGTACGATAACGGGGGTCCCTGAAATTACTTGGCAAGGAAGAAGGTCCCAAAAACACACCGAAAGACAGGCGGGGCTCCGACCTCCCTGAAAACCTTGCCTCCTTTATTTTCCCGTAAGGGTGGTCAGGGTACAGGGGTCGAGGAGTAGATTGATTAACTTGGGGTGGGGGGTGAAGGAGGGGTGGAAAGGTCTGCGAAAGGGTATCAACAACGACGGTAAAAAAAGAAAAGGAGTGGTTGGGAAGGTCAAGAGAGGACTTTTTGCAAAAAAAATTGGGCCTTGAAGGGGGGGACCAAGATGAAAAAGATGAAGGACCTCCTATTATGGGGTAACTGGAGTCCGAGTCTGGGGGAATGTGTACGTGCCATTTAAGAGCATAGGAAAGGGACACAAGGGTCGACCAACCGTCTACGCAGAGGGACTCTTTGCACACAGAAAACCCACGGGTAGGGACTTAAAAAGCCCGTGAGGGGCGCGGGACAGAGTAAACCTCTACAAAAAAATGAACCGGGCGCCCCCTAATTTAAGAATCAGGGCCAAAGCGCTACCAAAAATTAGGTTCTGCGGCCCTGGGGAGCCCGGGGGAAGGGGGGGGATGGTGTACACAAACGTGCAAGGCCACTCAGTAGGGGGAAATTCCTGATGCGGCGTGTGTCAACGGATTCCACTTGGGGCGGCGTCAGAACAGGCGCACCCCTAATTATCACGCGCGAATGACCACGAGCGAGACGTGGAAAAAAAAAAAATCCCACCGTATAGGCGAAAAGAAAGTCGGCAATAGCAAGTCGAGATCAAAGCACGGTTTGAAAGGGTGAAGGAGGGGTCGCGAAGAGGAAATTAAGGGGAAAAACCGGCAAGAAGGATATATCGTCCCTGACTCTTTGGGGTACAACTAGAACTTTTTAAAGGGGGGGGAGTAACGATCAGCGACGGGATGGGTAAAAAAAAAAATCCTCGATTCCACATCACTTCTAGGTTGGCGTAAGGAAAAGTTGCCCATGACACCTCTATCTATCATAGACCACATAACGTACTACCCCAAGGATCCATTTAAGCAAAAGGCGGAGGAAGATGGCAAATGGAGGGACTAGCAGCGACGCGGTACCTCTCTCATCCGTTGCGATAACAGCCAGGGGGAGGGGGTCCCGAAAAGGAAAAAGGGCAGAGGCCCTTTACCTTTATTACCTGAGCGACTAAGGCTGGGAGAATTTTCCGAAGGAACGCCACTATGGACTTATAGACCCCTTGGTCAAAAAGTTCAAAATAGGGGACCTTCCCATCATTCCCATTGACAGGTGGGCGGGGGGGGGGGGGGGATTTCAGGTATGGGCGGAACCAAATCCGAGGAAAGGCCGGAAATGAAAAGGACACCGTCTTGGGCTGGGAGAAGCGACTAAAAAGTGGAGGCAAAAATTGTTTTACAACCTATCCAGTGTTAGGGGGTCGTGAAGAATCATTCTATCTAAGAGGTTCTCTTCGCGACAACCACGAGGTCATAAATTTATGCGCTCCCAGGGTCGAACTAGAATACTAAGTAAGGGGGGGACTCGTTTCTCAGACCCCTAATCTCGCTAGCACCGCCACAGCCTCTTCTCGACAAGGTGAGGAAGGGTCCAGAACGGACTAACTCCAGTTTGGGCTACGGGTACCTGTGGAAGTTAACCTGTCAGGGATAAACTATTCCTTGTGAAGTGGTGTTCCGACAACATCCCCCTCCTGCCCTCCCTGACCGGAAGAAGGAGAGGGGGGGGTGCGCCGCCTTCACTCCTCCCGTTTGGAGAGGGCGGTAGAGAGTGGGGGGGAGAACAGCTTGGGGGAATCTAAAGGGAAGGTCGAAAGCCAGTTCCAGAGGTTGGGGGGCCTATCATGAAAAGGTGAAAAAGGACCTTTCAAGAGCAGGGGCGGCTGGACCACAAAGAAGACTCTACGACGTCCGAAGCCGTCATTCGCGGAGGGGATGCGAACAGTCAAAAAGTGTCGTCCCAAATGGGGCGGTCCCGTCGATTATTCAGCCTGCAGAGGGGAAGAAGGTTGCGCTATGCTAGAGGGGCGTGGGAAGGGGAAAATACCTATCGGGGGTGAAATAAAGGATAGAACTGCACCTGGGTAGCAATTGAAGCGGAAAAAACCCCCGAAGCAAAGCCAGCGCTATGAGCCCAAAGACACGATCTCTCTCAAAAAAGTCTGTCTAGTAAAAGAGAGATCGCTTGGTAGTTTTTGAAAGTCAAAGTCTCTCTTGGATTGATATGAGATCTGGAAATGTATTCATTTCCCTGGGGCCGGGGATCCTTTAGGGACGACTCCAGGAGTGTCCAGTCAAACGAAGACAAGAGGAAGAGGGCCCATGGGAAATAAGGGCCGTCAGGTCATAATATAAAATACCATGTCCCATTTTGGGGAACGTTCTAAAAAACGCACATCTCATCATGTCTGGGAAAAAGGAGTTAGTCAGTGTAAGAAGGTAGGTGGTGTTGGGGGCAGAATCTTAGGGGGAGGGAGATGGAGAAAATGAAGCTCCTTCTTAAAAGCAGCCCACCTCATTAGGGAAAAGTTAATCAAATCTTTACATCTTCTGCCCCCCAAGTCGAACAAACCACAGCGTCCCCCGGCCCCCATATTGATGAGAAACCACAGAATCGCCTGAGCCCTACTGGAAGAGGGGAGAGGGTAAGGCAATACGGACAAAGGATGAGGTCATAGAAGGGAAAACTCAGACATTTACATAACCCCTGGCAGCCTCGTAACAAGGTCAATGGAATCTGGGACCCTCTAGAAATCTAGTTGGGAAAGGAGGGGGTTCGCCCACAGGTATGGATTAGGAGCACTGAATTGGGAGTTTATCTGAGGGAAAGTCAGTGAGTCTGGCGACGAGTAGCATGGTTCAAAAAGGGGCACGTCGGGGAAAAACCAAGGATGTGTTGAGGGTAAAAAAAGTACGGACCAAACTGAGTTATTATATAATATTGGAATTCAAAGGGGATGTCGAGGAGTGGGAGGAAAAAAAATAACACATAGACCTACCCCCAAAGGACAACCAGTGAATTTTTAGGGAAGGGGTGAAGGGGGGAAAAGAGGGTTGCCAGTCAAGTAGTGTAGGGACGAGGGCCACAGATGACTACTGTATAGTCCTTGGTTTAAGTGGAGACAGGTAGAATCAAGGAGCGACTTCTAAGAAACTACAGGAACCGTTCGGATGTCTTCTTTTAAGTTGCATCCAGGCGGCTCGAAAGAAAAAGTTCCTAATCTGTTATAGGACTGGGCCAGAGTAACTGTATGCCTAGGGGAGGACGAGCGGAAGGTGGGACATTGACTAAAACTTGTCTTACTTAATTAATTGGAAAGGAAACTCTTCAATTTTTGCATTTTCCCTTGAATTCAAAAGCAAAAGTCCCTCGACTTGGAGGAAGGGCAAAGTTGAACTGATCTCTAAAATTACGATCCTAACGGCATCTTAAAAGAGTCGGGGGCTCAAGCTGCCCGAATCCTAAGAATAGACATAGGAAGGCGGGAAGAAAGGCAATCTGCGCACGCTTCACCCGGGTTGGAGAGCGAGACATATTCAATTACTTGACTTGATCCTAGGGAACGGTTTTTACTGACTCTGGAGATGTGCGTGTACCTAAAGGATGTGAACGGCATTGGAAATGGCCAAACCGCACCGTTAGCCAGAAGGGGGGGCCTGAAGAAGGGACTCGACGGGGAGGGTTCCCGGTTGTTCGAGTTGAGGGACATCAAACACTCGGCCCCAGGGGAAAATGAGAACAGCAAAGTTGGGGCTAGCGCTTTTTCAACTCCACAGAGGGGCATCGGGAAGAACGTAACTGCAGGAGCAACCAGACCGGGGACAGGGGGGCACGTCCCGAAGTGGGGCTGACCCACGAAAACGTTCATGAAAGGAAGAGGCAAGGGACCCATTTTTGCAGGGGAGGTAAAGTAAGGGCACGAACGAAAGTCGGGAAGCAGCGATTGCCACCCAAATCAGTAAGTAAGAGGGGAGAAAGGAGGATCCTTTGTCACCATAGGGGAAGACAACAAGACGTACCCAAGGAAAAAAGGGATCAACCACTCCGGGCTGTTTGGGGGGCTCGCCGTCGCCAGACATTCCGAACCGCGGTCACCACTCAAAAAGCAAAGCTAAAAAAGATCCTCCGAGAAACATAAAAAGCGACCCGTCCCAGCCCTTCGGCAAACGGGGGGCGGCGCCCGGGCGGTGGGGGAGGGGGAACCAGAAAATACTCTTCATTAAGAAGAAGGAACGTGGGGGCGAACCATGGCCACAAGCGAAACGTCAAATGGGACAGATCCGCGGGAAGGGGAGTTAACCTTGGACGGGCGTTGCTCCTAAATGACTACAGGAGGAGGCGTAGAAGACCCTCCAAACGGAAAGAAAAGAGTTACCAGCCTGTGTGAACATCTAAAAGTACACGCCCTCCATAGGCGACCGACACCTAGAATAATCAAAATTCTCCATGGAAGAAATGGGGGGGTGAAGAAAAAGGGTCTTAGAAAGCGAAAAAAAACTAAAAAGCGCCTGCGGAAGAATTTGAGCACCGAAATGGCCTCCCACGTCTAATCTTGATGAGGGGAAAAGGTCTATCACGGAAAAAGAGAAGTGGGTAATGGAGTTTTCGCAAAACCGAGAACAACCCCACCGCTCGGCGAAGCTTTAGGGATAGGTCTTGTTACCCCTCGGGAAAGGAAGGGACCGATGACGCGCGTGTCAACTAAACAAAGAGCAAAGGAAGGGAGGACCTGAGGAAAAGGTGCTTGCCGTCCTTCAAGTCAAGACTCAAGACGACAGCAAAAAAAGCGGCCAACAGACTTAACCCCCAAGTAGGAAAAAAGAGGGCCGTCCTTCAAGACTACCAATCATCTGAAAAGACAGGTCGCCTGGTACACACCTCCCACAGCCCATCATGGGTGTGTCGAAAAATAGTAGCCTGTTATTGGATAAAGAGAACTGAAGGACGGGGGAAAATACGTTAAACCTGAGAACCTACGTCTCAAGTGATCGGAGGGAAAGGGGGCAACC
>Ga0179591_1264749_pt1 | contig 24437 bp, 25 predicted proteins | sample CZOMad2_1_08_16f_FD_182891 | JGI IMG/M metagenome (GOLD analysis project Ga0179591, IMG submission 182891) | Vadose zone soil fungal communities from Angelo Coast Range Reserve, California, USA - CZOMad2_1_08_16fungal (PacBio error correction) | ecosystem: Environmental > Terrestrial > Soil >...
TTTTGGGTCAAGGGAGGAGGGTGGAATCACCAATTCGCTGGTGCCCCCCAGGGGGACTGGCTTTTCCTTAAACACCACATTTTCAGCTAGAATCCCTTCGGGGTAGGCGGAGTGGCTAAAAAGGAAATGTGGTAGAGAAAGGAAGTCAAGGTGGGATTGCCCGTGACAGTTGGGGGAGAGTGGAAAGTAAAGGGGGTACCGCCAGGGGGCCAACACCGGGCTTTGACATGATCAGGCTGCAACAGTATAAATGAAAGAGTTGCTTCCTAAGCGTTAAGGGAAAATTAAACGCCACAGGAAGAAAAAGGGACGTATACCGGAGAAAAATGGCCGTAGGAGATGCCCGAGGTCGAAATGTCGGGTAGCCTCCGTCTTTATAGATTAAGGTGGGGGGGACTGTCTCAGGAAAGAGTGCTGTTAAAGGAAAAAAGGTGTTCGCAGAAAAAGCCGAACGATGTAGTACGACACGTTTCCGCCCTCGAAAAAAGGGGCATTGGGGTCTCCTTGGGCACCAGAAAAGGAATGGGTCAGGGTTTCTTGGGAGGCATCAAAGAGGGGGGGTGAAACGCAACACTTGTTCCTCAAAGAAAAACATTCAAGCCGCCCGTCGTATTAATGACTCCTAGTCGTCACTCATACAGATTCCACCAAAAAGATGAGGGGTCCAGAGCTCCCTAACACGGAGGCTGTAGAGCACCTCGAAAGGGTCTCACTAAGGGGAAGAAAGGAAATGGAACTCGCCGACACTACGATCAACTCGATGAGTGGAATTTCTATCAAATCCTAAGAAGAGACGTAAAAAGGGAACCACGAACCATTTGAAAAGGGGACTGGTCGAAAATAACAACTGATTCGAAGTCGTACGATCTCAAGCCAAAGTTGGACGATCAAGGGAGGTAACCTTTTGAGGGGGGGGGGGGAGAGAACCTCAGCGGGGAAGGGCTGAAAAGGGGGCACGAGATGACTAGATGAAGTTAAAGGGTGCTAAGATTCCTCAAAGAGACGGGGAAGACCTGCGACAAGGAGAGGGGGAAGCCTCCGAAAAAAGCACGGGGGGGGTTTTGCTTGAGCAGGTCATGACGCGCAGTTTGGACCCCCTGAAATGAAGGGTTAAGACTGATCTTCCTTCACCGAGGGAGAAGAAGGGTCTTCGGTCTCAAGTCAGGGGAATCCATGCATGAGCGGAGAGCTGGTGCGGGCGGTACCCGGGGAGAAAAAGGGCCAAGCTTGTGGCAAACCAGGACTGAGGAGAGTGAGATAGGGTTCGATATGGAGCAGTGCCCCGGAAGAAGGAGAGGGCGCCCCAATTGCCGGAAAAGCGTGTTCATCTTCGTTAGTGTCGAAGTTCCATGGAAGGCGGGTTGGTATTATGGCTTTTCTTACCACAAGTATCTTTAGCTCCCCATTTGAAGGCTTGGGGCGTGAAGTGAAAGAAAAAGATAAAAGGTGTGGCGGAAAAAAAAGGGAAAGAAGGAGACCTGCTAGTCCTTGAAGGTGGAAAAGGTGATAAGAATCGATTGTTTCGTATCCTAGAAGAATAAGGGGGTCGTCGTCTGTATTAGGAGACAAGGGGGGGGCATGTCGAGGGAAAAGCTCTAGACAAGAGACGATTGCACATAGAGACCATCCAGCAATCCCAAAGAAAAAGGCAGGTGTGTCCTTGAAGAGGGTGGGAATAAAGCGCTATGAAGTCGTCTAACGGGTAGCAGAAGAATGCGGGGCGAGATCAAAAGGTCCTGAATTCTTAACCGAGCTCAAGGGGGGGGGGGCGTAGCGGTTCCGTGGAGATGCAGAAGGGTGAAGGGAAGGGGAACATCCGTGATGAAGAGAGACTTGCGGCTTAATTTTAGTGGAGATGTCGGGAGCATTGGGACCGCCGTAGCCCGTTAGCAATACTGGAGGGGACGTTCTAGAAATGCCGCGGGTGGAGTTACAGAATTCAAGTGTCCTCCACGTGACCAGGCAAAAGAAGCGGCAATGAGGCGGAGTCGAGAACATTTGTCCAGAGCGAAACCAGGTTCAAATCGGAAGAGTGGAAGGGCAAAAAGGGTAGGGGAAGCAGAGGGATCCCGACCTAAGGAACGCGTGGACAGGTGGGATATAAGGAAAAGGTTTGTGGGGGACTAAAAAGGGGGGGGCAGCTCGGGTTTCGGAGTGTCGCGAATAGTTTTTCATTGCCAAAAAAACAACGCTGGCCAATGGCAAAGAGAAAGACTCAGGGGATCAGCGGGAAAGGTTTCGGAGAGAGTTCTCGTCCACCGGGAATCAATAGTCGTTGTTGGTGGATAAGACTGTGCCAAGGCAGGGGAAAGGAAGTCAGTGATCTCGGACCCGGAGGTGCTTTGAAAGGGCAAAGAGAATCTCTCGATCTGAGTACCAACCTTCTAGACAACAACAGAATAAGGTAGGGACAGTCTTTGGGAGGCAAGGGCAGAATCTCGCGTAGGAGGAAAGCTAAGGGCGATCAGGAAGGAATTGAGGAGACATCTGGGGGACTCAACGGCAAGAAAACAACCATAAACAGGGAGAGGAGACCGCATATTTCGTCTGAGGAGTGTAAAAAAAACAACGAAACTGAAAGAGGTTATCATCGGCGGGGCAATGTTCATCTGCTTGTCTAAAGAGGATGAAGAGCAAAAAAGGAAAGTTCCGAGCTGAAAATTGGGGAGGGTGAAAGGCAAAAGCTCTAAAGTCCGCATACCGGTGAAAATCCGGGCGCAAAATGGGGCGCATAACTGGTTAGGCATACTATACCTGGGCTTAGGAAAAAAAAAGGGGGGAGCATAGGGTTGAACAAACCGTCAGGAGTCGCTCTATGAAAACGCTGACGATCAGGAGGGGGCGTTGAAGGGAAAGAGTATAACAATCGATTACGGCACACGGAGAGGGAAAGTTAATTGAAGAAGACGGAAGAGGGCTAACTTTTACGCGGGAACTAGGACTATGGTAACTATCACACTTTCAGAAAGGAGGAGCCTTCGTGTAGCGAAGACTTAAAACCTCGAGTACCGGGAAAGAAAAGAAGCGCGCGGCATACTTCAGAACGTTTTCAGGGACGACACAAGGAATATCTCATCAGACAAAAAGAGAGAAGGGACACCTCGATCAGAGGGTCGAGGGACTGAGGGGGCCGATGAGGACGCACGGACGGGTGATCTGCGCTTTCGCACACAAGCGGCAGAATTTTCCAGATCGCACTGGAGGAAAGAAACGTCTCCTGCCGAGGATCCGGGAGGTTTCGGGGCGCCAATACTCACATCACCAACAAAGCAAGCCTCTTCATTACCGAGAAAACTAAGAAAAAAAATCAAGACACTCCAAGAAAAGGAGAGGGGGGCATGAAAGAGAAAGAACGCAGAGGAAAGAAGACATAGGTTGAGAAAGGGGGAGAAAAAAGCAAAAGGCAAGCCTCGCAGGGCGACGATCTGTGTCGGAACTAAGAGGGCAGGTTAGAAGGCGTCTTGTGTTTTGACTGAAAAGGGGGGGAAAGGTCGCTTCCGCGTGTTTAGACATCCAAGAGAAGTAGTTAACCAAGGGAAGGAAAAAAGAACCGCGGACTAAATAACCGCGAGCCGAAAGAAAATGGAAGTCATTTACACAAGGCCCATGGGGTCGTCAACGCGAGGTGGACAGGAGGGATTGGTATCTGACAGTTCTCCATCTAGGGGGGGGCTGAAGCCAGAGTCCCGCAGAGGAGGGATGGCAAAACAAAATGTGGATGGTGTAAAACAGAATTCCCGACAGGATGTCCGAAGTCAGAAAGATCAGGGCCGGGAAGCTTTTCAAACCTTTACTCGAAAGGGGAAAGATCAGATCCTCTGAAAAACAAGGGGAGGGAACCGAGAAACACAGGGGCAAAAGGGAGTCTAGAGGTTGTCTACTCTACCGTTTGCGAAAACTGGGGGAAGAAGTCAAACCTAAGCGGGAGAAAAAGTTCAACAAACGGGGGGGGAGGCCGCTCACTATCTAAGAAAAGGTTTATGCGGGAAGAAGTGATCAGAGGAAACAGGATGTGATCGAAATCAATCAGGAATTCGATAGGGGGGATGGCGAATTAAAAGGGGGTTCAGTTTCTTCAAAAGCGAGGGAGAGGGAGGCAAAAAGGTGCTCGAAAGATCCAAGGGAAAGGAAATACAATCGACGAGTCTGAGCGACTCGGCTCGTGAACGGAGAAGCGGAATGAGTGTGCCACAGAGGGAAAAAGAAGGGTTTTGCTATTTGTAAAAAAACAGACGGGGGAAAGAAAAGCTACAATTTCCAGGGGGGAGGGTGTCAAAAGATAAAGGTTTTTCCGACCAGGAAAAATCGTCGCGGCCGAAACGGAAAACATGTTTCGGAGCTCCTGAGGGTGTAGAAAGAAGACCACAGTTCAGACAGGAATACCCCACACCGGCCGGTGGGGGGGGGAGAGGCGCAACGGCAGACTTTTTGGTGGAAAGAGAGAATAAACGGTTTTTCAATTTGTTGGGCTGGGACTGAAACCGTACCATCAGATTCCTATATGAGATCCTGCGTCGAGCCGGATCAGGGAAAGATCTAAGGGCACACAGGCTGTAACATTTGGCAAGCTGACGGGGAATAAGAATCTGAAGTCGATATAAAAAGAGAAGAAGGAAGAAACTCTCAAGAGAAGGGAAACTTGCTCAGTTGAAACACAAGAAAATGTGAGAAACAGCAGGCGGAGGAGGAAAATCAACCCGTCCAAACACGGTAAAAGCACGCGAGACAACACAGGGAGATGGGTTGAAAGGAGAAAAACCCGCATTCTCTGCTGCCACCATACAGCCGGAAGCCCATTGTTCTCGCGTCAAAGACGCGAAGGACCGCCGTTGCGCGCCGGGTTAAGGGATCGACTTGCAAAAATTTTGTATGGCCAGGACCGTTTGATTGGGGAGAATCAAGGGATCGAAAATATTGCTTCATTATCCGAAAAAATGAGGGGACATCTTTTGCGAGGTACAAAAAGTGGAAGAGGGAGTCCAAAGCACAACCGTAACAACGACAATGGAATTACCGTCCTCCCAAAATAGTCGGGCCCCCCGGGAAAGTCGAAAAAAGCATGCTCTGTGGTCAAGAATCTTGGGAAGCTGTGGAGTAACGAAGAGAAGGGGGAACCGGGAGGGAAGACCGAAACACGTGTGCATGAAGGGACGCACGACGATGGTATCCAACTTCGGACAAAACGGCACGGGTTCCTGAGCCATCAGACAAAGGAAAGGTAAGATCACGTTTGAATGAAGAGAAACGGGTAGGGTTTCAAAATCGAACTTTAAGGGGAAAAGAAGGGCAAAAAAAAAATCAAGCCGTCGGTAAAGTCGTCCGAAAAAAGAGGAGACAAAGAAAAGGATAGATGATTTACAGAGGGGAGAAAGGCCATAGCTTTAAGGGAGGACAGGGTCAAGCGCCGATCGTAGGCAAAAAAGAGTAAAAAAAAGCACTACTATCGAAACCTCAACGCAAGAGGTGAGGCGCTCCCCGAAGAAAAGGAAGGCAGGACGGGGGTGGGGGAAGCGAGGGACTGGCTCGGAGCGCGCAAGAACGTTGGTGACAATTCGCTGAGGAGAAAAGGTCACAGACCGTTTGTGGCGTCAGATAATCTGCAGACAGCAACTGGGGGCCCTTCAAGCACATGTTCGGCGGATTAACTTGACCGGGTTGAGAAAGGGGAGGGAGCGGCTTAAAGAAGACCGGAGAGGAGGAGGGGGGCTGACATCATAGGTGAGGAAGGGGGGGACCAGCACAGCACATCGGCCGGAAAGGGTCCATTTTGGGGTTGGAGGTCCATGACGAGAGACGTAATTAGGAACAAGGAAATAATGGAAAGGACCGGTAAAGGTAAACTTCCGCAGCCGAGAAGACGGACTGGCTTTGTAAATAGGACAGACCCAAAGTATAGGTTAGCACCGCGGTCGGTGACGGGAAGGGGAAAAAATGAACTCGGATCTTTTGATCGGCCAGAAGTGGGGGACCACTAGCGAGAGAGAAGAATGCCCAGAAAAAAAAAAAACAAGAGATATTCATAACAAAGGCCAGAGGAATGCATTAAGGGCTTGGCGACGGGAGGGGAAGGAAGGGCCGGCCTGAGTTGGTTTTCGTGAAACGGGGACTGGGGAAAGAAATTAACTCACGCACCGGGTTCTTGGAGGTTGCTTCCATCTGGAAAGGAAGCAACTAAGGGGGCGGGGGCGGCATTCGCAAAAAAGTATCGTGTCGGCGACATAAATGGGTTCCGGAAGGTTTCAAGGTGATATTGGGGGGGATAAGAGAACCGAATGTTGAGGGGGAAGAAAAGGGGCGTAAGAAAGTAATGGCAAAGTTTAGAGGAAAGATGGGAAATGAGAAGCATGTCGAGGAAGAAATCACGGGGCCTAAAAATAATCGGAAGCTGCAGTAAAGACAGAATGCAGAAGGGGAAAAGGAGAAAAAGCGGTGGTCCAAAACTTAAGAGGATAGGGGGGAAAAAGATGGTTCGCCAGAGGAGAAGAAGTCTGACTTGGTCTCAATCATTCTCTAGTTCAAACCTCGCAAGAAAGGGTGGAAAGACGGTTTCGACTGGAGGAGAGATCCGGGGGGGGAAAGGAAGAATGAGGCTAGGGAAGCGTCCATCGGAAACATTTACCGCACTGATTGAGTAAGTTAAGGTTCTTCTCATTCATTGGGGCACCAACGGAACGCGCGAGGAGGAGAGTGGTACCAAACTTCCTTCATGAAAAGCATGGAGGGAGGGAGAGAGAAAGTACACTGACTCCGGAGCCGGGCCGTAGGGTAGACCTAATTCGGACTTAAATATAGGGGAATCCAAAAAAAGTGGCTGAGCGGGAAAGGGAAGCCGAGCGTTTTAAGGAAGTGAAAGGGCGGAACGGAATGTCACATGCCGGTAGACGGCAGAAATTTTCAGAAATGGAACTGGCATTTGATAGAAGTCCGCCCATAACGACTGGAAAAAACACACGGAAAATATGGGGATAAGCTCTTTCCAGGTTAGGCGCAAGGGGGGAGTGTCGCTGTCAAAGGCGAAAGCAATAGGAGGGTGGGGATGTAAGAGTCGTGTCAAACCAGCTGTAAGTTCCTGACCTTGACGAAAAAGAGGATTCTTCGCGCAGGAGAGGGAATGCGGGAGAGCTGCGCCAAAAAAGAGAGGTTAGAGAGAAAAAAAAAAAAGCGGGAAAGAATATTTACAGTCTGGGAGGGTTGGTAGGATGCAGGATCTAGCGTGCGGAAGAAGAAGTTCAGATCACACAGGAGAGAAGTCTGGAAAGCTGGAATCGGGAAAGCTCTACATCAACCAACGAAGGAGAGCACGGGGCGTCTTCGCGGGTTGGACGGACCAAGAAAAAAGAGAAAACTTGACATCTGATAAGGGAGAAGCCTTGGGTGAAAGGGGCACATCGAGGGACAAAGAGTCGCCAAACAATGCCATGACCGATCTTAAAAAGGGTCGGGTGAAAAAAGAAAAAACTGCATACATTAGGTGCCGAGAAAAGAAAAGCCTCCGGCGGTAAAGAAATTGTTGGCTTCAGCTAGATTTCAGCACGGGGTAACTATTTGAACACCGGAGGGGGAGGCGGGAAAAAGGGGCGCGCATTCGAGTCGATCCTGCCAGGACTTTTAAAAGACAACTAAGCACTCGGAGGGATTTTAACAAAGGAAGGAAGAAACGGAGAGGGAGAATCCGAGCTAAGCGTTGCAAGGGTTTAAAGAAGGAAAATTCAGAAGCAGGTATCTCGGGAGGCTCCAAAAACGCCCACCCTGGAGGATCCGATTCCATAAACATGCTTGCTGAAACGCAGAAGTGAAAGAAAGTCATCGCCGCTGGGGGCTAAAAGAGAGCCAAATATTACCTAGTAGGGGGGAAAGGGCAAAGGACGTAGGCTCGAAAAGCCTGCAGGGATTAACAGCGGCCCTATCTGTTTAAAAGGGGGGGGGCCTCTGCCGATTTGGGGACACAGGATTCGTGGGTGAGCAATAGGGACCACGAGAAATGTGTAACCGAAGAAAACTCAAGCAGGGATTAATGGAAACTAAAACCCGAGAAAACGGCAAAAGGGGAAAGGAATATCAGCAAAATCCTAGTCAGGAATCGAAGGAACTTAATCCTAAATTCAGAAAATAATGGCGGAGGGAAGCTGAAAAAAAGAAGAAACTTCTAATTAAAGGAAAAGCAATGGCTCAACCAGGAAGACATTCAGAACAAGGAAAAAGAAAATAGCGAACACGTATTTGATGAGGGAGGGGGGGGAAAGTAATCGTGGCTTGTGGGGTTGGGAACGAAGCTAAGCTCTTTGTTTCACTAAACACCAAGGACCAATCTCCCGTCCCGGGGCCAACCGGTCCCTGGAAGGACAAACCGTCGGGAAGTAAACGCCAGAGGATCTAGCGATGCAGTTAAAACACCGTCCCTTCGCCAGAATCCCGGAAAAGGAAAGTCAAACGGGTTCAGGAAGATTTCCAGGGGTAGCGAAGAGAAAGGAGGGAATGGCCAAAAACGCCAGAGGTACACGGAAAGGGCACAACTGGAGATGTGGCTGGTGTGGGATACCTATCAGGGGTCGGAAGTCTCAAGAATATCTCCGTACGTAATACGGGGTAAACATCCCGGTAACCCGAGGAAGGTTCAGAGGAAGGACATTTTGACCATGTTCCCGGAGAATTGCAAAGAGAAAAGCTTACCGGTGGCCACTGGGCGAAGTACAAGAGGCGAATTGCCAAAAGGGTGTATAGGGTCGCAAACCCTGACGACGGCAAACGGAAGGGAACTTAGTCGATGAGAGGGGGAATTAAGAAAGAAATCGGCGGAGTTCAAGAGGGTGTGTCCGACTTAGTGGAAAATTCATGGCCATCACGATCGGCCTGCAAACTGAGGAGCTAGAGTTCTCAGGGAGGGAAGGATGCAAAGAGAAAAAAAAGAAGAGTGGCAGGCTGGCAATCGGGGAGGAACTACCAAAACGGTAAGAGGTTGGCTGCACCGTGTTTTGAAACAGCGGGGAAAAAAAAAACGTGCTACAATTTTCAAGTGGTGGCCGAGCTTGCAGTCTTTTTGGCGGAACAAAACTGGGGGAAAGGGACGATCGGGATGGCACATTGTGGAGCTCAAAGAGGGTTAACTTGGACCGAGACCGTACTCAGCATACGGAACCCAGAGCAAAAACCGAAAAGACAGAGAAGGCTGCGGAGAAGGTTGACGTCTAGAAAGGGACTTGGGAAAAAAAGGGGGTGTCCCGGTGGCGTGGACTGGGGAACTCCACCGCTGTTACCAAAAGCAAAGATGGTCAGGGGATCACTGGAAAGTCCATGGATCACAGACGGGTGCGAAAATGGAAAGGGAGGGGGTACGGTGACAAGAGGAGACACAGTGAAGAAAAAAAGGGATCGACATTTAACCGGCGCCAAACTTCGTCCTCTCCTCCGGCACTTGATCAGAAAAAAAGGTGTCTTTACGGCAGAACAGAAGGGGGCAGGAAAGAAAGGCGCCGTCTTCCAACTAAGAAGACAGTCCAAAAAAAGGAAAAAACAAAAGGAAAAAGGGAGAGAGATGGTGTTTTGTTGAAAAAAACTCATTCGCTGGGCGGAAAAATGGCTTCTTGCCGTAAAAGAACAACCGGTTTACGGGGAAAAGGAAGAATGGGGAGAGGACTCCGTTGACTCAAAGGGGAAAAAAGGGGGGTGGGGTATCGACTTCCGAAGGGTTTGGAACCAGCTTGACGCTTGAAATGTTCAACACAGGGTGCCATAAGAAACGAGTTGAAATCAGACTCCGCCTGGATCGTATTAACAAGGGGGGAGGAAAAGGGGGGAAAAGGAGTGGAGTACTCAGGAAGAGAACAATACACTATTGGAAACCGGAATAAAAGTCCTCCAAAAGAGACCTTAGAGAGAGAAATCGCCGGAGGTTGGGGTGATCCTCCGGATAGGGGGAAAAGGGGGAGTGTAAAAGGACACCAGGAGGCGTGACGAACATGTGATTCAGAAGAATGGTATAACATAGTGAAGGGACAGACTGCCAGGAGCAATCAATAATCAGGGGAGTTCCATCTAACAAGAGTTTGATCGACAACGGTAGGAAAACTCCGGGGCCGCAAGCGTAGGCTTGGGCAAAATAAAGCCGATTAGGGAAACAGAGTCGAGAGGAAAGCAGAAAAAAAATCCCTGAAAGCTGGGAACAACTCTCAGTTCTCGTGCAGGAAGAATAACGCAAATGGAAATGAGCCGAACTCTATACGACTACGCAAGATTTTGTGCAGGCATAGATGTCTAACGGAAACTTGGACGGACGAAAGGGGGGGAGGGGGGAAGGGGAACGCGCCAATACTACACCCGTTGCATTATCTCACATGGGTGGGCAACCGTCAGGGCTTCAAACATGAATAAGACTCTCGGTAAAAGGAAAACAACCTCAGGGGAGAGGGAGGAACGATGTCCGTAATGTGAATGGGCAGGAACCACAAAGTCTTCTTGAGCCGACATCCGCGAAAGAAGCACCGCACATCGTCCATGGGTTTTATGATCAGGGGAATGACGCATAAACGAGGGGGAAAACGAGAAGGAGAGTAACGAAACAGAATTCAAAAAGCAACGCGGCGTTTGAAAGAAACATTTCTGCAGCCTGTGTAACTTACTTTCAAAATACTGCTGGAGAAGGAATAGAAGAGGGGAGTGGGAAGTCCATGCAGGAGTGACAACAAAGAAGGGGGGGAAATGGGATCGGGCATAGACTGTTGAAGCAGTATCTAGAGAGAGGCCCCTGGAAAAACCCACGCCCTCTGATTCATCCAGCCAGAAATCGTGCTCTTCATTTTGAGGGACGAAAAGGAGAAGTAAAAAACAAGGGGCCGGCTTTTTGCAGGCTTTTCTTCGTAAAAACACGCACCGGTCTTGGCTGACAGCTGCACCACAGTGTCGGGGGTGGAGGGGCGCGGATGGGATCGGGGGCGGCGGTCATGAAGGATGGGGGGGAGTTAAGGTCCGAAGTGGTGAAAGGAGTGAAATCCGACTTGGGGGCGATCAGAGGACCCAAAATCCAAAGTTCGCACTTGAATTGAATGTAGCAACTGGGCAACATCGGGAAGATAGCACGGAAAAAAAAAAATGGGACTCAGAGGATAGGAGACCCATCCAAGCCGGCAGGGAGGAGAAGGAGAAGACTACTGGTCCTTATCTGTATAGGTGCGCGATTAATCGCCGCGTGAAAAATTAAGTTCTATCTGAAAAACCATGGGACTGATTGTTCTCCACCATAAGCCAGAAGGGGGAAGTATCGCCGAAAGCCACCTTAAAAAAGTCAGGTTGGCGAAAGGGGGTAGATACATCCGACTCCATCCAGATATACGTCTGCGCAGTCGGGAAAAAATTGAACCCGAATAGCCCTTTAGGAGTGAACTTCTCAAGGACAGGTGGGATGAAAAAGCTCTCCGCTCCTTCGATTGGAAAAGAGGAACTTGAGCGGCAAGGATCGATCGACAGCCAGGCAAGACTTTGAAAAAAATAAAACGGCCGTTGTTCAAATCGTAGAGGGGGTAAAAGGAGTAGTAGAAGGGAGTAAAAAAGGAAGGAGGGTTCCCGCCGAATTGACGTTAACGAGGGTCGAGGGGGGGAAGGGGCATGCAGCTTTGGGACTCAGGAAGGAGAGAATCGTTAACTGTCATTGACTCTAATCTAAGGTTCAGGGAAAGAAACGCTGTCAAAACAAAGGAAAAAACGTCTTCGCTCTGGGGGGCCCTGGAAAAGGGAGCTCTTGGGATGCTCGAAAAACTGAACGCAGAGGTCTGAGGTGTTTTTATTATATCTTTCAAGGTGCCACTTTAATACATCCTGAAAAAGGGGGAGGGAGGATAACGGAGATTACTTAGAATCGTCAAAAAAGAAGAGCAGGAGAAATGAAATAACTGTAAATAGAGCTCACACAAGGAGAGTGGCAGTCTTTCCTTTTAGACCAAGAGCGGAATGAGGGGGGAAGAAGAGGTCGTAAGTAATCGTCAGGGCACGACTCGGGAAGCCTGGGAACGCGGGGGGGCGGAAGGGGGATCAAAAGCCCCAACAAGAACTGCGTCTGAGGGAGTAAAGACCAATCCCAATCGCGAAAGAACGGAGGATCCAGAGTCTACGCACGTTTTTGAGGGGGGGGAAGCTCGGAAAACTATGTCAGAGCCAAAAAACAGTTCCGCGGAAAAAGAAGAAGCACAAAGCTGCAAATGAAAAAGGGGAAGAACCATAGTACACCGGCAAAGTCAGGAGGGAAAGGTAGAGAACTTTGGTTTCAGTGGCGCGTCTACTCGCGGATTGAAAACATGGGGAGACGCAAGGTCTAGGCGATCTATAGGGGGGAAACATGTCTGGTACAAAGGAAAAAAAAAAAAAAAAAAAGCGGACGGCGCGTGCCGATTTAGAAAAACATAAAGAAATTATTGGAAGGCGGTAATGTTGCCTATACGCCGAAAAAGACAGCCGGGGGAGATCTTGGAGCCTGAGGGAGACGAAGCTCAAAAGAAAGGAGGGTTCCAATAATTGGCTATAACCGGGAAAAAAGGGGATAAAAAGCAGAGGTGGAGAAACGACAATAGACCCTGGAGGAAGCCGAAGAGACCGTAAGAACCTTGAGCGGAAAGCGAAACGAACGTGCCGGCCTTCTGTGCTCCTCACCCGGCTGTGTTCAAGGAGAGGCCTGTGACACTTCGCCGAGTGGGGAGGAAAAGGGGTTAAAAGGTCTCGAAACTTTGGATGAGAATAAAGAGAAAAATTCGATTTCAGGTGAGGCCTAAAAAACCCTGAAACAATGGGACGAGGAGACCTCTAATGAACGACAAACGGACTGAAAAAAAAGTGCACGCCAAAAGGCACACCACGTAATAACCACTGAGAGAAAAGAAAAAAGCCCATACTGGTTGCGAATCTAAAGAGGAATGCAAATCCCGTCGCCAAGCAAAAAGAGAAAGAAGAAAAAAGGGAGGGAGTCTGAAATTCCAAATTGGTGATGGAAGCGTTGGAAGGCTATAAAGGAAATAAGGTCTTTTTTGAAAAAGTCAGGAGAGAACACCGCGTCGGTTGGGAAAAATGGACGGCCACGACCGCGGTGTCGCCAGAATCTCCTCGATGCAATGGGGGGGTCATTACACCGGCGGGAGCCAGAGAAAGGGGTCAAAATCCGAGGGGAAGGAAGAGCTCATGGGAACATTGATTCCGGGGCTCCAAAGGCCATCGAATGGGAAACAATTCAAAAAAAAAGCCGATTTGCTAAGGAGCATCATTAAAGAATACATAGTCCGGAGAAGAGGAGAGGGGGAGCCGGAATCTTTCAGACCGGGAAAAGGAACAAAAAGAGGTCCGCGCCCAGGCGGACAGCGTCGGATCTAAGAGGGCAACATGGAATAAAAAAATTGCTTGGAAATTGGAGTGAAGATCGTCCAGAGAGACGAAAAAAAACGAGGGAGGAGAAAAACCATTAAAAGGGGGCGTGGAAGGAGGAGTGACGAATGACCACAAGATTTCGTCTTAGTGTCTGCTAATTTCAACATGTCGGGAGGGTGATCATGGCCGCCACGAGAGACGCTGCAAGAAAAAAAAGGGGGGAGTAACAGTGAGGGGAGAGGGGATGCATGAAAAAAAGAGAGAAAAAAACCGGGCGGGCAATTCTGGTCGAAAAAGTGAAAGTTGCCCCGGAGTTTGGGCGGCAAGGAAGATTGAAACCATCCGAAAGGGTTAGGAAAAAAACCGCTACAAATGACACAGGGGTTCCTGGGAGAAGGAAAAATGAAGGGAACTGGTTTGCGACCAAAGCGGGGGAAAACGAAAAAAAGGACGCGGAAAATCAGCCCTTGTTTCGATGAACACGAAGGGGGTGAAGGGAACTAGACCGTGTCCAGCGGCAAAGAAGGAGGCGCACACCAATTTTCGACCCTCAGAATCTCAGAGACGACTATGTGGTAGGAAAAGGACGCAATGGCCTGGTTTTCAATTGAGGGGGGGATTAGAAGTAGCCACCGCTTTACGGACCGAAGGGAAGGTCCCGGAGCGCCTGATCATGGTCAAAAGTGTGGCTAGACTGAAAAGTTGTAACAGTGGCAAGCGAGCCACGGGAAGAAGGTGAAGTCGATCTATCAACAGTAAAGAGGGGAGAGACAGCGCCAAACTGGTGCTCTGCCGCGAAACAATGGGGAGTATCGAAAAAAGCTCACTCTGTGGGCATCCCAGCGGCTGGAAGGAGAAAAAGACGCCGAAAAACACGGGAAATCTCGAGCAAACAACAACTAAAAAAAGAAAAGAAGGGGGGAAACCTTCGGGAGGCAACCAACCAGAAGGGAACATATTCTGCTTCGAAAAGCCAAAGGGGAAAAGTGCCGGCCGCGGGAGAAGGGGAAAACAGAAGTGGTTAAACGAGCCGGGGGAGATACATAGGGGACGGGGTTTTATTGGCCCGACCGGGGAAGTCAAAACTTGGAAGCGCATGTTGAGTGGAAAAGACCGCTGGTGGAAAGGTCATGCTCCGAAAGAAAAGTTCAAGATGGCTGCACGTTGGATTAGGTTAAAGTCCACAACTCACAAGGACCAAAGGGGGGGAAAAGTGCCATTGGCCGAGACCGAAAATCCAAGAGGAGGAAGAGAGATTTGTCACCGATCAGAAAGGGGGAAGAGGGCAGGGGGTGGGAGCCTCCGTCTTGTGAATCTGTGAGGAGAGGGCCAGGTGACAAACCAACTTCTTGAACAGGAATGAGAAAGATGAAGATCGACTATTGTATTACCAGGGAACCGCCGTCTAAAACCAGAATGGAAAGGGTTCCGGCCAAGTCAAGAAAGTAAATTTCTTTACATCTACCCCGGCAAACTCTAACACTTTTAGGAAACGACCGGGGTGCAACCCATCTTCCAGGGGGAAGGCAGATTGCAGCAAATGACGGAAATAAGAGAAGTAGAGTTAGTGAGGCCAAAGACGATAATAGGTAGAGCACCTTCCTGGAGGAGACGCAGTCTTGCACCCATGATAAAACGCAATGGAAACGAAAAAAAGGAGATCAGGAAAAGAAATTGGGGGGGGGTTGAGTTCGGATCACCGTCCGAAGAAAGCAACGGACCTAAAAGGGGAAGAGGTGCGGGAAAAATAAATACCAGTTGCAATCGGAGAGAAAAGGGAAAAACCAGTTTGGGGGTGGGCAACCCATGTTTGGAACAATCCCTATACTCTCACGACCTGCGAAAAAGAGAATCCGATGTTCGATTAATGCTAGAATATTGAGACCGGCTTAATGAAAGGGGAACCTGTACTTCCTTGGTCCTGGAGGAAATAAGGGCGATGTATTCCCAGAAAAAAACAGTCTTTCCATTTGGGGTAAGGGAAAGAAAAGCGGAAGATTGGCTGGAATAAGGGAGAGTCCCGATCACCTTAGGACCTGCACCAGCCATGGTTCGCGTCTTTCGCCGCTGTTAATATGAAAAGCACTCTTATAGCGCTGCGATTTAGCAGAGGTGGGAAGACCATGCCGTTCTTGAAAAAAAAGGCTGGGATCGTACAGAGGGAGACAGTAAATAGAGCATTGCCATTCACACACACAAGACCTGAATTCATCCCCAATGAAAGAATAGGGAGGAGGGGGGGGTGATTCTATTTGGACAGGGGGGGAACTGGATGACCAGCGAACGGCCTTTGGTTTCGATGTGGGATAAATACTCGCAACGTTCTTTGAGTTCCGCTTGGCGGTCTTTGGGGCGGGCAAAGGACGACCGGGGGAGGGACGTCGGAAAAGAGGGAGTTTCCATAAAGTTGAAGGGGTAAATAGTGGCGTAAATTAAATGAATTGTTTAGCAACGTATTCGGGAAAATTGGCGTATCTGGGAAATCTGAAGAACCGAAAGAAAGGGGGAACAAAAAGAGTCACGGAAAGGAAACATGGAAGAGAATGTCTTAGATCGCGCACCTCAGCAGTCAATACAATCTTCCGTTAGTATCGAAAAGTGTGCGCGAGAGAGCGGGGCGGGAAGTCTTAGAAAACGTTCTTTGGGACAGGCCGCGCGATGCCATCCCCGCATTAAAGACCGCGCAGTTTTCCTACGCGTATAGCGGATACCCTCACATAAGAGCATGCTTGGGGGGACGAGTCGGTAAATTAAAGAAGGTGACAATACGGATTTCTTAAAAAGGCAAAAACCTTTTTGCTAACAAGCAAAAGGGAAGGGGGACCTGAGGTGTCAGACAACTGAGAATAAAGATAAAACGACCGCATCGGACCGGACTACTCAACCGGTGTTAAGGGAGTACGTAAGAAGGGAGAAAACAATGAGAAAAACACGTTCTGAGCTGCCATTTAAGCCGAAGTCTCGACAAATTTTAATGTCCACGGAAGTCAGCATCGGGGGTCTACTCGGGACAAGGGGGAAAGAGAGAAAATGGCATTGTGCTCCAGGTATTTGGGTTCGAAGAGGCACCAAAGAACTTGAGGAACGCTTCGTCCGCAAAGGGTTGGGCTCGGAGGCCTTTTTATTGGAATCAAATCAGAGAAGCGCGAGACTCGTTTTGGTGGAATAATTGCCCCCGGAAATCCCCCATAAAGAAATTAAGGAAGGGCTTGGGAGAGGGGAAAAAGAGATCTGCAAAACGAATAAAAGTGCTCCAAGAAAAGGAACTCTCAAAGAAAAAAAACAAAGGAAGAAAAGAAAAGGGATTGGACTTTACAGGGTGGCACAAGAAGAGAAAAAGTGTAGCCAAGGATCTCGTCCTCCGGTCTATATCACAAGATTAGTGAACGCTTTAGGGAAAAGGGCGAGAGAAAGCACCACCAACGGAAGGGGGAGAAAAAAAGGGATCGGGGCTGCGGTGGACGAGATCGGAAAAAATGTGTAAGAGCGGGGAAAAAAGATCAAAAAGTTAAGGCCATCTTGAAAGGCCACACTCAAGAAAAGGAAGAAATCACAGGCGAGTTCACAGACAAAGGGGAGGCACCACCTGCATGACAAGGCTGCGGTCAGCGCCTTCGGACGTTAAAGGAAACTTGTGGGCTGGGGGGAACATTAAAGGGGAGGACTCGTCTACCCGCTGAAGGGGAGCAACTTGGTCAAAGGATGCAGAGCAGCTGCCGATGTTGATTGCAGCCATGTCTTTTGACAACAGGAAAAGCTAGTGCAGAAGGAAAGAATGGAAGGGGAAAAAAAAAAGCCTCAGGTTCTAACCGCTACGAGGTGTCGCGGGACGACGGAAACGGCAACAATGTATGAGGGAGGGGCGAGGGGAGGTCATCGCCAAACCTTCGCGGAGTTCAGAAAAAGGAGACTGGCACGTTGGGGAAAAGCAGAACGTTTCGCGAACTTACGGGAATAAAATCGCAGAAGAAAGGAGGTCCCAGGTAAGGAAACAAAAGCGATGAGAGAGGAAGGAACGGCTGCTTATTGGGACGCCAGTCGTGTTTCTTCGTAGGCAAGGGAAATGAGCGCATTCTTCGGTAGCAGGTCCGCGCGAAACATTGGGGAAAAGTCAAAAAATGATCCGAAAAAATTCCGAAACTACTCAACTACCATTGAACCGACATGGGAATTCGAAATCTCGAAAACCAACGACACCGATACTCAGGGTCGATCCTGGAACAGCAGGGAGGGGGAATATGGCTGAAGCCAAGGAAGGGCTAAAAGAAAAGCCAATAGAGCACGAAACCAAAGCCGTCAGAAAAAAGAGCCAAAAAAAAAGAAGAGAAACACCGATCGGGATTCGTTCCTGGGGGGGGGGATGGGTAAGCGTTGCTTTTGGTTGGAAAAGCGACGCGAGGTGTTTAAAAAGTCGCCCAAGCATCCGCGTCCTGGTTGGCAAAAACAAAGAGGTTCTAAGTCAACCCCGCGAAGCTAGGGGATTAGTTTTAAGCCCTGAGAAGAAAAAAAGTAACAACGCCGCGGGCAGAAGATGAAGGGGGATCTATAGGTCTTTCCGGGTCCAACACCAAAACGGGGACCGCTCAGCAAAAAAAAAAGCGATGGGAAAGGGAGGGGGGGGTAGGGCAGCAGGCCAGAGAATGATCCATTCCTAAGGGAGGGACGGTAAGAGTCAGCAAGGGGGGGACTAACATGGACGAGCCAAAGGTCCTACAAGAAGGGGGCGCCGTTTCACCGAGGGAGTCAATATTTAAACATTGAAGACATCTGACCGGTGCCCAAGAAAAGGAGGGGGGGGAAAGCTATGGCCACTTGTGGAGGAGGGAAGCTCCCAAAGAAAAAAGGTAAGAACAGGTCCTTTAGCCTTCTTTCGGAGTCGAAAGGGCAATCCACAAAAGTTTAATGGGGTTCGATTCTAGTTCAGGCTTCTGCGTGATGGTTCTTAGGGGATTAGCATGCGCAAAGGAGAAGGGGACTAAAGGGAAATTGCGGCATCCATCGACGATTCCGATTGGCTCACTTAACTGACTACCGACGGGCAAACGGGGAACCCAAGGAGCGGAACCGGTGGCATTGTCCAGTTGGGAGAAACAGATACGACAAGCCTGGAGGGGAGCAACAGACAGTCCTGTTTTCGACGCAGAAACTGGTACTAATCGTCGGCGGCACGCGGGGGGGTGGGGCAAGTCTGGTGGGAAACATGCCGGGGAAGAAGACTTAAAGAAGACGGAGGCTACCCAACAGAGACCGCAAAGCAAAGATACGGCACGACATGGGTGGAGGACAGGCAAGGAAGTTGGGTAAGGGTCGTTGGAGGGGATGAAACCTGGAACGAAGGCTTTAAAAAAGAAAAAAGATGGAATCGGAGAATGGCGAGCCTGAAGCGGGCTCTAGCTAAGGGGTAAAAAGTTGCAACAAGAAAAAAAAGGAATACAAAATGGAACTCTAAAAAAAAGAAGAAAAGAAGTTGAGGCAGACAACGGAGGGCTCTAAGCGGAACTGGAAAAGTCGCCAAGGAATGGGGTGCTTACGCAAAACTGGGTCTTCAACACTAAAAGGAACACGGGGACCGAGAGATCAAAGAACAACATTAGGTGAAAATAAGTTTTAAAGGGGGGGGGTGGTGGCAGGCGCGTGATTTTGGAAGAAGAAACAAATTCGAGACCAGAGGGAAAAACGTAAAGACCCATTGGGTCGCGAGAGGCGGCAGAACCAGGAGGAAGAATGGGGAAAGTTTGATCGACTTCATAGTCCGTGTATCGGGTCTTGAATCCAGCTTAGTGGATAAATCGGCACACCTCTTGCCAAATAAGATGCCAGTATCTAAAAGAACGCTGGTGGTACGTGGGGTTTCATACAAAGCCACTAACAAAGAGCCATTTGCTAGCGTTAGAAAGGAGAGTAGTGCCTGGGAGGAGAAGGGTCATACCTTCTTTATTGTGGGGGTCCGAAAGGAGCGGTTACAGTTTGAGGACTTTCTCTGCGTGCCAGACAAAGAATTCGTTAGCAAAAACGGTCCAGAGGCGTGCCGACTACTATTTGGTAAGGGAAGGACGAAAAAGAAACTGGCAACGGGGGCCATCAAAAGAAGAACTGGAAATTGGTAGATCAATTTCTGGAAACTGATGGTAACAAGAACACTTTGGCCGCCCGCCTTTCAACCCCCGGTCTCGGACCTGGGAGACGTCCGAAAGATTTGCCAACTAGAAAAAAAGAAGGAGAGAAAGGACGGGGATTGATGGCCTCTCTCCTTGAAATGTCTCATTTTGCACAGAGTAATCAGCTCACGATAGTTCTTGAATGAAGAGAAAGGAAAGCAGCCACTACTATCCTACGAAAAATGGCAGTTCAGATCACCTCCCTTACAGGCATCTAACCCAGGTGGTAGGGGAGAGGTCGAAGACAATAAACAAGAAAAGTTGAGTCGCTCTTCGATCTCATCACGAGAAGGTCTGGACCATTGAACTATACTCGCCACGTGGGGAACTGCGCAAAAGAGGGAAAAAGGGAAGGCGTATGAACGACGAGGTGAGGAAACCACTGATTCCGGGAAACAAGAAAGCAGGGAGCCTTCGATCCAGAAAAGAAAGGGGGAAACGCCGGGGGGACCACAGGGTCCATTTTGTGGGCTGGAGGGAAAAAGGGGGGAAGCGCGCTTACGATAGTTGAGAAATAAATGGGAGAAGAATGAAATCCTTCCTGCAACGAACCATTGTCGGCGCTGTCAACGTTTGTAGAAAAAAAAGAAAGGAGAGAGAGGGAGAGTTAAAGGAAAAGTTGCCGCCCAGGCGGCTTACACATACGATCATGAGGGCATCGAATTTGTGGAAAAAACGGCGAGAGAGACAGTCCGAACACCACACAAGCCACGCTTGCAGAAGCGGAACATACATATCAGGTGTGACTAGGAATTGAGGTCGACGGGCTTGTAAGTTCCATAGGGAGGGTAAAGAGGGGTCTTTCTTTGAATCTCAACGGGGAAGGGGAGACCATAGGAAGAGAGACGGAAGGGACTTGAGGGTGCGAGTATGGTCATGCGGTCATGAAAGGGAGGAAACGGGGGAACGGGGTTTTCACGGGGATAGGGGGTAAAATCAAATTGTTTTTCAGGGATCCTCAAGAGGGGAATGGAGGAAAAAAGTTTAGTCGAAATTCTGAAATCAGCTCGCATCGTGGTCCAGCGCATAACGAATCGGGACTTGCGTACATCGAGGAAAAGAAGGAGCCGTTCCGAGCCTAAAAGAGAGGGGGAAAAGAAGGATAGGTATATTTTGAAGGGAGAGGAAAAAATCGAGAATATCTTCGAAAACGTTCTGCATTTTGACAAGAAACAGCCGGCGCGATGCCGTCCGGGACCGGCATTGTTGCGACAGGGGGAGACCAATAAATATACATGCTTCGCTGAGGATAAACTGAACCGCCTATCCCGTGGCAAGGGGAGGGGATTTCCTTTCTTAAGATAGCTTTTGGAGAAAAGAATCCAGGAAAAAGAGTCGGACCCTTCGAAATGATCAAAAACATGGAGAGCGGAATTAGCATCAGAAGGGCCAAAGACGCCTCCCGTGGGAGGGGGGCCGAGGAACGGTAGGATGGAGACAAAAGGGACTGACTGGAACACCGCCGGGCTTGAATATGTCTAAGAATGTCAGGCAGCTTTTGGGGTGAAGGGAAAAGAAAAATTCAGCTAGGACAGGGAGGGATCTGGGGCGCAGTGTCCTAACTTTCCCGGGGGAAAAAAAACGTACGCTCTTTGGCAGGGGGGTCGACTTCTTGTTAGGACTGAAAACACACCGCGAAGACTCCTGTTCGTGCAGGCGAGGTTGGGGGGGGTGGTTATAGCTTGCAATTAAGGGGTAAATAAATTTTGACGTGATCGAGATGAGAGAAAAAAACAATCAAGATAGCTCTCTCTGGCTAAAAACAAGGAAGATAGACAAAAAACAACAAAGGATGGGGGAACCGAAAAGGAAAGACGGGGGCAAGAGGCGGGTATGGAAGAGACTTCGGAAGAAATAAAAGGCTAGATCACAACGGTATTTCTTTAAAGGGCGGATTCAAACTCAGGCAACTCACAAAAGAGGAAATCCCTATTGGCTTCAAAAAAGGGGTGACCTACCAAAACACGGCAGGCTGCCACCAGCTACGCCGGTGGGGGAGGGAAAATGAGGGGGGCGAAAACGAGGCGCAACCGTGGAACTTAACTGGGAAAAGAGGCTAGCAAAAGGAGCATCCTGCCGGACCGAGGACAGAGGGGGGGGAGGGGGTAAAGGGGACATAAAAAAAGAAATGGCTTCCAGTCCTATCAAGGGCCAGATCCGCTACGATTGAACACCTCGCGGGATAGAGGCCCTATGTCCATAGGAATCACTTCCCCTTTTTGGAATGGTCAAGTCTTGTAAAGAATAACATTCCCGATCGTGGCCAAGAAAAAGGAATTGAAGAAGGAACTGAAGAATCCGGGAGGCCGGGAGGTTGTGTCAAAAGGTGGAAAAAAATCAAAAAATTCATCCTCAAGATGATGCTTCGTAAATGCGCCTTCTCAACTGCAGGATTTTTATCGAGGAGGCAACATGCTTGATAAAAGAAACTTGGAGACTGGGCAATCTCCTTGGTAAAAAAATAGACCGAAGACCACCTGTAGTCGGAAAATGCCTGCTGGAGGTCGGGAAAGGAAAGGGACGTCAATCGTTTTTCGTTGCGTTCTAGGAGAGCTTAACATGCTCGTATCGTTTCCAGTAATGGGAAGGACTCAAAAAATACCTAAGGTCAGGGTCAACATCTACTCACCCTAAAAGTGGGAGGAAGATAAGGCAATCCAAGTCTTACAGGAAGAGAAGGGGAAGGGGGGAGAGACTATTAAACAAATGGCGGCGCTCATGCAGGAAGCGGGGAAGCAGGACTGTTGAAGCAAAACCAAAGCCGGGAAGATAAGACGCCCAGCCAATCGAAGAGAAAAACGAAGGGTTTCCTCGTCGGGAATTGGAAGGGGGGAAAAGGAAGTTTAAAGGGTGTTGTTGGGGACGGGGAACTGCGCAGGTGTTAATAATTCTATGGGCACCTATACCCGAAAATCCAAGTTGCAACAAGAAACCGGAAAGAAAAAAGGGCGGAAAAAGTAAGAGGCGCGAGGAAGAAAGAACTTTGTTAAGGGCAAAACCGCCTGCAAGCCAGACAGACCGAGGATCAAGGCGCGGTGCCGGAAGATGCAGGAGGAGCACACAATAGGGAACTCACCACGACATCCAGGAGATCATGAAACTTCGAGAACACAAGGAAATTTGCTGGGGATGTCAAAGAATTCAAGATCAGGAGGGAGAAGGCTCAGAAGATGTAAGGGCTTCACCCGGTAAACCGGAAAATTCATACCAAGAGACATGTCGTGACCACGAAGCCAGTTTCACCGCTGAGATAAAGATAGAGAAAGGAAACGGTTTCCAAATGAGGGATGAGGGAAGAAAAATAAGGGGGGGGGGAAGGGTGCCCAAAAGACCGTCTCCCAAATACATTCGTGAGGGGATAAAAGAAATGCAATGCGGGTACATATAGGAGGGTTGAGGGGGGAAGAAAAAGAAAAGTGTTACTTTTCTTGAAAGACTGAGGTCTCTACGCTGACAGGGAAGTCGGCATTCAATCGCCGGAGTCTGGCAAGGGAAAGTGGAAATCGGTGGACGTCCAAAAAGCTGAGAGGTATGGTTGGAGGACACGTGTTCAGGGTTAAAACCAAAAAAAAAGAGAGCCTGGAACAAGTTCCAGTTGTGGGATCCGGCAAAAGACTGTTTTCGACGGGAAAACGGGGGGGTATGGCTACCAGAGAAATAAGGCACAGTGTTTCTGCTAGTGACCGACGGTCCTCCACACTTCTGGCACCCTCCCAAAAAGGGGGGGAGACTGCGAAGAAGCTAAAGAAAGAAGGGGGTGGCGGACGGTCTCACAATGGCACGTTGTCGGTCGTTGCTTGTTGCCTAAACATGTACTAAAGAAGGGGGGAAACGGGGCCGCAAAGAGTGAAGTCGACTAGGAAACAAAAGACGGGTCGCTCTAGGAAATGACTAAAAGTCAAAAACAAGCTGACGCCACGTTCGGCAAAGTCGGAGAAGTAACGGCTGGCGACAATGCGGGTCCAGAAGAAAGGCACTTTTCTCGCAGGAGAAAAAGGGGTTAAAAGAAAAGAAAGGATGGCAGCACAGTCGATCGGGGGACGATAACTAAAAAGAAAAAAAGAGCGAAAGAAACGGAGGAGTGAGGAAAAGAGAGTTTTGGTACCTTGAGGGGGGGGGGGGGTGGGGGTGGCATGCGGCGTGAGTTGTGAAAAAGAAAAAAATGAAAGTACACCGCTATTGTTGGCGTGGAAAAAACACACATTGTTCGCTCAGGAAGAAGAGAGGGAAAACCGAGGGTTTGCGACAAATTTAAGGGAAGGGGAAAGGAAAGGGCCAGGGTGTGGTTGCCCTGAACGTTGGCGTACATCCTGGAGGTCCCAAATCAGAAACCCTTTGACCATGGAAGGAATCGCCAAGGAGCTTTAGGTAAATTGTGGGGATACGTGGGGAAAAAGAGACAATTGAAAAACGTGCAAGCATACGTAAAGTGGGTAGGATTAGGGTTCGAAAAATCAGTGTTAAAGGCTGGGGGGGAAAGGAGGGAGCGCCTTTTGATAACGGGAGAGGGGGGCATGGGCAAAATTGCCGACACTGTGCCACCCGCTGTGCCAGAGACCTACCATTCCCTCTGTGACCGAAAAACTGGAAGGGGGGGGAAAGGGAAATCCCAGACCACACCTGGTAAGAGCTCGGGAAAGAGAAGAAAACGGCGCGGTTTCAAATCTAAAAGTTAATCACCTAAAAAACGGGGAGCCCGTCGGTAGTCGAGAAAAGGGGGAAAGCCGAGCGTCATCAACTCGTGATGGGAGGGGGAAAACCCTGAAAGCTTAGACAACATTAGTGGGGAGAGCGCCAGCTTGCCATGACTCAAGAAACGCAAGGGGGAAGAGGGTCCTAAACTATAGAAACGAAAGAAATAGGGGAGGGGAATGTTCCATCACCGAAGAAAAAGATAACTGACTTTAACAGCTTAGACGGGGGAGCACCTCCAATACA
>Ga0179591_1329569_pt1 | contig 24417 bp, 36 predicted proteins | sample CZOMad2_1_08_16f_FD_182891 | JGI IMG/M metagenome (GOLD analysis project Ga0179591, IMG submission 182891) | Vadose zone soil fungal communities from Angelo Coast Range Reserve, California, USA - CZOMad2_1_08_16fungal (PacBio error correction) | ecosystem: Environmental > Terrestrial > Soil >...
CTGCTTGAAAAGGGAAAAATAGCACACAAGGTACAAAATTTATCTCAGGCGATGATCAAGCGGAGCTTGGAAATATGTGTATGAACAAACGTGCGGATGTAAAAAAAAAGGCAGCAGGACTGAAACTACTTGTCGCTTACAGACTAAAGGGGAGGTGGGAAGAACTAGGGAGAGGGGTTCTCAAAGGGTAAGGAGCTGGGGAGGGCTCCCACTGAATCTGTGTTGCCGCATTGGGGGAAAGAAATAGGAGGTAGCTTCTCAAGAGCCGATAAGTAGGGGGAGGTATAGGAGGGGAATACGTCTATGAGGTAAGAGCGGATCTTGCATTTAATCGAGGCGTATCTATGTCGACGGGTATAGGTCCATACGACAAGGTAATCAAGCGGCAACCGTTTATATGATTGGGTGAAGGGGGCAAAAGAAATGGATAAGTAAGAATAATGTTGGGGAAGGGGATCGAAAATTGTTTTCGGAAATGCCACGAACCCAGGTGGAAAGACTCGTGACCAGGTCCCAGATGAATATTTTGGGCGGGGTATTCACTCAAGGCGGAGAGAAGTATCAAACAAGTAAGGAGATTCGAATGAAAGGGAAGAAAAAATGATGCCCCAAAAGTGAAGCAATACTGGGAAAGGGAGAAATATTACGGTGCCTTAGCTGTTTTCCCAATTTTGAAACTGGGTCAGGGAGCTCATCCCAAAAAAGACTACGAAGAGGAGCTTATCAGAGGGGAGTGCCCACGGAAAAAAGAAGCCAATGTGGAACCAGGAGGCCTGGGGGAATAACAAGTGAAAAGATCGAGAAATTGCTAGGGAAGAAAGGCACAGGCAAGAGCAGTGGAAAGATTCCCCGGGGTCAGAAAGTCGATTATGACATCATACACGGAGAGACATCCTATCTCAGGTGTACCATTACAGAAAAGGGGGAAACCAAACACAGCCAAAATAAAGATGGATTGGGCAAGGAGAACCCGTAACTGTGTCAACAGTGCCACCGCAAGAAAGGAGCTAGGGGAAAAACTTCCCAAACAGCTGTTCGCTGTGCAGTTGAGGGGGGTGAGGAAGGGCTGGGCGCTGAGGTAAATCGCGCATCGTTTGGTATACAATATTTGGAAAAAGATGGGGCCAAGATAATTACTACAGAGAATAGAGAAAAAAGAAAGGTGAAAAGAAATGTGTGGCTTTTGGGAAAGTCAGCCGAGTTCTGACGCGGCGGATACCGACCAATGGGGGGGGGGTGTGTGAAAAATTTAAAAGGGGAGTTTGGGAGGAAAGGTATATGCCCGGATATCGAGGGGAAACTGCCAACGGGCTCAAGTTACGGAGGGGGCCAGAATTTAAAAGGAATCAAGGGGAATGGAGTTTATCGGATACTTCAACCCTAGCTGGTCCCAACAAAGAGGGGCACAGGAAAAGAAGGTAAGACTCTGGTTTTAGAGAGAAAAAGGGGGGTCAACATTCAGGATCACATAAGAGGTTGGGGCCGGTTCCTGGGAAGGAGTTTGTGGGGTTAAGGCCGGGTTGAGGGAATGGGGGCTGCGATTGATGGGGTTGTTGTACCCATGTCAGGAGCAATTATTGCGGGGATCTTGGGACAGAAGAGAGAAGGTAAAGACGAAACTATTGCGTCGCCCCTAAGGAAAGCAGCCAACTTAGCCCGGCTTGGAGGAAAAGGAAGGGTGGAAGGAAAACCGTGAGGGAGGGAGGCAAAATGCGGAAGGGATAGTACACGCTAAAAAAGGTATCATTCATTGTCTTCCCAGAGGGTGTCGGTGGAAGCTGTAAAAGAAGCCCATAGGGTGCATTAGGACTGTATGGGGGGCTAGAAAGAGCCGATACGACGGGGAAGTCAACGGGGGATCGTGGAGTAAAAAAGGGGTTCGTAGTCAGGGTTTAGGACACATAAGCAACCTTTAAGGCGAAAGAAATAGTAAATTCAAAAGGAGGAGCGACTTGTATTAGGCCGCTAACGAAAAAAAGGATTGAAAGCCTCTCTAGCACTAATGTACATACGGTGGGGGGGGGAGGGTCAAAAACGCACGAACGGGATTGAGGGGTGGAATCACTTGAGATTGAAATGGGGCATCCGGCCCTGAACTTGTCGATGACGACATAGGGGGGTGAAACCATAAACACGAGTGTTAGAGAGTCAGAGGTAGGACTTAGACAATGAAGTAGCGGGTTTAAACTTGGGGGGAGAGGCCGAGCATGGAGAGGGTTCAAGCACGATGGTCAAGGATTTGAAACCATGCATGAACCTCTTATGATCGGGGATGTGAGGAAAAAGCGACGGGAGCAACTGAAGCAAGGGAATGTCCGGGATCAGAAGGAGGAAAAGCGTACAAGGGGGAGGGGGTCAAAACGTGAGAGGAGCGAAACAACGGGATATGTATTTGGGGAAACAAGAATGGACAAAGTAGATTTGCTCTCTCTCCACGGAGGAAGGAAAAGGGGAGGGAACTTATCAAAAAAAGGGTTTACTCCAAATTTGGGAAAAACGTGAATGGGTTTGTGTAAATCGCAAAGACGGTTGAGACCTCAACAGAGAGAAAACTCCTAATGGGCCCCCCGGGAACGTCCTGGGATTATGGAAGCCGCCTTTTACTACAATCAGATGAAAAAATAAGGAGGGAAGATAGGGAAGGGGGGACGGAGGAAAGCACATTCCTTCTTCAGGCAAAGGATCTTGATGACGCTAACTTCGTTAAAATTCCGCGCAGTTTGGATGAGGTAATATGGTACCCCATAAGGGGGGGCATTCACTGAAAAGTTAATAATCCAGCCGCGGAGGGAACCTAAAAAAAGAAATCGGCGAGGGAATCAAAACAGAGATGTCCGTGCGGATGAATATCTCAACTATCATGTGTACGGAATAAAGGAGATGACTTTATAAAGTAAGAGAGGGGTGAGAAAAAAGGGGCTTAGTATGGCACATAAAAAAACAAATGAAAAGAAAGAGCAATCCTAAGCGTCTCAAGCTGCAACAGGAAGGAATGTCAAAAGAAATGGCGTGAAACAAAGGGGGGGTAAAGGCGTGTTAGGGGAGATAGGGGAAAGGGGGGGGGAGGGGGAGAAAAGGGGCGAGGTGGGTGGGGGGGGGGGGGAAGGTGGAGGAGGGTAAGAAGAGAATGGGAAGAGGAGATAGGGGGGGTGAAGACCACAAACAACAAAAAACAAACTCAACGCCACCAACCACACCAAAGAGAACGAACACACCAAAAGAAAAACCACCACAATGACCCCCCCAACCAGAACACCAAGCGAACCTCGCTCTCCCATAGGTGCTTTCGTTTCCCTTTCGTCTTTCCCTTTCACCAACCTGAAGGGGCCGCCAAAATTAATACGCCCCTTTTTCGGTGGTTGCCTATTGGGCCTATAGTGGTAGCTCCGGGACAGGATATGGTAAGATAAATACGGTGACCAACGAGCGATAAGGCTGTATTTATTGACCAGACTCTAGACTTTAACGGATATGGTCCTAAAACCGGAGAACAACGGGAAGATTCTAACGAAGAAACCCAATAAAGATCCTCTAAGGACCAATGCTTGGTTTAACCAAAAACCGCTAAATCCCAAATAAAGATGTTTATCCGGATTGGTTTACTAAAATCTGGAAGAGGGCTACGAAAAAGGGGTCCTCGAAGGGGGTAAGGGGCCAACTTGTGGGGGAAGGGCAGTAGGCAGAGAACATCGTCAATTGCCTACTACCGGAAAGGATGGAGTTGTGCAATGTCCACAGACGCGGTAACAGGGAGCACCAAAAGCAGACGAAAACCAGAATTAATTGGCTCTAAGCGTTATAAAAAACATTTATAAAAGAGGGAGGGGGGGGGTGACAATACATTCCATTTTCGGGGTAGAATGGGGACCGATGTAAGATATCAAGGGAAAGAGGAACACCAAGAGTGGGGTACCACTTTGATTTGGTAGAGCATTATTATACGAGACTTGTGCGGGATCAAAGAATTGGATATGAACAAGGTCAATTGACCAGCAAGTGGGAAGAAAAAGATCGGGAGCACTGACAAAAGGGAGCAAACTCTGGGTTAGAGCGATTGTCGCGTGGGCTGGTGAGAAACCCGGGACGCTCTTGCGAGAGGCACGCCTGAAGGTTGTGGAACGGAGAGGGAACTTCCGATATTATGATAAGAGCTCAAGCGAAAAATCTTTATTGAAATCGATCGCGAAAGAATGGGGGTCAGGTACTCGATGTGCCAGGTGTACGGACTCGTTATCTACAAAAATTGGGGAAGGATTATGGACAAAGGTACCCAGGATTTTGGGCCCTTTATTTCAGTTGGAATAAACTCGGATTTATTCGCAGATGGAAAGAAATTGTGCATATTGGATAAGCTAAGCCACGTTGTTTGCCAAAAATTTACAGGAGGGCGATACTTTGTCCTTCCCGTAAGTGGAAGGAAAGGGGATACAAAAAGATGTTTTAGTCACTCATGGAGGAATATACAACAAAAAAAAAGTAGGATGAGGGGGAAAAGAAATCCGAACATATTAAAAATGCTAACTTAAATATTCTAACGGGGGTAATGAAGCGCACCGGATGCATTCGTAAAATTTGGGAAAAAAAGTGGTCGGATATCGAAAAAGCCACCAAATGGACGGAGGGAGCTTAGTAAAGAATTTTTGTAAAACTCACCAAGATATATGTGAACCAGAATAGGCAGAAGAGGGTACATCAGCTGGGGGAAAATAGATACGATTGCGTTCACCTCCGCGACGGGAAAAGGGGGGGGAAGTGAGAAAAGCCGAGCGATACTTGGAAGATGATCGTATATGGATCAAGCCTAGTATAGGGGGCGGACAATAGATGGAAAAAAAGGGATTACGCGGGCTCGGTCAGAAGAGACGTAAATGACAGAGCCAACGCTGAAACATGAGAGTCGGGTTCAAAAACAGAGTCAGACTACTTGAGAAGACGTGTAGAAGGGATTAAATTCCTTACCTGATGACATCGCATAATCGTTGGTTATAACAATTTGAAAATCGGGGGGAAGGAGAGAAGGTAGGAGACGAGGGAAAGATAGAACACTCCAGTGTGACCAACAAGGTGAGCTTTGTGGGGGGAGCGACATCGGAAGGGGAAAATAAAGAACAAAGTGTATGGGGGGGGGGTTGAACAAAGAAAGATTGGGAGGTGACACTTTGGTATCGCGGGGTAGTGCCACATAGAAATCTTGGGGCAGCTGAAGGGTGCTCCAGTTAAACGTTGCTGCATCGTCATGTCAGGACGAGAGTAAAGACTCGTGTTAGCGTAGACGGACAAACGGCTTCAACGTGACCAGTGAAGAAAGAAAAATCTTTTCAGGTCGGGAGAAATGCTAGGTGGACAACAGGAGCGGACAATGGTTGGAAAGGCCATGAGTTTTGGTGGAAAGCGTTGCTGTTTGTGACGAAATTGGGCGTTTATGGAGGACAGTGCGAAAAAGCACTTCTGGCAAAAACTGGCGATGCCAGGTCCGTAGAAAAGGGAGAAAATTGGGGGGCGGTCAGTTCTAGCTCGGAAAGGGATAGCAATCTGGAGTCACATCCTGGGGGGCTCCAGAAACAGCTACCAGCGTAAATGGATGGAAACTAAGGGGACGGATATTTATACTGAACGGCAGGGTGAAGGGGGGAGTGTAACGGAAATCCATAGGTCAATAGCTAATTATTGCAAGTAGGGATTATGGAGCTCTAAGCTGATGTTGTCGTTTAAGGCAGGTAGTCGTCGGCATGAAGACGGAGAAAGTACTATGTTCAAGCAAACGAGAATGGGACGGACAACAATTATGTAGGAGCTACAAGCAGTTGGATCCTCTCGCACTTATAGAATCTGGGTTTGAAAGACCCTCGGAGGGGGGGTTTTGGAGAAGGGGGTGGCCACTGGCAGGGGAACATTTAGCGTTTCGCTTGAAGAATAATGGGGAGGGAAAAAGCCCATAAGGATTTAACGAAGTCAATATGGATCTAAAGTAAATTTAAATATCGTTTGGAAGAAAGATTTGAGAGGCAGTACAATGCGAGTGACGCGGTGTATCTTTGATCTGACTGAACAGAGTAGGGATTGGGGGGAGAACGAGGCCTGAGGCAAATGCAATCCAAGTTTAACCGGATCACGATGTGCCTCGGGGGTCAAAGGGGCAGGAAAAGGCTTCCCAAATAGCTGGTCCATAAAAAACGATCCTTGGACCAAATTTGGGGGGGGAAAGCGGGGGGGGGCAATCGAACGGGGGGAAAGATAGAGTGCCCATGATCAATTTGGAAATCAAACAGTTTTACTCAAAGGAGAGGAAGTTGGGGGGGGAGAAGAATCGCATCACGGGGGGTACGCAATCACCGAAATCGAACATCCGCAAGCTTGCAAAGGGTAAATATTGGATTGGGAAAGTGACTGCTAAGCCTGGGTCTAAAGCCGTCGATCAGGGGCAGCCGGAGATGGTTGACCCTGGGTAAAAAAAAAAAAAAAAAAAAGGGTGGCTCCCCCAAGGCCGTCGCGATCAAAGGGCGGAGGCCTGACAAACTACACTTGAGGTATGCACATACCAGATTGACCGTCGGGAAGGCTACTGGAACAAAAAAAAAAACAGAATGGGCTCCACGGAAGGTAGGACCAGACGTTCCTTACACCGGACCATAGCGGAAAAAATCAATACTTTCTCGACAACAGAGGGAGATAAGGGCGAGCTGAGAGCTAATCGCGGGTAAGCGGTAAAGTGGGTTGGGGGGTAGGCACGGAAGCGTGTGCTAGTTTGTGGGCCGCTAAAGAACGAACAAAGGGATAACTAATCAATCACATCGTCGAGTGACGCATGCATTGCCCCAACAGTGTGATTGACACTGGGTGGGGTTATAGGAGTAACAACAACCGTCTGGCGCCAGGAAGGGCCTTCCGAATTTTTGGGGTGCGGGGGGCTATTTTCATGAGCGGGGTAGAAGCCTAAAGAGGAGTGGATGGGTAAGAACGATGATGACAGCAATCCGGGGGGAGAGAGCTGCGCGTAGTTACGATACGTTCAATTATCGATGCAAGGTACCCAGAATCCAACTTGCAGAAGGAAGTGTAGTAGAACATAAACAAGAATCCGAAGAAACAGTAACAAAAAAAAAAAAAAAAACACAAGCAGTGTTAACCAAAAATAGACAAAATAGTAATAGGGTCGAGCTAGGGGGGGGGGGAAATAGGTCAGTTGAGGGTAACCGCTTGACGAAACACGAGTGCTGTAGTGGGAAATCTTTGGGGACTCTTGTGCGGGGGACATTAGAGGGCAGGGAAGATACGGCCAAACAGGAAGTATTTGAAGTGAGACCACATACCCGTGAAAATTTGAAGCCCGGGGCAGATGGAATATATGGGGGGCATATAAAGCGAAAGAAAGAAAAAAATTGTCAATTACTTTTCAGGGGGAAAGAATTAAAGTGGGTCATAAGGGGGCACGATGTCAGATTTCGGACTTGGGAAGTTAAAAAAGAGCCCAATTGATGGGCACAATGGACGAAAGGGAGAAGGAGTCTACTTCCGGACGGGGGACTTCTGCAAAATTTTTGTAGACAGAGAATGGGGGATGTCCCAATACAATCAGTAGACGGAATCTACCTTGAGCAAAAGTCCTCAAGCTCGGAGGCCTAGATAAAATGATTCGCTTGGGAGAGCGGTCGGAAACTTTCGGAGATCTCTAGGGGAACACCATCAGATAGTAAAGAGGGGTGTGGAAAACGCTTGTCATCTATGCGTTTGCGCAGAGGCTGGATAAGAAATTCTAATCAGACTCGCATGAGCTTCGGGACTTCCTCGCTCATGGAAGGTGTAGCGCTATCGATAATGTTCAATGGCAGTGAGAGGTCCCATCTGTAACCGCTAATATCGGAAAGGTATAGGAGAGTGGGACGTGGGGGGAAAACAAGGTGGATCAGATGCAGTATGAGATGGGGGCAGTGAGATAAAGAAGACCAATTTTTGGTCCAAAATTTAAATGCAATACGAAAGAGGGAAGGGCGAAATACTTTCGATGTCTCAATCAGGGGGAAAGAGGGTTACTGAGGCGGATTTGGGAGCACACAAAATCGCTAGAAAAAAAAAACTTAGGAATACGTCGACAAGCCATGATTGACTACCAAAGGGGCAAAGAAAAAACTGGAGCAGAAGATCGAAAGTATTCAGGCAAGCCCGGTTGGAGAATTCAAACTTGGGGAAAAAAAAACGTGGGTGCCGTGTAGATATCACACTAGCCCGGGGAGAAATACGGAGGGGCAATAAATTTAAACGCCCAAGGCAAGAAGAAAGGGCCAAGAATGCTTCCTGGTAGAGTAAAAACCGGAAATGGACGAAGAAAGAAAGGAGTAGCAGACGGAACGGAAAATTACGCGCCTTGAACGGAGGGGGGGGGACGGTCTGCCGCGCGATGATGTATTGGCAAGCGCACGACCTAGGAGGGCCCGGCTCTTGAAAACCTTCCGGAAGAGGGAAGTAAAGAGAGGAATCGTAGGAAATGTTTAGGGGGGGACAAGCAACAGAATGTCACAAAAAAGACGGGGTTCGCCTAACATGCTAAGGGCGAAAAAGGTAGATTTACGTCCTGCTGGGTATATGGGGGACATCGGGAAAGAAGAGTTTGGGGGATTAAAACTGGGATAAGGCCCATCCTAGGACTAATCGGACGATGATAAGCCCCAAAAGACAAATTGACATGTGGGGGGGGTGTTGACGATGTTTTGAACTGGAAGATCATAAGCTGTACCCAGGAATAAAACCGACCAAAGGTGAGGATGTTTGCATCAGAAAAATGTTTCATGGGTGGGGAAAGGGTGGGTTGGGATGAAGGAACCAAAGATATCTAGGGGGTTCATCTGCCCTTGGTTTTCTCAAGGGAACGTCTGGGAAGGTCAATCCTTAGGGTTCCGCGATAAGTGCAATGAAAGAGATTTATGGGGAAAAGCGGATACGGACAAACAGAAAAGGCAAAAAGAGTTGTCATGGGGGAAAAGCCGCTGGTTCCGTAAAAAGCCAGAGAAATGGACAGGGGGGTTCAACACTATAACATCGTTCAGAGGGGTTGGCTCCTGATTGGGGGGGGGGGGGGGAAAAATAAGAGGTACTGGGTGAGGGGGGAGTGAAAGTGGTGGTACATGTGAGGCAGCTTAAAGTGAGAGTCTTTAGTCTAAAAAAAAATTTGGAAATAAAAGCCTATGATGGAACTCAAGAACCGAGAGCAAGAGGGGGGATTCCATCGTGGATTGGGTCCATCAAGGATGGGACGTGCGATAACGTGACGAGATTGTAAATTAAAAAAAACCGTAAGGGAAAGCTGACAGTTTCCCCATTCGCGGGGGCGTTACGAAGGCTTTTCTTGAATGCTAAAGGGGGGAAAGTCGTATGCGAATCTCTACACGATCGGAGGAGTTGCTGAGGTATGCAAGTAGGGAAAGTGTTTATGGGGACATACTAACAAAAAAAAGAAAAGACGAATGTGAAAGTCAACAATGGGTGAAGCGACAACAAGCGAGCGTGATATCTCATACCACTTAGAAAAGAGGGGGGAAGGTCCCCGAGCGGGCGGGTGGTTAGGGTGGAGTGGGCCCTGGGAAGGGGGAACCAGGAATGGACCTAGGTGACGCGGGACGCCAGGATGGGGGAGTGTCCCATCAGCTTGGGGAAACAACTGAAGGATGCGACTTTAACGAATAATGCGTGGAAGGCAAAGATCCGCTTTTTATCAGGAAGGGGTGCTGGAGCAAGTGGGTTACATCAGGGGGAAACCATCGGCAGGAACAGGGCTTAGGAGGGGCATACGGAAAAAAGGGCTGATGGGGGAGCGACGGGGACAATCAATTATGGTGACGACAGGGGGGAAGGGACCAAAAATCTGCGCCTAGGTGAGGTGCCACAAAGTTAAGCGAGGATCTCTCCAAAAAATGCCTCTGATGGGAGAAAAATGTGGTGGAAATGGTAATCAGAAGAATAATGGCGCCGAGAAACAAAGATGGAAGAGAGTTAGCAAGTAGAGAGGGTAAAGGAAAAAAATTGGGAAAAGAAACCCTAATAGGCTGGGGTAGAGATCCTATCAACGGTGGACTCCTAAACGCTGCAAACAAGATTAAAAACAGGATTGCAAAGCGGTAAAATTTCCGGTTAACATTGAGGACCAAAAGAGCCTTTCTGAAAATCGATTGCAGTTTCAGGACGGGGTGGAAACAACAAGATTGTAAAGTTTCTTCACCTGCCTAGGAATAAGAAAGAAGGAGATCTGGCATTCACGATAGATCAAAAAGGGTAAGGAGCTACAAATTGCCTTCGGGGGAAACATAGGGGTCGCCCCACAAATAAGGGGGGGAAAAAAGACGAAAAAGGGAGGACGACTGGGGACGGCCTGCCAAGGTCCCATATAACGGGAAAACAGGCAATACGGGGCAGACAAAAAAAGAAATGACTAGAATTTAGATCGGGAGCTCACAATAATCGAGTTTGGAAAGTAGATGGGGGGAAGTGCCAAAGGAGGAAATGTGACACGGGGGCTGAGGTTGAAAAAACGACAGACAGATGACTAAGTAAATCCCTTAGGGGAGACTTAGCAACATCAGGATACTAAAATCATTATAAGAAAGGCAAAAGGCGTATGGGGGGAAACAGCGAGTAAACTCCCATTGGCCGCCAAGATAGAACCTTCCAGAGGTGGTGTAGCGTTGGGGTAAAAATTTAATGGGCATGTTTCTACGGCAGAGGGAGAAATGGGGGATAATCCGGGAAAAAGCCGAGGAACGGCTGAAAAGAGGATTTAGGGTATAGGAGTAAAATGAAAAGACTTAGGTACTACGACCTAAGGAGAGGGGAACACTTTCAAGAGTGAGTGCGACAAGAGCAGTAAAATAAAAAAACATGTAACCATAACACAAGTTTGAAGAAGCGAATGGGAAAATAAAAGAAAATAGGGTTAAATAACGCCCCAATACCACAACAAAAGCATTCAGTTTTTCAGCAGGGCTCTTGTGACCCAAAAGCCAGCAAGTGTGTAGACGAACAAACCAAGATTTCACTAGTAGTTCACAACGCGGGGTTGTTAACTTGGGGTTCGGTAACCCAAAACTAGGGTTCAATTTGTGCCTCCTTAGGGAAAATTAATTATGTCGGAAACAACTAAAAAAGCACCTCTAAACGGTGAAACAGAGGATCTGCATTTTGGAAGAGAAAGAGATCAAAAAAAAAATTGTCAATTAAATCTTTTTGGTCAAGCATAAACATTTGAATATCGGGGTATATTTGATACAGGCTTTAAAAGGGGGCACAACCAAAATTGGGAGGGTCAACTGTTTAATGAACCTAAAGGGGAAGGGGGGAAGGGGAGTCAGTAAGGAGAGAGTGTGTATGTCAAATATTGGGTAAAAAAACGATGATTGGGGGGTCAACAGACTGAAGGGCGAAATCTAGACAGTTCAACTTCGCAAGGAGCGCGAAACGGAAAGAGCTGAACAGGGGTGAAGGGGGGATGTTCTAAACAGTCGCGCGGATCGAAGCAGTAAGAATGTGGTGGACCAGCTCATGGGGGGGTCTAAGGAAAGTCTAGAAGAAAGAAGAAGCAAGAAGATCAAGTTTTGGGGATTTTAAAGGAAGCTCGGAGACCCGATTGGAAAGCGGGAGAGTTACCATTTGGGTCTCGCGATAGTCGAGGGTTCCAAGTGGAATAGGCTACATCTGTACCCATGAAGATATCTGGGGACGGGATAAGGTTTGGTGATGTGGAGCACAATAGGGTGATAAAAAATTCGCCGTAGGGGACGATTTTGTAGAGATATAAAGAAAAAGGGGTGGGAAAAGGGGGGAAATTTCATCTAAATTACCGGGGGGGGGGGGACATTTGTAAAAACAAAAAAAGTTTGAATAATTTCTTCCTGAAAGGAGTGGGGGGAACGTCATTTGATACCTAGTCTGACACTCATCGGAAGAGACTCTCAAACAAAGGATTGTTCAGTGCCAGGTGACTACAATCGAAACGAGCAGGGGGCAGTCAAGACCTTTTAATAATCTAAAAAGAATTCTCATGACTTTGAGGTATCTGGCCATTCCCAGTTGGTGGAAAAAAACGGGGGGGGGTGGAATACGAACACTAGAAAAGGGCTGTCCATAACTCAATGAGCATAAAAAAATGCGAATTTTGGGGAAACACTGTCAATTTATGGGAACGCGAGGATGCTGAAAAGGGGTAATCCGAATCAGTAAGTAACCTAATATAAGTATAGGAGATGAAAAAGGACACAAGAATCGCCGTACCGAGGAGTCATCGAGCGAGAAAGAACGTGGTCAATAAAAGGATTACCTAACATAAGAGCTGGAGGAAATCAAGATTGAACACAGGGGACGCAGATTTTTCAGACTAAGGAAGTAAGTTTTCACGAAAAGATCCAATAGAAAAGAGGGCTGAGGGTAAGAAACCGGAAGTTTCTCCGACCGCAAGGTTCTAACGGACGATTAGAGGTCAAAGGGGGAAACACAGGAAAGGTTTTGATCTACACGGGGAAAAATCAGGCCCCAGGCCGCGAGTAAGAAGGATGTAGAAAGCACCACAAAAAAGTGTAACCATCAGTGGTTTGGGTTCTTCTTTTTGGGTGAAAAAAAGGAAGGAAGGATAAGAGAGAGGGGGGAACCAATACCAAATGGAATGAAGGTTGGAACACCGAAAATAAAGTAAAGTGTGGACCTGGGTTTTTGAAATACTCTTGCCCGGGAGGGAGCGTTGGGGGGAAAAGACAAACTTCCAGGGGGGAGAAGTGGACGTGCAAAAAAAGAAACTTGAAGGGGCAAGCATAAATGTTTACACACAGGAAAAAGGTGGAGGACTGGAAGGACCTCATCAAGGGAAGTAAAAAAAAAGTTGGGGGACAATATGGTAAATCTAGGGGGTTTAGAGCGAGCAAATGGTTTTCAAAAAAGATCGGGCAACAAAATGAGAGGTTTTGGAACGTTCCGGGCATGTTAAAAAAATGATTTTTTGATTCGGGGGCTGAGGGTTGGTGGTTCAGGAAGAAGCAAGGATTGCACGTGCTCAAGGTCGTAGGGGGAAAAAAGCGTGGGAAAGAAGAACGTCGGTGTCACTGCTTCCCAAGAGAGCAGGAAATAAGAGCCCGGCTGACACTCCGTTATGGCGACGGTCAATCAGCTCCGTGTAAGAGGAGAACACAAGAGGAGATGAAAAGTTCGCAACGAGACACGTAGGAGGATTCATTTTGGGCGGGCCCCATGGCAGTGGGGCTATAGAGTGTAAGGAAAACATAACGCCTGGTGCATGTCGACGAGGGGAATGGGTTCTCAAGTGTTAATGAGGGAAGCAAGGACGACTGGTCTAAAAAAGGTTCGTCAGGGGATGAAGGTAGGGGAGGTGGGGGTGGAGGGAAAAGCAAAAGCAAACAACCGTCAGACACTATCCTTAAAGAGTAATCGCCCTTTGGGACTAAAAAAGGAGAGGAGGGGTAGCTCCAGCGAGAAGTCTAAAAGAAACTGGGGGGGTGGATCAAGAGTGCGGGGGGGCAAGGTGTGTGACCTTTTAAAAAGTAAATGTCTGACCGAAAAAAAATGGACGAGGGGGGAACGCCATTATTTTGCGCCCTCAAAGTTGGTGAGAAGGGGAAGGGGACCAGACATTGAAGATAGTGATTGCATTCCCCCTAGGTTTTGGGAGGAAGCCAGAAGGGGCTGGCCTGGCACAATTTTAAGAGGGAAACCATAGGCAGAAACGAGTATTTAAAATCTGATGGGGAGAAAGAGAATGCTCGGGGGAGCACTGAAATCGAGAATTGGGAAGATGTCAAAGGGGGGGGATGTCCCGGAAGTAAATTTTGAGGGTTTACGGCAAAACTTGAGCATAAGGATTCAATCCACAAAAAAAATCCGGGCGGAAGGGGGGGTAGAAATGTGTCCATGGTCCAGTATGGAAGCTCTGAGACACAACACCCACGGTAAGAAGAAGGAGGACCGGGACGCTTTGAAAAAGTCGCACAAGGGGGGGGGGAATAAAATACAGAGTCGGGGTGGGGAAGGAATCCGCGAAAGGTAATCATGCACATCTGCAAACTCTATGCACGGATCCCCTATGTACCTACTTTGGGATTGCGTGACAACAAAGAATTGAAGACTAAAAAGAAGAAGTGAAAAAGCCGATGGTTCCAATATGGAAAAGTTGTTCAAAGCGAAACAGTTCCTGCGTGAATATCAAATCGTCGGAGATGTGGAAGGGAACGATATCTTCAATAGAGATTCACGGTATTTGCCTTGGGAGCGGAGGACGAAACACAGGAAAATGGGGGGGAGAAGTGAGTTAAAAGTGACTGCCGGAAAAGTGACATATAAACGAACTCGCAATCAGGTCTTCGATTAAAAAAAAATAGTTGGGTCCGAGATGAGGCTGAACAAGGATGGGGGGGGGGGGAGATCAATAAGGGAGATTTGAATGTCCGGCATCTTGAGTGGAAAAGGGTGGGGGGATTAGGGCCGCCATAAAATAGAAAGGAAGAAACGAAGAGGGGAAAGACGTCTCGTCGAGATGCTTAACAGCATCAATTGAAAACATCACGTTAAGGGCACCGGATTGTAGTGAAGAAAGAGGAAGAAACCAGGCCGCCGCCAAATGAGGGGAAAAAGCCTTCGCCTGGGGGGGGGGGGGAGTGGAATAGATGGTGTATCGCAACTCGGGGTGGCTAAAAGTAAAGGGTGGAAAAAGCAAAGCCTTAGAAATAGTCTTCGCTGCAAAAGCAAAGGGGGGAGTAGGTAAAGGAAAAAACTACCGATCGGGAAAAGCAATAATGTATTGAACATGAAACCAGTAAGAAACAAACCTAACCCGACAGAAGGCGTGTTGTTAACCGCATGCGTACAAAAGAAGATTGGTGATGGAGGTTTTAAAAGGGAAGGGTACGGGGAGGATAAACGAACTACCTTAAAAGGGATAGATTGAGTAGTGAATGGACCATCTGGTGGACGCTGGGCGTTCAGGGAAGAAAACATAAATTAATGGGAAGGGGATCGTCCGGAATTTGGGGAAATCCACATACTTAGGGCAAAGGCAAAGGTAAACCAGGGATATGCCGGAATCAAAAAAAAATGGGTCAACAAAGTAAAATCTTCTGGGCCAAAAAATCATTGGGGGTGGAGGTGAAGAAAAGGGACCGATGGAAAGGTATCGATGCATTGTTCAAAGAGCAAACCAGGGGAGAAAAAAAAAAAAAGGGGAAGTTGTTACAGATAGGCGAGGAGAAAAAAAGAATTCGCTTACTTGGGGCGATTGAAAAAGGGAAAAATGAGGGAGATTCAAATACTCACAGGTAATCTCGGTTGAAAACTTCGCAAGGCAGGGCAACAGGGGTGGAAGACTACCTGGAGGAGCAGGGGGGCTGTTCGAAACCTTTGAGGCTTTCGAAAACCACGGAAGCCTGCGTAATCTGGGTTTAAGCCAGTTCCTTAACTAGAGGGGGGAGCTAGGAAAGATCAAAGAGAAGAATAAGCTTGAAGGGCGGGGTGACAGGATCAGCATGACGTAATTTAAAGCGCGCATGGGTGAAGTGGAAAATCAGCGCTATATGATGGAAAAAGGGCAAGAAAGGATGTCAGATGTACAGTGCTATTCGGAAAGGTAATAAGTTGAGAAACGCGTGGGATTCAAACTCAGGAGGCAATTTACGGGGGGGGATATGGGGGGAGGAAGGAAAAACCGTTTGAAAGTGGAAATTCAACTACACATTAATAAAAACTTTACAATGCACCATAAGTGGCTCGGGGGGCCGTGGGGGAGTACAATCTGAGGCATCTCGAAAAAGAAACGTGGAGAGAGAGGGGGGAGAGAAAGAAGGTGAAAAGAGGCCCTATCGACATATCAAGAAAATAGGAAAAAGAAAGCAAAGGTTTTATGGGGTCGGGAATCGGAAATTTCCATTTGGGGCAAACTTTGGACACTAGAAACGGAGACAGCCGAAGGGAAAAAAGGGACAATAAAATGTGTACCCACAGAAAATATAACGGGGAAACGATATATGCTTCAATGTGTAATAAGAAAATAAGGGAAATGTGGGAGAAAATACTAGGAAGCTCTAAGGGAAGACAACTCGTCAGACAGACGTTGACCGAAGAGTGTGCGAGCTGGGACAATAAAGACAGTGATAGGAATAGGCAGAAGATCGCAACTCCTACTTTAAAGAAGGACTCGGTGACCAAGAATTAAAAAAAATGGTCGTGCGAAATAGAAGGAAAGGGGAAGGGAAGAGCCAGGTAATAAGGGTGCCCCACAAAGAGGGTTAGACGAATGGAGATTTGCCACACGGGTAGATTATCGAGAAAGCATGAGAGGGGACCTCGGGCATAATCGGTATACAATAGGTGAAAAAGCAGGGGATGAAATCAGAAAAGAAACAATAGATCTCAATGACTCGATGAGATGGGAACCAACTGTGAAACAATCATGGGGGGGGGGTGGTGCAAATTTTGTGGAAACTGGGAACTAATTAAAAAAGAGGGGGAAAATGAATACACATGAGTAGTGTTTTGTTGCCAAAGAAAGTGTTCAGGGGGGGGGGGGGAACTTGGTTTGAGCACGAGTAGATGCAACCGATATAACCTGTTTTACATCTTCGTGTTAAAGGTAAACGGGAGGGGGCCAAAACTTAATTGAAGGGGGACGATCAAAGGGAAAATGGATCGGGGGTAGCGGGAAAGAGGGACCCCCTCGCGGCAAAAATCATGGGAAAAAAGTAAGAAACCCGGGGAGGAAGAGATGGTTTTGGGAAAAAAATTTGCGCAGTGAAGAGGTGCATCGCAGACAGAGGAGAGGTGGCAGGTCCTGAGGGTTGTGGGGGGGGGGGAGAAGAAAGAATGTCCTGTTACGGGGTGCTGGATTATATTGCAGGCACAAAAAGCACTTCATGGACAAAAGTGGCGATGGTCGTTCAGTTCTTAATCGAAAAGGGTGAAAGACTAATATGAGTCAGAACGAAACAGCGCACCGGCCGAAGTCCCTCGGAGGATTTAGGCGGCCATCACAAGGATGTCGGGCGAACACAAGATCGGGGAAAGAAGAGTCAAAAAAAGATAAAAACATTCGTAATGACATTCATTGATCCACAAAGGGTATTGCGCGCGGAAAATGCCACATAAGCAAGGGTCAGTCCGAAGTTATGGGGGAAAGTAGTTTAGGACATCAGAGATACTTGGCGGTCAAAAAATTGAGTTCAGTAGAGTCGGGAGTTTATGTGCAAAGAGACCATCAAAAAAAGATCCTAATGTTAACAAAATCGAGTGGGGAGCAAGGATACAAAGAGATATGGTACATCTGCATCGGAACCTTATAGACTGTGAGTACCACGGATTGGGAGGGGGGTTGGGTCACGGTATATGGGCCGCGTCGGACATGGCGGAATAAAACGTTCGCTGGAATCAAAAGGGTTCAAAAGAAGGGGGACGAAGGAAAAGAATTTAAGACTTTACACGACATAATATCGTTAAGGACACCCGCTGTGGATGGAAAAAGGACTTTATCCGCAAAGGGGTACAATCTTGGAAAACCAGAAGGAACCGCTTAGGAGGTCAACTTTGTATACAGACGCAGGGGGCGATTGGGAACAATGAAGGGTGGAAAAACTGCCGCCGTGGGTGTGCCCGCGTCGCAGATGGGTGGAGTTCGGGGTCCCCAGTGGGCCTGGGATTCTCCTCCACAAAGCACTAAATAGAGGTTGGTACCCAAGGGGGGTGGAAGGGGACAGAAGGTCAGCGCGAGAAAACAACCTGGGATAAAATAGAAAAAGGGACATTAGAACTTGTGCCACAAATTTGGGGAATACCCTAATATATCTGTTGGGGGAGGAAGGAATCCTGAAAGACTTTGGAATACTAACAAAAATCTGCGACGAGGCGCAGCAAACCGGATGCAGGAGTTAAGCCATGCAAGGGGGAGGGGGAACAAGATTTCGAAGTCCGGATGAAAGGGAATAGCGGTTAGGGTTCCAAGAGTGTAAACGGGGCGGAAGCCAGAATGCCGAGGAAAGTCAAAAGAGGCCGTATCCTGCAACGATTAGTGCAAGGGGAGGAATCACAAATAGTAAGGAGGGAAGAAAGATGGACGCCCCCCATAATCTAAGGAGGGGGATGCAGAGAAGGCGCAAAAGGACCAAATATACCGGGTGAAAACCGCAACAAGGGAATTCGTGGGGACACAAACTATCGAAACGGAGTGAGAGCTAAAAAAAGATCGCTGTGGGGGTTGATTGAAGTTATAGGGGACTGGACAGGATAGTGAGAACTGGTGTGAGGATAGGCCCCATAAACCGCTAAAATTTAAAAAAAAGAAAAAAGAAAGAAGGAAGAATCGTTCGAGTCGGTCCATCCGTAATTAATAAAGTTTGGAACAGAGATGGATTGGACCAAGCGAGGACCTTAACTTGTGAAGACCAAATGGAAGGGGAGAACGGGAAAAAAGCCGGTTTTGGAGAGGGGGGTACTATAGAAGCGGGGGCGAGAGCCGTTAATGAGAATCCCGGATGTGAAATCAAACGCGAGAAAGTCTGAAAAGGGGGTGCGACAGGGGGGAATAAGGAAGTCGTGAATTATCTGAGAAGATAAACAGATCCCAAAAAGACGTGAAAAGTAAAAAGGCTTGGGGGGGGGGTGTTTTGGGGGGCGGTGGGGCGACGGAAACCAATAGCCAGACTCCGCCGTAAAGAACATTAGGGTGGGAAAAAAAAAAAAAAAGGAAGTAAAAAACTATAATAGGTGTAAATGGGTTGAAACTAAGGGTGAGATAAAACAAGGGGATGTACTAGGCTGTATTTAAGTGGGCCAAAGATTGTTATGGTGAGGTAGGGTAAGCTAAAGGAAAGGTCAATGTTGTGAGGAAGATAAAGTATGTTGGGAAAGAAAAAAACAGTACATGTCACGGAGAGGGAAAAACAAAAAGAAAGGAGGGTGAAATACGGGGCAAAAGTGGTCACATGAAAGAGCGTGGACAAAAGATACATGACATTGGAGGTATATGGGGCCGGTATCAGGAAAGAAAAAAGTTTTCAAAAAGAAAAGAAAGAACAATGGGGGGGGGGGCCAAGTGAGGGGAAAATATCTCAAAGAGGGGGACGAAAGGTCTAAAAAGAGGAGGAGTGGGGATTATTTCAAAGAGGTTATAGAACAAACCGATGGGAGGTGTCCCATCAGACACCTGGGAAGAAAGAGACGGGGGTGTTCGATTCGCATGCTCAGTAGGGAAAGCTTGGTGGGGGAAAATTACTCTTTGGGATCGTGGAGGGAATTAAGGAAATTCAGAGTTCAAAAGAACTGCGGAATCTGGGTGGGAACAGCGAAATGGTTCAGGAAAGCAAAAAAAACGGGGGCTCTAGAGGGCTTCAATAGAAAAAAATTGGTGAAAGTGATCGATGACTAAAGGGGTCACGGCGAGGCTCATGTAAACCGGGGGAGCGAGACTACGTTTCATGTAAAGTTCGGTCCATTGTAACAACAGGAAGCATAGGGAAAAGGTATATTATTGGTCAAGTTGGGTACAACAAGTGGTGGGGTAAGACTCATCCCGGAGGTAGAAAGGAAGTGAGATCGATCCGAAAAAAAGGGTTGCCCAAAGTATGATAAGAACCCGTGTATTGAAGCAGTTTCGATTCCTCAACAGGTCGTTAAAAGTTTCGTCAAATTCATATTGGGGGGGAGGACACTCCATTTAGGTAATCTCTCAGAACAACGAAAAAGATTAGGAAAAAAAGGGAAGGAAAAGATTGAAAAATGAGGGGGGGAAAATCGGGCCAGAACAGAAAAAAAGGTAGCACTACTGGGAAAGTGAAAGTCGGAAAGTGGGTGGAGGGGTATCTTACAGTCCAATTTACACGTGGGCTGGAGAAGAGACAACGGAAAAGTAGCTTACTATAAGACGAGATGATCTAAAGAAAATGACGATTGTTTGCAAGCGCAAAAAGCAAGTAACGGGCCCGATGGAAGGAAGGGGCAGATACATAAGAAAAGTATAGAAGAAGATTACGATGAAGGAAACTCGCAACGGACCTCGCACGGTCACTAAATAATAGGTACTGGGAATGAATGTAGAGTTGCTCCTAGAAAACTCCTAATAGTACGGGGAAAATGCGCTGGGGGAGCACGATTATGAACAATGCTGGAAAGGGGCCGGCTAAAAAAAGAAAGGGTTAAAACAAAGACGGAGATGTTCAAACAACAGAAGGGCCTAGCAAGTGAAGTTGCGAGAGTTAATGGGACTCCTGCTTATATCAATGATTGCAAATCTGCAAGAAAAAGGGGGGGTTAAGAAGGTGAAATCAGTCCAGAAACTCCACTATTAGCCTCCCGGGCCTCGACCAAACCCGAAGGAAATAAGGGGGGTTGGGGGCACGGTGATTAAAAAAAGGACTGACAGAGGGAAAGAGAAAGGACATTTATTTGGGGGCAAACCAACGATTTTGACAATTTGGTTTGATCGGCGGGGGGCCACGGGTGTCTGCGGGGTAAGGGTACATGATCCCTGGTGACAAGGGGGACGGGAGGGTGCTGCCAATACTTCAATTTCAACAGAGATCTAAAAAGTGCATCGATTTTTAGCGGGGGGAAACAAGGTGAACAAAAAGAGGGGGGGCAAATTCCCTAATAAGGCATTGGGTTGAGTATCGCGAAAAATGGGGTTCAAACAATCGCGAAAAAAAATAGGCTAGTTGCAGTGCAGTGGTGGTTAAAAAAAAGGGATCTGGGTTATGTGTTACTGGGGTAGGCTGGGGGAGTGGGGGGGGGGAATCAAACAGGTCAGGGGAACCCGAACTTAAATGCGAAGTAAGGAGTCAGGATCGATATGGTGGGCTAATACTATTCGGGGTCGCCATATCGTCCTTCATGCCCTTATTGAAAAGAAGGCCTGTAAGGGATTTGAGGAAAAATACACATTTCCTTCAATACAAAATGCGATGGGAAGAAAAAAAAAAGCGGAAATGGAGATCATTTGGGGAGGCACGGAACTGGGGCTTACGAGGAGAAATGACAAGCCTATTTTCATTCGAATGATGGGGACAATTCCTTAGAATCTCTAAGACGGGGGGTCGTAGAGGGGATTGCTTGGATTTATCGGGGGAATGATCAGAAGTAAGGGGAAAGTCTAAATCAGAAGGACCGACGGCCCAAATCCCTTGATGTAAAGTTATAGGTCTAAAAAAAAGGAGATCTTGTATATACGAGGAAAAACGTCTGCTGTGTGGGAAAGCGCTAAGATAGGGGTTTTCACGGTAGTGGCCATACAGGACGGAAGGACTTCCTAACAATTTCGCGCTCAAGTATGTTCAAATCAAGGGTTAACGGAAGGCAAAATTGGGATGCTTTAGTTACCTGGAAATTGTAAGAGAGGTGGCAGAAAGATCGGACTCGTGGGATCAAAAAGCGTCATGTATGGAAGGACAATTGTGCAGGCTTGGGGGAAACCATACGGGATTTATCAGGGTAAGAGAGTGGGGTTAGAAAAGTCGGTGCTCCAATGAAAGCAGGGAAATGGTACCGACCAAACGGTGGGGGAGGGAACTATAAGGTGTTCTCATATGGGGGAGGGCGGGGACCCAAAGTTAAATCGGTATCCTCAAAAAAACAAACCCATTCGGGAGGGTGGCCAATGTTGTTGGGGGAATGGTAAAGAGTAGAGGGCATCTCTAGTCGAACAAAAATATTATTGAGAAAAGAAAGAGAAGATAAAGGAAATAGAGGGTACCATAAACAAATGTTTGAAATACTCCGATTCTTGTGTTGGGGTAAGAGCCTCCAAGGGGGGTCCGGACATACAGGGGACGCGATGGCATCCACAGCTGAAGTATTTAGCTGAGGGGTGGCGAGGGAGAAACACAGCGCCTTCTAAAGAGTTCGGAAGAGCGGGCAGCTGTTCAATATGGTACAAAGGGGGCTTCAATGGCCCCTCCGGAGTCGGTCCAAAACAGTATCGGCCCAACGAGAGATAAATGTAGGGAAGAAAAAGATTAGTTCCTTAGAAGTCACTGCATGGAACTAACCCAATATTAGGGACATGCAAGGGGGGGGAGCCAGTGAAAACTTGCACACGCCCATATAAGGGGTGAAAAAACCCAATCAATTCGCTGGAAAATAAAATATTCTGAAGAAGTGTAGAAGCTATAGAGGAAGAGAGATGCGGTTGTAGCGGCAAATAAGTATATTTTCAGACAGATCGGATGTTAGGGAAGGGTTCTCAATTTTGGGGCCGCCAGAAACCTTACTAACGAAAGAACGAGAACAGACAGACTCGGGAGCTGACTTCCAAGGAACAACTTGAAAAAGACGGGTCTAATTCAAAATAGGCGTAGTGGTTGGCAAGAGGGGAGTCACAACTGGGGCACCCCAAACGCAAATGAATGATCTTAAAACTGTTGGAAGAGGGGGGGAACGAGGGAACTAGAAGGGCATTGATCGCCGAGGAGGAGGTGATGGAACGACCGATGTTCACATCAAGACGGGGAAAACGTCTCCGGGAAAATAATAGTAGGAGGTGTCAAAGAAGAGGTCGAAGAAACTGACCAGAGGTCAAGAGGTCATGGAAAAAAAAGAAGCCATCCACGTAAACGAAAAGAAACTCTGTGGAAAAAAAAAGCACAAAAGGAAGAAAACGGACCTATAATATCGGGTCCCAAAGGAAAAAGAAATTTCCCTAAGGGAGTTCTAACGAAAAAAAGAGATGTTCCTACGGGGTACTGTGGGGGGAAATCGGGTGGAAGCTGGAAATTTCATTGATAAGCATAAATCGAGTCAATGGGGGCCGATCTACCGGAAGGAAATTATGGGGCATCCAAGAAAAAGGGTAAAGGTGAAAAAGGGAGAGGGAAACAAAGAGTCTTTTAGCAAGGAAGAGCAAAAAAAAGTGTCACCCAAAAGGGGAAAAAGAGCTTTTTCAAAAAAAGGCCATTTGTCGGGTCATGGGACCGGACAGATACGGTCGCTGAGGTGAAAAAAAAAAAAACAAAAGGGGGTCATGGATTGGCTTCTTAGGCATAAGAGATTCGAGAAGGTTGGGCCTGATGGACAAAAAGAGGGTTCTAAACAACTATGTGAGATGTCCAAATAAGGAGACAAGGAGGGAAAGAGAACCGTTGTTCGCAAAGGAAGTCGAGAGCGAACTGGGGTGATAAACCTAGAGAAAGTGGGGGAAGGGGACTAAAAGTTCGACGCATAGGACGACCAAGGACGATTCTGTTGTTGACAGGAAGTTGCCGTCCCGTAGGGAGTTTGGACGAAAATATCCAGGAAGGAGGGGTTTGAAATAAAGATCGCGGAAAAAAAAGGAGTCAGGTCCAAAAGGAGGGGAATTGGGAAACGGTTGAAGCTAGCAAAAATCTATGTGTCAAGGTCTGTCTAGTAAAAAGTAAATAGCTGGGCCCAGGGATATGGCTCTTTGTAAGTGTTAACAATTGGGGAAGATAGTCAAAAGGGAGGGGGGAAGAATTGGGGTGTCTATTTGAGATCTTAAGGCCACTTGCCAAAGGGAAAAATGGGGGCTGACGACCGTATGCTGACTTGGAGAATTAAGGCAACAGTCTTGGGGGTTTTTTGAAAAAAAAAAGAATATTAAAGAAGGGCGGCAGCGAGGAAAAAACAACAAGGATGGGAAATATCTATATCAGAAGAGGACTACCAATCCCAAAAATAAAGACTGTTAAGTAAAGAAGGGGGAGCAATTCCGGTGGGGTCTGAGCAGTAAGGACAAGGGGGGAGAAACCAAAGTGGGGGGCAGGAGAAGTAAGATCTCCACTAACCCAAGTTCCGTGCCGAAGCTAGAACAATACGATGTTGGGGGGACACGTCAACCAAAATAGAAAGAGCTTTCAAAGAGAAGGGCTTAAAAGGGGGAAAGGGGAATACATTCATGGAATAGTAAAGGAGAATCTAAAAGACAAGACCGTGACCGAAGAACGGAAATGCAGATCTTACATAAAAAGGAGGAGAGAAAAGAACATCAGATCAACGAGAGCAGGGGGAAGGAGACTTTAAGCAAATTGGACTGGGCTTGCACACAAAAGCCCGTAAAGGTTGGGCAGGAAGAGGAAGAGAAAAAGGATAACTAGGGAACAAACCCGAGGTCGCTAGCCTTGCACAGAGACCGGGAATGGGTCGGCAATGAGGGGAGGAACAGGGGGGGGGGGTTAATCGGAGTCAAACGTTTTTGGTAGAAAATAAGGTTGAAGAAAGGTACTCGAATCTAAGAGAAAGGCCCCGAAAGTCCCAAGTGAAACCAAGGGTGGGGGGAAGGAATTTTTGGAAACGCAAAGCCGGTGAGGAAGAGCTCTGGCCCAAGGGATACAATGTGAAGTTTTTTTGGGGGGAAAAAGAAGTTTGCATGGGGAAACTTTGGGGGGGAAGCAAGGTAGAGGTAACCATATCAGGGGGGGTACAACTCTAAGACGTCATGTGGCG
>Ga0179591_1340547_pt1 | contig 24381 bp, 28 predicted proteins | sample CZOMad2_1_08_16f_FD_182891 | JGI IMG/M metagenome (GOLD analysis project Ga0179591, IMG submission 182891) | Vadose zone soil fungal communities from Angelo Coast Range Reserve, California, USA - CZOMad2_1_08_16fungal (PacBio error correction) | ecosystem: Environmental > Terrestrial > Soil >...
GGGGGGGGGGGGGGGGGGAGAGGGGGGGGGGGGGGGGGGGTGCGAGGCTTCATCTGGGACTAGCAAGGTCGAAAGACTAGGGGGGAAGGGTAGCGCTCATGTGGGGGGCGAAGAGGAGGGTCAGAAGGGGTATTTCCCTCGGTACCTTAAAGTACGTCATGGGGGGTGGGAAAAAAGGGGAGTTCTACGCGCAAAAAAACGTGGAGTGACGAACGCTTCAGGGGGGAGCATACGGTATGGTCTTTCTTCCTACATGCAAGATTAGGAGGTACGGGGAAAAGACTGCTGAATGAAAAACGTGTCATCTACAGGAAAAAAACAATAAAAGGTCGAGGGGAAAAGGGAAGAGAAGTGCTAAGGTGACTTGTCCGTAGGGGCTCATACATTGATTCAGGGCTAAGGGAAAAGCCTGGCTGAGTCTGGGGGGGGAAAAGGGAGTCAGGGGCGTAGGGGAAAAAGAGGGTCTCCTCCTGCAATCCCACGCGCTAGGGAAATGGAACTGAGACTCTCAGCGTTTACCGTTAGGGATGAGGTGGACGGGGAAGACTCATAATAGCTACCAGAAGTAGTCCTGAGTTTCTATAAAAAAAAAAAAAAAAGGGCACGGGAAAAGTTCTAACATATTGGCGTGTAAATCAGGGGGAATGTCCTATGCTCATATTGGGGGGTTTTAGGGTCTGTCTCACGGAGATCACTCATGCTCGTTAGATCTAAAAAAAAAAACAAACAAATTTATTGACAAAAGGAGTGAGACTAGAGGTCAAAGGCTAAGCCATCAGGAATGGGGGCAATGAAAGTTGGAAGAAGGGGTACCCCCAGGCGCAGAGGGGGATTCGGAAAAAAAAGGCGGGTGTCCAAAAAAAACATATGACGTTCGTGTTCTTTCTCTGGTTAATAAAAAGGGAGAGGGTGATGAAAGGTGGGAAATCTTTGGCATGGGGGTGCTGGGGGGATTCTCTTCAACGGCACACTGAGGGGGGATAACATTATCAGCGTGTCTCCTGCTCGACTCGATATACTGAAGGGGGGGAACGTACTGGGACTCGGTCGGTAAGACACTTAAGGGAATAGAGGTCGAGAACATCGCGGGCGGGGGGTACTAGAATGAAAAAGAAGTTGATAAACCCTGGTAAAAATCTCAGAAAAAAGATGAGGCGAAGTCGATAGACCGCTTTGTCCGGGACAAGAATGGGGAGGGTGGGGGAAAAAAAAGTCGAAAGGAAAACTTAAGGGGGGGGGCCCGGGTTTCTCGGGGAGAGGTCGAGGTCCAGCGGACTACTGATTCGATAGAGAGAAGGAAGGGGGGAAAAAAAAACGCTTAAGCAAGGGGGGGGGGGTAGTTGAGAAGAAGTCAGGGGGGAAAGGAAGGCGGAAGAGAAAAAAAAAATTAAAAAAAAAAAAAAAAAAAAAAAAAAAAAAAAAAAAAAAAAAAAAAAAAAAAAAAAAAAAAAATAAAAAAAAAAAAAAAAAAAAAAAAAAAAAAAAGAAAAAAAAAAAAAAAAAAAAAAAAAAAGAAAACAAACGTAAGGATTCACCAAACTCAGAACTGAGAAAAGGAAAAGGAGACGAGGGTTAAAGGGTCCTGCGACGGGTTCATCTAAATCACACTGAAAAAAAAAAAAATAAAATAAAACGAAGCAAAAAAGCAAGGGCTGTTTTCTAGCAGTATATAAATTCTACTATACAAAATTCCTGTGATGGTGTGGGGGGGGGGATGGGGTTTGGGTTGTTGGGGGGGGGGGGGGGGGGGGGTCAAATTAGGACTTTTTTTACTCCGGGACATCTGGGAAAACTCTACTACTCTCGTTCAGGAAGAAGTGAGGGGGCAGGAACCTACTGGCACACTGAATTTAAAAGAAGAAAAAAAAAGGGCTGGAATCTAAGAAGATTATTTATTTGCTTACCTAGCAGGGGATCGTGATGGGGAGGTCGGGGAAAAGGAGGACAGTTCGGGCGCGTATTAACTAATGCAGGAAAAGGGGCTCGGTATTCACTGAGGGAAAAATTCAGGGGTAGGGGAGACGAAGCGTCTCAAACGAAACTATTACCATCATTGCTGAAAGGAAAGAGCATCCGTAGGGGGAAAAAAACGGGGGGAGGGTGGAAGGGGAAAAAAAAAGGTGTCATCTAAAGGACATTTCGGGGCTCTGGAAACGATCGGGGGTGGCAAGATTGTTTCTGAGGTAATAGGTCATAATCGCGTCACGGGGGGGGGGGGGGGGGGGGGGGGGGGGGGGGGGGGGGGGGGGTGGGGGGGGGGGGGGGGGGGGGGGGGGGGGGGGGGGGGGGGGGTGGTGGGCTTTGTTGAGGGGTGGGTGGTGTTTTCACTCTTTCTCTCTTCACCTTCTCTCTTCGTCCTCTCCCCCACACGTCACGGGTCTGCAGTTCATTCCAACGTCTCGAGGATGCTCACCTTTCGGCTCTTTCTTCTTCATTTCTTGCAACAAAACGCGAGGTCTTTGGCCGCTCAAAGAGATTCTGTCCAGGCGAAAAAAGGGGTCTATTCGAAGGGGTCAACTGTCACTCTAGCTGAACAGCGTGCTTCGAAGGAAAGTATCAAGCCGGCATTTTCAAAAGGACCGCCCGTCTGAGACTTCATGGGGCAGTCGGGAACCAGGGGAGGATCAGGGACGCTTTGAAAAGGGAAAACCGAACGAAAAAGGCTACGTTAAAAAACGTGTGGGGAAACGATATGGGGGAAATGACTGGAGGAACCGCGAGGCTTTGGGGGAACGATGGGGGATCTTGTGGACGAGAGGGCCTGGTGGGGCCGGTCTCTAAAAGGGCGCCTCAAGTAGGAATAAAAAAGAAGGTCAGGACTGATATGAAGCGAAAACAGTCTACATATTGCAATTGTCCCGCGAGGGGGGCAGGCTGCCGAGTAAAGTAGGATAATATGGATTTAGAGGAGAAAAAGCCGTACTAGCAGTCGGCTGGTCGAGATTATAAAAAAAGGACTTTGCCGTGCTCAAAAAGGGCACGCCAAAACGATGGAAGTCAGGAAGACGAGAAGAGAGGAAGTGCGGGGTCCAAACAAAAAAAAAAAAATCAGTTCAAAAACTTTCAATACTTGGAGAAGTTAGAGTATGGGGCTGACTTAAGCAAAAAAGACAATTGCGCGTAAATCCAAGCTCATTAAGCTAGCATTGTGCAGGGGGACTTAACAAAATAACTAAGAATAAAAAAAAAAAACAGCGGGTATTTCCTTGCGGGGAGCAAACATGGCCAGGTTGCCTAAGGGAGGGCTGAATAGACAAATCAACGGGTGGGGGGCTCAAAGGAAAGTTGTTAAGCATACGCCTCGCAAGTACGATGAAGTACTGTATAACAGGTGAAGGGTGATCAAAAAGTCTAAAGACGAAAAGATATGCCCTTCGTCCGCCGCGACCAGTGAAGACAATATAAAAAAAAAACAGTTATCTACATCAAGAATGGGGAAGGTTGGAGGGAAAACACAGATGCACTGCTGGTTCATGTTTAAAAACCAGAGAAAGTCAAAAAAGCTAAAAGGGAAAAAGACATAAGGAAAAAACGAAAAAAAGGTTCGCAGGAGGCGAGCGGGGGACGCGTTCCTAACTGGCTGTTCTGATAAGGGCTGGCGATCGGCATGTAATGCGGAAGACACACTAGGGGAAGACGGCCAAAGGGATAGACGGTGACAAGGAAAGCAGACACCAAAAACGGCAAAGCTCTGTGGACAGAGGCGTAGGGCAAAGGGCATAGGACACTGAGTGACTAACTCAGCGCACGGACGTACCTCGGCGAGGGCATGAAACGGGTCGGGCATGAAAATACGAAAAAACTATCGCAAAAGAACCAAAAAAAAAAGTCTGGAAGCACTCTGAGGTTGTTTCTCGAGGGTGGCACAGAAACACGCATGAATTGGGACTAATAAGCGGGGGAGAAGAGGGGTGTCAGCCTTTTGCGGGCACTATAGCGCGAAAATGCATCTAAGATACAGAACTCGGGGTGGGGCACAGGGGGAAGGGACTTTAGCCAGGGGAGTGAGCTTATCCTGACGTGACGTTACAGGCTCTTGGGGGGGGGGGGGGGGGGGGGGGGGGGGGGGGGGGTGTCGAGAAAAGGACCAGGCCCAGTGATACAACTTCTCAGGAGGGAAAGAACATGGGGAAGTTCTCTTATAGACTAAAAGACAGCGAAAGTCTAAAAGACAGCAGTCTTACTTACTCAAAAAATGTCTATGTGAGTAAATGCGGCAGGGTGACCTCACAAGGGGGGGAAAAAGGAAATAGGGATCGAAGAACGAAAAAGGGCAAAATGGATGTGAATTTGCGTCTCTGGTCTCACGAAAAAAGGTCGACACGTGAGAAGAGAGGGACCAGAAAAACTAAAGGGCATGACAGCTAAGAGCAAACGGAAGGCGAAGGAAAAAAGTGGAGCAGTCAAAAACACGTCAACACCCACCACAAAAACCCACAAACCAACCAAAAAAAAAAAGAAAAAAAAAAAAAAACCCAAAACGCTGTTGGGAAGGGTTTAGGGGGTGGCACGTAGCAGGTTCCGACTACTAGAGAAAATCAAAAGAAAAAAAAAGGGATGGCACACACTGAAGGGAGGTACCGGGGGTTTTCAACAGGACTGGAAGAGGGAGAAAAGGAGAAATTACAAAAATCGTACTCCACATGGGGCGGAGGGTAATCGCTCATCTTCACTCTCCCTGCATGCCTATTTCAGTCAGCGGAAGTCAGGTTGGAGAGAATAGGCTTCAGAGGGAAAAATCCGGAGGAAGAGTACGATTTAGAACTTGTGATAAAAGAACAGACTGCGGGGGGGGAAAAAAAAACAGCGAATACTACTACTAACGATCCTGCCCCATCAGGGGTGGGAGGATCGGTCACCTGAGGGCACAGAAAGACTAGAAAAAACGTTTCTTGAAAGGGAAAAAATTGTCTTATAGAGGAACGGGCTTAACACAAGGCAGGCGATGGTCTGGGGGGGGGGGGAGAGGGGGGTCTTGGGAGGCTGGAAAGGGGAAAAAATGGTAAAAAAAAAAATAATAATTGGTAGGCGTAGACCTGGGGGGGCGATTCAACTGTGAAGTATTACCTCTGAAAGAAAAACGCAAAAAAAAACTGAAGAGCGGACGCAGAGACTAGACCGGTCAGGAAGCACGTATACGATGGAAAGAATAACAGCAGGTCTCCTGAAGGCTAAATGCTTGAGTGGTATACAAGAACCTCTACAATCAACAACAGAATTGACGAAAATGAGGTATGCTGAGGAGCAAACGAAGGCTCACATGGCTAAAGGCCATCTCTGAGAAGGAGGAAAGACTCTTAGAGGGGGTCTTACTTGGGCCGGGCACAAGCAGGAAGCTCAGCACGCATAATGATCGTTAGAAGTTTCACGTGCAGAAGAAGTCGAGCAAAACAAGCTACGGGCTAGAGCTGTCCCTGAAATCGTTCGTGCGATAAAAACGTCTAAAGGGAAGGGACTGATGGAAGAAATGGTCAACTCAAGGATGTGGGGGGGGGGGGGGAGGTACTTCTCCGGGGAGTTCCATCATATTCAGCTTTAACAAAATTAACAAAAAAAAAGATAAAAAAAAGCAAAAAGGGTCGGATTCAGAGATAATTTGCTCAACTTCGACATCTGGTACTCCGTGGGGCGTGAGGGGGACTACACTTTTTAACAAAAAAAGCTAACCCGATCTTCTCCTCTGGACTAGGGGGGGGCATGGGAGACAGAACTTAACTCAAGAAGGGGGAGAAGCCGCTTGTACTCCCAGTTCGTTTTGGGGGGGGGGGGGGGCCCAGTGGGGGGGAGGCGATGAAAGGGGGGGGGGGGGGTGTCAAGGGATAAGGAAAAAAAGACCAAAACTCTATCAACCTCATACAGACGATCGCTAAGCGTGCAAAGCTGAGTTTCGAATGGAGGCAGCAGTAGGGAGTTTTTTATGCCTCAGATGCTATACAAAATCTGAGGAAGGGAAAGGGGAAAGGGGTACGTCTGTATATCGGGTGCTAAAGAGAATAATAAAGACTTGCCATACGAGTCTACTCATAACAAGTGGAAAGGAAAAGACAAAAATGACGGAATTTTAGCGGTAGAGATGGAACAATACGTGGGTATCGGTGGTCTCAACATATCTCGTAGCGAGTAACGGTCTTGTAAAAAAGGAAAAAGGGGATAAAGTAATGGGGGGATCGGGGGGGGGGAGTGAAAGGTGAACGTTGTGGGGGGTGGAGGCTGTGGCGCTGCCGGGAAACCATGCGGGGTGGGGGGGGGTTCTTGTCTCTATGGGGGGGGGGGCGGAGCAGGGTGGGGTATGAAGGTTTGGGGGGAGACGTTCGGGGACACATTTGTTGAGCGATTTGGTCTTAGGCAGGGGGGGGGGGGGGGACTCTCGGGGTGGGACTATACCTTTGGGGCGTTGAGTGTCTGCTGTCGGGATTTCTCTAGTACTTCGGTATGGGGGGGGGGGGTTGGGGGGGCTGCATGACTTAAGGCACGCGGCCTTGGGTCCAGGTTCCCGCAAAGGAACCTCCGAGAGGGGGATCGTTGAACATCCATTACAGAAAACTACACAGTCCGGGGCAGGCAGCGAGGGGGGAGGACGATAAAAAAAGGGAAAATGAGTGCATGGTGCCTTCTTAGGGGTACATGTTCACAGCGGATTTATGCACTGAAGAAAAATGAAATCGGGAAGCAAATCGTCACGGCAGGGAACGCTGGGATCTCTACACCACGAAAGACCCGATGGGGGAGGAGTAAGCGAAAAAAAAGGACAGGGGCTGCTAGGAGACTTTCCGTTGGGGTCACTTCGTAAGCAAAAAGGGTTCCGGGGTACTATGGGAGAGGAGCCAAGTCTCTTTAAAAAGAAAATGCCGAAAGGGATCGGGGCCCCTCGACTCACTTCTCCAACCTGCTACGTAGAAAAAAACGTATTGAGACGCATTCTGGGGGTGAAAAGCTTCAACGAAACAAGAGGATGAAAAATATACGGAAATGCACTCGGTGTTAGGCGGATGGGGACAGGACGGGTCATTGCCGAATCAGCACGGCGAGTCGTGGTCCTCGGGCGACAGAATGTAAGGGGGGGGGGTGCTATAAGTGAGTCAGGAAACCAGCGCCCTTTTGTAGGCGCCTGCACTGAAACAAAAAAGTCATGGGTTGGAAGATTCACGGCGCAAAAAATCGATGACTGGCTCGGTCGTTCACTGCGATTACAGGGGAGGGGGGAAGCGTGAGACTGGTGAAAGGGGGGGCAGGAAAAATGACCTCTATACGCTCTGATGTCCGCAAAAAACAGTTGCGGTAAAACGGAAAAAAAGGGGAAAAAAAAAAAGGCACAGATTCTCAAAAGGGAGTAAGCAGCCTAGGTAGACGTCTGGTCTGGAGGGGCAGGACCGGGTGGTGCTGCTCAATGCGTGCGTGCACACGAGTGGGGTGGGGACACGTAGGAAACAAAAAGCAAAGAGGGAGTCGCATCGAAAAGGACTGTGGTGCAAAAAGAGACCTGCGCGTGACTTCACGTGGATCGAGGCAGGCTGCAGGCGCAGAGAGGGGTGTGCCCAAACAAACAAGAGTGCTCCAGTAAAAAAATTGCAAGGGGGGGGGGAAGAATACCACAGATAGGGGTACTGTGGGACAGAGGGAACAATACAACATATAAAAAAAAACATATGACGAGACGATGAAAGGCTCAGGAATACATGTGGAGATCAGGGGGGGACAAAAATCGAACAAGTACAGGTAACGTAATGTAACGAGGAGACAGGATAGGATCCGGAATGGAATGGGGGGCTTAAAAAGGCTAGGTACAAAGATCACTAGGCATATGGGGGGGAGTGCAACACGCGGGTCTAAGGGAAACAAGGGCAGGGGAATTAGGTCTTCACTGTAAACAAAAAGAGGTATGGCAAGACCGTCTGGCGGTGGCCGTCGGGTGGGAGGTAAGAAGAGTGCTTCCGCAGAAGGACAAAAAGAAAAACAGAAGAGGGGTTATGTCTGGGTCAGGGTTGTAGAGCTTGGTCTCAACCTGTCTTAAGCGGCCGGGAACGGAAGCAGGGAAAGCACGAAGACAATCGGTAGAAGGAAGGAGCGTAGGTCATCTCGCAATCAGGGGGGAATGGAAACGGCGAGCGCATTAGATAAGGGGAGCGCAGGCGGGGACTGTGCAGACTGAGGAGAGGGGGGGATGAAGGGGAAAAAACGGTTAGGTTTAGCCAGCAGGTGTTCCTGGGGGTCTGGAGTGTGGTGGTGTTTGGTAGGGGGGTAGAAGGAATCCAACAAACTTCGCCCCCCTTGGCCTTCCTCGAAGTAACCACAGGAGGGCTTCTCAGTGAAGAAAATCATTGATCACTTAGATTGGACCATTATCCTCGACTCCGATCATTACACGCTAGCCCCGGGGTGGGGGGGGGGGAGGCAGGGACATGAGAAAAAGGTGATCCTAGGAGGGCATTTAGGGCTGTCCCTATACAAGTATCCAAAAACGGAGGAGCCTCGCGAACACTCACAAAAGCTGTGCTTGTGGGGTTGGGGGTCAGGTTACTCACTGGGGGGCTGATGTTAGAAAATCGAAAATGGGTCGTTGAAGGGGATAGTCTTGGGAAAAGATGATGCACTCCTAGTATAAAGCGTGGACAACTAGGAAATGAGGCTCAGACCCGAAAATTCAACGGATAAACCTGCGTAGAAATATTTTACACAAAAATAAATCAAAGATCTGGTGAAGTCGGGTTGGTTGAATACGGTCGGTCGTTCACGATACCTTCCAGGTGGATCGTGCGAAATGCGCGAGAAAACGAATCAAGGAAATAGTTAAAGGCGCAGGGCCGTTAAGGTAGCTCAGCGGGGTGTCACAAAGATGCCTCTTTCGCGTGCGACTCAGAGTAGTACACAGTCGGTATCTAGGGAAAGTGAGAATTGATGTGGCCAAGGGAAGGGGGGGGGGACATTGAGAGGGATACTTGCAATGAAGCGGAGAGACGGAGGGGGACGGGGGTCTTGGCTCAGTCGGGAGGTGCGAAGGGGCTGGTTCGGGGAGAGAGTGCTGGGTCATGAGGGGTGAAGTATGTTCGACGACATCCATAAAGGATGTTCACATCCACTAGACAGAGAAGGGTCGGGGGGAGAAATATTAGTACAATGAGGGGGGGGACTTGGGAACACATGAGAAGTATAACCAGGAGCTGATTTCCTTGCAAGAGTACCTGGAATTGACAGGGAATTATGGGGCAATCGAAAACCCTTGAAAGAAGACACTCGGGGTAATCCAAAGGGCCGCTCGATTTCAACCAAGGTTCCGGCATAGAGGGGGTTCGGGGGCTGAAACCATGGCAACAATTGGAGGGAAGAGACATACACACAAACGTCTGTTATAGAGGGCTCCATGCGGCGGGGAAAAGGACCACGCGTGACAGGAAAGAGGGAAGGGAAAAAACTGACTACATTAGGAGGAGCACGCGTCTTGGGAAAGAGTCGCAGGAAGGGACGAAAAAAAAAAACTCCTCGTTCTCACTCCTGAGAGAAAAACGTGTAGACGTATGGGAAGTATCTCACTCAGGAGATCAGCTGTCCGGCAAGTGGGGGCTGAAGTGGGTCCTCGTGACTCTTACTCTGGGGACCACTCAGAAGGACTTCACTTACGGGGAAAAAAAAAAAAGAAAGGTCAACAGCTTATTTGTTCCGGGACAAAAGGGGGAGGAGCGACAGGTGGGGGAATGGCTATTAGATTACTTCGAAGGAGAGGAACTAGTCCCGACCGGGGGGGGACCTAGGAGATCATGGGGACCGGGGGGAAGCGCCACACATCTATATCCACTCTGCGAAGGATATGAGAAGGGCCATATCTAAAGATGGTAACTACCATGGGCGCGGGGGAAGGAACAGACTCAAAAAAGAAACTTTCTGTACTCTACAAAACACATCAGGCCCGTATAGAAAGACAACGAGAAGAGAAACGTCAGCTACCTAGTGAGCAACGAAGAGACCTAACAGCTACGCAAAAAGTAAAACATTAAACATGGTATTTACGAGCAGAGATCAACAGCAGGGAGTGGGCGGGGGGAGGATGACGGTCCAATCTTTAACGTCAAGCTAACGCGCGGAGTATCATCGGCAATCTACAGTACTCTTTTCTCAAAAAAGGAAAAAAAGGAAAAATACCCTTGAGGGGGGGGGGGGGGGGGGAAAAACGCCACGCATGGTTGGGGAGATACAAGAAAAGTTCGGATGAGAAGGACTCTATATAACTAGCGAGAAAGAACTATCAAAAAAAGTAGAAATACAGTCGGGGGAGGTCTATAGAGTATGCGGACTGGACCAATTTTAAAAGAGGGGAATTCATCGTGATCCTGGGTTAGAATTTTTTTGGGTCTTAGGGTTCAGAGTGCACACTAAGCGAAGGGGACAGCAGTCTGAAGCGGAGGGGACCTTACTTGGGGGCGCCTCAAAAAGGGCCAGGGAATACGGAATTCTAAAAGGGGGGGGGAAAAGTACGAAGCCTCGGGGGAAGGGTGGGGGGATGTTTCGTTCTTAGGAAACTGACCATAAAAGCGACACTGGGGAGTCACGTTCCTCGCGAGGCGGCAAGTCAGTAAACTCCCGTTCACGGGAAAAGGGGAAAAAAATAACCGAAAACCATGACGGGGGGGGTGAACGAGATAATCGGTACAGCGAAGTGAGAGAGGGCTCAAAAAACCGGGGGTGTCAGCAACCTGCGGGGAAGAGGAGACTTTGGTGCGGTTCAGGGGGGTTCAAAAGGGGGAACAAAAGGAGCCAAAAAACTAGAAAAGGTGTACTCTGCGTTCAAAACATAGCTCCCTTGGGGGACATCGGGGGGGGGGGGGGGGGGGGGGGGGGGGGGGGGACGTGGATCGTGGCGGGGGAGTTTGATCGAAAGGACCGGAGATACTTCAGAGGGGGGGGGGCCAAGAAGGTTGTTCTAATAAAGGATCATTTACAGGGAGCTTTTCTGGAGGTGTTCAGGGGGAAGATTGGTCGGAGTTATATTCCAACAGAGGTTGCGTTAGGTCACAACAAATCACCTTTACGTCTCACTGAACATCCTAAGAAGGGTGGTCAGGCGGGATGAGGACTGACTCTCCAAGGGTGAGGGGGGGGGTGTGGGGGGGGTCCGATACCATTGATCGGACCATTCTCTCGGATACTTTGAACAAAACGGGGGGGGGAGGGGGGGGGGGGGGGGGGGGGGGGGGCCTCATAAACTACATTGCGATTCTTGGGGGTGGATAGATCACCTCTCGGAGGAATTACAGAACGTGGTTTGCACAAAATGAAGTTACAGTAAGAACCACATTACCATGGGACATCACGAAAGGGGAGGCACGGGGGTGCGTGAGGACACATCAGTTTCCTTTCCCTAAAATCCTTGGCGGAAATGAAACACAACAGGGTAACGGGAAAAAGGATTTACTTTGTCCAAAGGGGTTGAAAGGGGGTCCGTCAGCGAATTATAGATTTCCCTGGGTAAGGGTCGGGCGAGGGAGATAACAGAGTGGGGGGGGGCTGTCAACGACTGTCGGGAAACGAAGAAGGGCGCGTAGAAAAAGATTTGACCGTTGCTGCCTCAGAAAAAAGGGGCATTAGATTACCTCATATTAAAGCCTAGCACCCAGACAGGGACAGGGGGGGTGGGAAAGAGTGCAAGTTGACTAATTCTAGGAGGGGGGGGGGGGGGGGGGGGGGGGGGGAGTGGGGGGGGGGGGGGGGGGGGGGGGGGGGGGGGGGGGGGGGGGGGGGGGGGGGGGGGGGGGGGGGGGGGGGTGGGGGGTGGGGGGGGGGGGGGGGGTAAAGGGGGGGATAAAGGAAAAACTAGAAACGACTTAAATGTGCGACATAGCTAGGCATACTCAGATTGGGGCGTAAGAATGCACCTGGGGGTACCCATAAAAAGGGGGGGAAAAAGTTAATCACGATCCATTACAACATGGAAGTGAGGGATTGAACTGGATAAGGTAAACTAGGGGGGGAATACTCAACTCAAGCTGACGACGATCGAGAATGCCAAAATGCCTGCAGAGGGGGGAAGTCCGGGGGGGGGAAGAAAGGTCTGGATCTAAGTCACCTCTAGGACGTAGGACTATGAGAGCAGGGTATCTATAGAGAGAAACTCTATAAATATTAATCGTCGTGCCAATACCGTCAAGGGAGATTTCTGGGGTGGGAGAGTCCGCGAAATATGGTAAACAAGGAAGGGGGTGGGGGTGGTACGGCATCAAGTAAATTTATGGACTATGGAATCGAGCACGGGAAGGGATCGCGGAAGGGACCAGGTGTGGGTAGATGCTAGGGGTGTATAAGTGTCGATGAAAGACTGCTGAAAAACCAATCTAATGGCAATTATAATGCGTGCAGATGCTGGAGAAGCGAGGGGGTCCCTTCAGAGAGGAAAAGGGAGCAGAAAACTTGCGGACTTGAAGGGTTTAGGGAGAAGTGAAGGAAGAATCCTAAGGGAAAAAAAAATTCAGATGACCTAACACATACTACTTTCGGGTCGTCCAAAGGGGTTCTACGGCCGTTCAGTCTGAAGGCCTACTCTCAAAAAAAGAGATGGGGGGGTGCTTAATTGTGAAATAGCATTCTCAGAAGTTCTATATTGGTTCCTTATAGAGTTATCGTCGGGGTCAAGGGGGGGGACTCAAAGGAAATGGCAAACTTCAGAGGGTATGAAAAACAAAATGTTAGAAAGGCAAAAAACGGGACTCATACTTGGGGAGGGTACGGAGTTCGGGGAGTTCAGTACAGGAATTTTTTCTGGGGGGGGGGGGCCTTTGGGAACCTGGATGAACTTAAGAGGTCTCACTTCATGAGTCAGGGGTTGGGGGGTGACCGTATCCAGGTTGGGGGGGGGTGGGGGGGGGGGGGGGGGGGGGGGGGGGGGGTGGGGGGGGGGTGGTGGGGGGGGGGGGGGGGTGGGGGAGGTGTGGGTGGGGGGGGGGGGGTGGGGGGGTGGGGGGTGGGGTGGGGGTGGGGGGGGGGGGGGTGTGGGGGGGGGGGGGGGGGGGTGGGGGGGGGGGGGGGGGTGGGGGGGGGGGGGGGGGGGGTGGGGGGGGGGTGGGGGTCTCAACTGACCTCTGGGTGGGTATCGGGGGGGCTCTGGGTGCATATACTGGGGGGGGGGGTGTGAATGTTACCTGGTGGTGTTTCTGGGTGGGGGGGGGGGGGGGGGATGGGGGGTGGGGGCTTGGGGGGGGGTGGGGGGGGAGGGTTGGGGTAGGGTGTTGGGGGGGGGTGGGGGGGGGCGTCAAGTCCCCTTGGGGGGGGGGTGGGGCTTCTACCTCTTAGGGGGGGGATCCCAAACACAAAGGAGGACAGGCTTAGAAGTAGGACGGGTGGGGATTAACGAGAGGGTCATAACTGTCGTCAAAAAAACTATCCTCTAGATCAGGACACTAGGCCGAAAGTACGAGTGCATCACGTAGGGTCGAGAAAGGACAAAGGGAGCATCAGGGAAGGAAAGGGGGTAAAAACATCCGATGTTAAGTTGCTGAGAGTAAGGCGACCAAGACTAGTGTGCCGAACCAAGGGGGGGGGGCTTCAGCAAATCATAAGAAATGAGACATCCACAATCTGAGCAGACCAAATCTGCTTAGCCAGGGGGATGTTACAATGGGGTGAGAAGGCCACATTCCCGTTATAGAGTGTTTACGGAAGGGTGACGACGGGGGGGATGGGTAAATAAGGCTACCAGACATGGGGACTTCACTCAGGGGCAAAAAAAAAAGGAGTAGTCGTGATCGGGTGGACGACCGGTGGACTGGAAAGAATTCACAATAGTTCACAAGTCGCTCACTTCTCTTTATGAGGGCAACATTCTTATGTGTGTATGGGGGGGGGGGGACGGGGCCCTGCGTTAACTAGAGAAAGAGTCTTATTGTCCACAATGGGGAGGGGGAGTTAGTCTCGTGTTCTATCAAATGACAAGGATGGTGACGAAGTCGTTTTTCTTCACGGAGCGTATCAACTGAGGGGGACGAGTCTATGGACAACGCATAAGATCATAAAAAAAGAGGGGGTCCCGCATTTTAATCATCCTTGATAAGTACACAGTAGTCTGGCTATTCATGCGAGAGGTCAGAGAAGGTGGAACCTACATTGTTTCTAGAACAATTCAGCGCTAAAAAACCGCCACAGAAAGAAAAGGAAGGGTCTAAGGTTTTCCTCATTAAATCGGGATCACAGGAGAGCATTTTTTCGGGGAGTTCACTGCCAAATCCCGTATTCAAGAGTCGACTGTGGGGGGGGGGGGGGGGGGGGGGGGGTGTTGGGGGGGGGGTCGGAGAACGTAACATCCAAAAAAAAAGTACATAAGAAGGAACGCTCCTTTAGCAGCTAATCATTCTATAAGTCTCGGTGAAGGATAATCTGAAGAACTGAAAGGCTGTCTTTCAAGTTAAAGATCGGAGCGTCAGATGACAAACTGTATTCGAAGGAAGGCCATCTGATAGGTCCATGATATCGGAAACATTCAGGCATAGGTTTTCACAGGGAAGGGGCAATGTCCAAGACTCGTGAGGGGGGGGGGGGGGATGTATTCAAAGGGGGTATGTCAGACAACTTTTTATCAGGAAATTGAAATCCCAGATAGACGTCGAAAACCAGAAAAGCAGGGAACTCGGAACTTGCTTGCATATGTCGCGGTAGGGGAAAGAGGGGGAAAAAAAAGTCGTAGGACGTCATGTATGGATTTCAATTCAAGAGGGATTGCCGAGATAAGGGAAGGTTCATCTTAGCGAGTTCAGGGGACTTATGCACAAAGGGAACATTTGTCACCGATGCCGGGGTGTGGGGGGGGCGAGAAAAAAAACAAAAAAAAAAAATGCCACTGGGGGACAGTTGACGACCTCTACAAAGACGGCCCAGAATGGGGGGTGTGGGGGGGAGGGGGGTGTTCCAATGGTTTGACTCCGGACTTCATACTGAACACTGTGAATGGGGAATGAAAGCTATAAGAAGACAAGACTTGGGGAAAGAGCCACAAAGGGGGGGTCTTATCCAATGTTGGCTGACAAGATAATTTTTAACTCTTTTACGAGTAGTGGATCAAAAAAAAAGCTGACAAAAAGGCCAGGGGGTTTTCGGCGAGGGGTGCGGGGACACACATACGTTCTCAATGCTCTGGATAACAGGAAAAACCTCGAGGGTCGACAGTATTGGAACAGGCACAGGCTAAATGAGAAAAGAAATGATGTGGGACATCGTTTTTCTCTCCTGATTTACAAGAAAATGAATTCAGGGGAATATCGGTGGGGGTTTTGAGGCAAGGGTCGAAGGCAGCTCCTGAAGAATTGCTGGCTGTCTCTATTTGGGGCGCACTCTGCAATACTGTTGGGGGAAAGTGAGTCACGACAGGAAAAACAGAGGCGGAGTACGTAAACGATAATTGGCTCAATGTCGTTCATCTAGTCGTCTATACCCTTGGGGGGGGGAAAAAAAAGGGTCTCACTTTCAGAAGGGGGGGGGGGGGGGCTGGTCCGGGGTTGAGGTCTGGGGACTAATGGGATTTTCTAGTCCATTAACAGCATGGGTTAGAGAACCGAATCGTTGGGGGGGCACAAAAAAAGATTGCCTGAAGAATAATGAGTAACTCTCTTATCATAGAGACCTAAGGACTAAAGGGTGCAGGGGGTCATCATTGAAAGTAGAACCGTTGCTGTCTGAACTCCTTGTATGGCATGGGAGGGTCGCTTCTAGCTGCATACCTCAAATCAGAGAAAATCACATCCTCAAAGACGAGGGGGGTCGATCTAAAAAAAGATATGTAACTTCTGGCGCAGCTTTCACGTTTCCAGTCACAGGACCGTTCTATCAATGTAAAAAAGCAATGACCGAAGTACGTCTAATCTTATCATACTTGTCATGGGAGAGCTATCACAGGAAAAGGAAGGAGATGGGGAATTCTATGTTAGTGCTGAAAAGCTTCAGGGGACAATCTATAGATCACTTTTGTACAGCCTAGAAAATTGAAAGAAAATTGGACACGGCGGGTTGAAAAATACTATATCTTTAATCTCAAATGCACGGGTCTTTGAAAAATCAACAAATTTAGGTACAAATCAGAATCGGATCTTAGGATCTCTTTGAGTTGGGGGTAAGGACAAAAGGTGTTACGAAGAAAGTGCATCTGGAAAGGAGAAAATAGTGTCAATCAAGTTTGTTGCTACAAAAGAAGTTAAGGTGTGGGGGGGACACGAAAGAGAGCAGTGGGGGGCTAATATCGAAAAAAAAAAGGGGGGGCCTAGAACCGGGGGGTGGAGGGGCAAAAAAACAAACTAGGCGGGAAGAGATCTAGGCCGACCCAAGGCAGGAACGATGATGCGTCGGTATTCATGTCAAGGTACTAGGGATGCCCCAATGGGGGGGGCGGATTCTCAATGGGGGGGGGGGGGTGCGTGGAGATTACCAGTTATAAAGGGGGGTCTGATGAAAAAGGATCTAGGAAGGGAATAACCAGACTGAGCGTAACAAACCTCACAAAAAAAAAACAAACAGAAAAAGAACGGGGTATTGATCTGGGAAAAAAAGGGAAGGTCATGGGTTTTTGGGGGGGGGTCCGGTAAGGTAGAACAGTCTAAAACTGAGGAATTTAGGGGGGGGCACCTAGTAGCCTGTCATGCAAGAAACTAGCGGAAAAATACAAAAAAAAAGTTATGAGAAAGTTAGTCGTCAAAACACGGACGAAAATGTTCAAATCGACATAAGAAAATAACTCAAAAACACGCTAACTTCTAACACCATCCCAAACGAGGCATCCTTTCTAGAGTAGATTGCAGGGCACTCATAAGAAGACTCGGGTAAGGATCGGGACGCGGTAACTTTGAGAGTAAAAAGAAAAACTGTTATTGTCCCTCAGAAAGGCTGTATTGGAAGCTAGGAGTCACGGGAGCAATCAATGACAAATCGTAAATCAGGCGGGTTTGGGGACTTAACTGGGGGGGGGGAATAGGAGGAAAGCAGTCAGTTTATCCAAATTAGCAATTGGGGTTACAGGAAGGGGGGGGGGGGGTAGGATATCACTTAGAGGCCTGAAAGATGCGGTACTCTCGGGGGGAACTAGGGCAAGTGAAGTCGTGCAAAAACAGGAGGCAGAGAAGAAGGGGGGAAAAGCCGAGGAGACAAACGGGGACTACGCCGCCAACCAGTCAACGAAAAAAAAAAAAAAAGCAGTGGGGATTATCAAATGGGGTGTTACCGTACTCGGTAATGTTTCATATCCGGGTGGAAAAAAACGAGAGTGAAAAGGGGCTCCGTGGATTTTGTTCTACTACAACGGGGGGGGGGGGGGGGGGGGGGGGGGAACTTAGACACGGTTTTCCTGTGTGAGACGAATCGTCCTAGATCGATGATAGTGCTATCTAGTCGGTTTGGCGTTACTTTGGGGCGAACAGATGGGAATATGTTCCAGGAGTTCACAAAGAGGGGATCTACAAAGTTCGCACTCTTTGAGGCATCCACAGGGGGGGGGGGACATGCAAGAGGAAGTGGGGGACCGGATGAAAACGAAAGAATGAATTTCAAAGGGGGGGGGGGGGGGGGGGGGGTCTGGATCGTAGGGCAAAAAATAGATTACTACGGCTTGACACGGGGAAGGGGGCAGAGAGACTAGAGGAAAAAAGCAGAATCTCAAAAGGAAAGTTAGTAGCAAGATACGACTGAAGACACAAAGCAACAAGTCATTGTGCCACAAGGAACACAAAAAGTCGGGGAAAAAAAAAAACTGTCGGGGTTCATATGTAGGACTAGGGGACAAAACACCCAAAGAGGGGAACACCTTAGGAGAAAAGGAGAATTGTACACGAAAGTGGGAAAACAGCGAAAGTCTACACTGGAGGTAGGAGAAAAGTCGAGAGATTTTTTGTATGTTTCTTAGATGTTCAATGTTCAAATGAAAAAAGTGCAAAACTGTCGTTGTGAACATGCCTTTTAATAGGAGGTGCGCAGGGAGTGGGGGGGGGGGGGGGGCCTGCTAAGGAACATAGATAAAAGATTCAAAAAAACACCAAAAAGACGTAAGGGCCAAAGTATCAAAAGGGGTAAGCCTGAAGAGGAGTATAGAAAAAAGGGCTAAAAAGATATTCTGACGCACTACATGGGGGGATGAGAGATCGCAACTACGGAAGCAGCCCGGACTTACTGCGCAAAGATCAAAAGGTCGTACGTAGGGCCGTAGTCGGCTCACGAGTTGAAGCCGGACCCGCAGATCAGCTGGGGATGTCCGCACGTCCCTTCTCAGAAGCAAGAGACTTCAAGAAGCACTTGATTTCGTCTAGGGGAGGGGTAGTGTCGAAAAGTCAGTGGACAAGTGAATAGAGCAAACCAAGGTGTGGGGGGGGCGGCTAAGATTATTTTCTGCTCACGTGGTCGTAGCTTCTCGAAAAAAAAAGGGGAGGGGGGACCGGCCGTTGGAGGGGGGCGATGGGTCGCGTGATTAGGTTAGTTACCTTTCAACAATGTTCCGGAAGGGTCTGTGCTGCTAGAGTAAAGGTAAAAGGGGTTGCACCTAGTATCTGGGGGGGGGGGGGGGGGAAGGGGGGGGGGGGGGGGGGTACGAAGTTTCTTCTTCTAGGGGGGGGGGGGGGGGGGGGGTTGTGGGGGGGGGGGGGGGGGGGGGGGGGGGGGGGGGGGGGGTGGGGGGTGGGGGGGGGGTACGGGGGGGGGGGGGGGGGGGGGGGGGGGGGGGGGGGGGGGGGAGGGGGGGGGGGGGGGGGGGGGGGGGGGGGCGGGGGGGGGGGGGGGGAGGGGGGGGGGGGGGGCGGGGGGGGGGGGGGGGGCGGGGGGGGGGGGGGGGGGGGGGGGGGGGGGCGGGGGGGGGGGGGGGGGGGGGGGGGGGGGGGGGGAGGGGGGGGGGGGGGGGGGGGGGGGGGGGGTGGGCAGAACCTTATCTATTAATATACAGGGTAATGGGGGGAAAGATAACACTTAACTTGATTGTTTGTATCTCGGGAATAAAGGGCAACTTTGCCTTGTGGTTCCTCTTATCGTTTTCCAGGGGGATTATGGGGGCGTGGAAGGGGCATGAAACATGACTAAAATACAAATGATCAGATAAAGAAATGATAACCACCAATTATTATTTAAGTTACCAAGAAAAAATCAAAAAAATTCCCGGGAAAAGGGAGAGTAGTTATTCCGTCTACTCCCGTGGGGGGGGGAACAAAAGGGTAAAAAAAAGAACGGTTCTAATGTATGAAAAATTTTTCCATTAATCGTCCCTTTAGATCAGGTATAATTGACAACGTAAGGAAAACTCCAGGAAAAGGGGCATCTTTCTCTTACCCATGAGTATACAAAAGGGGGATTTTAGGGCTGATCTTTCATGGAAGGAGAACTTCATCCTAGATCTGTTACTTGCGAGGGGGGGGGAACGGGGTAGGAGAAAGATTGGGGTGAAAACCTGGGAGGGGCCTAAGCGATTCGGGAGTCTGACACTCAGTTAATTGGTAATCCCTGCCAGTGTGGAGAGTACGAGGGAGATCAAAGTCGGGCCATCTTATGGAGAAGAAAGAAGAGGTGTGTTAATAGTGACATTGAAAAAAATTTTCGGGGAGGAGGGTCTAGGTTGGGGGGGAATGGACCTGCGTGGACAAGGCAGGACGTGACAGGGGTGGGCTTTCTTGGGGGAAAAGGTGGCATTCGTCAGTCTGACTCGGGAAAAAAAAATACTGGACCCACAATGAAAAAGGGGAGGGAAAGAGCTCCCGGTCCTAGAGTATAAATATCGCCGAGAAGTTCTTGCCTAGGGGGGAGGGAGACAGTGATGGGTAGGTGTTCGATTCCTAAAGGGGGAAAGGGAGGAATGATTCGGACTTCAGAGAGTACACAGGTAAAGGAAACATCCGCAGGTAACATCTCGTGTGGTGGGGGGCAATCAGCGAGGAATGCTAATGGCACGAATCAAGGGCTGGGACAGAAGTGAACTGATCGGAGTCAGAAACATGTTATGAAAATGGTGTACTCAGGGGGGACCTCAGGCTGCCAGTAAAGGGGGGGGAGGGTAAAAGGATACTAAGCTAGGGAAAGTCTGGGCGTAGAAAGGGCTACCGGGGAGTATTTTTTGGAGATCATTAAAATTACGCTAAGTACTGACAGAGAAAAGTAGAGTGTTGTTGCGCAAGAGAAATTCGTGTGGGGGTGAGACACCTCATAGGATATGGCGGGGGGGGGGGGGCGGGGACCTCCAGACTTGTGGGAGTGACGGTAACTGAGATGGGGAGCCGTGCTTATACCCTGGAAGAGAACTTATCAGAAATCAAAGGGCCTGTGCCACTGTACGTTAAAGTTCGTTGAAAGTGTGTGGGAGTTAACGCCTAACATACGATGAGGTACGAGGGGACGCTGGAGGGGGCCTTCATAAAAACGACTTGATCGACGAGGCTCTCGGCGCATCGGAGTTGGGAGAGGCCTCTAGATGTCAACAGAGGGCGCGAGAGTCAAGAATGAGCATTAGTAAGCGGGGAAAAAAAAAAAAAGGGGGTCTGGTTGGGGGTGTTTCATTAGAAAGTTAGGGAACTGTGATGACGATGCTTGAGGTGGGTATGCGACGTAATCGGCTCAGTAGAGAACACTAAAAAACATCTGTCTCTAATCTTTAAAACGTTTCCGTAACCAGGGTACCATTGGCTACCATGAAGAACGTATACTCTCTCTCTTCGTGTGACAACAAAAAAAAAGAAAAGGGCCCTAACCTAGCTAAAACGTCCAACGATGTCTTTAATCCTTAACCAGCCGTATTCGAAAAAAAAACAAAATCAGGGACTATTGTTAAGAAGTCTCAATGTTTCACCTTGGGTGGGTGCAATGAAACGGGGAGGGGACTCAGGACAAAAGAAGAAGAAAAAAAAAAAAATCGGGGTGGGGCACCTAACAACATTGGTGGTAGGAGTGACATTTACTACAACAGAAAGGATTTTGAATGGAACAATATGTGGGTGAACTAAAACAGCAGGGCAAGTCGGAACTGAGTCTTTATTCAGTAGCAACAATCTTGTTCTGAACTATGGTATCTTAAGAAAAGTCCTGGAAAAAAGAAAAAAACGGGCGTGGCTGGGCTCATATACAAAAGGTAAATCAGAAAAAAGTTGCACAGGAAAAAGGTCTCTCGGGATACTTAATAGCTACTAAAGACTCAGAAGAAACAAAAAAAAAGGGGGGGGGTTTTAGGTCTATTTACATGTAAAGGAACACGTCAGTATGCCAGAAACAATCAAACCACGGCGGAACTTAAAAAGTCTGGAGGGGGATACAAATTCACAGGATCCTTCAAAGTGCACTAGAAAAAGACATTAAAAAACATTTGAGGTGCCAGTCAGCGTCAAAGAAAGAAGAGATCGTGCATTGGGCAGGAAATACAATATCCCGGGACCTCTTCACAGGAATAATCAGGGAACGCAGATAGGGGGGGAGGACTATACAAAAAAAGGGAAAAAAAACGGGGGCCCTGAGTTGCGTTCAAGGGGACGAGGGGGGCCACTACTGAGAAGTGCAAAAAATAGGAAGGATTCACCTCGCAATACCACCGGAAAAAAAAAGGGAATATATTGCGCGGGGGGGGGCCAAAGAGGATGCAGAGTGCATAAAAAGGGAACAATATATCCTAGTATAGACAGGGTGGGGAAAAGCATTAAGTGGTTTCAAATTCTCACGAAAAACCTGAGGTCTTCCTGCGGGTATTAGGGGGGGGGGTCAAAGAGGGGTCAAACAATAAAGATCACCGCAACAAGGGACAAAATGAAACTCGCACGGGGACAGATCAAAAAAACTCAGCACCGGCAACGCACCGTATATGGGGAACGCAGCAGAAAAAAGGCCACGCCGAGTCACTCACACAAGTTATCACTGAAAGCGACACCAGTAAGGGGAAAAAAACTGGGCGCACAAAAAGTTCTTCTAGTGGGGGCAGGGGTCCCGGAGGGGACACATGAACCTCGTCTATCGAGCCAGGTTCTGACCACACGAAAGACGACTACCATCTGGGGGGGGGGGGGGGGGGGAAGCGAAGGAACCACTGTGCACAGGGAAATAAAAACGAAGCTAGTCTGCCTGACTGTCACTTCAAATGTAAGACATGCATTGAAAAAAAGGGAGGGAAAAACTACAGTCGGGGAAGCAAGAACAGAAAGGGGGGGGGGCAATCGAACACGAATTCTGGAAAACAATCAGGGATGAATGCAGGTCAAAAAAAAAAAAATAGGGGATAGTGGAAGACAATAATAAGGGAGCGCGTCCCGGGCTGTGTTGCGGGTAGAAAGAAATTCAAAAAAAAGGTCGACCAATAGGTGCAGTGTGCTTTTCGGGGCGACGTTGATCGGGGAACGAGGGAAAAAAGAGCATAAAATCCTTATGTCCGGCCAGAAAGTCTAACGGAAATCCAAGTTATTTGGGGGGGGGTGTGTTTATTCTTCAGACATCCGAAGGAGGGAATGACTACAAAAAAGAATCTTACAGGAAAAGGGGTGGAAAGTCGCTCTGGGGGAAAAAAATGGTTGACTAATCACTACTTTTAATGAAAGAATTCCCTCTGCAAGCTGGGCCAGTAACACTGGGCGGCAGGAACACGGTCAGAAAAAGGCACTGCAATCTAGGGATGTGAAAAGCAAAAAAAGCGGACTGCAAAAAAAACAAGAGAAAAACGGGGTGTTTCAGGCTCTACAGCGGGGTCGATGCAGGGGGGTTAAACAGGCGGGAAGTGTATTTTGGAGACCGTAGACCGCCTTCCTGGTAAGACCCGAGTGCGAAAATGGGGGGGTCGGGGGAAAAGACTAGAAACACGATATAATAGGAGAGGACAGCGGTCTACACAAAAATGAACGGGGGCAGACCTCACACTATCAAGAGGGTAACCGGGTAAGAAGAACTTCAAAAAGAATGCAAAGCGGATTTTTAGTGAAGTTGAAACGACTTTCTGTCAGAAACTTTCGGGGGGCTATTTCGGTGGGTTGGGCGGGAGGTGGGAGGGGGGGGGTTGAAGTTACAGGGGGGGGCAAGGTCAAGCCGAAAACGCTGCTAATCGACAGTACCCTTACGCGCCTACGGATAACGACGATCAAACACATAAAAAAGCGATGTCAGGACAAGTGGCGAGGGCTTGAAAGACAAGTGCTCACCCAGACTCAACCCGTATCGCAGTTCGAAAAGGAATCACGGGGGGCAAACGGGGCAAAAACAAACACATTCGAGAAAAAGCCGCACTTCTCCATGCCGATCCGTGGGGGGGGGGGTGGAAGGAGCAAAAAAAACTGAAGTTGGGACCCGGGGGGGAAGGCTCCAAATCGCGGCATATCATAACTAGGATGTTTCGGGGACCGGGGGGACAAAGGGGGTACGCGAAAGAGGACAGGAAAAAGGGGGTGCATCAGGAAAACTTTGCCAAAACACACGACAAGAAAAAAACAACTGTTAGGAGGGCAGGGGTATAAGAAGAATAGGGAAAAAAAATCAAGAGGAGGGCAAAAGGGGAACGGGGCAGGAAAAGCCGAAAAAGGTCCACTGGGGGGTAACCGCACGGGTCAAGGGTGCGGAAAAACCGAGGGGTGCACTATCTTTGCAACTAGAAAGGGGTGCAGGGAGAAAAAAAGTGGGTGGGAATAAGGGACTCATTCTCCCCAAAGGGGTAGCAGAAGTAGAGGAAAAAGGTTCACCAGTAAAAACAGAAAAGGGGGGGACCGGGGGGTGCCTTACACCGTCCCACATAACAGCCAAACATAGATCTCAAAATATACCAAGGGCCAACAAAAAAACTGATATCCCTCGGGCTGTAAAGAAACGCCGGGTGCGTGGAACGTTGGATCATGGGCGTGAAGCAACACGGAAACGTGAACGACAAACGGACACCTCTCTCATCGGTAGGTCAGAAACAAGCACCAACAAAAAAATCGCGGGACGGCAAGGACAAAAAAAAAGACGAAAAAACGGCATCACGCTGATCACAGGGGTGGTCAACAATTTGGGAAAGAAAACGAGGATGGGTCAGGGGTCAAACAAATTCGTTAAGGGCAAATGAAGGGGCACGTTCGTCGGCTGGGAGCCGGGGAAGAAAAAAACAAGTCGGTACAATGAAAAATCATGAGAAGGTCAAATAGGATACAGCATCATCATCGAAAAAAACAACGGTAAAAAGCGGGGGGGGGGAGTTTGGGGAAAAAAAGGGGGAAAAAAGAAAACAAACGAGCACAAACAAGTCACAAAATAAACCGCCTACCACAGACGGACAAAGAAAATAAAAGTGTTTGAAAAACCTCGTGGGGGGCGTAAGAGGGAGAAGACACAAAGAAAAAAACGCGTAAAAGCGACGTTCGAGGGAACGAAAGACGGACTTTAATACTCAAAGGTTATATTTTTTCCTTGAATCTTAAAAAAAAAGCGCAGGGGGTCGGGATCAAAAAAAAGAAAGGG
>Ga0179591_1332438_pt1 | contig 24370 bp, 17 predicted proteins | sample CZOMad2_1_08_16f_FD_182891 | JGI IMG/M metagenome (GOLD analysis project Ga0179591, IMG submission 182891) | Vadose zone soil fungal communities from Angelo Coast Range Reserve, California, USA - CZOMad2_1_08_16fungal (PacBio error correction) | ecosystem: Environmental > Terrestrial > Soil >...
AAGTCAAGTGTTCTTCCATTGCGAAAGGGGACTCGAGAAAAAAAATAATCCTTACTCTGGACAACTTTAACTTCATGCCTACTCAGAGGAACCTCATGTGTTCTCTCTAGGGGGTTAGACTTCTCCAACGCGACAAAATAGGCTTATCCATTCCTCTCGCGACTCTCACAACCAGACACATTAACCCGTAAACGCTATCGAGGAAGAATCACTACTGGGGCTCAGAGAAGTTCGGGGGAGCTAATCTTGGTCTTCCGGCTGGGAGTTCCCTGCGTACCTGTCACCTTTGAAAAATAAAGATGAAAAGTTGCTTCCATGTAGCAGTTCGCTGACTTACAACCAGTGGGGAGAGCTGCTTACGAGGATTAGAGGCATCTGATCGGTCGAAAGAAGGCATTCTGCCCTCTTTCACGACACAGCAAACACGGGCAGGGACGCTGTTGCACTTCGGCCGAGCAGGTTGGGGGACGCGAGGTCGAAGAGGGGAAAAGGGGCGAAAGCCAAGGTGCACCGGGTCTCGGGAAGGCGCCCACTGACTCTAAAACTTCCACGGGAAAGTCAACTACGATTTGCGCCCTGATCAAGGAGTTCGCCCACCTCGGCACCCAAGGTCAACGCAGGTTCGATCTGGACAAGGGGCGCGATCGCTTCTCTCAAGACAAGAGAAATACATTAGAAAACCTAAAGGAGAAGCAGAAGAACACCTGAGCATGATGTAGACAACCTTCCCAAGTTCAAAGCATTATGAAAACTAAGAAAATACCTTTCGATATGAGGCGAAGATGAAGAATCTTGTTTCCGGCGCACAAATCCTCTCGAAAAAAAGGAAGGTGAGAGACTCGAGCACTAACTGCGAGTCTCAAGATTTCTCGGAGCCGAGTAAGAGGCGCTGTTCGGAAATTTCGCTCTCGATAAGTAAAAAAAAGCACTCTGCTTGCAGGCCTGAATAATTAAAGCGAGGGATGTCTCGTCGACCCCCTACTCATCGGGTGTTGTGTTCAAAGAATTCGATATCAAGGCTGGTTTCGATCGGGGAGTCGGAGCCTTTGGAGAGAGGCACAGCTTTCCAGAACAGCTCATGAACGCTTCGGACACTTTCAGCGAAAACATATATAAGGGAAGAGGGGATAACTCCGAAGACGCAAAAAGGCTCGCAGTCGGCTCACGCAGCAGCAGATGGGAAGCTCAACAGGAGAGAAGCAGCTCGGATCTGAATAATGCTCGCGGGGCCGAGCCAGAACAATTCAACCGAGGGTCGAGAAAATCTGCTGAAGAGGCTGTCGGTTCAGAGTCTTTGGCCAACATGTCAACTAGGAGAACGCTCACAGCTTGCGATACTGGTCGTAAGGCAACGCAGACCGCAACCTGAAGGGAAGCAAGAAGCCAGACATCTACGAGGAGGCGTCTATCTGCTGACTCATCAACGAGATACAAATCAAGTCGAAGCCGGCAAGAAAGAGGTCTATCCTGGGGAGGCGATATCAAAAGGAGTCCACTTCGGCGGTCGTAGACGGTCGCACGCACGAAATCGCCCGAGTGTTCGGCCCGAAGAGCTCAAAATTCACGACCCTCAAGGTCTCATCAAGTCTTAAAAATACCTTGCAAACTCGTTTGAAATTTCAATACCGTAGAAGAGGTGAAAAGGGCCAGAAACCAAGCCGTGCACGCGCTTCACCTCGCGGAAAGCCACGGGAGCGCGGTCGAGTTACCTACTCATCGGGATCAGAAAGCGAAAGAGGACTCGCGTTAAGCAGGCCGAAGACTACCATCCGAACGTCACTTTCCTGGGACTGTGATCCATCGAGCGTTCGGGGGATGGGACCGGATCAAAGCTGAGTAGGCAAAAGGGGTCACGCTAGAATTGAGACGGGAGACAGTCATCTACACGACGTGTGGTCGACACAAGTCGAGAAATACGATAGATCTTGCGTAGAAACCCCCTAGAGCCAGGATCCTTATCGATAGTCAGCTGCAGGGCATCATCAAACAACAACGATGATAAAATATAGAGAATTGTCGGGGAGCTTATCGAGAGGAGGAGACAGGCTCAAAGATCCTGGTTCGGGGGGGGGCTCTGGTCCTCGGGAAAAAGTTCCCACGATCTAGTGAGAGAGAGCGCCGGAAGAGGGGATGGTGAAAAGGACACGTCGAGGTCTATGCTGGTCGCGGCCACCACGTCACCGTGAACGTGCGGGACCTCGCCCGGCGGGGGCTAAAAAGGCTCGCGCCAGCAGCTCGCTAAATCGAGAAATAGAAAAGGACGGCAGTTCCTCCTGTGCGGCTTTTCTGAAAAAGGAGTGGGGGTTAAAGGCTACCGCACGAATAATACTTCGGGGAGGCGCGATACCTATGCCGGGGGAGGGAAATAACGAAAGAGCCGTCGTTGCTTGAGCTCGAAAAGGAGAGCGGCGTGGGCCGCTAAAAACGCAAGAGAGACCCGGTCTCGGGAACTGGAACGCCGTTCAGGCATGGGACGGAAACTTGGGGCGCAGCGGAGTTGGAAGATTCAAAAAAGAACTAAAGAAAGGAAAGCCACAGGTGAAAAGGATGCTTTTGGGAAAGTAAAAAGGAAAACGACGAACTCGGGACCTCCTTTACAGGGAGTCGAGGGAGGAAAGGCATCTTGCCTGTGCGACCGCCATTTCGAAGGTTATGAGCGGAAATCAAAGGCCGCCTAGAGGGTCGGCTTACTCGACTACTGAGGGCGTTCAGAGTGGGGAGACGTTGTATGGAAAATTGGGTTCAAAAAAGAAAACAGGAAAGATGGGAGGCAGCTCGGGAGACATGTTGGGAAGAGAGGAAGTGGAGTCGAGATAATCGACATCTGGTCCAAGATTCCAGCGAAAAACCTCCCTAAAAAAAACCTAGGGGGAGGGTTCTTGGACATCGTGCCTGCTCGGACAGCAGAAAAACCTTCGCGCACGAGAGCGGACTTCTCTAGCGCCGAATGGTGCGAGACATCAGGAGGATGGGATAGATTCCTTCGACTGATGACTTAGTCGAGCGCGAGCGCAAGGCTGCAGCAGCTCGGAAGGGGCTGCTTGGGAGCTGAGGGTTGAGAAAAAACTGAGGAAACAGTAGCTTTTCCAGTAACAATTTTGACTCGCGCTGGAGGTGAAAACCAAGAAAATACACCATACCCTTGAGCTCTCCGTCGGAAACAAACCGGGTCAACCCTATGGATTTGAGAGAATCAAGTCCCTATCTGATCTTGGAGGGAAAGAGAACTCCGCACGTGAGCATGATGTCATTAGGAGCTAGCGGTGGAACTGAAGACTCTCGCAATCTGTAGAAGAATACAAGAGGTGCTCTCTCGTACTCAGAGAGGTCAGCTTCGACACGGCGTTATAGGCGTAACTTTCATGATAGACGTTTGTAAGGAAAAACCAGCGTCGTTGCTACATGATCAGGCTAAGAAGGGGGAGAGAAGGTTCTTCTTCTCCCCTTGCAAAGAGGAATGAATGCCAGGCTTCAGCCAGACGGAGAGGGTTTTATGGGGAGTCTCAGGGGGTTTACGATCATAAGTTTTGGGAGTTTGAGGGATCGACGAGAAAGCCCTTCTCCCTTTGTTCAGGACTCGGGGAGTTCAGCAAGGGTGGGAGGGGGAGGGAGACAACGAGGAGAGCGCACGGAGGGGCCAATTTGAATGGCCAGCGGGGAAGTGAATCGTGAGAAAGGGGCGATGAGACAACCTTGTCTCCGGGGGAAATACCGAGGGGAAAAAATGCCAACGATCTCCACCGACACTGATCGAAAGAGGGAAAGGGTCGCACATTTTTTGGTAGGTTGGAAACGAGAGTCTCGCCTTTGGGGAACGGCGCGAAGAGAAGGAGGATCGACAGGGAGAGGCTACCGGGGGAAAAAAAAAGGGATATTCCAAGGGCACTTCGCAAGGGAAGGGGGGAGGGACGAAAAAAAAGAAAAAGGTACAAAACTTTTTCTTTGATCAGGGAAAAGGGTCCCCGGAACCGCGCGACTGGCCGCAAAAGAGTAAATCGACGCCTACCCATCGAACTAAAGCCAACCTTCTAGGCGGGAACGTCTAGATCGTGGCGGGGGAGGTGGGGTGACTCGGCCATGCTTCGGAGGACCCTAAGGGGAAAAGAGGGGAAACATGACATTCTTTTTTGATCGAGGTTCTACAGGGGAAGGGTAAGAACCTGACGATGAAGCCAACTAGGTACAATTTGCGGGCCAGGATTAGGGGATTGGAAGACATTTTCCGGGCAGTTTGCCGGGAGGAAAACAGGGGAACCGGAGGAAGGGGCTCCCAGCTTTCCTTGTTAGAGCGACTCAAAAAAGAAAAGTAGTATATGGGGAAGAGAGGAGAAAAAGGATACTGGCAGGCATGCCGAGTAAAAAAAAATCGGCATCTGGTAAGAAGAAGGGGGAACAACTTTAACTAGGCCCGCACCTGGAAGGGGAAGGGGAGAAGGAGTAGTTGTTAACCGGATTTCGCCAAAGAGAGAAAAACTCAAAACATAAGGGTCAGTCTATGAGGAATAATCCTCTAGCCTCTAACGCAAGAATTGGGGGGGGGGGAAACTATCAAAAGACGTTCATATAATTGGAGAATTGACGTCGAATCGGCGCGAGGAACTGGGTTAAAAGGTCTGGGAGTTGCCAGTGTCCTTCACCTGGGGGGGGAATCTAAAAAGGGGGGGGGAAGTGAACTTCATTTAGCTACCGGAAAGAGAGTTTAGAGGAATCAAGAGGGGGGAAGAGTTCGGACAAAGGGGGAATGAACAAGCTAGAGGGAGAATGAAGGATCAGCCTCGCGTCACCATAAAAAATTGGGAGACAGGACACAGGTGAGAAGGAAGAAAAGGTCGACTTTCGGTCTAGAGGTAATTGACAAGCGGGGAGGACCGTTCCAAGGGAATTTCAACTTCGGAAATGGGAGAAAGGCTGAACAAGGTCAACCATGCTAATGAAAGGGGAACCACGAAGGGGCGCTATGGTCCCTCTTTCACCAAAAAAAATGGCAAGAAAGTCGGATCTGACGTTCCTTACGATCGCTTCAGATAAAAACAATCCAACAAAGGAAGAGAGGGAAACCCCCTAAAGCTACGAAGCATCAGACCAATCCTTCCTTTCTGAAGACAATGGTTAAGGGTCGATCATCATTCGGCAGGGCCTCAAACAGAGGAGCCCCTGTGGGGCGAAGTAATGAAGTAGAGAAGCATAGGTTTCGCTATTCTCAGTCTTGCATGCACGATACGAAAGACAGTGTCTTAATCTTACTTCGGAGAGAAAGAATAACGCTAAGAGGAGGAGAGGGGGTCGAACGCTTCCTCTTCTTCGTCTCTTGGGGGGGGGACGGCCTTCGCGCTCGAGAAGAAGACTCCATCGTCTAAGGGAGGAATAGGGAGGTCCATCAGCGAGGGGGGGTCTTCGGCAGAAACCTAAAAAAAATCTTTGTCCCGGTGTTTTTTAGAGTTCTAAGGGGTGGGGGAGAGCTGGCTTCTTTTCCACCTGAAAGTGACACCAGCTTTAAGAAGAATATGGGAGGAGGAGAAACATGGATGCGGGGAAAAAAAAAAAAGACGAGAAAGGAGCGTTCTCATTCTCATCGGAGACTCAATATATGAATAAAATTCCTATAGACAGAGAAGATGATCTCAAGCTCACTCAAAGCGGGGCGCGAGAATCAATGAATCTTGGGGAAAAAGGGAGAGACTGAGAGGAAGGAAAGTTCGAGGGTGACAAGAACCTCCTAGTAAGCCTTCGAGGGGATTTAAAGACTTAAAAGAAGGGAGAGCGAATTACAATCCAAAGTTCGGGAAACAGGCTCAAGGGGAGAATCAAAGCAACAGCTTTGCTTGCAGGGAAGAGTTAAGTGCACAAAGAAAGCAACCTGACCTAAAACAGTCTACTCAAAAAGAAGGACTGCGATCTTCTTAAAGGACTACATCAAAGGTAGAAACTAATGGAAAGGGAAGGGAAGGTTCAAGTTCGGTCGAGCCTAGCGAAAAGAACGGTAGGCAGAAGTCGTAAGAGGTCGGCGGGAGGAGGGATAAAAGCATCCTCAGTCCGAAGGGGGGGATTCCGAGAGAAGGCAAAAGGTTCTTCAAAACCGCATCTTAGGAAGAAATGATAAAGTAACGGGAGAGCAACGCGTTCAAACAGGGGGCAACGGGGGGGGAAGAAGGGCCGGAAGGGGCAGCTTCAAAACCTTAAAGAGAGGGAATTCGCAGAGAAAAAACGAGTAGGGGTCTTTAGAGGGGGACATGACACGGTGGTATCGACGGAAGGGTTTTATTGGAGCACGGAATGGAGGTACAGCAGGCCTACGTCAACCTAAGCAAGACTAGGGCCAGGCCTGGGGAAAGGTCTCTCGCAGATCGGAGTCTTGGGACGTCATGATAGAACCGAGGGAAAGGGTATAGCAGCAAGGGTCAAGAGTAGAAGGCCGAAGGCGCTACGGGGGGATGAGATCCAGCATCTACAAAGGTCCGGAGACAAAACGTCTATTTTTCAAAAAACGCTTCTGCGAGGGGGATCAGAAGGGTGGAAACCTAAAGCGCCGACCCGGCTGAGGGCTCCCTGGAGAAGAAGTTCGAAAGAGCTGCAAAGAGAGATCACAACAACAACGGGAGGGAAAAAGAGAGGAAAGCGGTCGTAGTGCTGACCGTTCGCAGCTAAGGGAGTTGAGAGGAAGGGATCAAGAAAAAAGTGCGTAGCTACAGGAAGAAAAACGTGGGGTCGACGTAAAGCGGGGCGATTCTTTCTCAAACTTATTCGGAGGGGGGGCTTAAGGGTGCTGCCCTCAAAGAAAGAAAGGGTGAGAGAATCCGCCCATCAGAGCTCGATCTCGAAGGGGGCGACATCACAGGAAGGAGTAGTACTTGGACGTGACTCTTCCTGGGGGAGGAAGCGATTCGCAGGTGGATTGTTAGGAAGAGAAAAGAGTGAAGGGGAGGGGAAAACAGACCGCTAGGACGCCGGACTGTCACTCAATCTCTCATTAATAGATGGAAAAGTCTGGGGGACCAGAAATCGAAACTTTAACTTTCTCGGGAAGAAGAGGGGTAAAATGTTTTCCTAGCATTCGGTGGTACGCTTCTTTTCTTTTAATGGGCGATGGAAGTCACCTAAAACGTTCTGAACTTGAGCTTCTTTGTAAAACCCGGCCGGGAGAGAGAAACACTACGAACTCTTTGAACTCCCGGGGAAAAGGGATCGAAAGCGGCTCAGGTCGGTTGCCGGCTTCGACCTTGGATCGAGGAGAGACTTGGAGGGAGCATCACGAGACCGACGACTTATATTGGGAAGGGAGAAGATTTGGAGTACAGGTTGGGCTGTGGAGGGGGAAGAACTGGGAAGGAGCAAGCTGTTGTCGCAGCTAGGGAGATGTTGTCCAAGAATCGGACTTGGGAAGAAGAGAAAGATTTTCCGAGACCCTTCTCTTCCATCGAAAAAAAAGGCAGAGGAAAGAAAGAAAGGTTCTTGACCTCGACTGGGTTTCTCTAACCAGCCAGCGCCTTCAATCGAGCGACGTGATTAGATAGGAGGGGGCTCATCCTGCGGACGGAGTTGAGAATTAGGAAGAAGATCTCTTGCGTCAGCGAAGGGAGACTGCTGGCAGCAAAGAGGGCGGGGGCTATGTGTCATGGTGAGAAAGAAGATGGGAAAGGCGAAAAAACGGAACAGCTGGTGAAACGAAGAACCTTGTTGAAGACGACCAGAGAGGAACCCGACTGTGAGGAGACCTAAGGGGAAACACAGTCCCCACCGAGATGGCTGGCGCCTCGCCCGCGATCGGGGGGGGAATTAAGGTTTGATAAAGAGGTCGCAGGAGGGAGAGGAAACGCGCACTTGAAAGGACACCTCGCCGAAGGAGGAAGATGTTCTAAACAAGACTTGCTAAAAGAGTAGCTAGCATAGTCAGCACCTGTTCGGAGAGGAGGTAAGGAGAACCGTGGTGTCGCAGAACGCGTCGGGGCGACATGGAATCAAAAAGGAAATGTTTCTTCTGACCATGGAAGAGGCTGAAGAGGGAACAGTTGGTCATCCAGTCTGCGAGTTTTCAGGAGAGAGCCTCCTTTCGGTCATGATCTTGTCTTTGGGAAATTGAACGAAAGAGCCTATGGGTACGTAGGGGGGGTCTAGATTTCGCCGGGGTTGAAAAAGAGGGGAAACCCTCAGGAGAGAAAAAGGGGAGTAAGAACCTGCTGGTCATTGGCCGGCCAGAAGAATGTGTGCTAAGCTTGTCGCCAAGGGCCGACCTCGTCCAGGGACAACACCGGGGAATAAAACCATTCCCGATTCCGACAGCTGCTCGACCGTCGAAAATTCTGCTAAGTGCCAATTGAAAGTGTTGAGGTTGGTAGGAAAAGCCAAAGTCGATCTCTTTAGAGGAGGACTAGAGAAGGACTTTACAGTAAAAAAAGGGGTGGAGAAAGAAGGGGAGAAAAACCTTGACTGATCCAGCAAATCCTGCTGTTTTGACGACTATGAAGTTCACTTTTGTGGAAAAAAAAGATTGAAGAGTGCCGCGGCCGAGACTGGCAAGAAAGAGGAAAAAACGACCTCTAACACGAACCTAGCGAGGAAAAGAACCGATGCGGAGATAGAGGTCTTTCATGCCTGGGGGGAAAGGACATTCAAACTCTGTCTAGATCGCCCAGGGAAAGCCGACATAAGAAAGTGTTAGAGAGGGGCTCAAGGGTAAACATTGACGAAGAAAAAAAGCTCACCTCAGGGGGAAATTAGCCGGAATTCATGTCGGTCAAGGTGGTAAATGCAGGAGAAAACGCACCTCGTCCTGGCCGCCCTTCGGTAGGCTCTCAACAACATACTTATTAGGAGGGAAAAAAGAAAAATAGATCAAAAAAGGGGGGGGGAAAGCCTATTGCCCTGCTTAGAGGCGTATAACCGGCCGAAAAGCTTTGAAACTTAATGCCCCTTGACAGCTCTTAGGGTCGTCAAGGTTTACCGGGGGAGAAAAACTGGGAGGGAAGAAAAAAAACGGCGTTCGAGAAAAAGGTTCGAGAGCCCGAGGAACCATCCACAGAAGGAGGACACTCAAGTTAAACGAGCGGTCGTAATGTGGGGAGAGGGAGAAGGCTGGAGGGAGGGGAAGCCCAGGCTGCCTTTCAAGAGGGGGAAATCACAGCTCTAAAATAACAGGAAAGTGAAGGAGTAACCTTTACTACTAGAAGGGGCTCGGAATCTGAAAATTTGGGGAAAGAAGGAGGACAGGGACCTGGTCAATAATCGAGGTCGTAGAAGGAATAGGGGCGGAAGACAAGAAAAAAACATTGGAAGACACAGGAAATTCAGAAAAGGAGATAAACGGTGGCTCGGAGTCATCAGGAGGCATGGTCTGACCAAGGCAGAATTTGAAAAAAAGGTTCTAAGGGCTGAAAGCCTAAAAGAACTTCACCCATCGGCAGTCAATTGAACCAATCGGGTGCAAGAGTCTCCTGAACGCCACGCAGGAGGCTACCTCACGGGTCGAGAAGGGAAAGAAGTATTCGCGTCTCAAAAAGAAATATAAAAAAGGATCAACCTACCTGGACTAACTAAGAAAAGGGAAAGTAAAAACACCCTGGCAGTTCACAGCCAGGAGGCTGGAAGAAGGAAAGAGTCTACCGGGAAAAGATGATCAAAGGTCAGTCTTACGCCTCGGGTCTTCTCAACAGGACCGGTCAGGATCGTAATATCAACGCCCCTTCGGAATATAAAGGAGGAACGCTTCGCTATCTAGCGCTTGGGACGAAATCTGAGAAGGAGGGAAGAGGAGCTCGTCGTCCATTGCTCAGAGGAGATAGAAAATAATATAAATCGCGTCGCGACTACATCAAGAATCAGAGAAGGGACTACACGCCCTCAACACATCGTTTTGAAGGGGGGGGGGTTTGACAGAATAATCGATCGGAGGCGTCCACAGGGAAGTCGGCAACACCACTTTTGCCTGAAAGGAACAGGGATCAGCTTCGGTCTTTCGGAAAGGAGCACAGGAAAAACCCAAAAGAAAAGAAGAGCCTGCAGAAGGAGAAGAAGGAAAACTCATTCTCATTGGGGAGAAGGGCGGCAAGAAAGAGGGATTAGCAAAAACGAGGAGAGAGAAGCATCGCTCTCTTCTGTAAAAAGGCGCGCATGCTGGCCGAAAAAACAAGTTGAAATTCAAAGAAAAGCGGGTCTAGCAGGAAGGGGGATATTGGGAGCTTAACCTCTTTAGATTGATCGAGAAGGAAGGAGAAGTGAGGGAAAAAGCCACTCTCAGGCAGCACGCCGCTACCTCCGGATGAAAGGTTTCTGGTCAGAAAAACCGGGGCAGAACACAAAGAAGCGGAATCCAGAGAGGAAGCCATAGCTAAAAGAATGCAGACGCTTCATACGATCGTAATAGGAAGGGGCCAAGGCGAAACCAAGGATGCCTGTCTAGCCGCGCGAGATCCCAGGGATAAAAGAGTGCGTCTAAGTTCATTCGAGGAGAACTCTCAAAAGTGCACTAAGTTACCCATAGGTCGGCGAATCTAGGAGAGGAGAACAAAAGGGCACCTACAATCCTCGGAGGAAAATTAAGTTGGTAGAACTCGTGAAGTTGCAAGACCGGATCCTTAACTGTATCGTGCACGGCCAAAATCCAAAGGATCAAAGAAGTAGATGAAGGTCAAAAACTACCGAGAATTTCTAAGGAAGAGAAAGAGGTAATCTGCCTCAAGAACAAGCAAAGAGAAAGAGGCTTCTTAAGAAGTCATCGGCACAAAAAAAAAAGACGGGTAAAATACTGTCTATCTTCGCGAGTAAAGATTCTTGGTTGCGAGAATCCAAGGAATATCCGTCTGGGATAGGTCATCACTTAAAGACGAACTTGAAAGAAAGACGGAAAAAACAATAGAAGCGACGTGTCAAAGACACCCTTCTATGGAAAAGCGTCGAAATAAAAAAGGGAACACAGGAAGAGACACGGAAAAACGCCCGGCGCTGCTGCGACTTTTAGGATGAAAAAGTAAAAAGCTTGCAAAAAAAACACCACAGTAGAGGAGGAAAAATCTAGATGCTAAAAAAACCGCATCGTAGGAGAACCGGGCGCAGCACATCGCGGGGAGTGCGGTCACTGGTTCGTGGGCCAAGGGAGGGGAGAGAAAAAAAAATCTGACTTTTGTTGACTAACTGAAAAGGCTCTGTGTAAGAAAAAAAGGTCTCGGGACCCGTAACTGCAAGTAGGATAACGCTTCAACCGGCTCTGATGAACGGTGGAGGAGAAAACGCCCATCAGCCTTCTGATCACGCAGAGAAATCGAAGAAAAGTGAAGCGCTTGCGCGGAGGTGACGTCGGCCTGGAGTTGCAGAGAGAAATTCTCTGGGCTGTAGGATCTGATAAAAAGGTGTCAAAACGAGAACGCGAGAAACGACACGGAGGTGGGCTGGCCAAAAAAAAAAATCGCGCAGAGCTAACCTGCTTGTTCCTCTGAAACACGTGGCGCAGGTCTCGGGAAAGCCGCTTTGAGGGGAGGGCAATAAGATGGCAATCCTCCTTCTGATTGGGATAGGAGACGAAGAAATTACAAAACGATTGGACTTACTGCTTTGAGGCCTGCGAAAAGGAAGGAAACCATAGTAAGCTTTGACTCCTTGAAAGGAGGGATAATGAAGGAAGAGGTGAAGGGGGAGGCTACCTTGGAAAGGGAAGTTTTAGTAGAAAAGATCGGACCCAGACGCTAGATTTTCGGGACTTACTCGACTCTTGGACTGGAAGGGGGGGGGGGAGAAGGTACTGAAATCAACGGTGCCATAGCATTAGCTTTTTAGCGTAGCGTCAGGCTCGTGCGAATGTTTACAGAACTGGGAAGTCTAGGAAAGCGACATGAGTTGGGGGAGAAAGGCCTAGAAAACCTCTGAGGAGATACCTCGTCCTTTTCTTAAGCAAAGTGTGGCTGAAAGCCATCCATTCGAACCTTAGCGCCAGATCGAGCGCTTAAAATATAGAGAAAATAGGGTTGGTCTCTTTGAAGGGGGACATAGTGAGGGATCTCCTTCTAAGTCTACAAAGAGGGGACATAAGGCTACTGCTGCATAATCTTCGGTGAAGGTGGGAGAGACATTTTTAGCACAAAAAAGATTAAAGAAAGTTACAGGTTACCAGGAAAATGGGATTATAGGCGCTGACTGTAAGAAGAAAGCGAAGGAACGGGGGTTAGAGAACCGGAGAACACCTAAACGATGATTTGGGGAGGGGTCGCCTCGCCCGGCCCGAGCTGATCAGGGTAGTCGGCCGTCAATCGCGGAGAGGGAAAATTAAAAAGACGCAGAACGGGGGGCCGAACAAGAGCAAAGAAAGAAAGAAGGGAAGAAAAAGTCCTTTCGCGAGGTACGCGACGGCGATTCAGCACAGGGGGTGCGTTAATGGAAGGATCCGTGTTGCACGACACAATCGGGGGAAAATGCGCAGATGCGACAAGGGGTCTCCGAGGTGGAGTGGAACCTGCAAGCATGCTACTTAAAAAGGGGGGAACCGCAAGTCCTAAGGGGGGTTCTTAGGAGGAAGTCGGAAAAGGTTATCATTGGTGAGTGCGTGGAGCGACGCGTATCTGAGAAGAAGGGTCTAAGAAGGGGATGAGGGCAAGTGGGTACCGGGGGGGGAGACGAAAAAAAAAAAAAACCTGCTTGGTCAAGTTGCCGGGGGAAGTTTTGGAAGAAGCCAGGTGCAAGGGAAGAGACCAAAAGGGACCTGACCCAGCTTGCAAGCAGATGCCACAGGGTAGCCACCTTCGTACACACCATCGGCGAAACGTTGCAACAGAAAAAAATTTTGAGGGGGTCGGCCAGAGCGGAAATCTCGAAGGGACGCGGAACATCAAAGAAGTGATCAGAACCTTTCAGCCTTGGGGGAGGAAAAGGGGTCCCCACAGGGGACTATGCCGCCCCTGAAGTATAGAAGGAGAAGTTAAGGTGAGAGCTTGACTCAATTAAAAAAAGTGCGCGCGCTGTCAGAACCTTGGGGTACACTCAGAATCCCTCTGCTCGCCACCAGGGGGGGAAAAAAGACACCTTCTCGGAGATCGATATATGGTAATTGTGGGGATAGGGCAAGAATGGGGGCCAGGTGGCCTAGTAACTACTAATCGAGATGGGGGTAATCGCCTGGTGGACCGCGGTCAACGGATTTAAATGAGTCAAAAAAGGAGTTTCAAAAAGACATCAAGGGGTTTCTTGGAAAAAGTTTCACAAAATACGGCGATCGCCAGGACCTGGCCGTCAAGCAAGCTTCCGGCAGAAAGGGAGGAGGAAAGGACACCAACTGGGGACATCGAGAAGGAAAAAGAAGGCAAAGCGGCCATTCCTGCCCTTCGTAGGCAACACGGAAGAGGTAAGAAAACCGGAAAGACACACGGTGAACTTAGCCCTACAAGGGAGACTCCGGTGCAGGCATCTAAGGTGGGGGAAGCGGGCGTGCCAACGATCCAAAAGAAGTCGTCGGAAAAGGAGAATACGAGAGTGCCTGAAGATAAGCAGATACACTCTAAGAGGACATGTCAAGAGAGGTTCGACGAAAAATTGAGCTTCTAGGGCAAAGCTGGGGATGCAAACAGGATCGCTTTAAGAGGGTTGGGGGGGGAAAGTTAATCTCCAAGACCGTGCACGAATGGGAAACGAAGCAGGTGAGTCATCGTCAAGGGGGAAGGGTCAGTCAAAGACTGAGGGGAGGGATATCTCTTCTGATATAAGGCTATAGAAAAGAAGGGTCCGGGGGAACCATAACAACAATCTACACGCTGGTTCCACGTTCCGTCGGAAATGGGTCGACTTGGAGCATAAGGGAAAGATCTAGGGTCACGCTGCTTCGCAGGCACATTGCAGCTGGAGCACCTTCTCCCCTCTACCGGAAAACGTCCCCCCTCTTCCTGTGACCAGGGGGCTCCTCTAAAGAAAAAAAAGGTAACGCCACCTGATGAAACAGGTCGAACTAACTTGTCGAGCTAAATGAAGAATGCGAGGGTCGAGAGAAATCCCGAAAAAAGAAGAGCTTCCAACCTTATACTAACTAAGGGGAAAAAAAAACTGCTTAATAAAAAGCAGTGTCAAAAGTTCAGCAGCAGAGGCGCTAAAGAACATCGAACCGGTTCTCGGGGAGTCTAACAGCTTTGGGCGGAGAAAAGTCGAAAGGGGTCTGGAACAGGGCTATACTAGAGACGCCCGGGATGACTCAGGGAAGTCCTACGCGGGCCATAAATGGAGCACCTCTTCCAAGGGTCTCGAAGGAGGGGGGGACTTACAGGAGAAATCGATACAAAATCCTGATAAGGGGTAGTGCGGACCCCTACTACAGCCATGAGAGGAAGGAAGTTTCAGCCAGGCAAACGCCACTGTGGTGAAGGTTTTTTGGGCAGTCAACGGGGAAATCGGATAGGGAGTAAATTTAAGAAGAAAAAGGGAAAGCTTCCACAAAGGGGGGGGATGAACTCAGGGGGAGACAGCGAGGGAAAACGTCCAGCGCCAAATTCGCACCGAATAGCTTCCGCCATTCGCAGTCGGACGGGAAGAAAAAGGAAGGAGCGGCATTAGAAGCAATCGAGAAAAAGCTTCTCTAGAGAAGGAAACGAGGTAAGGCGGCTCATGGCCTCTGGCGAAACCAAGGGAAGGTAGAAAACAGCGAGAATTAGGATTTGGTCCTGTAGCGGAACCTGAGGAGAGAAAAAGTTCTAGGAAAGGAAGGTTCTTGAAAATCTCAGACTCGCACGAAGAAAACATCTTGCTGATCCAAGTTGAGGGGAAATACAAAAGAAACAAAAAAGGACAGACAAGCAGAGAGTAAGACAAATAAGGTCGCGAGACTGCTTAACGCTCATCAAGAGAGAATTTCCAATTACGGGTAATCCGGGCACTATAAAAAAAAAAGAAAAAACGTCCCGGGCAAGGGATGTTCAAAGGCGGGGCTGTCGACACTTCCCTGTCTCGGATCCAAAAAATGAAAAAAAGAGGCGCCAGGGGGCATCAGAGAGAAGGCACACAAAAAAAAAGCGCTGCACAGTCTGGGGAAACCTGATAGCCAACTCGTGCAGTCACCGACGTGGAAGTTCACTTTTCTCAGTCAGCAAAAAAGAAAGGACAAGAAAAGACGGAGCGGGACGCTGAAGAGGAACGTCGTGATCGGTTCTCGTGCCGAAAATGGCATTGGGCTCCAGAAAAGCAGAAGTAGCTGGACGGGTCCATCATTAAACGTCACTACAAAGAAGAATTACGACGGACTGGTCTCTCGCGAGAGGGCGTCGCTGCTGGACAGATCAAAAAGGGGACGATCTAACAGGTTGGAGAGAAAGAAATTGGAAGCTCGACTTGGTCCCGCGATACGGGGTTGTAGGCGAACGACGTTTCCGTGACACCCCGTCGGAGGGTGGGAGTCGCGACGACTGACGCTCAGGGGGGGAAGAAACAAAGGGGGACCCGAAAGCTCTTTCTTCTACCTTTCTCAGAAGATACGATAGGGATCAACACAACAACGGAATGGGGGATTATGAAAATCAGAGATTAGTCATCTGACGGATCTGTCGGGAAAGGAGTCCTCAAAAGAAATTCTTTCCTTTCAGCAAAACCCAAAGAAAAAAAGATCTAAGGAACATCGACTGGTTGCTAACGGAAACAGGAAAGGGTGGCTGGTCTCTCTCCACAACGGAAAACGCAAATCGATAGTGAAAATGAGGCCCTCGTCCAGCCGAAAAGATCTTCCCTCCAAACATACGGCTCGATGAAGCAAGGGATAAGAATCGAAAGTACCTGCCGTTGCCTCCGTAGTTGGACTTCGAAAGTAACTCCGAGGTCAGATATAAAATGAAGGAGAGAAGGAGTCTTTCACCGAACGCGATCACCCAACGTCTGTTGGATGGGCTAACGAGAGGGAAAGGCGGAACTTTTACCGCAGGACCGCGCACGTGACGGCCGGTACTAGAGGGAACTCTTTGGAGAAGAAGGTTAGTCATGGAAAAAATCCTCGCTTGGGAGTGAAAGGGTACCAGAAATAGGCCGACCTCGTGGAAACTTGAGCTGCTGTTATACCTCGACCGTACGTGGAAGTGAGAGAATAAAATCCTTGTCGAGGACCTTGATAGAGAACGGGCAGCAAAAAAGTTCAGCTTTCGAAGGGACAGGTCGAAGGAGGTCATTTAGAGAGTAAGCAGAAAAGCAATACCGCTATCTTTGGAAAGGGGTGCTTACTCTACCGGGTTGGCAAAGGGGTTTGACTTTTGTGAACATCAACTTGGTGCAGGATAGAAAAGCACTGGTTGAACTGCAGGAGACTGGAGGAAGACAGGGGTTGGCCATAATATAACTTGGAGGAGAATAATAAAAAAGAAATGTTTCCGAATTCTCTTCCAGAGACAACGATAGAAAGGGGTCTTTACCGGAGAAAATGGGGGGTCAGGTTCTAGGACAGATTCGCAAAAGAAGAGACCTCGATCTCTAATTCTTGGTTCGCTGGAGCTCAAAAAGATGCCAAGTGACGTGCGGGGGAAGGAGAACTGAAAAGAAGCTAGTCGTCTCAGAAGACTAGGGGACGGGAGTGCAATAAATCTCGTGACAATTTTGGCGCGGATGGGGGGCCAACTCAGGGGGAATCGAGAAATTAGCTGGGGAAGACAGGGTAGCTCGCTACTGGGGGAACGAAAGCAAGAGACTATAACCTGGGATAAATCAAAACCAAACGGCACACTATATGTGTATGGGCGTCGGATAAGCAAAACCTTCTTATCTGGATTAGGGTCTGAGGCCAAAACGGTATCATAGGATCTTGCAAAGCGCCTGGGAAAAAGAAAGAGACAAACGTAAGCGGTTAGCACTCTCTTGGGGAGAGGAAATTACGAGAGACTTCATGTCAAGCAACCGGGGGAGCTTAGGAGAATCGTTCATTAAGAAGCTCCTTGGCTCCAAAGCTGAAGACCTGAAGCTTCGACAACGGGGATTGATTCTTCCTGATCGAAAAACCGCATTAACGGTCCATTGGGGGGGGGGGTTATGAGTCCTTCTCTTTTTTCTTAATGAAAGCACTTTAGGTGTTTACGAAGGTTGATCTTGTCTTGCGACGAAAGATCGCCCGTCCTGGTACGTAACGACATTAGGTCAGGGGGAAACGCTTTTGGCTAACTCAGCAGAGAACCTGCGTGAAAAAGTGGAAGCCCCGCTGTTTACGGTGGAGTCAGCGGGGCCATGTGCCCGGGAGGACCAGAACCTTTGAATTAAAGGAAACAAAGGGACCAGCGATTCAAGGCCAAGGAAACCTGCTCCACCTGAAAGAAAGATGAACAGGGTACGCATTTGTGGAATTGTAGGACAGCGCGGCGGCGAACTGCGAGATTAGAATGCCGAAAACTGAAGGGGAAAAGAAAGGGGTCTGTACAGCGTTCAAAAGCGAAAAAAGGAAGATTATGGCGCACAGGGATCCTGCACGGTTTAAAAAAATCGTGTCACAAGGGTTCCTTGCCACGACTTGCACAAGAGGCCTCCCCGACTTGCCCTCGACGCAACCAGCGGCGCAAACCTCCAAAAAAAGGAACGTCGAGTTTCTTGTCCAGCGGAAGGGAAAAAAAAGGGAACTCGTCGGAATCAAACTTGGGGTATCTCCGCCAAGAGTTTCTTTTTGGGTCTGACCAGGGGGGGAAGGACACAACTGGTATGAGACCGCTGCTCTTTCACATTTGTCAGGGACTTAAGGGGATGAGGAAAAAAAAACTTTTCTTCCCAGGGTTCCTTCGAACGACCTTAAAAAAAGAGGATGGAAAGATTGCCTTCTTTGAATCAGGGGAAACAAAAAATTATTAGAAATTAAAATAGTAGAGAATAGACTGGACGGAGGCCAAAGGCCCTTCTGCGAGCTCTTTCAGGAACCGACCGACAAAACTTTAATCAGGGAACAAGTGAACGCGAGCATGCTCAAAGGGGCACGGGGGGCGGGGGGACTCCAAGGAGATCGAAAGATGCGTCTAGTTCCAAGCTATAAAAGAGAGTGGCCTATAAAGAGAGAAAGGACAAAAGTATCTACTGCTCCTAGCGGGTAGGACTGTGAAAAAGAAGGGAAGTCGATGTCAAGATGGGGGGTCTGCCAGGAGGAGCGTCAGCAAGGAACCTTGAAAAAAAGGGAGAAATAGAACATTGAAATTCATGTAGGAGAAAATGAAGAAGGAGAGTCAGGTCAAGGTGGTGGGACTCTTGTAGCCAGGGGAGGGTCGAATGCTTAACTGAAAAAAGAAAAAGAAGCTAAAGGCTATAGAGACTAGCCAGCACAACATGGGGGGAACGCTGGGAAAGTTCGACATGGGGGGGCAAAATTTGGTGACGAAGGGAGGCATCGAGGGCAGATGGGCGGGCGTCAGGGTCTTGGCGTCAGGAGACGTCTCCCAAAAAGGAAATGGGAATCTGGCCAAACTTCCACGAAAAAGAACGATCGACCGAGGTCGCCACCGCTGGGGCACCAAGACAAGAAAAGAGTAAAAAGATATACGTCCAGGCTCGATGTGAGTAATATAGCGAGATCAACGCCTAGAGGTCAAAAGAGGAAGGAAAGAACACTAAAAGAACTTGATGACGAAAAAAATTGCAAAGGAAAGAGGGGGAAGAAAGAACCTCGATAAGGGTTCGCAGATGGGCGCAGTGGACAATCTGACCGCGCGTTAAAAAACTACAGGGATGCCTCCCGGAGAAAGACCGAAAAAAGCTTCCTACACAGGAGAAGGAGACTACCTAGAGCGCCAGACGGGTCTGAACCTCCACGGGGCAACACGCTTCCGTCTGCGACGCTGTCAGGGTCAGTGTCCTCGCGAGGAGAAGTAAGACCATAAGGGTCAAGGACATAAAAATCAGAGAGGACAGGGCTGAGGGAAAAAGAACCTCACATCAATCTTTGGGCATTTTGTCGGAAAGAGAAAGGGGTGTAGACGAACTTGCTTCAAGGGCAAAAAACCTTTGGAAAAAAGATCCACCACTTTCCTGAAACTCATGGAGAGCATCGGCTGAGGCACAACTGAGAAAATGCGCACCTAGAGAGAGGGGAACAGTCGCATTAAGAAAAAATAGATTCAAAAGAATGAGATACGCAGTCAGCAGGAAAAGGAAGACAGAGAAAAAACGGAAGGAAAACGTCGATCTGTAGAGGGCTCATGATGGCACAAAGTCGGGGGAAAGAAAAATGTGTGGGGGTGGGGGTGGGTTGTGTGTGGTTTGGGGTTGGGGGGGGGGGGTTTTTTTGTTGGGTGGTGGTTGAGGAAGGCTCGTTGGAGGGCTTGGGGGGAACATCTTATCTCGGGCGCAGTAAGGGTTCCCTGGGGAAAGGGTCATAAAACGTTCGCCGGGGAAAGATAAAACATCTTTCTGTCATGGGCAAGTTGGGGGGATTTCCACAAAGAAGAAAAAAACACGGACCAGGAAAGAAACCTTAGTACTCCAAACGCCGCAGGTCGGGATGCTGAGTTAGAGCTCAAGGGGAGAAGTCAGGGACTGTCCAATTTCTACAACGCAATATGCCGGTAGTCAGAGGGGTTCAGTAAAGTATTTCACCAGGGGGGATTGTAGTCGGGGATAGGAAGGCTCTATCAAAAAGAAGCGAAAATTACCTAAAATTCTGCCCTGATCTCGGACAATCACGGAAAAAAAACAATGCGAAAAAAAGAAAGGGGGCTTTGAACTGCTCTCAAAAAACTATTAAAGGAACCGGGGGACCGTCATTTTCGAGTGCAGCGGTCCCACTCCGGGGGTAAACGAAATGCTCGAGAGCGGTCCATAAAAAGGGGCGTCTGGTGCTAGGGAACAGAAAAAAAGAAAAGATTTGCTCGAACAAGAGAAGCTGCTACTATGCGGAAGAAAAAAAAAAAATCAGAAGTCGTAAAGGGGACAGGAAAAGGTCTAGCGAACGAAAGCGTCCTGCTGTGCGGCCAGAAACGTCGGATAGCAGGGGCTTGGGGAAAGAAAGAAAGCGAAAAACTTGTCCCAGAGAGTACGTTTGGGGGGAAGAGAAAAACTACGAAAAATTGTACGACACCCCGTCTATGCGGCCGCTTCGCTCGCTCGACGGGGGGGGGGAAAAAAGTGGTACCGCGCACCCTGCTAGAAAGGAAAAAGCTAAGCGATCATCACTCAATCTCGAGAAAAAGAAAACGGGAAAGAAAAAGAGATTGCTGGCAGCTTAGAGGTATCGGAGAGGGGGAACGGGAGCAGATCGCACAGAAGGGTGTCTCGGAAAAAGGTCTACGACTAGAGAGTCTATATAACTCCGCAGGAAACCTCTCGGGGGAAAAAAGTACGTTCTGGTCAGTGCCACCACGTAGCAGGCTCAAGGAAGGATTGCCTCGACCCGCCGATCTGAAGGTCGTCAAAAGGACTCTCTAAACGCTCGCCTAAAATCGCCATGCGGGCACCGTGCAGCCAAAGTTAATGTGCGTCTGGTACTTGGCCGGGCCTAAAACTCGAGAAGACTATGCTGGATGCTCGGGGGGGGAAAGAGCGTCACCGAGAAGCGAATCAAAGACTGGGTCCGTGGAAAAAAAGGTCGAAGCTGCCATTAAGAAAATAACGAGTCCAAGAGAAAAGTACGGAGAAGGCCCCAAGGGGTGAGCGTTTGCTAGCAGGGGGATGTCAGGGAAAATTGCTCATCTTCTTATAGTCCGAAGGAGTGCCATCATAGAAATGAAGCCTGCTTTTTATCAGCGACCCGACAGGACAAATGAAGAACCTCGGGGGAAAGGTGAAAAGTCGCTAGCTCTACCGTCCAAAGATGGACCGTGGAGAGGAGTGAGGGAGTATCTCGTTTTAGAATCCATATCTCCGAAAATCTGGGGCGGGGGGCGGAGGGGGAGGGTCAGGGGTTGTCTGAGGGGAACAAACTTTGGCCAGGATCAGCAGTCTGTTGAGCACTCGTGAGGAAGGTCCAAAGGGGAAATTTATATATCATAGAAAAGCTGGGAGAGACTTCTAGGGAAAAAAGTCGAGCCTCTCGTACCGGGATGTGAAGAACGGGTTTTTCTGCTCAGTCGAAACTGGAAAAAAAGAGAGCGAGTGCTTGAATAGCGATAGGGTGCGCGGAAAAAGCCAAGCTGCGGGATCCTTCGACGAAGCGTCAGCTCTTGCGTCCAAAAAAGAAAGGGCATCCTATAGGAGGGTTGGAAGGTTTGAGCTGGAGGCACGACGCCGCTACTCAATGACTTCAGGACAAGCTTGTTGAGAAAAGTGGAAGAAAACTCATCCCACCAATGAATCCTTGGGAACCAAAAAAAATCTGTTGTATGGATCCGCAGACGCCAAGCCCGGAAGGACTGTATGTAGTCGTCCTTCACGCGCGTGAGCATGAGGGCCTTGAGAAAAGGCGTCGCCTGGGCCGACAAGAGAAAAGAGGACGAACTCTCCTTGCAAAAAACGGGAAACTCTACTTAGCTCAGCCCGGGGGATGTAGGCTTACCGTGACAGGGAAAAGAGTCGCCGGTGTGACTGAAAAATTCAAAAGCGAAAGAAGAAAGACTGCTGAAACGGTCCGAGGGGGGTCATACCAAGCTCATGCATTGAACTGGAATGGGTCCTTCATTCTTAAAAAAGGGGGGGACTTATGAGGACTTCTCCTTGAATGGAAAGAGGTTAGTCTGTCTTTGGCGAAAAAACAACTTCGGCGGGGACCTTCGAAATAAAAGTGGTTACATGAGAAGAAATAGATGTGCGAGGAGCACAGGTCAGGTGGGCAAGTTCCGAAGGGGGGGGGGTAGGTGTCTTTCATAGGTCTCCAAGGTAAAAGACACTTCACCATGTTCACTGGCCGCAGCTTCAGAGGAGACAGTATCTACGCCACCGTCTACAGCCGGAAGAGATCCTGGCCCCATTTTAAAAAATGGGGGTTGGGTGTAAGGCTCTGAGGAGAGAGAAAGGCTCTTCGAACCTGAGAGTCTGGGAGAAGATTGTCACATTTTTTCGGACGGAGGGAACAAAAGACGGCGCACCGTCTTCAGTTTGGTCGGACACCAAATTAAGTTCATGTCAGGGGAGATCGCAGGGAGGGGGAAAACTCCTTAAGATCTCGAAGTGCCGAAAGTTCAAACCCGCTGACGACTCCGACCTGCACCTGAGAAACTGACTTAGGAGGAATGTCAAGATCGTTTCCGGTATCATGGTGGGATGTAAAAGGAAGTCAGAGTTTCTCGCCCATTTGGGCCTCGAAACCAGGAGGTTGGAGCTGCCGTTGGCGGCGGAAAACTTTGACTATAAGGTCTAAGAGATGAAAGTTGGTCTTTAAATATGGAAGGTCAGGGGTCGTTCAGGGGTTCTTCAAGAGGAAAAGCTACAAATTGGGGACCTAGGCCTTTACACCATACGGGACCGATGGGGTAGAGACAAAAAACAACGGAAAGATAGTAACCTCAGAAGCTGTTCAGGACAAGTCCGGGGCAAACTGAGGCCTTCATCTTGAAGAACTTACCGACAACGAATCAATTAAGACAACTTGAAAAGAGCTTCTCTTAACTTCAGGTGGCGCGGTGGGACAACGGCTATCTAAGATAAGGAAGTTGCGGCTGTAGGCCGGTAGAGTCCTCTCTGGAATAGACAATCATCACAGGAAAAAACAAATTATCGACGGGTCTCAGCATGGTGAAAAACAGTGCGGGTCGCGGTAAGTGAAGCACGAGTGCGCGGGGTGGAAGAGAAAAGCTCGCTTCCCGTCGGTTGGGGAAAAGTCAAAGGAGAATCGAGCACCTACCCCTTTACTAATGGTCTAACTGGAAGTGCAGGTGGGAGGAGTGGTTTTTAAATGCGGGCTCAAGAGAGTCAAAAATGATTTATCGTCTAAAAGAGAAAAGAGTTCCCCCGGGAGTCGGAAGCCACAAAAAGTTGGGTGAAAGACGGGGCAAGTTAACAGGGCGATATGGGGAAAAATACGTTTCATTATTTAGGGGGCATCGAGGGGGAATCGGGCGGCCAGGGCAAATGTTGCCGTTCTCAAGGAGACAGGAAAGCTGACAGCAACTTCAAAAAGGGGGGGCCACAAACTGGGGGAAGATCGGGGGGTCGAGTTCTCCAAAAATGCTGTCCAAAGTAGAACTACGGGGGGGGTAAGACGTCCAGCGAAGGCCAGTTCGGGACTCAAAAAAAGAAGACCATATGATCTTCAACCAAGTAGAAAAAAGGAACAAAGTCAAGATGGCTTAGACCCCTGGACCAGTGAAGGAAAGAAAAAGACCTGCACTGAGATGATAAAATCAAAACAGCTGGGATGCGAAAAAAGAGAACTTCTGGAGAAATAAGGGGAAGAAACGCCCGGTGTTAAGCGACGTGTCTCAGGGAAAGCAAGCAAGATCGTTCGAAACCGCTTGAGGGAACGAGGCCTTTTGAAAGGTCTTCTCTGGGAGAAGATAAAGGAAAAAGCGGCGCGTGAGCCGACTACATGCCAGTAAGTGGGACCTTGGGAGGGGTCGAAAAACTCCAAGAAAATAGGGGGCCGGTTGTTCGAAAGGAGACAGGGGGAACAAAAAAAATCGGCGTCGTTAAAATTCAGGGGGGGAACCATGGCTTTCCCAGAGTGAAGGGGGAAAGGGGGTCTCCACATTATCAGAGCCAAAGAAAAGAGAAAATGCGTCCTTCGCAAGTCAGGGACTCAGAGCTTCAGGCTTCGAATGAGCGAGCATCATGAGAGCAATAAAAGAGAAAGATAAAAGACGGCGCGAGCGGGACGGGGAAGTCTCGAACTGAGTGCAAAAAAAAATGGGGAGTTCACGCCTCGAGGTCGAGTGAATAAGTAAAGGGGACTGAGGAATATACTGTCGTAAGATGAAAAGGGGAAAGCTCTACTTCTAAAGGTCCTAAGTGTGCTTGAAAAATTTCGCACGCTGAGCACTGAAAAAAAGCACAGCAGGGAGTGTAAGAGGGGGAAGAAAAACTCATAAAAAAAACTGACAGTACAAGAAGTTTCGGGGAAGAAATACAAACCTCTTCAAAAAGTTCGGCGATCTGCTGCTTCAGAAAGGGATCCGACCTTTCCAAGGATCGGGGGAAAACGCGATCCCGGTCAATTGGTGGCACCGAGGTGCTGACAGTTCAAAGCCGTTCTGCGTATCAAATCAGCGAACAGAAGGCCGTAGGTGAACGGAAAATCTCGAGGAGGAGCACAAAAGAACTAGAGACCAGGAGGGTAACAGACACGTTCAAGCACCTAGACCTGAAGGTAAAGTGCGAGGGGAAGCGTCCAAAATCAAGAAAAAATGGGACTGCGGAGAGGCACTGGCCACGACGGGGGTCGTCGTTCGAGGGAACCGACACCGGCACTGGATCATCAGGAATGCGGAAAGAGGAGGAGATTGCCAGCATTCCTAAACGAAAACCATCCGCAAGGTAAGGATGCAGGGAATGAATTCGCTCTATAGCGCGTTCTGCTGGGCGTAGAAATAAAAGGAGTGGA
>Ga0179591_1331605_pt1 | contig 24359 bp, 25 predicted proteins | sample CZOMad2_1_08_16f_FD_182891 | JGI IMG/M metagenome (GOLD analysis project Ga0179591, IMG submission 182891) | Vadose zone soil fungal communities from Angelo Coast Range Reserve, California, USA - CZOMad2_1_08_16fungal (PacBio error correction) | ecosystem: Environmental > Terrestrial > Soil >...
CGCGCATTAAACGTTATCGCAAGGAACGGCACATCTCGATTGACAGATTCCTCGGGGGGTGCTGACCCGATCAGAGCGGGGGGGAAAAAGAAGGAGGGGGGGGGGCTAAAAGGAGCGAGGGGGCTAAGCCTGCAGCGCCAGCAAACGCGAGTTTCGTGTCGAGAGAGGCAAAGGCGTCCAGTGTGTTGAGGGAGATTACGCACAAGCGAGCACGGCGAAGAAAGGGAACTCTCTCAAAAGGGTGAAAAGAGAAGGAAAACGGGAACGCTAGAGGGTAAACGGACCCCGGCAGAAACTAGCGTCTACTGCTGCATTGAGTCCAATAATGCATCACCTCGCTTAAAGCTACGTCAAAAAAGCAATCGGGGAAGCTGGGAAAGGCGAAAGTGCAAGAGAAGAGGAACCATCACACGCGTTCACTCGGCAGGTGATCTGCGGCCGAGCAGATCCTGAGTCCGCTCACGAGCAGATGGATCGTCTCTCGGTATAATTCAGAGGCATGAAACCGAGAAGACCTGCACGCCCTTCGCCCGAGTGGGGGCGCCGAGTAGACAGAAGGTAAGCGCGCAGATTGCAGCGGGGGAAAAATTGGCATTCCGCGGAGAGATCAGCGTCCCCGTTCTGACATCAAAAAAAAGAACAAATGCAAAAGGAGGATAACAGGCGGGGCGTAATAGCGAAAAAAACAAGAAGAAACATTCGATAATGGAAGGGGTCTGGGGGCGCGGGGGGATCAGCTTTCGCGAAAAAATGTCCACGCCAAACTTCCAGAAAAACGGAAAGGCCAACGACCTAAGCCGTGCCGGAGACCCCATAAAGCGCTGTCGAAAGGATCTGCACCCTCACGAAAATCGGTGTGGGTGTCAAAAGTGAGAAGCAAAAGAAAATCGAAGATGGGGAAGAACTAAGCGTGGAAGGGGATCAGGGGACAAGTTTGAGGTCTCTCCCTTCTCCATTTGTCCATTTCAGTTCCGGCAATCAAAGAAACGCCATTCTCCGGATCTTTAAGAACCTAGATCTGGGAAAAAGGAGAGGAGACTCTTGTCCCATAGGCCGCTAGGTTCCGCAATAACCCGGGAGAGCAAAAGTGACAGAAAAGATGGATCGGTAGAGTTCTGCGTATCGCTTATTCCAAACAAACCCACCGGGAGTGTGAACTCTATATTATAGCTCTCTTTGGGAACTCAGAGGTGACTAAGGGTTTCAGATAGAGGGACAAAACTAATGATGGCGCTAATGAGACTTTGCGAGATCGGACCGGCAGCTATCACGAACGTCCCCTTTTCTTGCCCTCTACCACAATTCGACTTTCTTCCATACGCCGGGATAACTAGACTGAAGACTGAATCGGAAAAAGCAAAAAAAAGGGTTCGGAACGAGGTCTTCCAAATATTCCATCTACGGAACGGTCACATCACTGGGCTAAAAAGCTTCTCTACATCTCCCCCGAAGACGGTTCTCTGTACATTTTGGCAAGGGGAAGGAATGGGAACAAAGGGAAAGAGTCATCCGGGCGGGCCATCGGCGGTAAACTGAATCTACATGATGCATAGGCTTGATCTGAATCAGGGTCGCTGCGTCGAAAGAGGGGAGGATGTGAAGGTTGAAGAGGGAGGTGAAGTACATCGCCACGTGAAGATAAGAGAGAACTTAATACACACAATCTTTGTCGCTGACCAAGCCACACGTTTTCCCATGAGAGGGGCAGACACCCGCGAAAAGAAGAAGGAGGGTAAAGAGGTGAAACAGCAAAGAGTCAGACCTTTATAACCTTATCTTAGACTCTCTGATGGACATAAGAGGAGAAAAAGGGGGAGGATGAAAGACGCCAATCCCACTACTCGAATCAGCCGGTATGTTAAAAGGAACCCAACTCGATGAGTCACGATCTTCCTCTCAGGGATAGGTGAGGGCGCAAATAGGAGGAGGGAAAATCCGAGAGGCGGATTGCGGAGGATAAAACAAGAAGCATTCAGGAGCCTCGATTTCTCGGTCTTCTCCGTACTGTGTGGCATTTGAAGGGTTGATTTCACCAGGGGGACGGGGGGGTGAAATGCCGAGGAAAGGGCCGATACGACGCAAGCCACACACCAAGCATTGTACAAAGATAAAAAAAACAATAAGTACCTCCCTTTAGGAATAATTTTTATTCGGGGGGCTGGGTAAAGAAATTTGTACGGCTTTTGCGACCTTCCCCAGAAAACCATTGTTCTTATCCCGGTGAAGGTTATGGTTCCTTCCTGAAGTGCCGAGACCTCATGCCTTCAGGGGAATCGGTGAGAGGCTTAAAATGGTCGATGTGATGCTCATGGTTTTTATAAACAATGTAACAACTACTGGGGGCTGCAATTGGGGGACAGGAAAGCCGAAGAGGCTGCAGGCTGCTCGAAGCGTGTAAGCAGCTGAAGTGAGTGGCCGAATATCTGCTGGAATTGCTCGAGACGCTTCACGGGAACTGAAAGAGGAACCGATCGTACAGGGGGGATGGGAAGGGGTGGAGGTAACGACGATCTCTCTCACAAAAGGATTCAGCTCAAGATCGTAGAGAGACACTTCAGCTGGAGAGGTTGACTATGGCGTCATTGAGGGAGACGGCCACATCAAAGAGAAGACCCATACTGAGGAATCCGCCTGGACACTTCGAACCGCAATAGTCGAGGCGGACCCATGTGAGAGAAAGGGGGGGGTCGGTTGGGGTCACGAGGATTTCGGGGTAAAACACCCTACTCACGAAATTCTCCAAACTACCTTGAAAGAACATCTAGACGGAAGAGAGCCATGAAGTCGGATGATGGGGAGAGAGTAAAAGACGAAAGGGATAAACAGGGGGATGGGACGAAAAAAGAATCTACCAACCCTACCATCAGAATAGAATCCCCAAATAATCCTTCGGCGGGTAATGATCGGGAGGGGATAGCACCGATAAGGGGACCGAGGGTGGGGGTTGATAGGAGTTAGGAGACCAATTGTGGTCACCCATATCCGGTCCGGCGCTATCAGAAATCGCCGCTCTCCCTTCATCTGCGGGGGTGGAGAGAGATCCCGAAGAGAGTAGCTCGGGGAGTGGGGGGAGACGCAAACTTGATGGCGAGAGAGGGAGGAATCGATGAAGATCGTTTGGTATGAAAATCCTATCGCGCCTCCGAGGAATTACGTGTCGGAGGAGGGGCGCGAGGTCAAACCGACAACGGGATGATAAGGTCTTAGAGAAAGAACGGATCACGCGGTTGCTCTTTCAAAGGCGCATCTCTCTGCGCGTTCAACTCTTTAATCTTAAGGACCTCGTCGCGCGTATTTTGAGGGAGGGGGAAAACGATATAAAAGGGCTGGGGGGGGGTGATCCTGGTCAATAAAAAGGATAAACGGGTTTCACTTTATCGCTGATAAATTCTAGGGGGCGGCAGACGCTCGCCAAAAGTCTGCAGGAGGAAAAACGTCGGGGACAGATCGGCTAGGCTCGATATTTGAAGAGTCTAAGGAAGGTCGATTCTATGTGTGATATCCCGTTTAGAAGGTCCCTGGAAAGGAAAGTTCGAGAAGCGGCCGAGGGTGAAGGAGGGGTCGCCGGCGGGAGGGGAACCAAGGGGAAAGGCTATGGATCCGCTCGGGGAAGGGGGTCAAGCGTTCGATTGCCTGCTTCGCTTTTCACTGAGACGGCGGGCGGCTATGGAGTCGCGGCGTCATGGTCGACCCGATCAAGGACGCAAAAGGGCGAAGGATAACTAGGTATGGAATCGGTGTGTGTGAGCCGAAACTGTCCAATTTCTCATATTTCAGATCGAGATCGCTGGCGCCCGCTTAGGGACAAAACTGTGAACGGGGCGAGGGTCGATGACCCTAGAGAGAATAAACTCGCCAGGGACATTAGCTACCTGTCCGATGTTTGACGAAGCACGAATCAAAAAATCAATCGCAGCCGAGAAAGGGACTGACAAGTGCGGTGGAAAACCGCTCTCTCCTCTATCCTAGGGGGCTCTATTTGAATAGTAACGCGAAGGCGAATCAGTCGACGGGGGGGACCGGAAAGATAGAAAAGATGGGCCATCGAGAAAGGGAGAATCCTCTCCAAACTGCGTCGTTCAATCCTTCCCGACGTCGCGGCAGCGCTCGAATCGGGCTTTGGAAGAAATATGCGCCATCAAGTACACTCAATTTCGACATACATCTCCCATCAGCGCGCGACTGAAGCTCTGCACGTCGATGAGGTTGACCGGAAGGGGGGGGCGGGGAGGGAGGTGTGTCGGCTTGGAGACCAAATTATCACCCGCAACCGCTCTATTCAGCCCTGCCTTTCGTCAGCATTGCACGCGAGACGCTCCGCAAGGTCAGCTGGTCATTCTGAGTGAGGAAAGGGGACCGAAAGAGAAGGGCGAGGGGGAAGGAACCAATGGATTGCGGCCGCCGAAGATGCAGAGGAGGCACTCAAGGTCGTTGCAGGTTTTGTCGTCACGAGGGGCAGCGGTCTTGTTCCAAACGACGATCCAGATCCGGGAAATCGTTGGGAAAAAAGAAAAGGAATGGGAGGAGATAAGCCGATACAAGAGCAGATTATTTTGCTCGTCAACTCGGAGGGCCAGGGATCGCGATCTTTATTGGAGGGGCCGTCGCCGGACAAGAAGGTGATGAGGCCTGCGGGAAGAAAGAAATCAGGTATAGAAAAACGAGGGAGGCGAGGACGAAGACGATTCGCACAGTTCCGCGTCTTCGACTAGCTCCTCGTAGTGCGCGGAGGGCCTTGCGGGTAATAGAAAAAAACCAAAGGCAAGGCGGGGGGGCATTCCGTGCTAAACTAGCAAGGGGGGAAGCGATTGCGGCTTGAGGTAAAGGAGGGCCGCCTATCATCTCAGAGAGGCCACCGTATATCGCACCGCCGCCGCCTAAACGATCTGGCATCGAGAGGGTGCGAGAGAAGGAGGGATGACGGAGGGGGAGGAGGCACAGGGGAGAAAAAAAAATTGTAGAGAAAGAAGAAAGAATGTCGATACTGAATAACGGGAGTCTCAGATAGAGCTCGATCCGATCTTCTGAGCTCCCGCTTGCAGGGCGGTGTCAATCAGGATTCGAAGATGATCGCGGGGACAATGGACCAAGAAAGAGGAAAAAAGCGAGTGCGGCGCGGTCGCAGCGGGCCCAGCGTCTCCAGGTGGGTTTTGTGAGCCGGAGATTAAAATGAGCACGGCGATCTACGGAAAAGACTCGATCATAAGGAACGGAACGGAGGGGGAAGCAAGAAGGGGGAACGGGACAAGAAAGAGGGGGGGAGGGGAGTCACCCTGAGGAAGGGGGGACAGTGAGGCCAAGTCCGGTAAGCAAAGCGCTGACGAAGCGGCGACGTCAAGGATCACGTTAGACGAGAAATATCCTCTTCCAAGAAATCAGCATGAAGGAGAAGAGGGGGGGTCAGGGGTCGGAAAGGGAGAGGGGAAGAGAACCAATTGTCAGGATAAATAAAGAGAGCAGGATCTCTAAATACCGAACTTCTATGCCGCGCCAATCCTGCAACGCCCTTCGGACAAGGGGGGACCGGAAGGAGGCGAGAGGAGCATCAGCAAACGAACTTTTTGCCATTCCGACCGGTCGGCACTCTTTCAACTGAAAAAGCGGCGAGGCAGCCTGCGATTCGGGGAGAACTCAACATACTCGACTAAAGGGGAAAGTCACAAGAAAGGGAAAGAGATAAGAAGGGGGAGGTTCCGCTTGAGCAAGCGGGCAAACGCCGAAAAAACTCCATAATAAAAAAAAATACGGCTCCTATACTTATCATCGCGCGGTAGGAATGTATCTGATGCACCGCCTGCAAAGACGAGGGGCGGAAGAAAACTGCTAGCAAGCACGATCGATAAATGGCTGAAGAAACAGCGAAATCGTACATAGATGCTAGACCGTTCTCGTCATTGAAATCTGGCAGATTGGCACGGGATCAAACTCCGTCTTCTCCGCGATGAATAGGGCGAACGAGGAAGCTGCGCTTGCTCGATTTTCCATCTCACCCGTCTGGATTGTCACGTGCGGGATTGCTTCTCTTGGGGGGTCTTGTTGCGACATAGGAAACAAAGCGTGGGACCTTAGATAATGAACTGGAAGAGAAGGAATACTCTGGTCGCGATCTCCGGTTAGATAGAGGGAGCCGCCGATAATCGACTGAAAAGCTCGCTGGAAACGGGGCGGGAGGAAAGCATCCTTATATGATCGAAAAAAGGATCTCAGAGAGGTCATCCTATCCCACCAAGTTGATCTTTTCCCGGACTCCGAAAAATAAGAGGGAAGGACTCCTTCCCTGAGCCGACATAGAAAAGGGGGAGGGAAACGAAAGAGGGACAGAAAGAGGCCAAACATCATGCCTAAGGGCAAGCACGCCCGAACCCAGATCAAGAAAAGAGAGTGAAAGAGAGAAATTGGGAAGACAGAAGGGCATTCGGGTCAACGCATCCGGCGCCATCGCGTAGAACTTGAAAACCTAGATATCCGATGGAGGCCTATACAATCGGTCAAACCGGCGGGAGAGAGCATTGGAGGGGGGAAATCGCGCACGTCCAGTCTGTGAGACGCTTATATAAGCAAACCAACTGGGCAGAGGGGGGGGCGGGGCTTAGCCACAAAATGAGTGTGTTATCTTGGAACCAAACGCAGGGCGCGACGGGAGGCAGGGGGGGAAAGGTAAACATTAGAGGAGAACTCGATGGGTCGTCAAAGACGTCACACTCCTTAATCGCGGCTTGTCCTAAAAAAGAAACTGTTTCAGGATGACCGACGGGAGAAAGGAACGATACAAGAAGGAAATATCTCTATCCGGATAGGGAGATTAACCACATAGGTGCAGTCATCTATCTTCGATCGCTCTTTCCCGCAGAAAAAGGAGCGACCAAAGAGAAGATAGAGGGGGGGGGAGGAACGAGAAACAGCAGATCAGAGGGGAGAAGGTCGCGGATCCCTCCAATGTTGCATGATTTTTTTCACCCGTCTTGTCCTGCCGATCATCGGGAAGAACCCAAGCCACCAGAGGGGGGGGCGGCAAAAGTAGAGGGGGGACCCGGAAAGGGTACTCTTTTAAACGGAAGGCTGAGTTTGGGGCCCTTATCTTGAAACCATGTTGGAGCAAGCTTTGGGCGCACCGAGTAAGAAAATCTACATGGTAAGACAATGTCGGAGTGAACGTCGAAGGAAAGGCAGCCTTCCCAGGAAAGAGTCCTCTGGCGGAGTGCGTGTCAAGGTCAGATGGCGCATATGGAGGCGAGGGGGTTGTGGGGGTACCCGAGAAGTTAAGACGGAAAACAAAAGGAGAGAAAAGGGTATCCGTGCGAGACGCGTATTAGGGCTCTAATACGTGAGGGGCATCGCCGTCAGGAGGGGATATTCGGGGTGGGGTATGGATAACAGGAAGAAGAAGAAAGGTAACTTATCGCCTCTGAAATATCGAAGCGACGATCTCGAAAATGTAGGAGGAGAAGAGAGAAGTTAAGACGAGAAGGTGAAGAGGTAGGGGGGGGGGGCTCTGGGAAGAGGGGACGATCTGTAGTATCATGGCAAGAATACTCACTATCCTGGACGTATCGGATCATCAGCAAAGCCAGCGCATCAGCGTACAAAAGGCGCAGCCCTGCTTGGGGGGGGACTAAGGAAAATTACAACACAAGGACTCCTCCCACCGCGCCCATAACGACCTTGACACTCACCTAGCAACGAATGGCAGAGACTATGGCCGAGGAGGGCGAGGAAGGAAGAAGTGAGGATTCCCGAAGGCCACAGCATGTTCGATCTGGATCAAAAAGCTTCTAAAAAGAGAGCAACTAAAAGCTTCCTTCTGGAAGGAACCTTTCTGGATCAGCGAGGGAGAAGGGGGGGTGGCTGTTTAAGCGCGTGAAGACTTCAGGTACAAAACGGGGAATCAAACCTGAAAAGGGGATCTGAAAACTAATGGGCCGACTCCTTCCTGACAGCGGGTTCTACTCTCGAAGAAGATAAAATAGAGTAGAAGGAGGGGGAAACCTCCTTAGCTCTCGGGAAAAAACGAGCAGGAAGGAATGAGAATAACCACATGGTTTTGTTCAGACTCTTCAATTTCGCGCCGCAGGGAAGTGAAGGGGATTTGGGAAGGGAGAGGGGGGGAGGGTAGCAACAAAAGCTGGGGAATATAAGGGAGGATGAACGGCTCCGAGTACGTAACCGGTCACTGTGCAACCATCTCGAAGAGCTGAATGGGACAAGGGGTTCGAAGGCCGGACAAGAGGGAACGCAATATTGAGGTGCTGGCACGATAATAAAAGCTTTCTTGCTCCTGGCCACTCCACAGGATGGTGCGGATGAAGGCCGCGAAAGGAGATAAAGGGGAGAGGATGGACGACAGACTCGGTACCTCAACCTCCACCGCTATAGCCCTTCCAACCTGGAGTATCGGCTACATCAGATATTTGATTCCAAGGCTAGAAGGAGGGATCGACAGGCGGGAGAGGGTAGGGGAAGCTGTTTTACATTGCTTATTTCCTCGCACCGTCGAGAATGCGGCCGAGAGGCGATAATAAAGGGGAGACGGAGTGGGAGGGCCCGGCAAAGTAGCATGCAAAGCCTCGTGGGGGCCCGGAGGATATTCCTCTTTCTGATAAGTTTTCCTTTGTATGGTCGTCTATCGACGAGGCCGGCGATGTAGGGAGGCGGAAGGGAGCACGAGAGAAAAAGGGGGGGGGATCGATGAGAAGGGGGATCGGGTGTGAGCGAACCGTCCGTGAGCGAAGGTCTCACGTAAAATCCTGGATCGGCTAGGAGGAGGGACAAGGGTAGAGGCAAAAAACGAGGAGAGGAGGGGGTGCCCGACGAATATAAAGCAGGGAGGAGTCGACCGTGATCGAACAAGGGGGACGGGGAGAAGAAGAAAAAGAAAACTCAAACGCGCCATTCTTAACGGTGCGCGAAAGGCGTGGCGGCATAAGGAGGACGGCGGGAGTCAGGGGAGCGAGAGGGGAAAGGGTCAAAGAGATGAACTGGTGGATGCTTCCAGCCTAAGCAGTCGGTGTCCTTAACCTGAAAGTGCCACCTTGCAGAAGAGCGAAAAACAGAGACCGACAACCTGCAGGGTAGAAAGGAAGATCGGAGTCAGTGAAAGAAAAAAGGCATCAGTGTCCAGATTCAGTCCGACGGGGGGAACGGCGGAACGAAAAAATTCTGAGAAAGAGGAGGGGTGGAAGGAGCTAGAGGGGGAGGGGTCCCGTCAATGGGGCTCTTCCTTTCGGCTCGGCCAGCCAACCGGCTCATCTTCGATCGAAGGAGAATTCAAAGAAGGATAGGGGACAAGGGGGGAACACTCAGGATGAAAGGCAAAAGGGGAATGGTTGAAGACCGGTTTCCCGCCTCTCTCTTATTTAAACGTCTTCAATCTGTGCCGAACCGCGGTCGACGGAGGCACCGGGCGAGGGAGGGGGGGATATAGGTAGATGGAAAGAAGGGTCGTTCCAGAGCGGACGAAAATTCTGGATGTTAGGAAGCATCGCTTTTTTGCGGAGGAAGCAGCCTCCACTACGAGCTGCCTGAGGTGCAGCGGCTCGTGGAAGGAAGCAGGCCGCTGATCAAAAGAGGGAGGGGGAGGGGGACCTTAGGACCGTCCGTATCGGTTGGGGAATTCTTGGCCTCAACTCGTGTTAGCCGCACGATCTGCCGGCCCGGGACCAGCGATTCCTACGAGGCGGAGGAAAAGTAGGAGAACGAGGGGAACGCTAGGAAGGGGTCCTCGGCTTGTCCTGCGTATCTCAATAACGTGAGGAAGCGTTGGATCGGCGACCGCAGCCGAAATCTCTGGCCTGGCGCTGCGATTGGTCGAACGCCGAAATCTCGACATCGAAGGAAGGGGGACCACCAAAGAGGGGAAAGGGAAGGGGGGAAGGACTCCCTCCCGTTGAATCGATCTTTGAACTGAAGGAACTGAAGGGAACGTAGGGCTACATATCTCACAAAACACTGACCTAGTTGAGAAGATATGTCGCCTACTGCATGCTTCGCCGATCGAAGCCGATGCCAGAGAGGGGAAAAGGGCGCAAGGAGCGGAGCTACCTGTGGGTGCAATCAAGGTGAATAGGGGGAATGGAGTGGGGGGAGAAATAGAAGGACCGGGGGGGAACCAGAAAACAAACGAACGCAGTATTTCGGGGGTCGGGGAGAAGAAGAGTCCCAGAGACCAGGGGGTTTTTAGGAATTAACAGTTGGGCACCTAACAGAGGGGAGCATTTTTAGCCGCTGAACATCGTCGTCGCGGGGTCCGTGAAATACAGAAGTCAGGCGGGGAGAACCCTGTTTAATGGAGTGCCAAGCAAGGTCCAAGGAAAGGAGGCTTACGATGCTATTCGCGCTAATGCACAGATTCCTCCATACCGCCTCCTCGAGGTGGGGATCGTCAGAAGGTGAGAGAAGGGAAGAACTTTGGACGTGCTTCCTCAACCTTCAAGTATTGGGTCTTAAATCCGATAAAGCGTATGACTGCAACCTCCCATCTCCAAGATGCCGCCGAGGGGGAGAATTCAGGAGGAAAGAGAAGATATAGGTGAACTTCTTCTAATATACTGGCAGAGCCCTTCCACGGCGCGTCAGCCTGGCGGAGAGGGGGAAGAAGAACAGACTGAAAGACCGAGACAGCAGAGTATTCGAGAGTTAGTCCGTGCGGGCAGGGAGGGAGCATCCGCTAAGACTCCAGACTCCATAGGACTTCCACGAAGAAGTGCGAGCCACAGCGAGGAGAGAAGGGAGAACCCCAAAGAAGAAGGGTGCTCACATATTTCAAGCAGAACTATCGAGCCGATTTCTCGACTACCACATTAGATCATTTCCGACCTGGGGAGCTGCGCGCCCGTTAAGCAGGGGACAGGGAGGAAAAAAAACGAACGGGGGGAAATCACTAAAAAAGAAATATCTTCGCGAAGGGCTATTCCAATAGTTTAAAATAAGGCTTATGGGAGCGCGCCGCGAGCGGATTCCGGAAACCCTTAGGGACTCAAAAAAGGGATGGGGGAGGGGAGTCTATTGCACAAATCCGTATCTCTCATCCTTCCTGCCAAGTGGATATCTCTCGTGACGGGGGGCGGCGCTAGCGGGGGCAGAGAGGGAAGAAAAAAAACGTCAGAAAAAGAAGTTGCAGGAAGATGGAGATAGACGCACTATCCTGTCAGCCGCCATGGCAAAGAAGGAGCCTCGCAGAACTGAGGAAAAAGAAACCCTGATATCGCAGGACCATCAAACAGCAAAGGGGAAGGTTCGACAATATAGCCAACCTATCTGCGAGCCTCCTCAAGCCGGCCACGCGCCAGATGAGGAAAATCGTCGAATTCTCAGGAGGAGAAAGAGGGTCCATGGGAAGAATCGGTGACATCGGTCCTTGTCATTTAATCGCCTAAGATCGCCGATGAGCAATATCAAAGCGACCGGGTAGTGAGAAAAAGTGAGGTTGGGCAGGGGGAAGGAGGAAAGGTCCAACAATCAAAAGGGGAGATCTTAGAGAAAGGAAGGACAACGCTACTCATCATCGGTGGTGGTCTTTTATTACCAAACTGCCGTAAAGAGGGGAATAAAACAAGGCGCTAAAAAGGGGTTCTGTGAGTGAAGAATTAAATCACTCACCTCTATATCCAGGAGGAGGAACCGCGTCTAGGAGATCTCTTATGGCAGCGCAGGATAACAGTTTTCCAGATACCCTCCTGGAAAGGAACGCATACAAATCAGCTCTATCCTTAAAAAATGGATCGATGACCAAATGAGAGGCTTCATCGACGAAGAGAAGGCTGAATCTAGGGAAGACTCCCAGGGAGGGAAGGACCAACTGAGCATCTTTGGTTAGTATAAAAAGCGATAGAAGACGAGAGTGCACACGGGTCGGTGAAATAAAATGGGAAGTGCGTGAAAGCATTGCTTTGGTACAGGCCGCATCGAAGAGACCCAGCCACGCAATGCTAAATCGGGCCTTGGGACCAGATCCTTACAAGCACGGGGAGTATTGGGGGGGAAGGGTGCTGGTATCCAGGTTATCGAATGTGCGCAACGTCAAATAAATGTCCTCGGTGTAGGAGGGGGAGGAACGGAAAGAGGGAGACCTTCCTAAGGAAATCAGGGGAGGAGTTGCTAGTGCGTTCAGTTCGTATGCAAAGTTGATGCTATTGGGGTGTACCCCGAGAGCAATCGCACAACCCAAGGGTGTGCGCAGAATGGGGACTCCGGGGGCGAACAGGGGCGGAGGGTCTAGAGGAGACGAACGGCATCCCATTAAAGGGTAGTCTTATGGGCTTTGGCTGCCGTTCACGAGTCACGGAGCAAATACGGCAACACGTTAAAGGGGGAAAAGAGGTAGGTCGGTGTAGTAAGAGATAAAACAACAACAGAGTATATATTCGATACGACATTTCAGCGTACGTAAGGGGAGGAGCAAAATTATAGGGGAGGACAAAAAAGGCAGAAGAATAACGCGGGCTGATGGCTCCCTGAGAAGTAATTCTAGCTAAGCCGGCTCAGAAAGGCGGAAAGTGAAAGAAAAAAAAAAGTAGGGGGGGGGGGTTTTTTTGTGAGGGAGGTTCATCACCACACACAAGCTCCGCATAACATACCTGTACACACCCTCGCAACGAACAATGAAGGGATCTGAGGGGGGAAAATAAGGGCAAGCCCACCCCGGAGAAGACATTTTCGCTGTTTTGCACGATACCACCTGAAGCAGCAATCTCTCCGCATAAAAATAAGATGAAAGATAAGGGGAGGAAGGGGGAGGAAACCATGCATGTGAAGGAGGGGGGAGGGGACGGAGGAAGAGGTCGCAAGCTGTTTAATCAACGATATTCCCCATTTGGCGACGACCGCGAAGGCCGCTTCCTGACCTGAAGAGAAGGGTTCTACTCAAAAAATCCAAAAGAGGGCGAAGGGGGGTAATCCTTTAGAGCTGGAAGGGAAGAGATACTATCGATCCTCTCATGTTTTGGGGGGTCTCAGCATCTCGCGACGCGGGCACGTTCTTGTATTCGGGGAGAGGAAGGATCCGGAAAAGGCATAAGAGGGGGGATGATCAGGACTTCGAGAGGACGTTACACGGTCCTTGCCCGCCTCGCGTATACCTTGTCACTCGTATCGCCGCCGACAGAGGACGCAAAAGTGGGGACGGGGGGAGACGACGAAGAAAGTCGGGGGGGGGGCTTGTCGCCACACCGCTCGGGGATGAGGCGTCGCTCTCTCGCTCGAATGGGAAGAAAAAAACAGGGGGACAACAGAACGGAGTCAGACGCCGGTCGCCGGGAAGAGAATCATCTCGTGAGATTCCCTGTCGAAGGTTGTGAAAGCCCGGGAAAGCATGTCACCGTTGAACCCAGACAATGGCTTAAAAAAGCACCCGTTCGAGAAGAGAAGGGAGGAGGAGGGTGCGACGGTTCCGCAAGGAAAAGTGCGGAGGAGGGCCCCTCTGTGCGATTGAGTTATTCCGTGGGATAATGGAAGTGTTTCGCTGCGAAGAAGCGGCGGCGATGTGCGGGGAAGGACGTATGGAGGAGCCCGATCGGAAGGAAGGGGGAGACGTATTCAGAGAAAAGGGGGGAAGGAGGTGCGCTCCGAGCTATCGCCTCCAGTTACAGGGCTGGGCGCCCGCGTTAATCGACAACGGCGCCTCAGAGGGGGACAAAAAAGAGGCGCAGGGGAAAAGAAGGCAGATGGAGAAAACGATTTGTGGCAGATCAAGCACACAAACCCGCTCCATCCTCTCAAGGTTGCGCGACAAGGGGGAAGGAGAAAAAAAGGAATGCGAGGGGGGAGGAAGCGCAGCTAAAAAGAGGTGGTCTCCCCGAAGAGTCGGGACTGCAAAGATCGACAGGACTGGAACCTGGATAGAAAAGGAGCGAAAACTCATGAAAAAAAAGAGCGGCCAACTGATCTGAAAATTCCTGGGGTTCTTGGTCTAGCGGAAAAAAGCAGAGGCTGTGGGGGGGCGCGAGTTGGACTAAGAAAATGCTCATTTAGAGCATGCATCTCCCAGCTAGGGCGCGCCGCGGATCGGCACGGCTCTACGTGCCGTAAGGGGGGGAAAAGTCGGAAGATTTTGAGGGGGAAACTGAAAAGGCCAGCTTGGACCAACCCGCCAATTTCGCGCCTGCTTGCCTCCTGCGTCCGGCAGTCATGTGGGAGAGAGCTCGGGAAGAAGATGAAGGAGCGTTGAAAGTCCAGGCAGGAATAAAGTTCCGCGGAACTCCGCGATCGGAACCAAATAATCTAGGTAGCCGCGGGTCGGGCGCGGCACAAGGGGCGAAGGTCTTGAGAGGGGGGGGGCGAAGCAGCCGGAGAGAGTCAGTTTAAAAAGCGACTATCGATCCTGCAGCTCGGTGAAACATCACATCTCGGCAGGGGGCGCTACCGCGAGAGAACAGACAGCAGGCGCGTAGGGGGGGGGGGAACGGCAGGGGCAAGAGAAGGGAAGAGACGGGAGCTTGATGGAATGCCTCAAGTCAAGAAGGGTTACGCCATTCTCTCAAAGTTCAGTTGTGGCAAACGGCCTCTTCCCCAAGGCGACCCTATCGTTCCGGCCCTTAAAAAAGAGCTCCTCGTAAGAGAGGAGGAAGGAGAGAAGGGGCCTTCGTGATCTCCGTATAAAAAAAGGGAGCACGGTGTGGCGTCAGCCTAGCGGTTTGCGAAAGCGGGAAAACGGCGAGTGACCGACAACACCTCATCTTCGACACATAAGAAAGGGGGCCAAAAACAGGACAGGAAAAAAAATCCATCGGCTCCTTCCCACAGGGGGGAGAGGGACAAATAAGGGTTGAAGAAAGAGAGGCCCTTAGCCGCTACCTCTCAACACACAAGTATGGGAGTATGTCTCCTCCCCGGCATGAAGTCTGCTTCGCCGAAGCGTAAAAAAGGGAGGCCAGATCGTCAGAAGAAGAAGGGGAAAAAAAGAAAAACCGGGCCATCAGGGGAGGAGCGAAGATGATAGGGGCTGACAATCGTCTCCATGCGACACGCGGATTCGTCTTCTCTCACTAAACAACCGCTCCAGGTGTTTTGTAGCAGGGTAACGAACAAAAAAAAACGCTCTGAATCAAGAAAAGGAGCAGAGGAGAGGGTTATAAGATGAGTTCGCTGTTTCAAAAGAGCGGCATCCTTCGTGAGACGGCAGGTCATTGAGCCAGCTGGTCAGGAAAAAACTGACGATAGAAAAAGGGGGAAAGGGCAATCGATCAACGGCCCGAGGAAAACGAAGAAGGAGGCAATCACGCGCGTCGTCGGGCCTCGTGTAGCCATTGCGCTACAACGACTGCAGGAGAGGAGAAAAAAGAAAGAAGGGAAAGGAAGGCTATCGGCCCGAAATCCTGGAACGCAGGAGAAAAGAGCCGTAGCTGCTCCGCGTCTAAAAGATTTCCGATCGGAGTCTTTGGATTCGAGGCGGATCAAAGAACAAAGGTTCTGCAAGCAACTGCCCAGCGGTCGATAACATAGTTCACCGCATAAGGACCTTATCAAGAAGGCGCGGCGACGTTGGCGGAAGGGAAAGTGAGCCAAGGGCGGGAAGAAAAAAAAAAAAAATGCCGACAGAAAAAGGGCCCAGCTATCGCCCGAGCCCCATCAGCAGCTCCTGGCATGGGAGCTCACCTGCTCTAAAATCGGCGGAAGGGCAAAAAACACAGAATAGGAGAGCCGAAAAGGAGAGTTGATCGCAAAAAGGGCCTACAGTGCCTCAAAAGTATAGTCACATGGGAAGAAACCGAGTGTAGGCAGGGTGCAGTCCATTTTGAAGGCAATTCCCTCCTTTCCCGCGCGGAGGCAAACAAGAAGCTGGAGCTAAAAGAACGCTGAGAGGGGCCAGCGCCATCTATCAGTTCGAAACTCACCCTTTCTCTCCTTTGGATTCTCGCGTTGTCTCGGCAAAAAAAAAAAGGATCCAGGCTCGGCAGAAAGGAATCTATCATGAGGGATATAGTGCTGCCCTCTCTTATCTCGTTTAGGAGACTTAGCAGGTGATCCTATATCATCAGCTTGCTTTTGCTGATAGGCCGGATCGCCGCGCCACGATCTGCAAAGAGAGGACAGGAAAGAGAGCCAGCGCGATCTTAATAAGGAAGCATAACAATCCTAGAGTCAAAAAGAGTCAAGAGGGGAGAGTCAGGCTCGACATAATCAATCAAGAGCCCCCCTCAACGAGTGATCTCAAGTAATAGTGCGGGCAGCCGTCGAACGATTAAACAGTCAAGGAATGCCCTAACTGGGAGAGGAAAAGTAGGATTTGCACGTTGTACCATCTCAGGGCGCCACGCAAGCGGAGAGGTCCCTGCGAACGGAGAAATCGCCGAGGAAGAACTATGGACATCCAACCTGGTTAAGGTTCTGTCGCGCATGGCGGTTGCGGCCAAAATCCCAGGTCGGAAAAAGGGGGAGATCCGAGATAAATGAAAAAGTAGGTCAAGGTGGTAGTGTGTCAGGGACCAAGCCTCGGACGGTATATAGTTGGCCAGCACCAAAAAATACCGGCGAGCCAGAGGGGGCTCCTAGACCGGACTCAGCTTCTAGCGTCCAACGTGACGTACTCGATCAAGGAAGGGTTAATAGGAAGTATCATACCGGGTTTCTCATGGGATGGATCGGGCCCCCTAAGACCTTAAGCGCTCGTCGGCGCGGACGGGACTGAAGTGGATCATGAAAAACAGAAGGGGAAGCGGAGTAGCAGAGAGGGAAGTCTATCCCACTGCGGACGAACACAGAGCTACTGGTCGTAGAGTTAGAAACCTAAAAGAAAGGAATCGCTATAGTGATCGTCGAGATCAAGGGGCAATGGCCGGGTAGGGAAAAAAAAACATATTGGGGGGGGAAAAAGGAAGGTCAGGGGGTAACCCCAAAAGGATAAAAGAAGCCAGCCATTCATATTCTGAACCGCGGGGTCCTTCCCGAAGAACTTATTTGGGGATGCCACCGGACTTGCTTGAGAGGAAGTGGGAAGGTCGCGCAGATCCCCATCATCTAAGGATGATCCCGTGTCTCTGGAAGGGCTTCCTCCAGTCATCACATGCACCCCGCCCTCGAGGGAACTGAGGGAGTGAAGGGGGGCGAATTATGGGGGGTCGCCAAGTTGGGTGGGGGGGGTAACGACGAGTAAGTTGAACCACCACGGTGACTGAGCAGCGGATCCGGCCTTGCAGGGTGCTCGAAGCGGGGGGAAAGCAGGATCGAAGAAAAAGAGGCCTCTGGTAGGGGGAATTTTGTCAACCTCTACATCAAACAAGCCGGGGGGCTGAATCGGATGGGGGGTAAGGAGTAAGGGAATATAAGAACCCCACTCATCAAAACAACGGAGGAATCTGAAATATATCGCCTACATACGAGGGTCACGTACGGCGACGGGGGTGAATGGGCGTCCGGAGGAAGGAACTCCAGAGATCCAGACCGACGACTGTAAGTCGATCACTTGTATTCGGATCCGCCTTCTAAAAGGACTAATGGCCGACACCGTCGGGTGGTGGGAAATTGAAGGGAAGGAGGTAACAAACAAAATGGCAAGAAACTCAGGCGATACGACCTTAAACATCTCAACGACGGGCCTGAGGAAGGAGCCTGCAAGGGAAGGCGCATTCGCCAGAACCGAAAACAGGAGGAAATGTTATATGGGTGGGATCTGGGCGAGAAGATACAAGGATCTAACTCCGCAATCACAAATCGGTGTATTAAGATCTGGGATAACAAAAATGCAAGGGTGGGAAGGGAGGGGGGGGCTGCATCGGCCTAAGGGGGAGAGGGTGAAAGGGGAATCACAATCATATTTTATGGTCGAGGGCCTAGCGGTATGCGGTGGTTAATCCTCTCCTCAACGAGAAACTCGAGCGTGGAGGACCCTTGGGAATCGACATAGAGATGACGAAGGAGGTTAAGCTGGGGGGGTTCATCGTCTTTTTTCCGGCTCGCGAAGAGGCGATGAGGATTAGCGGACTGCTCAGTAATCCCTTACACCCTTTGAGTAGGGGATTCGATGACGCAGCGCCTCCGTAAGGTCACGGGATGAAGCCCATCTCGGTAAAACGTGAATGGTTAAATGTGGAGAGCGCCTCCCTCGCGCCGAGTTGCGGGGGTGGGCCACGATACGGAACCGCTGTGCTTGGGTAGTTAAAAGACCAAAGAGAGAAGAAAGGTTTCAGTTATCGCAGCTATCTCAGAACCGGGGGTGCCGAATTGAACTCAGACTCGCCAACCTGCTTTCTCAGGGAAGGAACGCCTGGAACGGATTTTCATCGGCGATAGGGAGTCCCTAGATGGAAGGGAGAACGGAGAGGGCGCCGGTCCAGAGGGAAAAGGGTTAAAGGGTTACCGGTCCGAGGTCTCATAAGTCTCGTAACTTTTTCAAGGGGGTTGCCCAGGCACTGGAGGACGATGGCTCCTACGGGGGAATTGAGAGAAAACGCGGGGGAAAATTGCACCTTCGTTTTCGCTTTAAGATCAGGGGCGTTCTTCGATTATTTATGCTCAAACCAGGCGCCTTGGAGGAAAAGATACGGAAAGGGCAATGTTGCGCAAGGACGCCGGCCGTATCAGGCAGAAAAGGACCACTGCTGCAGATCTAGGCACGCGGTAGAAACGCTCAAGCGAGGGAACACTAGCTCAGAGGGACTGCAGGCAGGGAGACGACACGAATACTTGAGGGCACGCACGAACCCGCCGAGCAATCCTCGCCAATGTGCCGACAGGGGAGGGGCGGCAAACCGATCAGAAAAGGGAGGAAAGAGAGAGCGCGCTTTCAGGGGGGGCTGTCCGCTCGTCTGGCTGGACTGAACGGAAACGCTCGACCGCCTGGCAAAGGGGCTCTAAAGGTAAGGAAAAAAAAGAAAACAACCTATTCTAATGATAGTAAGGACTGATTGGCGGCATCGTCAACGTGATGTTTCATATGTGGTGCAGCAATTCAATCCGGGGGAACGGGCGAAAGCCCAAGGTGAAGAGGAGGCGGTGGGGGGGGCATGTCACGCCGGTTTTCCGCTTTTTCGTCTCTTGGGCTGGGGCCGGCAGACCCCTGGCCCCGCGGATCAAAAAAAAAAAATAAAAGAATCTAGGGGGCGCTGAAGGGGGGTCAAGTTCCAAAAGGTTCTCAACCTATACGCACGGCATTGACGCGCGCTGGGCATTCGCTAACAGAAGAAAAAAAAAAAAGTAGGAAAAGGGTCAGAGGGGGGAAAAGAGCCTCAGCTTGCGAATCCTTAAAGGGGGGACAAGCTCACTCTTTGCGAATGTCTGGAAACTTCTGGCCTCTCCTGTGCTGTCCAGAGCGGATACAGGAATGCAGCTCGTGGGACAGAAGACTGAGGGAAGGCGAAATTCGTAGAATAAGAAGGGATCTTGGTCGGGAGAGGGCACTCGATTTATCAATCTGGGGTTGGCAAGTCTAATCGTCCAGCAGCGTGGGGATAGCCATGCTGCAGAAATCCTCGCAAGGTGAGGGAACAAAAAGCTGGCTGCAAGGAAAGACCATTTAAGCTGAGGGAACCTGCTCTCCTAGTACTCTCGCCGTAACGCTTTCCAAATTGGTTAATCCCTTCTTCACCACCAGATGCGGGTGGGCAGCGGGAAAGCCGAACTCAATGAAGGGTTGAGAAAAGGAGCCCGCTATCAACAGGAGAGATTCGACAAGCCCGGATTGGCCACCGCAGTATCTTCGCCTGCAAATCTGCAATCTAGCTTTTGAGAAGGGGACACGTAATGCCGGGGAAGGCGAAAATCTATTAAACACAACAACGAGGGAGGAAAGAGTCGCCTTCCCCGGCATAAGGGGGCAGAAGAGGAAAAGGTTCCGATGGTGCTAAACGCCGTACTGGAAGGATAAATCAGAGTCTTAGATGATCGGTTCGTTTCTCCAGATGGTCTCACCGCAGGATTTCGGCCTGGCGGTCGAAGAGAACCAAAGAATAAAGGTGGGGGGAGAAGGGGAGTAACGAAGAAAACCGTGGGGAGAGAGGAGCTCGATGTGTGAACTGAATCGTGGTCTTTCCTAGCCGGCGGGCGGTCACAGGAGAGTTGAGGCAGACAGGAGAAGTCAAAACGGGGGAAGGACAATGCCGTCGAGCACCAGAAAAACGCTCGTGGGAAAGGGCCACGATCCGCTCAACCACTTCTTCTCCCGTGTATCCGGGAACTTGAGCGCCATCGCCAGAGGGAAAAGGAGAACGGGGGAGGTGAGTCATCTGTAAACCGGCAGGAGTCCTTCAAACCTCCCTCCCGAAGTTCCGCCGCAGACCTCGGAGGCGGCCGCGAGATTGCAAGACATTAGGGGGGCAGAAGGATGCGTCAGCGTCAAACGAGAAGAATATCCACGTTCGCTGCTTCTACGTGCTGACACATAAGGGGACAAACTCATGAGAGCATCAGATAGGGAAGTAGAGGGGGAAGGTGGATGAATAAAGTGAGGGGGAAAAAAATGCGCCATCCAAGACAATACCGCCAGAGGAGCGAAACCAGAAAGAGCGGGGGAGACGATCTGGGGGGAGCTAGAACAGGAGAGAAAATAGGGGCGTTAGCTTCATCCCCTCTCGAGTAGCACGATCGATATAAAGCAGACGACACAGGGCCATATAGCGACCGCGTGAGAAAGGAAACGACCCGAGGAAAGTAGGTGCCAGGGTGGAGCACCTCCTCGCCTTGAGTACGAGCAACATAAAAGGGAAAAGAGGCTCAGGGAAGCGCAAGAGGGGCAGGGGGGCTTCAGACCCTTTTCTGCTCATTGTCGATGGGGCAGGGTGCTGTGCGGGGAAACTAAAATTCAAAGAAGGGAAGACGTCGGGCAGGAACTGCAGAAAACAGGATGGGCTCTCGGTTACTCGAGGCCGTTGTCTAGCTGGAAAGCCGAGGACGAGTCGGCAAGCTCGCTAGAAAAAATGCTTCGCCTTATGTCAAACAGATCTTACCTGGCGCAGCCAGATAGAAAAGTGGCAGAGAACGGGGGGGAAAGAAGGAGAGGACCGCACAGGAGCGAACACTGGTCATTTCGACGAACGCGGAATAATAATAGCATTCCATCGGAATACGGAAGGCAGCAAGCAAGCCCAGCTTCTTCGATAAAAACCTGGACTCTCGACGGTGCGAAGGGCCATTGTCACATTCAAGGGTCAAAACAAAAGAAGAAGAAAGGAGAGGGGAGGAAAAAAATCGACAGAAGAGACATATCCGAGACGGTCGACCTTCTTCTAGGGCGCATGGGTCGTTGCCGCGTCTGCTTACAATCTAGCCAAGGGGAGAGATAGAGGCCGATAGGGAAAGTACAAGCGAAGCTTTGGGGTAGGGGGAAAAAAGAAAACACTTTTCACTGTATCTTGTAATCAACCCGCATACCGGACGACGAAATAGGGACCGATCCGAAAGGGTGAAAGCGGCGTCTAAACTCAAGGGGCAAAGGAAACTGAAACCGGGAAAATCGGAGCCAGAGATGGTCATCAAAATTAAACATGTTTTCATGGGCTTCCATCGCCAATTCCGCAATACAAAGACACGTGGAGAAAAGGAAAGGCAGGGGAGGGGAGGTGAAGTTCGAGGGTAAAACGAGCTTCATCAGTCATCCTCTGGCTTTCGTCGACGCAAAAAACCACGCTCTGAGCTTTGCGGAGAGAGGGGTAGAACCTCGGAAGAAAGGAGAGGAGGGGAGGGACCTGTCGTCAGGAGTAGAGGGGGGAGCGTTCCGGGTTATTTCAAAACTTTTTCCTCGCTAAAGGGGAAGAGACGGCCACAGCCGGACAGGAGAAGTGCTGATCAAAGAAAATGGGGGGGAGGGATGCCTACCGGGAAGAGTTGATTGGGGGGTCCTGGAGAGTGCTGAAGTTGTATTGGGAGACACCGATCAACAGAAAAACAGTCGTATCCGGGAGGCGGGGAAACGGACCGTAAGGAAGGGGGATTCCAGGCCTCAGGAAACTTCTGGGGCTTGGGCCGAGTGTGTGTCAAAAATCATTATTGGGAGAGAGTTTTTTGACCGAATTCAAAGGAACCCACTGTGCGCGCAAGGGGTTGACTCCGAGGGGATAAAGGAGGCTGAGAGATAAACGTGGTTCAATCTTCTTCATCTCCGGTAAATAGATTGCTGTTTTGGCTGCGATCCCGTGAAAAGGAAGACAAGAGGAAAAAGGTAACCGGGGGGTGAGAGAAAGAGGGGGTGAGCTGGTGGATCTCTCTCACAACAAAGGTCAATATATATAGTCTAGGAAGGATTAACGGTACGCAGGGAAGGGGGCTTGGACGGGGGGGGAAGCGCACAAAAGCCAGCCTATTAAAAGAAAAAAAAACCTACTACCTTAGGTGACGTCCTCGGGTATGATAGAGAAATGCCCGTTCCAAAGGGCGGACAAGAGCAGGGGAAACATTTTGGGAAATTGAATTGAAGATTAAAAATAAAAAAATTTCTACAGCTCATTCTCACATAAACCTCTCACAAGGAAGAAAAGACGGCCTGATGAATGATGGAGGGGGAATGAAAAGGACCTAACAGGGAAAAACAACGGATTTAAAAAGGTCTGTCGAAACATCAAGGGGAGCGACCAGAAATCGACATCCCAAATAATCTGCCGGAGGGGAAAGTCCCCAAAGTGACAGGGGGGAAAAAAAAGTGGACACACAAAAAAAACAAAAAACAACGTGGTTTTTCAAAAAGATCGCCGACAACCAGGTGAAAGAAAACGGAAGAGGAAGAAGAAGAAGAAAGGAAAGATATCCTTCCTGCTCTGCTTTGAGAGAGAGAAAATACAGATCTCGATGTTCGGTCCGTTTGCTTCGAGAGCAGAGAGAATCGCTGAAGGCCTCGAAGTTGGGGGATGAAGCAAGTGAGGAAAGAGAGGGGCGCTCCGGAATTCGTGTATGTGGAGGATTTGGCGTCGAGCATCCTCTGAGTTATTGCAATCTGAGCCGAGTACGGTCCGGTCCTGGGGCGCAAAAAAAAATGATGAAAGGGGGGCAAAGGGGGAGGGAAATCCTCCTAGTCGCGCCGGTATGGGAGGGGATCAACCTTAACCTCTTTGCTTTGGGAAAACGAAAAGAAAACCTTTCGGTCGGGTTAGCGGCCGCGATCCAGAAAAGGCAGGTCTAATGGAAGCAAAAAAGGAAAAACTAACTAGGATTCAGTAACCTGAGGATATCTTCGACTTGAGGAGATTGCCGGTCGAAGGTCCCTATTCTAGAACGGATTCCGCTGTCAAGTTTACCCTGAACATGGCGGACAAGGGCTAAAGGGAAAGGGGGGGATAAGGGAAAAGAAGCGAATAACTGTGCCCAAAACTTGAAAGAGAGGGAAGCGGGTGGTGAATAATGCGTTCGATAAATTTAAACGTCGATGGCGGCGATCGACGGCAGGAGAGGAAGGCGTCAGGAAAAAAATCTGCGATTGGGGGTTCTTCCTCATGATTTGGTAACGCCCTGATCACTGAAGAGTGCTGCAGAAGATAGATCAGCGCCCGCGGGGACGGGAGCTAAGGGGGGGCCAGCGTTCCATCTCTCCATTATGCCTACCTTCAACGCTTTTGGGTGGTTGCAAGAGGGAAACGGGGAGAAAGAAAAAGCCCTCAGCCAAAGAAGATTTGGAGAGGAAGGTGCGAGCCCGCGCTCCTCAAGGCTACTCAAGGAAAGCTCTATGTGGCTAGGCGCCGGCTAAGAGGAGGAAGGCCAGGAAACGCTCAGACGTGACTGAAACCAGGGAGAGGGAGGGATCCAGCCGAGCGCCACTTCGTTCAGAGGAAGAAGAAGTCTGTTCGTACGGAATCATCTTCTACTTTTTCTAAAGGGAAATTCACGCGAGGAAGACAGGAGGGTTAGCAGCTCCCAGCTTCGCTCGATCTGATGTGGATGCGCTCTCGTTCTTCCGCGTCTTCATGTGAATGTCGGCCCCACTGATCCGCGGCCGCCAACAAGCGACAAGTCATAGCCTGAAGACTGAAAGGAGGGGAGGGAGAAGGTTTTGCGCAGCGCGAAAGACACTCAAATGTGCAGTCCTCCTAACGGGTGTGCCGCTGGGAACGAAGGAAGTTGAAAAAGAGAGGGGAATCTTTCGAGAGGGCGCAGCGTCACTCGGAAATAGGGGCCGTTCCAGTAGCCGCTGCCAAGGTACGGGTTCAAAAAAGGCAGTAAGGAAGAGATTCTCCTTCTGAATCAGCAAACTCTGTCCTTTAGCATTAGATTTGGACGGTGCATGCGGCCTCGTGGGCCGGCCGCTGAACAAGAGGTGATGTGTTCCAAGGCCGTCGGGGAAGAGCATCAGAGTTGGGAATGAAGGGGGGTGGAATTACCTCGCAGTTTTAGCCTACTTCTTCCGTGAGACCGATTCTCCTATGTCAGTGAGTGATCGAGCTCCTCTTAATCGATCGCCGTGGGCGGAGTGGAAGGGGGGGGATTTATTCAGTCTACCACCCTGGATA
>Ga0179591_1264756_pt1 | contig 24346 bp, 44 predicted proteins | sample CZOMad2_1_08_16f_FD_182891 | JGI IMG/M metagenome (GOLD analysis project Ga0179591, IMG submission 182891) | Vadose zone soil fungal communities from Angelo Coast Range Reserve, California, USA - CZOMad2_1_08_16fungal (PacBio error correction) | ecosystem: Environmental > Terrestrial > Soil >...
ACTCCGGCCATTGGGCTGGGGGGGAGCAGAAAAAAGAGGGAAGAAACCTAAAGAAGGAAAAGTGGACTGCGCTTTGGGGACCTGGAAGCCCCCAAGGGTAGGGGGATGCGAGTCGGAGGCAGGGGACCGCATGCTAGGTCACCAGCTAACGCTTCAAATAAGAAAGGGGGTTGAGGGGGAAGCACGACTAGAGAAAAAAAAAAACTGGAAAAGTGGCGTGAGGGCTAGATCAAGTCCCGGAGTTTCGGACAGAGAACCTTGCAGATCGGGTTGGCATCGGCAGTTGACTCAATGCGTATGATTAATTATGATGACTGCATAAAATTTCTCTGGGAAAAGGGGGATGGAGATCGAAGGAGAAAAATTTCTCGAAGAAGATCGTAAATCCCAATCACGCGAACCATGGGGGAAGACTAAAGGATTTCAAGATGCCGAAAAAAAAGAGGTGTCTCAAAGAAGGAGGGGAGGTTGAGGACCCCCCCACGACGGGAAGGTTTTCTAATAAAGATTTTTTCGCGATACGGCTCGCACTCGCGAAGGCTTGAACAGGGAAGAAGACTTTGACCTTGAGGCTGGGTGGAGGCCATCCTGAAGGGGAGGGGAAAAAGTACTTTCTTGGTGCGAACTCACCATCTTCTTTGAAATAAAGGAGCCGTGGTATAGGGGGGGGGGGGGGAAACGGCACGTCGATCGAGGGATGTCAGACCAGAAATGGCAGCGACGGAAGATTCTCTATTCTTTGAAAAGGGGAAAGGTCTGGAAAACCTCCGAAGACAGAAAGGGACACGGGATCGGCGGTGCCTTGAGGGAGGTGAATAGGTGGTTGTGGCGATCAGACGGGAGGGGTTGACGTGGTTTGGGGGGCAGGGTAAGGGGGAGTCCCTCGAGACAGGGTCAAAAACGGGGGAAGAAATACGAATGTGAGAAGAGCAGGGGGCTACCTTAGGAGGATGGCCGAAAAACGCTGTGACGGCGTCAAAAAAAGACATAAGGGGGTGGGCCTGGGGGAGGGGATGCAGGTTGAAACAGGAAATGGCCGGGGGGGGTGAACAGAGTCAGGTCAACAGGGTTTTAAAAATCCGGGGGGGGAATTGTGCCATGAAGTGATCTAGTGGCTGAAGCAATGGGACGAAGTTTGGGGTTTAGGCTATAAAAGGCTCTGTTTGCTATCCTGGGGAGTTCAAGAGAGGTTGCATATACCTGGGGGGGGGAGGGGGGACCGCCATACCAGATAAGCAAAGTGCGGAGAATGCAGGGGGGGAAAAGTAAATACCTTACGGGTGGAGTGGAATAAGGGTTTCAAAGAGGCCGGGGTGGAACAGGCCGCCGTTAGGTCGTTGGGAAAAGGTCGGAAGGATTGGACGGGGCGCCCCTTGGGGAGATTTTTAGTGGGTGGGGTTGGAAGAACAATGCCTTCTGGCGCAAAGCCCTCTCTGTAATAGGCGTCTCGTAGGGGGGTGGTCTGGGCTGGGAAGACAAGATCGTAAGAAGTTGGAGGAAGTGGCTTCAGCACGCAGAACTGAAAAAATCAGGAAGAAACTCAAGGGAGAGGCGATTTGTAAAAGGGTCGAGAAGTCTGATCGGCTCGACCAACTGGAGGTTAACCAGGGGGGAAAAGAAAAAGGGCTGAAAAAAAATAGATCAGGAAGAATAGGGTCTCAAAGAGAATACCCACGAGAAGAAAAGGGACTAATGGGACTTGATCTAAAAGAAGTTAGAATCCCATGATCACGCAAAGGGGGGGAAACAAGATTGACGGGCCATGAGCGCGCAGTCAAAATAAAAAATCAAAGAGCTGCTTTAAAAAAGAAAATGACATGACTCCTCTGAACGAATTCGGCTCTCAGGGAGATTTGAAAAAAAATCTTGGGGAAAGGAAGAACGAAAAGGGAGAGGAAAATCTGGCAAAGAGAAAAAAAGGAAAGAGGTTGAGGAAGAGAAGAAAAAATGGGGGCTTGGCAGAGATTCCTTTACTTCGGGACCGGGGAGGGGAAAAAATCTGGAACTGTCAAGAAAGGGATGACTGGCGATGAGGACAAATGTTTTCGGAAAAATTTCAAGAAGGGGGGCAGTTCAAAAAAAGGTTCTTTATTATACCATCAATCGGATGGGGATGAGAGGATGGAGGGGAGAGGCGATTTCGCGAAAGGGAGGGAAGAATATGGGGGAGAGAACTTAAGAACGAAAAAGAGGAGGACAGAAGTTGAGTCAGGGAAAAGACCGAGGGGGAGTACATTAAAAAGGAATAAGAGGAGAACTGTCAAAAACAACACGTTATTATGAAATCGAGAGAGAAGGAATTTTAAAATTAGGAAACTTCATTGGGGGAAAGAAATTCTGAAGGGAGGGAAGGTCATGTGAAAAAAGAACACGCGGCCAAAAAAAAATTCTATCTCAAACGGAAGTAGTCAGCCTTCAGTACATAAGATGAAAGGAATAGTTGGATACACTCCGGTTCGCATCCATTACGGAAAAAAAGGGGGGAGAAAGGAAAGCAATGAGGAAAGTTTTCCGGTTCAAAATGGAGCCTGCCATCGCCGTCAAAGACTTGGCCAAGGAGAAAGAGGTTTCAAAGGGGCGGCGCTCAAAAATCCACAGCGGGAAGAGGGCTCCGATAGAAAAAGGAAAAAGTAAAGAGGCATGCACTCCATGGTCAAACGGCGGATTCCTACAAAACAGGGGCTCCGGAAAAAAAGAAATCTAAGGGGTGAGATGTATTTACGAGGGGATTGCGCAGAAACCCGCGTATTGCGCTACTCCATCGGAAAGTCCGTTAAGGGATGGTTTAAGGGGGGACCTGACTGTCAAGGGAAAAAGAGAAGACAATATGGAAGTCGGTTGGGGGAGGAGGTAAATGTTTAAGCGTCCCACGCTCCCTGGGGGACTGGGTAAAAACCTGGAGGAGGGGAGGAGTCGTGAAAAAAAGCTGGAGGGGGCTTGGCGTGTCAGGGGACAAGAAAGGGCGTACACCCGGGTTTGCTTGCCACCAAAGAAAAGGTGAAGGGGAGGTCTTAGAAAAAGAGCTTGAGGGGGGTAGGCATTCTGACAGAATGGTTTGAGATGACTACCCTGACTTGGAAGCTGGGGTAAGGATGTGAGTTAAAATAAAAAAGACCAAACCCGGACAGATTTAACGGGGAGATGGAGGGACGTCGGAAATTAATTGCCACACACAACTCTAAACCCCTCAGAGATTGGAGGAGGGAAAGGGATGTGAACAAAGACAAGCCGCCCAGAAGGAAAAAAGAGAACATATTCCATTTCAAAGATCTTAATCCGATACAACAAGAGATGAAGGATCAAATGTGGAAAAAGAGGGGAGAGACACGGAGCAAGGATTCGACGCTTTACCTTGCCAACTGCGCCCTCGAAGGATTGTAGGAAAAACTCAGAAAAAAAGTGAATATGTTAAAAGGCTCCACCGGGAGCTTCAACCCAGGGGAAAGGCCACGAATAGCCTTTGTGGGGGAAGGATCTGCGTCTCCCAAAGGAGACAGCAATAAAGAAGAAAAGTCGTGAAGGGATCAAAAAAAAAACACGGGGAAAAGGAAAAATATTGAAACCATAGTTTACTAAAAGAGTTCAAAGAAAAATTTTCAAGAAGGGGAAAGTCCACGCAAGGAAGGACTCCGGGGGTGGACGAAGGGGAAAAAATTTCTGACGCATATTAAGAAGCAAAAGGCTAAAATATCCTAGAAGGAAAAAAACGTCCAGAAAAATCCTGCAGAGAAGAGGGGAGAAAAAGGCACTTCCTTCGAAACAAACCCCAGTAACTACCGTAGAAAGGGAAGAAAGGGACTACAGTTCAAAGAGAGGAAAGGGGGAGGTTGAGAAAAAGAGTTTGACAGACCGCAGATTTGAAGGTGAGGACCTACACTACTCACGGGAACCGCAACCTGAAGCGGACCGGAGGAAGGCAAGGGGAGACGGCCAGATGCAACCACCACGCTATCCAAAGGGGCTCGGGGGGGAAAACCTGAAGAGGAGTTAAAAGGGGAGTCTCGCATTTAGGAGTGTGAACAACATAATTATCTCGAGGCGACAGAGATCGTACAAAGGAGATAAGGGGACACGAAATTTAAAAAGACGATCCCTCCCCAAGGAGAATCTTGAATGAAAGAGGAAAAAAAAGAGAAAAAGGAACCGTGGAATGCCTCCACTTTATCCTGCCAAAGTGACGCCAAAAGAGTCATCGAATTAAGAGGGAAGGACTTGGGTGTTCCTGGAGAGATGGAAAGGGTTCGGAGAAGCGACGGGAGAAAGGGTAGATATGTCTCCTTAGGGAGGGGAACATGGAAGGAGAAAAAAGACATAAGGAGAGAAAAAAGGAATCAGAACAAGGAGATTATTGAGACGTCAGAGGAAACAAAAGTATGCTAGAATAAGGCCAATTATCATTCACCAAATTCTAGGAAAAAAGGGTCAGTGGATGATTAAAAAAGGGGGATTCACAAACAAAAGGTTTCAAATACTTTCCTCTTATGACTCTGAAAGTCTTGGAGCCATCTTAAGACAAAGTGAAATGCATAACTCGGAAGATAAGGGGTGGGGGGGACCATTGCAAAAAGAATGTCATTGCGACTGGTATATTTTTTCAGGATTCCTGAGAAACCAGTTAAGGGAAGAATCTATAAAAAGGAATAGGAAGAGAAGATAAAGGCAAAAGGGGAGAATAGGGGTCGAGAATAGGAGGACCTTAATCCCCTGGACTTACCTCCGAAGGGGGAACCTCGCGGGGAATTCACCGGAGAGGGGGATTTGGCGAGTAAGAGGTCTGGGGGCTGGAAAAGGCAAGTCGGTTTAAACATCTAAGACACGTCTTCAAATAAGTGGAGGGGGTTTTGAATCATAATGAAGTGTATGACCAGGGAAGAAAATTAAGGACGCTTGGAAGTGAACACAGATTCGCCCAGTTCGGGGATGGCAAGGGTGGGCCGATGAGAGAAAATCAAGAGGAGGAGAATTAGTGTTGGAGGAGTCATTCAAGATCTGGAAGGAAGCTCTTATGTAATTCTTTAGGCTCATGGAAGGAAAGGGGTTAGCGGAGAAATCAGAAGAAAGTAGAAGAAGGGAGTCAAGGAGGGGAGAGATTGCGGAGCAAATTGAATCTGTCGGGAACATCTGTTTACATTCAAACTTTTGGGTCAAGAAAGATGGGGAGCTCTGCAAATCCGGTGGTGAAGGGAGTCAGGACGAGCTGGTGCCCGCTTAAAAATTGCATATCAAGGAAAAATTTTTTAAAATTGAGACGCGGTAAGAGATGAGGGGAGGGGAACAGGCAATGGAAAACGTAGCTGCACAGGGATATATTATTTGTTTGAAAAGGGCCAAGAAGAACTGAGGGGTTGGGGGAAAGGAGAAATATGAGTGAAGAGTCAAATAAGGCATGCGGTGAAAAAGCATGGAAGAGAAGAAAAATACTTTCCCTTCCTTCTGGGGAAAGGGGGGTTTTGAAGGTCTTTGAAGGGGGGATTAGAAAGATTTAGCAAGAAGGCGAGAAATCTGAGAAAAGTTCACGTGCGGCGGGGGAAAAGAATGATGTTAGGCTAATTCAGATGGTTCTAATTCGAAGGGAAAGAACAAAAGGAGTTCGGGTGAGAAAAATGCTGAGACTTCAAAGAGTGAAGTTGGGGGGAACCATCCGCACCAGGAGGGGGAAAAAGAGATTTCACATCTTTTTTCAAGGAGTGTGGGATAGTTGTGGGGGCCAGAAGGAGAAGAAGGAGTAGAGACCTTGGGGGCGAAACGGTTCGGGGTTGGTAAAATCAACAAGGGCAGCGGGGAGACGCGTTTCAGGCCGGGTTACCAAGGGAAGAGTGGGGGAAAAGGTATGTAGGTGCTGCTATTGGGGCCGCACCCGAAGACCTGAAAATTGGAAGGGGGGGGGGGGGAAGGAAAGAGAGAACTGGAGCGGAGGATGGGGTGGGGGGAAAAATCGGGGTGACTCGACAGGGAGGAAAGTTTGGTAGTTCTCCTAGGGTAGAAGGGCGCACAAGTGGGAAGGAGGGGTGAGGTGGCGTGTGGGGGGGGGGAAGAACATTTTCTTATAGCCGGGGAGAAAAATTATGGGGGTGGGGAGGTTAAGGAGAGGGGGGGAAGGAAAAAATGAAACATTCAATCGACAACTAAACTGATTTTTGGAAGAGAAAACTCAGAAGAAAGGACAAAAGGGAAATTAGGGAGGAACCTCAAAGGCGAGCCTACATAGAGGTCAGGGAAAAAATAAGGAAAGGAAGGTCTGAGAGAGAAAACCGGGAAAGTGGATCAGGAAGGGGGGGACCCTTCAATGAAAAAGAAGATGAAATCAAAATTCGAAGATCCCAACGATCAAGGCAGCCTTGTCTAGGAAGGAAAATCCCCATGGAACTCCTGGAGAAAGAGAAGGGACCAAGACAAGGGAGGGGTAGGAAGGACTAGCGTGCCATCAAATCATATCCATCCATCGATGAAAGAAACTAAAGAGACTCCTAGGAGAAGACCAGAATGAGAAGAAACAGAGGGTCTCGGAAACAAAAACGGGAAAAAAGGAACATAGGATGTAATGAACCAGGTAAATATTGCTTTTGGGGGAAAAAAAGGGAGTAATTATTGGTCTTAGAAGAAGGAAGACGGGAAGAAAAAAAGGGGCCTGCAGAGGAATAGTTCCTCGGCCACCGAGAAAGGAGGAAGACTATGAGAAAGTTCAGGACCGTAGAACGAAAAGGCCCTTGGCTCATGCCTTGTAAAAAAGGAAATTAAGTCGGATGAATCTTATTAAGAGAAAAAAGAAATACGAAGGGGGGGAGAGGAAGCGACCTTTAGAATCGGGAAAAGGCTTTCTGAAGAAAAAAAAAAGGAACCTTCATTGAAGGAGTTGTCGGCATAAAAAAGGAAAAAATCTACTATGCACGGGAGAGAGACAACAGAAGGGGGGACAAAGGTATGAGAGGGGGAAGAACTAAATGAAAGAAAAAAGTATTAGGAAAAGAGGGGTTTAGGCAAGACAACTTCGGAGTAGTAAGGATTCTAGTTGGGGTGAAACATAATCACTCGGCCAAAAAAGACGCCAGCAAGCCTTACAAATGGAGAAGGGTCAAAGGAGGGAGGGGGGGACATGAGGACCTATTACCCTAAACGTTTGGGATAAACGTTCCATTCTCCCTGCAGAAGACTCCATCGAAAGTCGCCGAAGGGGAGGGTTTTCAGGTCGGGAAGTCGTAAACAGAAGAGGAGAAGGGGATACAAAGGAAGAAGCTGCGGGCAAAAAAATAACCATTGCCGGGCGATACGGAAACACAGCTAATATTTTCCCTGGGCGCGAGCCGTGGAGAAGCGGGGAGGGAGAGGGAGGGCCAGAAAGCTACGGGAGGAACGACGCCGAATTAGAGTTGAGGAAAAGAGGTTAGGTGCATTTTAATTCAGCTATGGGGTGGCCCTGAAAGACATCGAGAGAACAAGAAGGGGGGGGGGTGGAAGGAGGAGTAACGGGGATAAAAAGATACCTGGGGGGAAGGGACAATAAGGGCTTAACAAGGTTGATTATGAATGCGGGAAGGAGGGTTAGAGGAGAAGGAAAGTCAAAAGGGTGAAGAGTCAGAAGAGGAAGAAACTGGTCGGGATCCGCATCAAAAAAAAGGGCAGGGAAGTTCTGGGGGGATCTCAGGGAGTACAAATAGGCTTTATTGAGATTTCTCCGAAGGGGGGAGTGGGGAGAATAAAAAAAAATAATACAACAAGCTTTCGTAAAAAGTCATTTACACGGAAGAAAAAAAATCCAAAAATTAAGACACGCGAAGGGAAACACTCGGGGTTTCGGACCGCCAGGCCAGAACTCAAGAGAAATACGATGAGAGAAAATAAGGAGGGCTACCGAAGGAAAACAAAAGGCAAACTATTGGAAACACTCTGGAGAACCAATCTTCAATGTAGGAGAACCTTCCAAAGAAGGCGAAAGAGAGGGTACAGAAAACAATCTTGGGGAAAAGAAGAGGATGCGTCAAAGGAGAGAGGCCAGGATCTAAAAACGACTAAAGCCTTGATAAAGGGAGAGAACCCAACTCGGAAATTACAAAAAAAGGGGGAACTTCATCAAAGAACATCCAAGTCGAAAAAAGATATTTTGACAAGACGACTATGTGGCGGAGGGGGAAAAAACTCCCAAGAAGGTGAAAAGAAATCAGGAGAACCACAGCCGCCCGGGGGAATAAAAGTGCGGAAGTAGCCAGGGAGAAAGAGAAAAAAGAGGAGGGACGGCCGCGCAAAAGGGTGGGAAGCCGAGGGATCAGTAAGGGGACCTTCAGGGGGAGGAAAAAGTAGAAAGAACCTCGTCAAGGACATCTGGCCAACAAAGGTAAAGGCCAATACTTGAATGAGGGGGGGAAGTGAGGAGGGTGGAAGAAAGAAGAAAGGAAGCTGGGGGACCGGAACACACCGAATCGAATACCTCCCTTAATTCCAACGCAAGGAAGATAAAATTTTTCGACAAGGGAGAGTCTCAAAAAAAGGAGTTCTCGGGACGGGAAGATTGAAAGGGTAAATATGAGGAGTAGAAAGGCATAGACATCATCCTTGGCAGGCCCATAAGGAGCTGGGGAAGAGGATTCAAAGAGGACAGGATCATATAGGAGGAGGTGGTCATTTTAGACTATGAAAAGACTTAAAAAAGGATAAATCTTGATGGGAGAAAAAGAGGGGAAAGGCCTTGTCAAAGGGGGGTGGGATACAGCTCAGGTGATCCTTATCCGCCAGAATCTAGTGAAGGGGAGGGTAATAGGGGGAAAGAAGGGGGTATGGCAGAGGTAAATGGGATGGAAACAGAGAGCGACAGACATGTTTTCATAAAAAAACGAAAAGTTTAAAGAGAGGAAAATTGATGAAGGACGGACAGAAAAAGCAAGAAAAGAAAGAAAAGAGGAAGGATCAGCTAGCTCACTTAAAAGCATCAGGAAAAGAAGGTCGTGGGGGAGGGCGGGGAACAGTGTGACTTCGAAAGGGGGGAAGAAGAACTTAAATTGGTGATTGGAAGCGTTCAAAGAAACTGAGAAAGAGAGGTCTTGGGGGGGGGAAAGTTAAAAAAGGAAGTCGATAAAGGCCATCGTAAGGTCAAAAGGCAGATCGGACCACAAAGCGACCATATTGGGGTAAAACAAGAAAACTTCCGAGGGAGAGAGGGCCGTGAGAAAAAAGGAAGAAAGATTCAAAGGAAAAAATGGCCGGGGTTAGAGATAAAAAAAAAACTAGAAGTGGTGGGGAACATATATAGCATAAAAGAGGGGAAAATTATCGCCACAAGAAAATAAACCTGAAAAGGGACAGAAAAACTTCTCTTTGTTTATGAAACAGAGAAGAGGTTGTCGAGGAGAGAAAAAAGTTGGATTACGATTGATTAAGCAGGGAGACTGGGGAAAAGTTACAAAAAGGGAAAGAAGGGGTTGGAGGGGGGAAGACGGATAGAAGAGAAAAGAAAAACTGGAGTTCGGAAATAGGGGAAGGAACGAAGCTTTTCGCAACGTAGCTATATTCCCTTAAAAAACCTATCGGGGACTAGGATACAAGGGGGGAAAATTGAGGAGGGATGGGAAAATGAATTCAATCTGTGGGGGGGAAAAACTTCGGGGGAGTCTGAATCAGGAAAACCTTTATGAAAACGAGATCGGAGAAAAAAGATCGGAAGCAAAGAGGGGAATCAAGAAGAAGATTCAGATCCTATTAGGCGCGGGAAAAGAAAAGTTTCAAACCGTGTAAAAGGGGGAAGGCTGAAGGAGCAAGACGGGGAGGTGATGGCGTAGAGAAAAAGCGTTCTCGAAACACTCTCATAGGGGGGTCCTTAGCTCAAAACTTCTCCAAAGGAAGGAGGGGAAAAAAAAAGGCAAATGGGAGGGGGGGGTCATGGGAGGAACGGAGGACGGTTAACCCAATAGTCCCTGACCGAAACTCCGGGGTAATTAGAGAGGGGAAAAAGGATGAAGGGGGGAAATCGAGAGGTCGAGTGGGAAGGGAGACTTCAGGAAAGAGGGCGTATCCCACTCCTCATCGGAGAACTTGGTCTGAAAGAGGGGTATGGAAGTCCAGGAAGTGAAAGGGGTTCTGGAAAGGAAAGTGAAGGGTCCCTACTAGGGAAAAGAGGAGAAAACCGTTCGCGCTAGGGAAGTATAAATGGGGGAGATTCCTCATTGGATAGAAATTACGGGAAAGAAAATTCGGAGTTTCGTTCCGCACTGGGGAAGAAACTTACAGGCATATCCAGAGGAGGGGGGGGAAGAAGATACCCAAAAAAATTTTTTAAAGGGTTAGAAATTCCAAAAAGTCTGAAGAGAGAAGGGATGCCAGTTTGAGGGGGGGGCGGAAGCGAAAAAGTCGAGGGGGCGAGTGCAATTTGTTCAAGGGTCTCATAAAATGAGGATCGAGGATGTGGGAAGGGGGGAGAAAGGACGCAAGCTGGTTCAAAAATTCCTAGCCTAGGGAGGGGAGACGGAGCGTGGAAAAAACCGGGGGGTAAGAGGGTTGCTGCATCCCTGCGCCTCTTTGAACCGGACCTACGAAAAAGGGTCCAGGGAGAACTGGGGGGAAGTAGGGGGAGTGGAGAAGGCTGTGAAAGCACTCCTCCAAGGAATATTGGTCGGAGGGGAGGGGGAGGAAGAAAGGCTTACGAGAAAAAAGACAAAGAAGAGGAAAAGGGCATGGGACGTTTCGGGGGGATTTTTTTCTCGACAAAAAACCGAGCATGAAAGAGGACTCTTAAACAAAAAGGGGAAAAGGGAAAGAGTCTTAGGAAGAGGCCCTCGGGGGTGGGCAGCCTGGAACCTGTGGCCCTTCTTCACATACCAAAAGAAAAAACGCTCCTCGGGTAATAATCAAAAGAAGGGGGGCCTCCTGGGAAAAGAAAGAAGAAATCCAGGGGGGGGAAGTTAAAAAAAAGATTGCAGAGCCTTAGCGGTCCTCTTTGGGACTCGCTGAGAACAGGCAAAACCTCAAGAGACTTCCGAGAGGAAAAAGCCATATCGGGGGGGACGGAAAAGAAAAAAAAAAAGAGAAACATCGGGGGGGAAAAAAGAAAAGAACAACTATCAGTCAAATCTGCTTGAAAAGAAAAGAAAATATGATTAGGAAGAAAAGAAAGGGGAAGAAGGAAAAGGTGGTGGGTTGAACTTCGGTATAGAGAAGAAAGGAAGAAGGATATCGGGGGGACCTGCAAAATCTATCTGTTTCAAATTCTTCCCCTACTCCTGTCGGGAGTTTAAAGGAATACAACGTACCAGTTTAATACGGGTTCGGGTTAAGTTAGAGGGACAATAAAGAAGTATTAAAAAAGACTTAATGCCATCAAAGGGCCGGCAGACTCCTTATACGCGAAACTTGCTGAGCCTAGTGGGAAGGTCACAACGACAAATATTCGATGGGGAAAAAATTCCCTATCAAAATTAATAGAATTATCAAGGAAGAGAGAGAACAACCAAAAAAGAAAAAGAGATGATAAAGAAGGTGAGAGAAGAGAAGGAAAGTACGAAACCCATAATTATGGGTCCGTAAAGGGAGGATCGCAAGTTCTTGAGAAAACTTCAAAAAAAGTTCTCGATGAAAGGGGGGGGAGAGTATTCTCACAAGGAAGGAAGAGTTGGGTCAAGAGGGGACACAGCCTGTGAGATTCCCTAACCCGTGTTGGGAAACTAGGTCTGTCAAGGAAAGAAATAATCGCGAGCTAGATCGGGGGAAGGAAGAGAGACCTTCGTAAAAGAATCGGAACTGCCGCGAAAAGGGAGGGAGCGAAACGGAAAAACCGAATGGAAATTTAAAAAAAAAAAGGGGGGGCCAGCCAAGTGAAAGGGGGAGGGGGGAGAGAAAGTGCGCTAAAGGCTCATCTTCAAAAAAAAATGGGAAGAGAGGGGAAGGGGTTAGGAGGGGGGAAAAACAAGCAGAGGCATTAGGGGCCGGACGATTAAGATTCTGTTGAGAGAGGGGGGGTCCCAAAACGAAGGGATTGTGATTAAAAAAAGGGGAAAAGAAAAGATGAAAGGGGGGGAGAGGTGGGGTCTTGGAGGTTACCGCCGGGAGGAGTTTGGTCTTGGGAGAACCTTGGGCATTCTGGAACAAAAGGGTAGAAAAACAGAAAAGGGCAAAGGGAGACAAAGGTCTAATCTCTTTGGAGATCCCCAGTAAAAGGGAAAAAGGAAGCCTGGCGATTATTAAGATAAGTAATTTGAGATCAAAAATAGAAGCAAAGTTAGGATGGACAAGGGTTCGCGAGAAGGGAAGGGGAAAACACCCAAACTATACGAATACAACAAAAGAAGGGGGGACTTATGCAAAAGAAGGGGGGGTCTGAAAAGAGAGAAAAGCCAAAATAAATCTCCCTTCTTCCCATTTTTCTCCCAAGAGGGAAGAAGAGGAATAAACTTGGTCTAAATCCCCCAGAGGATCACCCCTATCGAAAAAAAAGGGAGGAGTTCTTTCAAAGACTCTAAAGACGCTTTTAGTTAGAAATGACAAAAAAGGGGGTACTAAGAGGGGGAAAATATCTGAAAGAACACCAGGTGAACTCCCCTCTCCGTGGGGAGGGAGGAACCAAGAAGCAGAAAGAAAAGACATTTGAAAAAACAAAAAGAAAAGACACTACAAAGGACCACCATTACGGGAATAATTTCAAAAAGTGTTCCACTGGAGACTTTAAGAAGAAAGAGAAAGGAGGACAACCGAGGGCACAGAAATCATCTTCAAGGAAGGGGCCAGAGGAGAAGTAATAGCAGACCTTTCAGGAAAAGGAGTTACCCTGAAAAAAAGCAAAGGAAAGGACATCAAAGGTGGACAATCGGAGAAAAGAGAAGAGAGGGACCCGATACTTTAAAATGTAAAAAAACTTGTAAAAGAAAGGGGTTCTCAAAAGAAGAGGAGTTTCGAAAAAAAACCAAAAAAGGGGAAGAAGATCCAGGGGAAATTAAAACCCGCCTTCTTCAATGAAAAAAAAAAACGAACAAGGCTCTCAAGGGGGAAAGGGGAAATGGGGGGTCAAGTAGGTCAAATAAGAAGATTCCTTTATTGGGAAAACTATATCGCCTGAAGGGGGGAAACCAGAAAATTCTCAGAAAAAAAGAAAGGGCGAGGGGGGTCGAAGAGAAGGAGAAAAAGGCCCCCCCTATCCTCGATTAGAAAAAAACACAGGGAAAAAAAATACAGGGAAAGGATCGCCATCCGGGGGAGGGGTCACGGCAGATTTGAACTAAGGAGGGGGGACTTGGGAAGAAAAGTCGTTAGGGATCTGATGGGCTGGATAATCCAAGTGAGACAGTGATCTCTAGGAAGCAAGGGGGGGTTAACGGGGATCCAAAGAGGAAAAGATGAAAGTAGAGAAGAGGATAAAAAAAACGAAGCAAGGACAAAGGGCAAAGAAAGGGATAATTAGTAGCCTTGCTAAAGAGGGGGACTGGGGGAAAATAGGGGGGAAGGTTATAGTCGGAAAAAACTTGTGAGAATATTGGGAGAGGGAGTCAGTGGGGGTAACTTCTCTTCCAAAGTCAAAAAAAATCGGGGGAAAAAGGAAAGGGGGTGGGCCATTCAAACAAGAAATTGGGAATGGGGAAAGAAGACACGGCACATATGAAGGAAAAAAGGCCAGAGAGAAGAAAAACAACGGGGGGGGGAAGGAGGAAATAGAGGAGGATCCTTCCTTTTGGGGGAAAGGGGTGACGGAATCTCAAACCGCCAGGAAAAGAAACTGAGGGTGGGACGGCACCAAACCAATATAGGGGGGAGTGGGCTCTAATCTTGGCTTACAAGACTCTCCGACATCTAAAAGAAAGTAGGGACATTTGGGTGGAAAGAACGAAAAATTAAATGAAAGGCGTGATGAGGAAAAAGTCATATCGGCTTGTGACACTAAAAGTTCATGAAAATCGTTTAAAGGAATTCAGAAGAAAGAGGTCTGCAAAAAGTGGGGGGGGGTTGTGGGCAAATTAGTAATTTATTGAGACGGTAGGGCGAAGAGGGGGTCCATAGAAAGAACCGAAAATGTCTAACGAACTGAGGAGGAGAAAATAGTAAATAATCCAGTAACTAAACTCCTTGGTCCGAAAAAGCAGGCCTCGGAGGAAAGGGGGGGGGGAAAAAGACGGGGTGTAATAGAAAAGGGGGCAGATGGGAGTTTCTTTTTGAGATCTAATCAAAACTGGGGGGGGGGTTCCTGAAAAGAAAAAGAAGGGAGAGGGGGAAAAAAAAGACTGAAGAAGAGGGATGGGAACATTAACAATTTATGATGGCAGATTTACGTGAAAGGTCAACAAGGAGGGGGGAAGATTTGTGGGAAAAAGGGAAAGACCACAGTCTCAAAAGCGGGAGTTGGGAACTAACGGCGAGGAGGAGGAGGTGTTAACGACTTCAAGTAATATTAAATCCAGAAGGGGAACATCAGATGGAAAAAGGGAAGTTCTAGATTCCACTTTGGTGGGGGGGGGGTGGGCCGTGGGACTTATTGTAAGTTTCGAACGAGGGCCCAAAAAAAAAAAAAAAAAAAGGGTCCCAAGGGGGGAGGGGAATATTAGGAAAAGGCTATTACGCGAAAGATTAGGAAAGTTAGAAATTCGAAAAGGGATCTTAAGGGAACGGGGAAGGGGGTGTAACAACCTTCTCTCTTAATCAAAAAGCGTCACAGGGAAGGTTTAGGGGATTTAAGGGAAAGGCTGAAGGGGGGAAAAAATTCTTAGCAAGGTTTTATGGTCCAATTGGAGTTTTGGAGAATCCTGAAGGATCACAACCGAACGGTGGAGATAAGAGATCGAAAGTGCTCCTGAATATATTTTCCCGATGAAGAAGTGCGGGGGGGTCAAAGACGAAGGGCGTAGAGAAAGTGGTCCTTTTTAGGGAAGGGGAAAAGTCGAGAATAGGGGGGATGAGAGGGGGTTGTAGTCTGATAAGTAACATTCGTTCGGTTCTAGGAACATCTAAGAGGGAGGGGGGTAAAAGGGACTTTGTGGCCGGGGGAAGTGGAGAACGGGGCGGGAGACTCCTGACAATATATATCTTTTGTGGGGAGGCTTTTTGGGGTACCGGAGAAGGAGAAGGAGGACTCTCAAGTACGTGGGGGAGGAGGTGGGGGGACACAGAGAGGGAGGAAATCGATGTCCCTCAATTCTTCTCCTGTTCGCCAATAGGAAAAAGGGCATCCAAAGGAAGCGGAAAAAAGAACAAAAGGGGGGACATGGGAAGGGAAAGGTGTAGCCTCTAAGAAAAGCATCAAGTAGCTCATCTCTCCTATAGAAAGGATAATCAAAATGTTTCAGAGAAACAGAATAAAAATATCAGGGGAATAAAAAGGAAAGTAGTAAAAAAAAGACGCCCGATAGCGAAGGGAAGGGCCCTCTGCGACTCAGCATTCCGAAAAACCATGCCCAGAAGGACTCCTGAAAGGAAGGGAGAGGGAGGTCCGACAGCGGAAAAACCTAGAAAAGGGAGGAGGAAAAGAAAAGAAAAAAAAAATGAGGGAGCGCCCGAGAGGAGAAAAGGAAGAAGGCTGATGGGGGTCTCCTCGCATGTAAAGCATATTCCGTAAGTGATGCGAGACTTACTGCATAAGAAGAAAAACTTCCCCAAGAGGAGATATTAAGGAAACGAGGGGTCTACAAGAAGGGGAGAGGCCTGGGTACAACACTTTTTCTGGTACAGGGACAGAAAAGACTCAAAGGGAAGGGAAGATACTACGACGAAAAGAAAAGGATCCGAGGGGCCAGGGGGGAGAAGTCATGGAAAAAAAAGAAAAAGAACAGAAGAGGCAGAGTTGAGTATAAATAAAAAAAAAGAATCTGGCGACATTCTCTGAATCTCCCAGAACAATAGGAGGCATCACCCGGGAAGAGGGGGTATTAAAATATGAGAGCATCAGTTGAGAAAATTTCCTCTCGTTGAAAAGAACGGGGGAGAAGTGCGAAAGGAGAAAATACAAAGAATTTGGGGGGAATGGAAGGTGAAATCGCTCAAAACCCGTGTTGGTGATAGAAAGGAAAAGGCGGACCGTTAGGAGGAGAAAGAAATAGTCAGGCAAAGGGAATAGATATTTAAGGGAAAGAGGAGAAAAAGGAGAAAGAAAGGGGAAGAGGGACCGCAGAGGGAAAGGGGAAGCTAAAATGAAGCCTTCTCCTTCCAGAAGACTATTTTTCATAAAAAAAAGAACTAATTTGGTGGGATAGCGAACAAGACGAGGGGGAGGGGGGGGGCCGAAAAAAAAGGAGGGGATGCCACAGACGGCCGGGGAAAATGTTCGTGGCCTCGAACCTGATAAAAAAAAAAGGAAAAAAGAGAAGTCGAGGGGGGGAGAAATCGGGAAGTGGTAAAGGGAGTCAAACCTATCCCTTGTGGGGAAAGAGGTTGTAGAGCAAGCAATTTGATCAGGAGGTAAAACTGAAAGGACGCTTGGTTTAGGGGAGGGGGGGATGATGGGCGGACAGACAACCAGGGGGGAAATCGTAACACAACCCGTTTTAAGGGAAGGATGCCTGAGGAGGGACCCGGAGTGGGAAAGAAAGGAAGATTTTAAGGGAAGACTAGGATTCTTTCAGTCTATTGGTCTCGGGGGGGGAAGGGTTCTAAGAACTTAGGGGGAGAGGGGTGGGGATAAGCAGGAAGGAAAGTTGTACAAAAAAGAATAAAAACACCTCACCAGATGAGAAAAGAAGTGTGCGTAGGGGGTATGCAATTCCATCAAGACTTCAGGGAAAAAACAAACCGCAAAGAACCAATCAAAAAAGAGAAACCAGAAAGGCCGGAAAGAGGGACGTTCGAAGAAAAAAATGGCACCTGGGGACCTAGCACCGGGAAGGGACTCTTTATGGAAAGAGGAAACATTTATTCGAAAGGGACCTCATAAACGAAAAAAAAGGGACCATGAGTGGGGGAGGGAGGAAAACAAAAAATAAGCGGGGAGGGGGAAAATATCATACATGCTCACCATTCGCAACACAAAAGGTTATCTGGAAAGTATAAAAAAGAGAAAAAAATGAAAAAAAAAGGACGGTCTCAGCGGGGGCCCTTCAAGGGGAAAACACAACGAAAGGGAGAAACCCGGGTTTCCCCAAATGGGATAGTTACCGAGGAAAAGAATCCGGTGAAGGGGAAAAGAACTACAATAGAAACAGAGGGGGACCTCCACATTCGTGTAAAAAAAAGTCGAAAAAACTTCCGAGGGGGGGAAAGACCTGGTGAAAAGAAAAAAAAGGCTTGACCAGGACATACGGTTAGACATCACATGAGCACCTGAGAAAAAAGGGGAAAAAAAAAGGACAGAAGACGGTACATTTTACACTTGGTATGAGTCAAGAGTTTGTCATCCCGATATCAGCGGACCCGAAAAGGAAGAAAACTAAAGAAAAGACTCCGGGAAGGAGAAAGGATTCCCTGAAAAAAAATCGAAAGGGGTTCGTGAAGGGGGAAAGGTAATCTTGGGTCTACCCGTACATGGGGGGGAAAAATGCCAGGGGGGTGGTTCAAACGACAGAGGAAAAAGGGGCAAGAGGGCAAAAGACATTGAAAAGGAAGAGGTAGGTTCTAGTCCTATGCTCATATCAATAAAGCCACCCAATCAGGGAGGGGGGGAAAAAAGGGAAAGCCTAGAAAAAGGTTCACCCGTGGGGCAAGAATCTTTTCCGCACAAGGGAACATTGAGAGAGAAAGAAAGGTTAAGGAGGAGGGATGAGGGGGAAGGGGCCGTGAAGACTCGAACGGAATTTTTCTATCCTCCTTAGAAAGACATATAATCAGAGGAGGAAGTCGTTGAGGGAAGACAATTAAAATAGTCAGAAGAAAGGGGGAGAATGCAACGACAAAAGAGAGGTCCTACTTCAATTTAATCGGGGGACCACTGAAGTGGGATTTCACGAAGGAGGAGGAAGCGTCAGGCCAAACAAAAGGGTTCAAAAACTTCGTGGAAAAGGAGTAACAGAATAGTCTTACAAGTAAGGAAAACAGGAGAGGAAAGAATATCTCCCAGGGGGGAAAGGGAAAAACAATCCAGGGGACGTTCTTGAAACTGGGAGGAGCCTCGAACCTTAGGAAAAAAGAAAGCAAGGGAGATAGGAAAAGAAAAGACAACGGAGATGAAGACGGAATATCCCAAAATGTTCGTTTCTCGGATAGTTTGGGGTGGGGGGTTGCCTTACTACCTCAAAAAGGACCAGGGGGGGGGGAATGCAAAAAAAGGGGGAGGGGGGTGGAAGTCATCTGTGGGCAGGGAGAGACGCGAAATTCAATGCCTTTTCAAAAGATTCAAAGAGTTAATAAGGGGGGTTGGGGGAAAAAGGAAGAATGAGCAGTAGGCCGAGGGAATAGGAAGGGGTCCTCTTCCCACTAGGAGAAAGGTCCGGGTCGTTGGGGGGAGGAAGAGATAATAAGAAGTCGGGGAAGGATTTAAAAGAGGGCAAATGAACGATAAAATTCCTCTCTTAGGGGAAAGTCTTAAGATCCGTAGAAGAAAAAGTCCGAGAAAAGAAGGAAGAAAGGTACATGAAAGGAGACCTGAGAGAAAAGAAGGAGTATCGTGCTCTTAATTCTCAAGCTTTCGGAAAAGTGCCAAAGGGGGGCCTCTTAAGAGTGGTGGTCTGGGGGACGGACTCTAATCTCCTTCTTTGAGGCTCCGATGAGAAAAGTCTCCAAAGAAAAAAAGAGGAGATGGGTAGGAAGAAAGAGGAATTGGAAGGGTTATAAGAGTATGGAAGGACCTAACGGGGAAAGGGAAAAATCGACGGTTGTATCCTATGTTTTGGTAAAAAAAGGGGGAAAACATTTCAAAAAGTTGGAAAGGGGGGATGAGGAAGAGGGGGTTGAAGACAAGGAGCAGAGGGGGGGACTGAATCGACAGTGATAATACCTCCCTTTACCTCTGAAAAAAGGAAATTTCTCTTGTTTCCATGAAGGGGGAAGGGTGCTGGGTCAGAAAGGGAAAGAGAATAGGAAAGGAGTACCCCGGAAAAGGGGCCCTTGCGAATAAGAGGAATTGGGAAAATTTTGCGAGGGAATAGGAAAAGGGCCAAAGCGGTAAAGCGGAACCACTCACGGTCGGGGGGTCTAATGCATTCTGAGGGAGGAGGATTTCAACCCCAGGGAAATGAAGCTAATTAAGGGAAAAAGATTCGGAAGAAAAAAGGGGTGGGTGGGGATTTCCATGAATTTCCACGATGCTGGGTGCTGAAGAAGGTTGGAAAGAAAATTTAGAAGTCGGCTAGGGACGGGGAGAAGGGAAAGGGGACTGGCGAAGGAAAGATTTCAGAGATTAATAAGTCCTGAGGGGTTGCCAGGAACTCGTGGAAAAGAGAGCGGGGAATTGGAGGAGCAAAAGGGGGAATACCGGCGGGGAGATAACGGATTTGGGTCTGAATACAAAAAAAAGTGTCCCGGAAAAACGGTAGGCCAAAGAGGAAAAGAGCGTCTGGAAACTGGGAAGAGGAGATGGAGGTCAGGGGGGGGGAGTCTTCTGTAAGATCAATTCAATTGGGGTCGCCAATCTGTTTATGGGGAAGAATTTTGGAGGAAGGACCATAGGAGGGGAAGAAAAAAAAATCTCATAAGGCAAAGTAATCGAGGGGGGGTAAGGGGGGGGCTGACAAACTCCCTATTCTGATACCCTCGCCTAAAAAAGGCGGCGCGATACATTAACCAAGGGGGAGGTTCTAAAAGCGGCTAGAACGCGGGGGGAGTTAGCCTTGAAAAAGGGTGAAAAAGGAAAAAAATGAAACAGACGAGCCCAAACTCTCGAAGTGCAGGGAAAAAAGGGGACCCCAGTGAGAAGGGGTTCTTTCACTAAAAAGACCAGGGAAAAAGAAAAAGTGAAGAAAAAAAAGAAGGGGAGGCGGAGACTCTGTTCCTTCCTCGCAAACATCGATGAAACACTGAAAAAGGGGGTAAGGAAAGACGTCCTGATAAAGAAATAAGAGAAAGAGGGGGGAAGAAGAAGAAAAAAATAAACATCGGTTAGACGAAAGAACGAAAACAAATTTGGACTCACAGCTGGGGCCTACGTCGCAATGAAGAGGGGGGGAATCGCGACCGAAAAAGGAGGAAAGCTACCGAGGAAGAGAGAAGTCGAAAAAAGGGAAAAGGGATAGTTCAATAGAAGGAGGTGTCGACCTAAAAAGGAAAAGGAAGAAAGGTCTACAAAAGAAAACGTGGCCGCAGGAAAAGAGGAAACGGGGGCGATGAGAAGAAGGAAGGGATTTGATAGGAAAGTCCACGAAAGGCAGGGGAGAATAAGGAAGAGGAGGACAAAAGAACCTTGGGACAGGAGAAGAGGGGGCCGCTATTTCGGTCACCCCTGATAATAACGGAAACGGGATCATAAAAAAGCATCATCGGAGGAGATCTAAAAAACAGAGGAGGAGGACATAGGAGGGGAGGAGCGGGGGAAATAAAAAGGAAAATGTACCCCATTAAGAGGATCAACTTACTGAAATCATTGAATAAAGGAAAAGCATAAAAAAAAAACTAGCGGTCGAAATAGAGGAAAAGAGTTGGAGTAGGGAAGGCCAGGAGAAGGGGCATGGGAAGTGGGAAAGCAAATCCATTCTTGTTTGTCACATCCTCAGTTAAAAGACCCTTGGCGAACGGGGAGGGGGGGAGAAAACTGGATAGAAGTAAAGAGGAAAAAAGAGAAGGGGGAAGAATTAGAAAAAGAGAGTTTTGACAGGGAAAGAGGAGAGGAAAAGAAGAACAAAACATCTTCTCCTCTACGGGACATCCTTCGAAAAAAACTCTCATAAGGGAGAAATACTGGGGGGAAAGGGGGTGCTGGAGAAAAAAATTGGCAGGAGGGGGGAAGCGGAAACGACTGTAAAAGAAAGAGAAAAGGTCATTCCAGAGGTGGCATCTTTTTCATTTTATGGCAGAGAGAAGAATATATGGCCAAAAATAATACGAGGGAGGGTTTGGGAAAAAAAAATGCGAAAGGTCTCCTGGGGTAAGAGGGGAAGGCTTGTAGAGCAGGATCTGTGGGATAGTCTTTAGTCCGCCGAGGAAAAGGCGTGTTCGGAGAGAGAAAAGGGGGTGGCTAAAAAAGGATGCAAACCCGGGGTCATAGAAAAGAATCAAAGGAAGGAAAAAGGTGAGGGTAATCTGTGTTTCATGTATAAAAATTGTTGAAAGAAGCTGTGGGCAGGGAGGAAAGTAGTTCTGGGACGAGACAAAAAATACCGCAAGACAAAAAGAAAGGGAGGGGGGACTATTATGGTCCGTCAAAAAACCAGAAGAGCAATCAGGGGGAGAGGGAAAAAAAGCACTTGGGAAAAAGGAAAAGCGCAAAGAAAAAAAAAAATCTCCTCGTACAGGGCGAACCTACTATCTGTACAAAAGACGATCCCAGGGTCCGGAGCAAGATTCTCGAAGAAGGGAGACACGCAAGGGTAGGTCAAGGGACTTTAAGGAGGCCTTGCGGAGGGGTTATTTCGGCCACAGACAAAAGATTTAAAAATTCGACACGACGGAGGTCACGAAAAAAAAAACGAAAGCTGGAGGGACTCGCGGCTAAAATGTAGGAAGGAAAAGATATCCATCGTGGACCTTCAGACAAAAAACTCCAAACGGGGGTTAAATAAAAAACACAAAGAGGGATGAAAAGGACTTCACGGGAGGACTGAAATCCCCCTGGGGGAATTCCCTCCCTGCCGCAAAGGAACGCGGCAAATCACGGAGGGAAAAAAGAGAGGAGGGGAGTAAAGGAAAGGAATCAAACGCAGGATGAAGTCCAAAGAGAAAGGGGGCAAGAAGGGGACATCAAGGACCCTGTCAGGGGACCTTAAAGTAAGAATTGTCCAGGGAACTCTCAAAAAAAAGAGACTTTAAATGAGGGGGAAGGGAGGGGCCAAAAAGGGGGGAACGGAAAAGATATGCAGAAGGGGGAAGGGAAAGGTAACCCGAGATAACGCCGTCGGATTCCAACGACTGAAAAAAATGTTGGCTAGGGGACGTCGTCCAGTCCAAACCAGAGAATCATACGGGAATGGTTTTGCCTACCGAATTGTGAACATCATAGAATGGGGGAAAGTCAAAAGGAAAGAGACAGCAGAAAGGAGAGTCAAGAGAGAAGGCACAATGAGGGGAAAGTTTTGGAACCTATTCTCATCGAAAAAGGAAGAAAAATCAACTGAAAAAGGGGGGGGACTAGGAAAGGAAAAAAGTGCCAACAGCGTTCATAAAGTGGGAAGACCGGACTGCGCTAAAGGAATCTAAGTTCCAAAAGGCTTTTAGTCTTGGATTAAAGGGTCTTCGGGGAAGGAACTGGGGGGAAAAAAAAGGAAACCAGGGGCGACAGGGGGGGAAAAAACAGGAAGATCTGAAGGCCGTACTCAATCAATCCCTAAGGAAGGGGGAACATTCTCAAAAATCGTAGGAAGTCAAAGGGGGGGGGAGACGAAAGGAAAAAAAGGATTCAAGGAAAATTTTGGGGGAATAAGAGGGAGGGCTAAAAATGTGTTGAGGATGGGGGGAAGAAGAACATCAGGGAAAATGCATTAATTCTAGGGAAAAAAGGTCCGCCAAAATAAAGAAGAAACTATTGCACAGGGCAAAGATCGGCAATTGCCTTGAGGAGGGAGCTGTGTCTCCAGTGCATTGTACAAAGAACCGAGATCATCAGGGAAGGGAAAATCTCTCAAAAAGGGAGGAAGGAGAGCTCAAAGAAATGTTGCGGTATGGAACGGGGAAGAGAATAAGCAAGCCTTAACTCGAAAAAAAAATTGAAGAAAAAGGTTTTTGAGGGAAAAAAGAGGGGAGCTTGTAAGGTGGAGGGAGGAAAGTTGGGAAGCCGAGGAGAGTTGTCACCAAGACTCGCCGTCCTTGCAAAGAACATGTTGGGTATACTAGAAAAAAAAAGAAGGTAAGAAACGAGCAGAAGTCCGACAGGGGAAGAAGGGATCAGGATTGTGGCCGTCAGGGGGGATGCCTATCTGTGGTAAAAAAGGAATAAGTTCTGGGGGAGGAACGGGGAAAAGAAAGGTTAAAGCAGGTGAAGGACGGGGAGAGAATCCAGACTGGCATATCTAAACTTTAAGCAAAAGAACGGAAAGAGCCTTAGGATGCCGAATATCGAGGAAAGGGAGAATAAGAGGAGGGGGAGAAAAGGATGGGGACGTCTTGGTCGAGATCATCAATAGTGCTAGGGGAGTTCTGGAGAAAGAAACTTGAAGAGAATCTAAAGAAGGAAAGACCCGTGAAAGTGAAAAGACGTATCGGGGGGCAGGGAAAAGCCATGGGGTTAAAGCCCTTTGAGTAGGGATACACTCTTAAGACCAATGGAAAGGGAACCAAAACCTGTGAGAGTGGGTGTGTGGAGGGAAGAAAAGGGGGGACACAAAAACAGCAAGGAGGAGTGGCTAATAAAAAATATTCAGGGAGGGAAGCTAGGGGGGAGGAGTAATAAGGGAGCACAAAAGCAAAGGGGACACTTGAAAAAGGCGGGGACTTGCTTTGAAGTGGGTAAGTAGGTAAACGTGGGTCAAGAAAAGAGGGGAGGAAAGCAAAGGGGGAAAGCGATAGAGAGCTGGCGAGGAAGGGAGGGGGGCTACTTAGGAGGAGCACGCCCTTTAGGCTTGAACAAACGAAGAAGGGAAATTCCAAAGCAGACATTTGGAAAAAAACCTGGAAAGAGGGAAAAAGAAGAAAAACTATGTTGAAGGACTTGTGGCGGTTGGTGTTAATGTTGCTGGGGGAAAATGAGGAAAATTAAGAAAAAGGGGGAAAAGGGAATGGCACGATCAAAAGGTCTCGGGAGGAGACGAAAGGGGGGAAAGAAATGGGGGCGAGGGGATATATACAGGGAAAATCTTATCCAAAGTCCGGAAATTTCGGGAGGGGGTTAGGAAAAAAGGAAAAGTGACACGGGGAGAAGAACCAGGGGTGTTAATCTGCTGGAGAAGGAAGGTCTGGCCATGGGTCGCCTACTGTAACAAAGAAAGTAGTGCAAAAAAGGGGGAAGAAAAAGGGATTTTGAGAGGTTGGAAGGGGAGGAAGCAAAAAGAGGTGAGAGAGGGCGTGGTGGGGGTGAATAGGGAATCGTTGTTTTTGGGGACTGTAATTCCTATGCGAAAAAATCTAAGCTAAATGAGGGGTTGCAAAAGCAGAAGGCTTCGACCAATGAAATCCCGGGGAGGAGCGCACACTGGGGTTCAGCCCATGAACCATCATCTCGAAGGAAAAAGTGTAAAACTCTCGTTGGAAAGCCCTTAAAAAGAATAAACGCAAAAGAGCTCAGAGGGAGGGGGGAAAGAGATAACAAATCCACATTCAATGGTTCGAGAAAATTAAAAAAGGTTACGACAAAAAGGGGAAAACAAGAAAAAAAAAGGGGTGATAGCGGGCAAGAGTTGAGCGGCCGCCGGAAGGAAAGGGGGAAAGATGCTGTCAC
>Ga0179591_1340534_pt1 | contig 24338 bp, 18 predicted proteins | sample CZOMad2_1_08_16f_FD_182891 | JGI IMG/M metagenome (GOLD analysis project Ga0179591, IMG submission 182891) | Vadose zone soil fungal communities from Angelo Coast Range Reserve, California, USA - CZOMad2_1_08_16fungal (PacBio error correction) | ecosystem: Environmental > Terrestrial > Soil >...
TCTGGGGAGGAGACATTCAGTTTGGAAGAAAAGAGAGGGGGGACCGACCAGAAAACTGGTAATCTTCAATCGGAGGGGGGTTCTTCTCCTGGAAAACACTGGTAAAGGAATTGTTTCATGCCCGCCGTCTAGGGAAGGGAGGTGGGGAAAGGAAATCTCCGGCCGAGCAAGGTCTTATCCGCCATTGCCAGAAAGGGTCCGTGAGGGAAAAGGAATTCCTATCACGGGGGAGCGAGTGTTATGAAAATCTATACGGATATCTAGTCCCAGTTCCGTTCTTTATTGGAAGGTCAGATAAAAGAACTTCGCCTCTTACGTGGTGGGGTAGACTTCCCTCCATGGAGAAGTGGGGGAAAGGAGAAAAAAGACTCTTGTGCTCGAAAAGGGATAGTACATCTGAACGATGCCATCTTTTACTATGGGATAGGATAACGAAAGACTAGATGACCGCGAGACCAGGGGAACGGGGGGTTTTGTAGTTTAAGTCGTTGACGAAAAAAATGGTTGTGCAGGGGGGGAGAGTCATCCTTCAAAGAGGTCCCCGGGAAAAAACGCGAAATAGTCGAATCTCCAGGTGACACACATGCCAGACCCCTCCTAGGACGGTCATACATTCAAGACTATCATCAGGTTGGAAAGGCTCGTTCACCCCGAAAAAATAGTAGGATCTGTCAGAGATGGGTCTCCTGATCTCTCTCAAAAACAACAAAGAAAGGGGAGATATCCTTACACGAGAAGGCCGTTGGGTTTGTACTAGAAATTGCAAACCAGGGTGTTTGGTGGGGGGGGGGGGGGGGGGGGGGGGGGGGGGGGGGGGGGGGGGGGGCGGGGGGGGGTGGGTGGGGGGGGGTGGTTGGGGGTTTCTGCTCGCCGCAAAGGGAACCGCACGCGGCTGGGGAGGGCTCTTCCAGCACCAAAAGAGTTCTACTAATGACGGGACAGACTGCCGGATGGAAGAGTGGATAGACCACTTCACAAGGTTTTCATCCGCCGAAAACGCAGCCAGAAGTCAGCTCCACTTAAAATGGTGTCAAAAATCTTCAGCCCTAGGGGAACGTATTTGGATCACAGAGGACATCCCTTGGGCGGGGAAGGCCTTTCTCCCTTATCAAAAGCTTGAAATTCCCCCACAGAACGGAAAACAATGCTTCCCTACAAGAGCGATAAGATCATTAGCATCCGGGCTCATCCATCAAGGTTCCTAAAGCACCGGCTCCGGGATACCGCTCAGAAATGGTGCCGTTGCGAAAGCTTCCTCTCCTTCTTAAGGCGGACTCATCCATCTCTTCAAGGAGGACACCTACTCGCGACAGACTTAAGAAAAACACCATTTACTGCTCCAAGGGCTGTTCACACAGGCCACCTAGACAGTTAATAGGAGAACTTTTCATTCCCGGACTTAGGAAAAAAAAAAACTCTGTCATAAGGAACACCAGAACCTGAGGGAGGGGAAGAGTCCGAACCTTCCCAACCCCTTGCAGTTTAGGTTGACAGGAAGCATGTACACTGTACCAAGTGGGGGGCTCAGGAGTTTCTTGCTGTTAGAAGAAGACCGGAACGCTGGAGGCCACCAACGACCTGGAATCGCTACAACAAGGGTCCTTCGCGGAATCAAAGAAATCTTCCAAAAAAAGCTGACCTTGATCATGGGGAGAAAAACAGGTTCCCGGCAGCCAGTTGAGTAGGAGCAAAAGGGGGCGTAAACTTGCAGGAGACATCAAGTCCCAGGAAAAAAAGATTACCTCCCCGGTACGAGAAGCGTACACTTCTGGGGGGGGGAATGCCTTGACCAACAAGGAAGACATAAACCCAGGGAAAAAGAGAAAATCCTCAGAGGGGGAGCTTGCAAGGGGGGCCCCTTTATCTCAAAGGGGGCCTCGGATCACTGGGGGGTTGCGTTCCCATAAGATTCAAAATAGAGGAAACATGGCCTTTCCTCTCTTCGGGAGGATCGGAGGAAGACCCTAAGAGCGAAAAAGACCTGTCTTCTTGGAACGGCAGTGGTCCAGAGTTCGACTCAAAGCTGTTGTAAAAAGTAGCGGTCAAGTAAGGCCGTCTTAGTAAAATTCCAAGGAGGAGCCGTGAAAGGAAGAAAGAAGGACGAAAGGGTCCTCGGGGAACGTCTCTACCGCTCCACCCAACGGAGCATTCAGGTAATCCATTTCCATAATAAGAAGAACTCAGATAATCCGAAGGAAAAACACACCTATTCTTCTATCGAAGCGGATGATCGAGGGTCAAAGGAACGCTTTTGTCTCCGGGCGTCAGACTGAAAGGAGCCGCCCTTCTTCCTGGTGAGGGGAAGGAAATCCTCCGAAGAAAGTTAGTATACCCTTTCCTTGAAAAGATCACCGGTAGAGGATCAGCCTCAGTGAACCCGTCTTCTATACCTGAAGAGGAAGAAGTCACCTTCAAGACTGTTGATGTAAGAAAAAAAGGGATGGCGAACTTGAAAGTCCTTCTTTGGATTGAAGTATTCTCAGAAAAGACTCTTTGAGCAGGGGAAGGGTTCCCATCATCTTCGGAGAAGGGGGCGCTAAAACCTGAGGGCGTTGTTGAGAGAGACGTACTGCTTCCTTCCCTTGGAAAGGGGGCCTTTTCAAGGAGGAGATCCTCCCTCCCCTTTCAGGAGAAAGAGATATAAGAGAGGGGAAGTATTTCCTGCAATCAATACGCCGTAGAAGGGACTGCTCAACATATTGATCTGCATACCGGAAAGGGGGAAAGACCATTGGGGGGGAGGAGAAGAACCTTCACTAGCGGCGCGAAGAGAGGGTGTGGGGAAGATCACCATCCCTTTGTTTGAAACCCTAAGAAAAGGGAACTTAGCGGTATCATTTTCACGAGGGGGGATTGTGGAGAAAAGGGGAGTCCCGGCGGACGCTACGTAAGGCAGGAAAAATAGCCTAAAAAAAAATCAACTCCTTGCAGCGCCGCGGGATCCAGAGTGGTCCTGCTCTGCATCTGAAGGAGTCCGCATCCAAATCCCGGGGAAAAGAGCTCGTTCCCTCGCTCTATAATAACAGAATAGTACGACTTCCGGTTTGAAGCGCGGGTGGCTGATGGTTCTCTAACCTCAGGAGGGGGGGAGACAAACTCTTCTTCCTTCTTTTGAAAGAGAAGGAGCGTGAAAAACCAGCTCTAGCGCTTTACACGCCGCCTATGCGAACCGCCGAGAAGCCTGGTCGCGGGGCGTGGAATTTCATAGGGAGGGGGAAGGGAGAACTCTTTGTGGAGGGGCGATCACGCTTTCTACTTCTTCGAAAGAGAGAGCGAAAAAACAACAAGGAGGGGGGAAAGTAGCCTCCCGTATCCAGCCGTTGACTCCAAGAAACTAGGGAAAAATGAGGTCCCCCACCTATATTATGACGGGGAAAGGGGATTCGAAGGAGAAAAAGGAATAGACAGTCCTTCCAAGGGATGAGGCGGGAATAAATAAGACATCTAGCTTTTTCTCAATCTATCCAAGAAGGGGGAAAAGAATCATTCATATATTGTGGAAAAAATCCTATGAGACAGAGGGGCGTCTAACCATCTCACCTTCTCTTGGAAAAAAGGAAGCTGGAAAGGGAAGAACGTCTTCTCGTATCGCTTGCGAACGGGGGAGAGAGGAATGTTTGTATCGCTTTACTATCAGGAAAAGGGGAGAGGAGCAGTACCCGAAAAGAAGTATTACCTCTTCGGGAAAAGTGGAAATGTAGAGAAAGAAGTCCCCCCTTTATCATCTCTCTTCAGAAGGTCAAGATCCACACTAACCCTATAAGAAAAGGAGCCCTAGCATGGCAAAGGGGAGGGGGAAGTCTCCCTCAACAACGTTATTTGGGGAAGTGAAGGCCAACCCTTCTCCGTCGATCAGCTGAAGAAGGACGGACAGTTATTCCCTGCGAAGAGGTTTGAAAGGAGATCCATATGTGTATCAGGGAGGGAGGGGAATTGGAAAAAGAACTCTGTGCCCCAGGCCCAGGCTCTTAATAGAGTCGGGGAGGGGATGCGAACATCCACGAAAGAAAAGGGAAACGCGGAGCATGACTATCGATCTGGGGAAGAAGGCGAGATTTAGAGACTTCGGAACGCAGAAGCCGATAAGAACGATCGAAGCCACGAGTAAGGAATAGGGGGGGGAATATCAGGGAAAGACTTCATCCTCGTCCTTAAGTACCGGCGGAAACTTAAATCGTTGTTAAGTTCTTCAGGGGACGTAGGGAAGAGAGAGGGACGTTCTCTAATACCTGTTAAAATGAGGGAAAGATTACTACCGGGAAAAAGGAAAAGGGAAAAGGGGTCTTCCTCATCCCTCGAAGGGGAAGGGTCTTAGGAGAAAGGTGGAACACTCCGAAAGGGAGCCGCCTCTCGTCAAAAAGCGGAGTCTTCTTGGAGGAATTGTCCATCAGAAGCAATGAAGATATCCTATAGAAAAGAAGGATGCTTCCTCTATTTCCTGCAAGGCCGGAGTCTGGAAATGGAGTAATGGTCCATCGCCGTATTAGGTCCCTCTAAGTTAGAAAGGGAAAGTGGTCCGGCAGTCATGTATTAACTTCGTAATGATGATAGGTTCCTCAAAAGGAAGGAGGACCGAAGAAGAAAAATTTCGTCTAACTTCAAGTCTGATAGAGAAACTTGATGAAGGTAAAAATCTTCCTCGGAGTCCTCGAGATGAGAAATACCGAGACGTCCTAGCGGGAAAGGATCGAGGGAAGGAGAACGCCCCCATTCCTTTTAATGGGAGAAAGGTAGGGATATAAAAAAATTCTCTTCCTGCCTCAAAGAAGATGCGTTGATGTTCTTTTAAGGGGGGGGGGATTATCTCCGGGGGAAAGGGTACTTTAGTGTAGCTTGGAAAGTTTACACGCGTCCGGGAGGCAAGCTGATTGACTTTCATGGGAAGGCTTTTAGAAAAGGAAAAGTTTTCTCTCCGCACTTGCCAAGAAGAAGGGCGAATAAGGGAACCGGCCTTGATCTTCCTTCTCAAGTACAGTGAGGGGGAAGGATCTTGATCCGGAGGAAAAGACCTTAGGGGGAGAAGGCCCAGTTCGTTGTTTTGGGGGAGAAGAAGGACGGAGGGGGGGAGGGGGTGTCGCCTCGCCCTAACCCCGGCCAGGAGCAGGGGAAACCAAACTGTTCATGTTACGAGAGGAAAGGGGGTCCTAAAAAAGGGGGAAGTTAGGAGAAACCTGATGGGCGTAGGTGTCGTCTTTTGGAGAGGAAAGGTTTGTGCGGAGAAAGGGGCCTGACCCGCCGAACCGTGCATCTCAAAGGGGCTTCTCATAGGTGTTGAAAGCAAAAAGAAAGAGGGGGGGCAGGCCCGCCGGAGAAGGAAGGGGATTGATCGGAAAAAGACAGAGCTGTATAGCCTCAAAGGGAAGGCTTCTGAAGGAGACAGGCCGATCAAAGTCACAGGGGGGTCTCAAGAAGGGAGATAGAGACGCTGTCACCCGAAGATTGAGCTTGAACATTATGTAAGGAGGAAGGGGACCTCTGCGAGGGGTGTGTCGGAATGCAGAAAGGGGGACTTCTTGTGGGAAAAAGGAACTCTAGGGAAAATGCCCCGTCTCGCCGAACAGGAGGGGGGTCCTCTTGGATAGGAGAACTAAAGAGACAGCTCGGGAGAATGAGGGGGCCTTTTTTGCCCTGTAGGAGGGGAAGACGAAAACGAAATTTTTTTGTCAGTGGTCAAGGAGACCCGCCTTCCCTCAGGAAAAAAAGCGACATAGGAGAGAAAAGGAGTTACGAGTTACACGAAACGACGGGCTGCGGGAAACGAAAGAAAGAAGTGGCGTCGTAGCAGCAGTTTACAAAGGTTTGGGAAAACCGGCCACCAGGAGGGGGATTATGACGGGTGTCTTCCAGGAGAAACAACACCAAGGAGAATCCTTATCCATCTACGTAAGATCGCCCACGCCTTCCCGGGAGGGGCTAGAAACTGGGGGAAGAAAGGCTTCTCTCCTCCAATTAGAAGGGTCTGCCTCCAGGGAAAAGGGGTTAACTTCTTCCAGCCGAGGACGATGTGAGAGCTTGGAAAAGAGGGGCGTCCGGATGAGGGGGTGAACCCTGCACAACATTTCTTTTCATAAAAAGAGGAAAAAACCCACTGTCCCCGTGGAAGACTAAGAGATGAAAGGCCTGTTCGCCTATCCCATCGTACCAGAAAAAGAAGAATCCTTCTCCAGAGTGCAGGGAGGAAAAGAACTTTCCCCCTCTTCATGGGCCGACAAAAAAAAAGAAATTTCAATTATCCATTATAATAAATTGGAGATCATCAAAAAAAGTTGAGAGAAGTTCTCAAAAGAGGGGGAAGACAAAATGACACTTGTATACCGTGCAGCAACCGGTAACATCAAGAAAAAGCCTGGGCCAACCCTGGCGAGACATCTGGGAAGGGACACGCTCACCTAACTCGAGGAATCCCAGCGACCAATTACTCCTGAACAATTAAATTGAAAAATATGAGAAAAAAAACTTAAGTCGCCCTTCAGAAGGTAAGAGGAGATTACTGAAAAAAGAATCCCAGACGCCACCCGCCGGACTAAGACTGTGTACAAAAAACGAACCTGCCCGAAAGAACAGTCAGTAAGGACCTTACAATTGGGGGGAAGGCACCTGAAGGGAAGCGAAAAAAAAGATACCGTAACCTCCCGCATCATAGAGAAAAACCTGGGCATCTTCTACAAAGGGGAGCTCAGCCGTGGGGATAAAGAGTCCCAAACCTTAAAGGAGAAAAGGGGACAGTGAAGAAAGGCCGCCTTACCTATTTGCGCCGTCGGTAGGCAAGCGGAACTGGCACTCAGAAAGGAGAAATGCCTTACGTCTAAAAAGGAACGGCCGCCTCTTTCAACTTCTTGAGAAGAAAGGGGGAAGCCCTTTGAAAAAAAAGTTCCATTCCACGAACCCCAGAAAGCTGATGGAAGAGACATGCCGAGGACGTCCCAAAGGAGAACTTTTGCCGAGGAGAAGAGGGCGTTCTCCATCCTCTTGCAGAGGAGGGGGACAAGGAATAACCGAGGGGTCTGTATTATCCCTAATAGTGGGTGACGTAGAAAAAGACCGCGGCGTGGAACGAAAAAACAGATCAACTGACTGAAGGAAAAAAAGGGGTACTTCAAAAGAGACAGGGGGGGACGGCTGAAAAAAAAGACATTACGACTTGCAGAAGGAAATACCGCTAAGGAAAATTTCCTAGGAGAGACCTACTCCACCGACCGGAAGGAGGGGGGCCCAGTGTACTAAAAACTTCTCCTCATCCCTATCAAAGGAAAAATCCAGATAAGTCGGAAGAGGAGGCTGTGAGATGTCACTTCATCTAGGAAGACGAGGGAGGAAAAAGAAGGCTCAATCTCACGTTCAGAACCTTCTGAGAAAGTTCGTGCTGGGCATGAAAAGTCCCCTCCGTCACGGCGAAGGGTGAGAATTTAATACCCTTGCAAAAAAGGGGAGGAAGGTCCCGAAAGGGACAATCCTCATGTTCTGGTACATGAAGGGGAACGTCCGATGGCGAGAGAAAATTCACAAAAGGGGGGGGGGTTCGTCCCTGTCTTGAAAGAAGAGAGAGAAAGGGGGGCAGGGCTGTCACCGGCTACCAAACCGGGAGAATCGTGGCTTCGATAGGGGGGAAGAATCTTCGGGCGTGATAGTGGCGCTCACCTATAAAGGCAGGAGGGGGGGCTTGTGAAATCGTCCTGCGGAACCGTTGACCCAGGTTGTCCTTGGAGGAGGGTCGTTGCGAAGAAAAAGAAGGTCGACTCTCTTATACTAAGGGGAGATTTCCTGCAAAGAAGAAAGTACATCGTCGTCATCTGAGCAGAGCGAATACCGTTCAACTGAATGTCCTGGAAAATCGCCTAACCTCACAGGAGAAAAGAAGAGAAGGAAAGGGGGGTGGAGAAAAGAAGAACCATCCCGTTTTTGCTGTGAATAACCCTATCAGAAAGAGAATGGGCAAGCTGAACTAAGGGAGGGAATCCTTACCAAGGAAGAAGACGCGACTATTCTCCAGGAGAGGAATACCCCATAGATGCAACTACTTCAGTAAGCAAAGCCTCGTCGGGTCTGGAAAAAGAGGGAAGGGAGGGGTCCTTCACGGAAATGAAGCAAAAACTTTATATCGAAAGAGGAGGGAAAGAGCGATAAAAAAAAAAGGATTCCTCATTCCAAGTGCCGTGCGGGGAGAACTCGCCGGTGGAAAAGGGATCCTAGGACGGGGGAGGACACCTCTCTTCTGCTTCTTTTTTAGAAAAAAATGAGAGGGGAGGCGTCGATGAAAAGAGAGCTCTTTCACACGCCGGACTTTGCTTAAAACTGGCCGGCCTTCGCGGGGGGAAAAGGTACCTTTGGAAGAAAGGAGGTGGTTACCCTTCATCCTTAACCCGGAAGGAAAAGTCTGGCTACGATGCTCCGGGGAAAAAAAAAGAAAAGAACACAACGGATGAGGAGAAAGAGATGGGAACAGCAGTAGCCATCCGTGATCGGAAGGGGGAAAAAACTAGATGAGACAGAGAAAGGAAAAGGTCCCCGCCCTCTCAGGCCGGCAGAAAAGGAATATTGCCGTCCTTTTTAAATACTAGAGGGTTCGGGAAAGGCACTATCCAGTAGATGGTTCGGCGGGAAAAAAGAAGGAAGGGGCGGTCGCTCTTAAAAAGAAAGGGGAGCGAAAAAAAGCTGGTCATGAGTAATCGCGATTTCGGAAAGGACGCTGTGCATCGCGCGGGGGGCCCGTGGAAAGCGTGCGAGTCATTAACATCCAGAGGAGGGGAAAAACAAGAAAGGGGGGATTACCGCTTCTCCCTGACCGTTAGGAAAAAATTGGGTTTAGTCGCTCAGGAAGAGAAAGGACTCCGGGAGTAAAGGGGAAAAAAAAACGAACCCTAATACTTTCATCGGATAAAAAGAAGGAGACACCTGTGAGGAAAAAAGTTATTTTTATCCTTTAATGAACTTAAAAACCCGATAAGGGAAGAGCCGCCTCTTTTCATTTTCGAGGGAGAGGAAAAGATGTGATCAAGGAAAAATATCCATATTTTTTCAGCAGTGTGACGATAAGCGCGTAAGGGGAGAACTTGCCTTAAATTAACGGGGAAAAGGGAAACATTCCCAGCTCTTATAGAGCGAGGCCCGCTTGTGATGAAGACAAAGAAGACGGGATTTTTTACACAATCACGGTAAGCAGCAGCGCTTCCCCACCTCCTCATTCCGGGAGCCTTGGGGGGAGAAGCCCTCCGTATGCTGAAAAATCGAGAAAGAACTGTGTTTCTTATCCTCATTGGAAGAAAGGGTAGAAAAGCATCACGCTTAGGGAACCCTGCGAACTTAACAAGACTTGGTAGAGGGACTGTTTACGGAAAAAGAGACATCGAGAAGACCGTTTTACCCTAATGAAGGGAAGACGACATTTGATCAGTAAGTGGGGTGGCGGGGCCCTTTTCTTCCCCAAGAGGGGGGACTTAAGAGGGAGTATCTCCTTCCAAAAGGGGAACCCGGCCCTACTGGCAAATCCAATTTCGCCCTTACAAAAAGAAAAAATATCTTCGTATCGCATCCTAAGGGAAGACGTATGAAAAATTCTCTGAAAGGGGAGAGGAGGATTGCCTCGAGCAAGAGGGGAATTCCTGGTCAGAAGGAAAGCTCCGGGGTGAAGGAGGGGGAGTAGGTCTCTAAGTTATCCAACGGGAAGAAAGAGCTTAGTGAAAAGAAGAGGTCGTAATGCTTTTATTGGAAAAGGGAACTCCTCAGAAAAGGGAAAGGAGGTCAACCGATACTTCCCAAAAACTTGCATCCTTATCTGCTTGTTGAGCCAGGGGTTTCCCGCACTCCGCTGGAGGAAAGTCGCGAAAGAATCCATACCGACGAACGAGGCTGGCACTGATGCCTTGGTAAGCGAAAATGGGAAGGCTGGAGGGCCCCACAGTTGATCCGAATTCAAAGGATGAGGGGGACCTTCCGGCAATTGCCACCCCACAGGAATGTTCGTGGACTGCACGGGAAATTTTTGGCCACGCCTTCCTTTAGGAGCAAAGGAAGTTTGACAGAAGGTGCCGTTTCAAGAAAAGGTCATCTATTGAAGGGCAGAAGAATATGGAAAGTTTACGAAAGGGGGCCCGCCTACTACGATGGAAGACATAGGTCAAACCTTGGGAGGGGAGCCTTCTCACTGCAAGGGGCGTAAAGGGGGGAGGGGCTCTTTATCCCGGCTTGTACTAGAAAGGAATCATTCCCAGGTCGAACTGATCACAGGGATGCCGTTATGGTAAAGAGGGGGGCGACAAGAAAAAAGGAAGGTAGCTGTTCAAAATGACAACCCACGTTGTCAGGGAAGGTCAACGAGAAGGAAAGAAGGGAATCCATGTTGTGCATTTTGGGAAGAACCTCGCGTTCGGTGTGCGGTCTGGGCTGGTTTGGGGGGGGTCAAAGAAGGGACCGACAGCTCTGAAGGGAAGGGAATCTGAAAGGGAAGTTGTCTCTCATAGGAAAACCACTGTTATGCTACGTAGGAAGACTATAGAGAAATTTGGAGAGGTCTTCCCGGGGAATCGGGAAATTGTTCGCAGAGCTAGGGGGGGGTACCATCAAGGGGGAGTTTGCGAGGGGGAGGGGGGAAGCTTATCCTTGGGAAGGAGGACAGGGGGAAAATGGTTTAACTTAGAGCTTTAACAGTTTGTTCTTCATGGCAAAAAGTAAAAAATTGGGTCGGACTTCCCACGAGTCGTTGGGGGCAATCCCCTCAAGAGGAGGGCGCCCGTATATTCAGAGAAAAATAATGGTCCTCGGGGGGAGAACTCTTTGCCAAACATCTCGGTAAAAAAGGAAGGGTGCCTCTGGGGTTCAGTATTTTCCTTGTAGTTGGTACTTGCCAACAAGGCATTTGTTCCTCCACTCGGTCTATCATCCGTCAGCCCATCCCTGAATCGACATATTCTCCGAAGACAGTTTGAGCTGCTTTCACCTCCAAACGAAAACTTTCATAGGAAAGAGGTCTAGGAGGAGTATGGGAAAAGTTTTCCAAGTTCTAGGAAATACTTCCACCCGGAAGTCGATCTGAAACGTCTAATTGAAATCTGATCTCTAGAAGGAGTATGTAGGAAAAGAAAGGGGGGGGAACTTATCCTAGAAAGAATTCCTATAGGAGACTGGTGCCTTTTTTCTGGGAGAACAGGATGCTCTCCGGGAAAGGGGGCGTTCCGGGACGGGGAAACTCCTTCTTTTGAGGGGTAAGACGCCATCACAGGTCTATGACTATGTCTCTTGGATTGACAGGAAGTATATACAACCTGAAAAAACAATTTATTGAGAAAAAATTCCCCGGTGACAGAGAACCCACGGCCCGGGTATCTGCAGAAAGGGAAGGAGTTTCTCCTATCCCATCTGGAAGAAGGGAAGGGGGCTCTACGGAGGAAACCTTAGCCCATGTGATATGCCAAAGGAAGTCCGGCATGAGAAAAAAAAAACCAAGGGGGGAAAAGGGCAATTAATCCATTACCAGAAGGAAAAGCAATAAAAAGAACTTTTACATCTGCGAATCTCCACCGGCGAAAGGGAAAACTCGCTGCCACTGTGCCTTGCGAAAAAAACCCATCACGCCGCAATGGAGGAAAAAGGCCATACCTCCATCTAAGGAGGGAAGGTCACTAAAAGAGAGACTATCCTGCGGGGACTCCCAAATAAACAAAGTCCTACCAGTGGAGGTTAGAACACACAGAACTTTCTATCGAAAGGAGGGGGAGGGGGGGGGAAGGACCTTATAGGGAGTGTCATAATCCCAGACTCAACAGAAAGACCTAAAAAATCCGACCTGCCCCAGAATTTCGTGAAGAAAAAAAAAACCAGAAAAAATGTTGTTCAGTTTAAAAAAGAAAGGGCGTTCGGGAAACATTACCCTATTCAATAATGAGTCGTCAAAAGGGCATCTCTACAACAATAAAAAGGAAAATCGTGATCATAAAACCTGGGCCGACCTTCTTACAAAGGGAAAAGCCAAGGTCCCGAGAAGACGATCTGATTCGGCGGCCATGTCGAAAAAGGGCGCTCCTCCCCTGAAAGAAAAAAAGACGTCAATTCACTAACGAAAAAACGGCGTCCGCTTTCAACTGAAAAGAAGCAAGGAAAAAAAGGGAGATCATCACCCATTGGCAAGGTCAAATCACGAAAAAGGGAAAAGGGTAAAGCTGGCAAAAAGAGGCCCCTGGGATAGGAAAAAGGCCTCGGATCACTTCAAGAGAAAGACGCTGTCCAAAAGAAAAAGGGCTCCGTTCCGCTCGGCGGGACTGGGACTGGAGGAAGAAAACCGCGACTGAACCGCGGACGGAAGACAGAGCCCGCAGATCAAAAAGGAAAAGGTCGACGCAACGCTTTTGGTACAAAAGGGAAACGTCAGAAAAAAGGATGAAAAGTCCCACCCGCCATTAAACCGGTTCCGAACTTAAACTACGAATCAGGAAAAAAACGCGTGCTAAAGAGAGACAAGAACACCTACCTTAACAATGGACCAGGTAGAAAAAAAGACGTCTTCAGGCAGGGCTGCAAGACGTCTGCCGGAGGAAAAAGACTATCGGCAGGGGAGAAAAAAAAGATGATCTTTCACTTCTCGAGAAAAAAAGAGGTGTTCAAAAAAAGCGCCCTTGGGGCCTAAACTTGGGGTGGCGGCTGGTCAGTCTATAGAAAAAAGCCTCCGGCAAGGGGATGGAAGGAAAGGGGGCCTGTCATTCCTTCATCCCAGGGGAAGAATAGAGAATAATTTAGGGATCGATCCCTTCGGAGGGAATCCTACTTCAGAAATGTCAACCACCGGGGGGGGGGATCCGGCTTTCTAACTAAAAAGGGGGACGTCGTTGCAACGGATTCTCCGCAACACCGTATCTTAAGCTTGGGGCGTGCCCGAGTTCATACAGGAAAGATTTTGCGCTAAAAAAGATCTTCCGGAGGTCGGGGGCTGCTCTTCTCTTCCTTTGTGGACCCAAGGGGCCAGTTGAGGAAGAAAGGGTATGTAAGACCCCCGCTTCAGGAGAAAGAGCTCTATAGAAGGGGTTTCCATCTTCCCTTCTTTGGACAAGAGACTCCAAAAAAAAAAATAAGAACGTAGTCATACTGCTCACAGAGGAGAAGACCTATCTGTGATAGGGAAGTCATTTAGGAAAAAGGAAGATGCAGGAAGGGAAGGGTGGTTGAATGGAACTGCCAAGATCAAAAGGGGCGGGAAAAAAGAAAAAAAATCCTGCGCGGAGGGGGCCGCTGCACTTCTTTGGTGAGGGGAAAGGGGCGGCAAAGGAAGTCTCCCTTTCTTCTCCCAAACCAGAGGGAGGGGAGACTTCAAATACGTTCAGGGGGGGACGTCTTTGGTCGTGCAAGTCATCGCCTTTATTTTCGAGGAAAGGAAAAGAAAGGGGGGGATGAAGGAAAAGGGGAAAGAGCTCTAGAATACTCAGGATTCACATCGCAAAAATGCCCTCGTCCCTTGGAGGGCTCCAGCTCCAATTCGCCGCCTCTCCGCCTGTCTAAAGAAGGGGGTGGGATGCTACGAAAAAAAGAGAGGAGGGAGGTTCCCATCTACTTTCTCTGCTGGGAGTCGAGCTCGAGGCTCTTTTCACACTCAGGAAAAAAGGGAAAGTCCCGCGGGAAGAGAGACTAACCTTGCCTGCCTTCTCGGTGATTGAATGAATCGAGATTCAAGTCCATATCTCGGGGAAAAAAGGGACCTTCGATCAAAGGGAGGGTACGGAGAGGGGCCCGGGCTCTTTCTCAAAAAAAAAAAGGGGATGTAGTAAGAAAAAACGTAGCCAGCCGTGATCCGGCAGCGGTAAGGAAACCCACCGATATATGAACGGTAAAAAGGGAAAAAGGAAAACGCCCCGCTCAGGGGGTCGATTAAAAAAGGGGAAGAATAGTCCGCGTTGGAAAATGGGAAGCTCTACTGCACTAAAAAAAAAGGGGAAAAAGCAGGCATAATTTGTTAGAAAGAAGATTAGACGTCGAGAAGAACCGTCGCGTCGGTAGCGGGAAAAAGGGAAGCTGTTCATGAGAAGCATGAGAGGGGGAGGAAAAATTCTCGGGAAGCGCAAAGGGGCGCGGTCTCTCTCATCAGGGAGGGGGAAGCGCGTGAAAAGAGGAAAGGGAGATGCAAGCAGGACCATCCAAACGCAGCCGGAAAAAAAGCCATGCCGTAGTTGAATTCGACTGAAAAAGGGGGGGAAGCATGCCACAAAGGAGGGTATACGCCTTTCCGCCTGGGTCAGGAGAACAAGAACAACAAAAAGCGTGCCCCTGATCCAAGAAATTAGGGTAAAAGCAAGCAACAACGTATTTTTATAGGGAGGTCCTTCAAAAAGACTCCTTCTATCAAGCGCCCTGCAGGGAAATGCCCCTGCAGTCTCACTCCGTGCACGGTATGACGGGGATACATAGGTTGAGCAGGATTACGAAAGGGAGAATGGGAATCTTCATAAGGGGAAAACAGTCCCATTCTTCTTAGAGGCTCCGAAAACGGGTTAGGAGTACAATCCCAGAAGGGAAACCTGGTGGAAGCCAGTAATCATTCAAGAGAAGAGGGGGGCACCAAAGAGGCTCGATTGAGGGGGAGTCGGGGGGGGGCGCCACCTCAAAAAATTAACTTGTTTGCTTGAGGGACGAATCGAACAAAAGAGGAAGATCCACGGTGTTGGGGGATCACAGGTGGAAAAAAAGGAACGGCATCTCGCGGGAAAACCCGGAACTTCCAGACACCGGGGGGGAATTTCGTGAAAGGGGTCGCCAGCAACGGTCTCTAATACCGTTTACCAACAGGAAAATGTTATCCATAGGGGAAGGTCCATTCACGGGGAAAAAGAAGGGAAACGTTCCTTCTTCTGGGAGGGGAAAAAGCCCTACCCAGGTGAACGCCAGGCGGCCGACGGGCTGGAGGGAGGATTTCTCCCGGAAAAACCTCTTGTTGGGGCAACGATCATAATCCTCCGTATCCTAAACTTCCGAGGACAGGCGGCTTTCGAAAGGAGGATACTTCTTCTGTTAACTGGATACAAAGCGCCGTGTTCAGGGGCGGCTCAGGTGAAAAACGGTTCCTGCCCGAGAGTATTTCAGGGAAAGGTAATGGCGTATTGGCAAGTTAACTCAAAAAAAAGGGACGGTCTGACGAAAACAGCTTTTCTCTAACTTCAAGGAGGAGGGGGGGGGAGCTGGCGACACGGGGACACACTCCTCTTTCTCATTCCTAAGAAGGGCCTAAGGAAAACCCCAAGAGCAAGCGTCACGGAGGCCTGGGAGGAGGATGGAAGTCGGAAGACATTCGTTATTTAATCTGGCAGCGGTCGAAAAAAGGGCCGTCTCTGCAAGGAAAGGAAAAAACCTGAATCAGAGTGAGGGGGGGAGATGGCACTTTTTATTAGAGGGGGTGCAAGTCCGGTTAATAGGTCCCAAATTTCCTCCGAAATTTGGGGCGGTCATCATGAGGGGTTGGTAGAAGAAGAAACAGTTTCCGCCTCACTGGAAGAGACGCGATGGCGGCCATAGTCAGACCGGAAGAAAGGTCCCCTGCTCACGGTCAGGAAAACAGTTTTTTGGAGGGAGATTGATCCTTCTTGAGAAGTGGGTGTGAAGATCGGGGAGGGGATCAGGATGCCGTAGGTTTACGGTCTGGGAGGCGACCGCCCGTAAACTCCTGGGAGAACTTACCAAACTTTGGGGGGGTACTGGGGCAAGGAATCCTAGGTCCTAAAAAAAGGGGTGCATTTTCGGAGGGAATCGAAGGGGGGGAAAGGAGGGGATCTTACATCAGTTGGTGGGAAACGGACAAAAAAAAAAAAGCTCTCCTTCACGTGGGGGGTCTTCCATATTTGTTTAAAAGGGGGAAGGGAGGAGGGGTAAAGTGGCAGTGTCCAATCCGGAGGTACTAGGGGATTCGTGAATCTAAGGACGTCCCGGAGGGTAGCCTGCCATGGGGAAGCAGCCAGATACCATTGATAAGGCACACTTGTCGAGGGGTGTCCCTCTTAGAGGGTGAGAAGGAGGGGAGAGCTGTTCAACCGTTAAATGCAGTTAGGAAAGTATGGTCAGGGGAAAAGGGAAGGAAAAAGTCTTACTGTGGGGGGTACGGAAAGAAAGATTGGACTGGGGTCTCCCCGCAAGAAAAGTGCCCGGGAGATAGGCGCCGAAAGGCTGTTGAAAGGGGGGGGAATAACTCTTTCCAACGGGGACTCTGGAAAAAGGTCGATTCAAAACATTTGAAGGAAAAGGGTCCTCGTTGAAGACAGGAGGGTTCACTACAATGGGGGTTGGGGGGGAGAGATCTCCTTCCTGCACATCTGGAAAGGTCACCGGGGATACATAGTGAAGGGGCCATTTTTCTGAAGTGAGACCTACCCCATTAAAAAAGCTCTGCCAAGAACGAAATTGGAGGGTTCATCATTGAGTGAGGGTCACAAAAAAGGACACCCTTCATTCTGTCGGGGTATCTTCAAAAAGATGTCTCCTGATCTCTCAAAAGAATTAAAGAGAGAGAAGACAAAAGACTTCATGTCATATCTACGAGGGGGGGCCTGTGTGAAAAGACACACTCTTCTTTAACTGCCGGGGGAAGGTCTGCGCCTCACTCAAGGGAATTTGTGGGGGGAATAAGTCCAGCACCTTTCGGGAGGAAGGGGGGGGTGACCTGTACTATGGGCTAGGAATCGAGTGGATGAAAAAGAAAAAAAAAAACCTGTAGTCACCTCCTTCTTCCCGGAAAAAGGGAATAAAAAAAGTGTCATCGACAGAAGCGGGAGACGCTAGTCTGTTTTCCGGGAAAAAGGGGAAAAAATCCTGGAAGAGATACGGCGCCCTTAGCCTCTATGGGGCTTGGGAAAAGAACTTCCTGGAGGATCCGACACGAGATCATAATTTAAAAAGAAAGAAATCCGGGAGCAATCCATCCCTTCACTTTAATCTGAAAGAAAGGCTCCGAGTTATACCCTAGGAAAGGACTTTGCTAGGCAAGGCCCTCACTGAAAATGGAGGGACAACAATGAGAGAAAATCTCTCGGGATCAAGCTCACCGAACTCGGAAAAGAGTCCCCAATAAACAAAAATACCATTTTCTGTGAAAACCTATAACCACCCTACTTTGAAGAATCAAAAAGGAAGCGTGTCCTTCCCTGAGAGACCAAACGAGGGAGGAAACAGACGCCCACCAAAAATCTGGAGGAAAAAAAAGGGAAATACCGAACCTTCCCAACCGGAAAAAAACTGTCAGATTGACCTTAAGAGGGGAGGGCGGGGGTCATTTTAACATCTACCGGGGGGGAGGGATTTCGTAAACAGAGAGGAAGTCCTGATCGTCACCACTACCTGGTGGGAAACCTGAAGAATCTTCGCTCAATGCCTTTATCAATAAAAGAATGGGAAACCTGCTTACAGTGAGAAGGACAGCAAAGGGACCAAGTTCCCTTCCTTACCTATGAAAAAGAGGGGGAGTAAAGAAAAACAGGAAACTGTCGCTCACTCGTCTTCAGAAAATCAAGCACTTACCTCCCGGAAGGGAAAGAAACCTTCTGGGAAAAGAGAAAAAAGAAACTGGCCAACAATTAGAGGAAAAAAAAGGGGGCCAAGGAAAAAAGACTTGATTCAGTTAGGCAAATGATGTCCGAGGACGCCCAGGGAAAAAAAAAGGACTCGGAGCAAAAGGAAAAGGGGGGGGTCTTTTCCATCAAGGAGGGGAAAAAGCAATGCAGGAAAAAAGGAGAGTGTCTGTTTTTTGAAAGGAAGCCCGAAAAGACGCGACTGAGACGCAGGGGAAAAGCCATAGCCCGAAGAGGAAAAAAGAAAGTTCGACTCAAATCCGGGAGGACGTTCAAAAAAGAAAAGGACTTATTAAAATGCCAATCACCAAGGGAAGTTCATCCAGGACTGAAAGAAGGGACTCGGGGAAAAAAAGGAAGAATCCACCGACCTTACCGGCTCGGAAAAGAATAAGGCCCAAAGCTAGCAAGAAAATCCGCCGCGGCCGCGAAGGCGGGCGTCGAGGAGTGCTGATCGATTGCAAGCACGGAAGAAAAAGGGGGGTCTCCTGTTCTCATCAAAAGGAGAAAGTTCCATGTAAAGGAAAAAGCCTCCTCAGGTAAAAAAAAGAACGGGAGATTAAGACCCTTTCAGGAAGAACCCTGTCTCGAGGGTCTGTTACCCGGGGATGAGTACCGTAAAGATCCTACGTCAACGTCAAGAGAGGGGAAAAAACGGTTGATTTACGTGAGAGATCTAAAAAATGTCTCTGCCTTCTTTGGGAAATGGGCGGTCAAAAGGACGCCACACCGGGGATTCCTAGTGTGGAAAAAAGGTCTTGCCCCGGGGGGGGGGGGGAGGGATGGCTTTCTTCTCGAGGTGGGCCTGAAAGAAAGAATCGCGCCTTGCTGCTGGTCCAGAAAAGAAGTCCTGCTTCCCTTTAAGGAAAAGGGGGAAGTTTCGAAAAAAAAGGAAGGGGTTTTTCTCCTCCAAAGATAGCAAGAAGAGATATAGAGCATGGGCCTGGTGCAAATCCTGCAGACAGTAAAATGAAGAAGAATCAGGGTCCGTCATCCTTCTCAATCAGGAAAGAAGGGGAAACTATCTGGAGAAAGAAAATAACACGACTACTCACGATGCTTCTGCGGAGAAGGGGTTAATTGACAAAACAAAAATCCGCGTTTTTTCTTTAGACAAAAGGGAGAGAGAGGATCATTTTCAGGAGGAAGGGCGTTTGGTATCCTTACCCATGGTGGGCAGGGGACGGACGACGATTCTCCCGAAAAGAAACCAATCTTTCGTCTCAACTACTTCCATTTGCAAAAGAAAGAAGCGCTTTTTACGGAAGGAAAGGACATCGTCCGTGTTTTCCTGCTCGGTCCAAAAAGAAGTGATGACGCGAAAAAAGGAAAAAAAAAAAACTCTGAGAGAAAAAGCGGAATTATTACCCTGCCAAGGGGGGGGGGGAAGTTCCAGAGAGGAAGGGGTTCTCCGCGCTCCGCCTGATCCGTGAACGGGGGAAAAAAACCCTATTCTTCCTGCGGGGGGGAAGAGAAGCTCTTTGCAGTAAAAGGAGAGAACAAGCTGAGCTCTTTCACACAAGGAGGAAAGGAAGCATCCGAAAAAAAAAAAAGGGGGGGCGTGGCATGTCATCTGGCTCCGATGGGTCATTCACGTAGAAGGAAAGAGAACCGTCCATCCTGACCCTTTGGGGAAAAGAAATGGCTGCTCCTGGAAAAGCATCTCGAACAACCACCAACAAAAGGGAGGAGGGGAAAGAGAAAAAATATCCCAGCGTGATCTCCAGACGGGGTCATGGAGGACGGGGGGGATGACTTATGCCACAGTTAGGAGGGGAAAACATTCCACGACCGGCGAAGGGACCAGTTTCGGATGCTGCCAAAAATATTCCGGAAGGAGAGGTTTCTCAGCTACTATTCAGGGTTAAAACAGGAAAATCGGGTGGAAGGCACCCACCCTTCCGATTATACTTCTTATAAAAAAACCAAGAACTGCTCGGAGAAGAACCCTTCCTCTTTCATTAGTACGGCGGAAGAAAGGGTCTCGCGCTCTTGCAGAGAGAAGGGGAAAACACCCTTTATTTTGAGGGAAAAAGGAAGAACCGGCGATGAAAAAAAAACACTCCGGAGGAAGTACTGATACCCGAGTCGAACGAACGCTTGGGGGGGAAACCCCGGGAAAGCATCGGGGGGGGAACAGGGGCCCGTCCCTTTGGAGAAAGGGAAACACACGAAAGGTCAGATTCCCATGAGAACTAAGACCGTGATTGAGGAGGTCAGAAAAAAGGTAATGGTGATGAAGGGGGGACCTTCCACCACCCTGGGAAGAGGAAAGGGGAACGCCTCGAAAAGGAGCACTTCAGCCACTCTTGATCAATAAGTTTACGTATGAAAAAGGGAGCAGATGTGACACGATGAGCGAAAAAAAGAAAACATTACATACGGGACAAGGGAAAAGGCCCCTTCTCTTAGGAGGATAGGGCCAGAAGAGACGGTTCTCCCGACACAACTTGGGAAAGGACGAGCTAAAAAAACTGCATGCGCGAATGTAGCGGTGAGAAAAGCGATCATCCCTCCGAGGAGGGAAGATCAAATCCCAAAGAAAAAAGGTTTTGCTGATTCATCAGTGTAAGACATAAAACGCCTTGAAGTTCGGGGGAAAAGGGAAACTTCAATAAAAAAGGGGGGGGTGAAGTTCTTGCCAGGGAAGAAAAGCCGTACGGTATCGAGAAACTAACATGAGGGAAAGTCGAGTACGAGGAAAAAGTCTTCCCCGAAAAAAAAAATCTTGTCTGAAGAACGGCCCCTCCCTAAGAAAAACCTACGGGCTTCACTAGCTTGGAAAGCGTCGTCGTTCACTAGGGAGGAAAAAAAAGAACCTCCGGATCCGCCGGAGAGCTTCGGAAGAGAGGGGGGGGGGGGACGGCTAAAGAAAAGAGTACCTGGGGCCATCTCGTTGCATGTCGGGGGAGCGAAGTTAGAAAGCCGGGTCAAAAAGGAGTTCGTTTCCTGTATTAACTTGCGTAGGGGGGAAGGGGACTCATTCCCAGGGGGAGAGGTACCCCCCCAAACTTGGAAAGGAATCATGCGGGCTCTTGCTCCACTTGAAGGAAAAAAGCTCAGTCAGACGAATTTGTTATCATCCATACAAAAGGGAAATGCCTGGGGGAAAGGCGGAGGGAACACATTCTGTGAAGTGGAAAAAAAGGTCCTGGAGAATCCCAGGGAAGAGTCCATGGAAAAAAAAAGCTTCGGTATGTTTCAGTGGGACAGGCAAGGATCCTTGTTGGCCAGCCTAGGCTTGGCCAGGGGGAAAGGGGGCGGAAGGGGGACCCGTTAGGTAAAGACTTGAGGGAAGTCCGTAAGAATTTTATGAGGATGCCGTCCTCCGCCAGGGAAGACTAAAGGGTCTCAATTTCTGACCAAGAAAAAAGTTGAGCGGGGAAAGAGAACGTTTCAGGGGGGAAAAGTGTTTGGGGAGGGGCGACTTTATCCCTCTTGCTCAATAACCGCGAAAAATGCCCGGTCTTTTGAATTCCGGGTAGGGGGAGGGGGCTTATGTTTTCGAAAAAGAACGAAGGCAGCTTAACTGAAAAAGTGGTCAGGTACTTCTTCAAAGGAAGTCCTCAAGGTGGGAAGGTCGGATTTTCCGAAGGAGGTGTAAGGATTCTTTTCTTCTTACCCTGGGAATCATGGCCTGAAATGCGATATTCGTCGTTTTTTACAAAGGGGTGTTTTAAAGTAAGGGAGGAAGGCCCGCCGTATTTGAAGGGGACTTGATAGTCAAAGTCCTATCTGTATTAAGTTGTGTTTGCCTCATGGGCGTACGTAGGGGAGTCCGATCACTGCAAGAAAGCTAGGGGGGGTACGAGCCGTTTAGATCTTCGGAGAGTCCAATGTAAACTGGGCGGGGGAGGGGACATTATGGGAAAAAAACTTAAAGGGACGTGTTTTTCGAAGAAAGAAGGTGGGGGCCGTCTCCCCGTCTGGGAAGTGAAGAGGCCGCGTCCCGCCAAAAAGGGAAACTGTTAATAAGGAGGCCACCGTACTCTTGAAGGGGGGAGGAGGCACGAATGGGAAGTTAGTGTCCTATTGACGAAGAGGGAAGAAATGGTTTTGCAGGTTTTCTAGAGGAGAAAACTTCCCTCGTTCAAGAAAAGGTCTAACAAAAGGGGAGGGGGGACGATTCACACCTCAAAAACCCGCCTGCGTGCGGGAAAGAAAAACGAACTTGGGAGCAAGTGGCCAGTTTTCTCGTCAAACGAAAAAAGTCGATCTTCATGACTTCGATGAATGTCTCTCTAAAAAGAAGGAGGAGGAAAGAGAGAGGGAAAAAAAAAAGTCATGCAGAAGAGAGCATTCCTGGTGGGGGGAAGAGAAATAAAAGCACTTCTCGCCGCCAAGTTCATCGTGACTTAAAAAGGCGGGTCGGAGGGAGAAAAAACCTCACAGATTCCTTGTCGCGGTGGAGAGGGAAGGAGGAACGAGTGGGGAACAAGAGACATCCCGCCGTGTCACCAGGCCCATAAAAAAAAAGTGCATCGACCGAGATGCAGAAAGGGAAGAAATATCCCGAGAAAAAGGGAAGTGCTTCTACTTTCATCAGAGAAAGACCCTAGAGGGAGCCTTCCCCCACCTACCGGGCAAGAATGTAGGGAAAGAAAGGAGCGACCTAAGGGGCCAGGAGGTTCAAATAAAGAAACCGGTACGTCCGAAGATTCCACCGAAGGGATACCCCTAGAAGGTTTGGAATCTGCCTGGAGAGCACGACCGAAAAAAAAGAAAATCTGTCGGCTCAAGTCCCCGGCGTGAAGGGAAAAAAAAAGCACCGGAAAAATCCTTCTTTGTCAAGAACAGAGGAAGAAAGGGAGGGGGGGACGGTTCAACCCCTAGGAGAAAAAAGAACGTGAAATCGAAAGGCAGGAGGGGTTTAAGGAAAAGGATCGAAAAAAGTCAAAGCCCATACTCAAAAAACAAAACTAATCCGGACAATCCGAAAAGAAAAGGATTCCAACGGGCAGAGGTTACTCTTAAACGGGATGACCAAGGGGAAGTTTAACAGCTACTTGAGGTCTCGCCACCAATAAGAAGAGAAAAAGCATCCTTAGAAAAAAAAGACCTTTTCAGAGGAAAAAAAAGGGTGGAGGGAAGGGAGTTATCAATAATGCCAAACTGCTTACCCGGGGCAAGGCCAGGGGGAAAAGAATGACCTATTCTCCAGGGGGCTTCCAAAAGCTTAAACTTAAACAACCTTAAAAGAAGAAAGTCCTGAAAGTCAATCGAGAAAAGCCGAAGGAGGGTAAAAAAGTGGCCCAGCTCCTCAATTAAGGGAAAAAAGGAGATCAAGCAAAGGGAAAAAAAGGACATCCCTCAGCATGAGGGGCTGGCCATTGCAATTTGATATCAGCAAAAAAAAAATGTGTCCTCGGAGGAAAGGGGGGGGCGGGTAAAGAAAAAAAAGAGAGCTACAAGTCATCCGTGCAGCTCTGTCGAGGGGCCGAAGAGCGACTCCTCGCTGGAAGGGAAAGATTCATAAGTGGAGAAAAAAGCCTGCTGCATTTTTCTACTCGGGGAAGGAGCGTTCCTCAAGTCCAAGGGGAAAAGGGGGGGGAAAAGTCCAATCCCGCCAAAATACTCACGTGGAAAGGGAAATCGCTCAGGAAGGGAATCTTTGCAGAGGGCAGAACCTACTCCACCTCCTTAAAGGGGGGGGGGGAAAGGGGAACACATTTCAAGAAAGAAGCTAATCCTCCTCTTCCAGCGAATGAGATCCGCGTGCTTCTATGGAACTACTCGGTGATAATGAAGCGCACTTATTCAATAGGGAGAAAAAAATAAAACAAAAAATAGAAAAAAAAAAAACGTTTCCTCGAGGGCAGTCGAGGGGCTGGGGGAAACGTCCACAAAGAAAAAACCGTCCCTTGCCCTTCAAACATTCCCGGGAGGATAATCCCTCATCTTCGGGTAAAAAGAAAAATCCCGGAAAGACTCCTCGTCAACAAAAGGGGAAAATGTGAGTGGGAAAAGGGAAATTCCGCTCGCTGTCTAGGTGCAGAGGCTCCGCAACCCTTAACCCCACAACCCTAAGGGCTTCGTATCTGAAAGGAACATCAAAAGGGGAGGGGCGCTCCACCGAGAAACTCGCGCAGAGGGGCCCGCTCGATAAAAGGAAATGTCTGTGTCCCCAGAGGGCTACCTTCTAGAAGGGGGGGACTCACCGCTGAAAAAAAAAAAGATAAGATCCGTGCTCTTTGTCACAATGACCGTAAGGGAAGAGAAACGCTCATCGTCGTCATGCAAGGAAAAAGACCGTTAAAAGGAAAAGGTGGCCTGCATTTCAATCCCTAAAAAGGGCGGGGGGATCTACTGAGCAAGGGGCTTACCCTGATCACCATCCCGTGGTTGAAACGAGGGACTCCTGCTCGGGAGAAAGAGGAACGTCTTAGGGGGGGTATCCTGACCCATGGGGCCTCGGAAGGCCCGGACGAGAAGTTAGTCGACTTCAAGCGGCGTGAAAACATCCTCGGCGTGGAGACTGCATCGCCAGAAGGGAAGAGAAAAAAATCCAAATCACGGGCTGGAAAAAGGAGGACTGCCCTCGCCGAAAAAAATTAAGGACTCATGCCACGGGGGAAAACGCGCCCGGGAATGGTTTCGAAAGAGACGCCGGCGAGAAGGTAGGTCCTAGAAAAGAAAAGAGGACTGCCTGCTTAAAAAAAAGAAATCGTCGCTGTCACCCCGAGCTCAGAACGAGTTCTTCCGCCGCATCCGAAGGAAAAGGAGTTGAAGGGAGAAAAAAAGGCAGTCCCGTCATCATCTCTTGGGAAAAAGGGACAGGGGACTGTCGAGACACGAGAAAAAGGAACTTTC
>Ga0179591_1286083_pt1 | contig 24337 bp, 16 predicted proteins | sample CZOMad2_1_08_16f_FD_182891 | JGI IMG/M metagenome (GOLD analysis project Ga0179591, IMG submission 182891) | Vadose zone soil fungal communities from Angelo Coast Range Reserve, California, USA - CZOMad2_1_08_16fungal (PacBio error correction) | ecosystem: Environmental > Terrestrial > Soil >...
GGGGGGGGGGGGGGGGGGGGGGGGTGCGGGTGGTGGCGCGTTCCGCTCGCGGGGGGAGGGGCGGGGGGGGGGTGGGGGTGGGGCGGCCAAAGGCCGCGAAGCCAAGCGTTTCCACAAGCGACAACGGGGTGAGAGAGAAGATGGAAGAGCGGCAGTTTGAATGCCCCCGTCTCTCTCAAAAAAAAAAAACAGGAGGCGGGAGGCCCCTCTCTCTCACGGTCGGGGTGATCCACTCCTCCGTATCGAGTGACGGCCAGCCCAAAGGGGTTCGGCTGAAGATGTACACTCATTTCATTCTCTCCACTCGGGGGGATTCGTGATCCCACCGGAGGTGACTTCAACGTAATGCTCCCGATCTATTCTCATCCTCTCCCCGCCGTGCGAGGTGTGGCGGGCATCCTTCCGAGGGGGTGCTGGAAAAACCTGGGGGAGTCTTCTGGGGGGGAGGGATGGAATTTTCTGCAGGGGAACTCCCAGGCCGCCTCCGCTCAGGGAACGAATAGTGTCTTGCTTTCGAAGTGCAGTCCCCCCTCCTCCTTCCCACTGTGTCGACTCTTAGTTGTTTCATTTGTCTTTCTCACCGACGGGGCGTTTGATTCCTCCTCCTCCTTTTTGCGTCGTTGCGCGCGTAACGTCCATCGGTTGTTTAGATGAACCGGCTGAACGCGAGTCTGGCCGACTCACGACTGGTTGGAAGTTAGTCTGTTTGCTCCTATAACACTTTCGTCCCACCTTTCACAAATCGCGTCAAAGAAGTCACCGTAATAAAAAACGCGGGAAATCGATTGATGTTCTCAAGCGGAATAAGGACGGCAAGTCCTGAAGCTGTTGTGAGTAAAAGGCACCTATAGGAGGAGCCCGGACTTAACGCACTCGGCCTGGGTCACCGAAACGGCAGGTGGGGGACCAGGACGTGGATTGTCGGGAGTACGAAACAACCAAACGCGGGGGCGGTAAAAAAGATATCAAAGGCTAATCTACTTGAAAAGGAAAGGAGGATGGAGCGAAGGACCAGAACTCCTCAATGCGTGCTATTAGAGGGGGGAAACTAGCACAGAGAATGGGAGAGGAGAAATTAATCAGCATCTCGAAAAAAAAGGAGCGTCAAGGATGCAGTGACAGAAAAAAACTGCGTGCCAGGATCGAAAGGGGAGTATGGTCTTGAATCCCGGAGCTCGGAAGGCGGGGGAAAATGGACTAGGAGAAAAGAATTGACAACCGCCCAGGGGGTTCTTAAGTCTAAAGTTAAGGCCGTAATAGCAGAACGGTGAATCTTACTTCCAAGGGGGGTTGAGAGCGCGTGAAGGTGGTCACAGGCGCCGCTTAGGCATGATCAGAACTTAAAGGGGGGACCATGGTGAGAGGTACGGCGAGGGGGGGAACGAAATGGGCTAAAAGGGCTCTCCAGGGGGAGTAACGGGAACCAGGAGCAGGAGGAATGTCATGCGCCTCATGCCTGTGGGGAAATGGGGGACCTCCTCCTGAGCGGGGGATCTGAGAGGAAAGACTTGAGCCCGCGTTCATCTAAACTGGGTTCACAAGGGAGAGAAACCGGGGGGAGCCCCGAAGGTCGTCATACGGGAATTCGCATCTCTCAAAAAAAGAATAAGATGGCACAGCGCAAACGAGAGGTTGGGGAAGGTAGTATGAAAGAGAGTTGCAGGATTGGCTTGAATAAAAAACATGGGGTAACCGGAGTCCCGCGAGGAACAGAAGGGAGCATGGGATGTGGGTGCATCTAAGCAGAACCTTATAGAAATTTAGTACCAACGGAAAGAAAGGAAAAAACCATAAAGAAAAAAAAATGAGAAGTCGAGGCTAGATGAAGGAAGAGCGTCGAAAGTTAGGCTTGATCAACCCCCGGACACGCGGAGGAGGGGGGGGGTGAAGTGAAACTTATCACTAAAAAGAGAGGAAGGCAGAAGGCGAAATGAAATGTTGGGAGAGTGGCAATCCTTCACAAAACACAGAGAAAAGAAGGTGAGTTTCCTGCAAAAAGCGGCTGAGTAGGGGAAGAACTGGAGGGATTCTCTGCCAAAAAAAAAGAAGTTGGGAAAGAGAAACGGGGAGGTGGAAGCTTAAGAGCTACCCGGGGTAAGGGGGACAGCGCAACCTGATGACGATCTCCCTATTTCCCCTATGCAACTGAAACTGAGATAAAACTACCGAGTATGGCCGTCACATCATAAGGCCGGCATAAAGGGGTGGAGGCGACCTTGATTGTAGTCCGCGAATCGGGGCCGTTCCGGAAAAAAGAGACCGGAATGAGGCGAGAGAGCTCAGGCAACGAGAAAAGTTGTCGGTGCATGAAACATGATTGTCTTATGATGCATAAAATTAGAGGGGCTGCACGAAGAAAAAAAAATTAGAGCAAGTGGGAAAGGATCCGAAGAATACCCCATCTTCACAAGAGTGAATTCGGTGATGGCGCTCCTCGCTATACCCTCTCAGCGAACGAAAGGGCTTAGGGGGGAAAAGGGAAACACGGGGTATGATTTGTTATCCGGGGGGGGGCATCGCTGGACTGTCGGGGAAGAAGTAACTCAAAGGCGACGCCAAACTATGGGAAGGGGAAGGAGAAAGAAAAGAACTTGGCGACGGTTGAAGAGGGCTTGGAGCGGCCACCGGGGTGAGGATGGTGATCGAAGGCACAAAAAAACGGAGGAAGGCAAAATAATGAGTCAGAACATCATCCGGAGAAGGAGAAAGAACGCGGAAACGAGGCGGCAAACTGCCGGGAATATCTCGCAATGGCTCGGTAGATCATGCGCACCTGCATAGGGAGTTCAAGGCCTGCACTACAGGGGAGGAAGAAGACAATGAAAAGGAAGGACCTGCCCGGTCGTAAACGACGAGCATAGATCGCCGGGACTGATACGAGGGGGTTGAAGCGCTCTAGAGCCCAATGCACAGGGGGAAAGATGGCCGCCGACTAAAAAACGGGAGGAACCGGTACCTTGGCGCGAATGCGGAGTGTATGCGAGGTTCGCGAGCGCCTGATGGAAATGCCGGGAAGAAAAAGCCAGGTTCAAAGTAACCAAGAAGACAAGAAGTTGCCGGCACTGATTAAAGGCAGGGGCGGAGATCACGTTAACCGATGAATAAGGGAGAGTACAACAAAGTGTTCCCCTCAAAATCTCGACAAAGGGGTTCCTGCCGGTATTATAACACGTCGTGGCCGTTGGTGAATCTATCGACCGGGGGGGCCTCCGGGACTAATGTAAGGAGAGGTCACCGAGGATCAACGCTCGGGGACACCTGGAAGGTAATATAGAGGGCTAAGAACTCAATCCTGATTCAAAGCCATAAGCAGGAATGCAAGGGCAGAGAGATTCTTGGGTGGTTGTCTGGAGCACCGAGACCCAGCAGTTCATGCCGACGGGAAATCCTGACGCCTCGGGGATTTGTAGAAAAATCTCCCCCAAAGAAGAAAAAACGGGCAAGGGAGTGCAGAGGGCAGGGAGGAGAAGAAAGAAAGCCGAGGAAAGACGGCGGATCTGGGGAGCAGCAAGAAATCGCAGGCGCATGGGACTGGTCAGTTTAAACCAATTCTCGGAAAGATAAAAGGGGTGAAGGAGCGGAAAAAAGAACCGGGATTCTTGGCCGAGGGCTGACAAGAACCGGTCGACGAAAAAGTCCCGAAAACAGGACGAGATCTCTTAACCTCCCTGACGGGGGGGAGGGCGGGAAGCGAAAAAGTGCCGCTGATGATCGCAGGAAAAAGTGGCCAGAGGACGAATAGAACATGGTGCCTCTCCCCCGGCCCCGTTTCCCAACCAGTTTATCCCTGCGTCTTTGAGAGAAGAGCGAAAGGGAAGTAAGTAAGGTCACGGCAAGCGCGGGTCTGGACCGGGCGATATCCGGGAGTGCTGGAGACACGGCGTTCTCGGTCAAAAATGTTCCTCATCGGAAAGGTCGAGAATGGGGGAAGGCCTTCCAGAGACGAAGGCAGGCCCCATCCTTGCCAATTCGGGGATCTCGACCCGGTCGGGAATAAGGCAGAATTCCTTCGCGTGAGGCTGGACGAAAGAGACTGAGGACTAGCCAGTCAGGGAGACGGCGAGAGGACAGAAAAGGCCTCGCGATGAATTGCCGCGGGCTGAAAAAAGGATTGGTTGGTCGAGTGGGGCCCGTGCGAGAATGTTGGCAGCATGCAGCTTTCGTACCTCTCTCAATTTCAAGAAGGAAGTGCCAAAGCGCTGTTTAACTGAGGGTCAAAACACAAGGCCAGCCGGTGGCATTGAGGTCCTTCCTCCTTCAGGGTGGGGTCAGAAAGAAAAGTTTACCAGGCGAGTTGCGTTCGGGATGAGCTCCGAAGTTCGGGGGTACCGATAAAAGGGGGAAGGATATCGTCTGGTAGGGGATTCCCTTGTGCATCACACAACATCGACCGGTCTATCTTGCGAAGTCCTTAACTAGTGGTCCGTCCATCAGGGCGCCGTGGAATAACTGCTTGAGGATCATTGGGGGAATGAGGAAAACGCATTGAAAGGGTAGCAAGAAAAGATTCAGGGTTTCATTATATCTAAAGAGCGCGAAGCATGAAACAACCAGGATCATGGGGGCTGATGCTCAGCAAAACCTTCTAGCAATTGTGAGAAAAGAAAAATAATCGAGCAACCAAAGTCTAACAGGGGGTTTCTTGAGGGCCTTTCCTCAGCAAGAGTTGCATAAGCGGGAACGTATGAGTTTTCTGTTAACCCTCTGAGGACAGAATCTGGCGATTCCTGACTTGGTGACGCCGGCGGTGTCAAGGCGTCGTTCGGCAGAGGTGGAAAGGAAAGTACTAACACGACTTGGACCGAGCCATCGTTCTCTAGAAAATAGGTGGAGTGAAGAACGCGCGTGGAAAAAGGGGGCTTGTCCCTCTCAAGAAAAAAAAAACAAACGAGAGAGAAAGGAGAGATTCTGGGGTCTGGGGGTATTTATAGAACGGGATTGCCGGGGGCAAGAAAAAAGGGGGCGGCGAGATGGAGAAACGATTGCGTGAAAAAATGGACTGACACTGATGACGACTGATACTGGATCGCATTACTGACAACGGGCAGAAAACTGCAAGGATGCAGTTGAATTCAGATTGGGAAATGACCCAAACAAAACAGAACAATTTCCCTGCGAAGAACGCCTAGAAAAAAGAAAGAAATTGACAAACTTCGTGGGGGTGGCGCGAGGGATTTGTCGCCACCTTTCCGAAACCACTTCGAAGAGCAACGAGTTTTCCATAGCCGGCTGAGGGGGGGCGAGCTGCTGGCCGGGGGTCATTCTGTCTGAAAAAGGCGTGTAGGACTTAAATGACCCGTAAAAGAAGGCAAAGGAAGGAAAGCAGGGAGAGACCGCGCTGAATGGCGCAAGCATGAACCGCATCGGTGGGGAGGAAGGGATCCCGCCAAGATTGTGAAAGGAGAGACGGGTCCCGATTAGTCGGCAAGCTGAGGTGGGACTTGGCCTGCTTCGAAGACCCCACAATTCGCTTCTACGATCGGACCGCACCGCGGGCACTCATATAAAGAGCTGGAGCCAAAAATAACCATAAGAGAAATGAGCTAGTAGACAATAGGCCACGCCGTAGGAAAAACGTCCCCGGCGGAAGCAGAAATTAAAGGGGGAGGGGACAAAACAAAAAGCGAGCAGCAAAATACTCGGGACAAACCCGCGCGGGGACGTTTTCTGCAGCGCCGTCTGTTCGGTAGAGGAATGGACTGACTAGAGGGGACGCCTCACTTATCGTCCTTGACAATCGAGAAAAGTGATGCGGGAACTTCCAAACTAGTCTAGAGTGTACAAAGGGGGGGGTCCGAAGCTTCTGAAACTTCCCCCATCCCTGCGCGATCGGAGCTCAAGGGAAAGGCGACCGCGCCACGCCTGTAAATAAGAACATATCGCCCGCCAGAAAGGTCATCTAAGAGGGAAGGGGGCGACATGAAAGAAAAAGAGAAGGATAGATCTCTTGAGCATCCGCGCATCTTACAGTGGCCAATGTCGAGCACCGGAAGGGTGGAGAGCACCACTAGTGACGCGGTTCAATCTTATTCAAATGAAACAGGCACGAGCCTTAACTCTCCAATGCGGAAAAAGTCGTGGGGGTGACTAGTCTTGGTCCGGGCTTTGGAGGGAAGCGTCGACCGTGTCGGTAAACCTCCGAAAAGTCAAGTGATGTTGTGGGGCAACAGCGTTCATAAAACTGATTAAAAGTGAAGACATCAACATCTAGATTCCGAGTCATGCGCCTGGGGAGAAGGGACAGGATGATAAAGATAGGAAGCGCTTGAGCCGGCTGTGAAACCTCGAGAGAAACGCACGCAGGTGGGGGATTCTGATCACCAACGCCGGAGGCCTGGCATCAAGAAATCGTTCTAGGTCGAAAACAAAAATCCTGCACAACCAGAGCTCAGCATTAGCCGCTCTGCCTGCGGGCGGGGGGTAACGACAGAGGGATTGGAGTCTCCCGGGGGTAGATATGGAGGGGGGGGATCGCGAAGGAGGGGGTAGCGGTTTCTGGGACACCATATACCAAATGCCACAGATGGGGGCGCGCCGCGCAAATGTGCGCCCCTAATGAGAAGAAGGGGAGAACATCGGGGGGGGGGGGAAGAAAAGACGACTACCGGCATCTTTCCGCGCGATTCATGAAGGGTGCCGGGACGGTCGACCTGCGGTACATTCCATCAGCATTACAAATCGGCAGTGTGGAGGGGAAAGGGGACACTGCTGCTGATGAAATCTCGCGAGGCGCGCGAACTAAGCAGCCGCTCCACTTAGCAAGTTCCGCGGATGCCTCATGAGAAATCTCTAAGGAGGGGGGGGGGAAGTCCTTAGGAGATAACTTCAGGGAGCGGTAGGCCGGCGGAGGTAGCTCGTCGGGAAAGCGGATGATGGAATCAGGCAGTCATCCTACTTCCGCTTAAGGAAGGGGGTGCAGGCCAGATGAGGTTCGCAGGAGCTACAGCGATTGCGGGATTCACGGAAGTTTGCGCGTTCGTAGGAAAAAAAGTAGGCGCACCGGATGATTGGATTGATAAAACATGATGAATAAAGATCACATAGTCTCCGGTTGACCTCGACCGGAAGAAAGAACGCGGCAAACCGGCGCAGAATCGGGAATGGCCGCGGGATAGGCAAAAGGAAGGGCTTCAATTACATCTAAAAAAAAAACGGAAAAAAGTGAGAAATTACATGAGTAACAAAAATAATCAGTTGAACTGGCGCTGGAGGTTGACGAGCTTCAGAGGGTTCCATCAAGGACAACCGTGAAAAGGGCGCGAGGAGGCATTCCAAACCGGGCCCTTTGGGGATGGCGCGTATGGAGAATCGTGTGGTCATCTAGTTAGAAGAGCAGCCATAGCACAAGGAAAAGGGATCGTGCATGTATCGGAGAGGAAAGATTACCGGGAGAATGAACCAGTCACTCGTAATGGAAGGGACGCTCCGAGTCGGGCATGATCAAGAAATTGCGGCGGGATTCTGAAGTCGGGCGCACATATTTCAGACAATCGAATAGTGTGCCATCTGTCGGGGCTCGGCCCAAAGCACATCCCAATGGTCTCCGGGCGAGATCAGTTGTATATGGCAGATCCCGTATGTCGGGAAAAAGGAACCCACGCACACCGTGCAGCGACGGGGGACTTCGTGGTATCTTTAGGGGCAACGAGACCGCAGGGAAAGGAAGGGGGAAGGAGAATCCGAAGGGGACCAGTTTTGGGGCACAGTGGATACCGACAACGCCGTGGGGAAGCGGCGCAGACGAGGTGATCAAGCAAGGGACCCTGAGGGATCTGTATCATCCAGGGGAAAAAGAGCCAGGGACGAGGGGACTTGGGGGAGGGCGCTAGGCTCGCGGACGTCCAAGACATGGGGACTCGCTGCAAACACATGTTAGGCGTCTTTTGGCAAGCGTTAAAGAAGAGTTCGGCGAAAAAGAAAGAAAATCCCGGCGAGATAACCGAGGTTTCGACGATCGGAATGGGGCGGCAAGTGTCCTTAGAAAGGATGCGCCAGTGGACAAAAAAAAAAGGGCCCCGATTAAAGAAGGAACCTATGTGAGGACTAGTCCACATTCGGTTCGATGACGCAGAAGGAGAACAGCAGGGCTCGATCACAATAGTATTTTTTCATTGCGCCCCATAAAGAAAAGATGTAAGGGGGGGGCGGGTTCGGTGGCAGGAGCGGTCGGACAAGGCTTTCTGATCAAAGTTAGACTCGCGAATCAAAGAGACTTCATCAGCGCGAGGGACGAAAAAGGGGGAAAGGCCACCTGGTTTGAGGGAAAAGAAATCTCGCTTGAAGCGCTTCCTTCGACGCGTCAAAGGAAGGAACTCGAAATCAGAAAAGCGTCTATTGAGAGGCCTACTTCCCTCGTGCCATACCGGATACTGACTCTCAGTCAAGGCACTTTCGCTTCCCAGCCAGGAATTTTTGTAGGGGAGGAAGATTCTTCTAGAACGAGGGACAATCTCACCTACGAATTAATATCCGAGTGACGGATTCTGATTCTGCGGGAAAACGCTTTTATAAAAACGGATGGTAAGAAAAGCCCGCCGTTTGATCTTCGTGAGGTTGTTTGGGGTACACCCGAGAGGCCCGTCTTGCTGATCCAGAGTGCAAACCGGAGGGGGGTCACGTTCATGTATCATATCGCGGCGGGAGAGCGGATTCATCTCAAGGGCTAGTGGGCTAGGGTATTACCAGAATCTATGTAAGAAGCCCTGGAGTGTGCGCTAATCATTTGGTTTCTGAAGGAGAAACAGGGGCAGGGGATCGTAGGGAAACAAAAATACAAACAAATGGGGGGGGGGGGATGGCAGGAGAGGGGAGCCGAAATAATGGCTACGAGCACACCGGGGCGCACTCGTCCGGAAAAAGGTGGCGAAAAAAAGAATCTACAACCACGCGCGTAGATGTTGGGGGGTGAACGAGGGACAGCAGGCGGTGATCCGGGGAGGGGGCGTTGTAAAAACATCTTAATCAGAGAGTTGCATCACGGGGGGGCCAGGGTTCCAGAGAAAAGACAAGGAAGAGGCCGTAGGAGAGGGTTTTGCCCCTAAAGAAGGGGGCCAAGCGCACACCACCCCCCACACCAAAAAAAAAAAAAACCACCACCCCCCCAAAACAGAAACACCCGTCCCAGCTCGCCCCAAGAGGGCCTTGCAGAAGGGGGGAAAGCTGTCATCAACCAGACCCTCCTCGACAAAAAAACCAACACGAGGGGAGATAGATCGGGTCGGGATGCCAAATCAGCAGTCTTAAAGAGATTCTAAGACCCTCGTCTGGAAACAGAGGGGGAGGCGGGAGCAAGTCAGTTTTAGTAGATGAACTGACCGCATACTATCTCTCGGACACCGGGGGGCTGAAATCATGAGTCAAGTTCTGATCAAGAGGGGGGGGGGTTCGTGGAACAACATCAACCGATTTCAACATCATTAGGAAAGCGGGGCCTCCACATCACAGGGAAAAAACTACTAGGGGGGTTGGGGAGACGATTGTAGGACGCCACAGGCTGAATAGCCGATGTGCCGCACTCGAAAACATTATAGTGGGGTGCATGCTTAGGATCGGGAACTCTGCAGCAGAAAGAAAAAGTTCGGCTGGGGGTAAGCTCCATAAAAATGCTTTGCAGGGGGAAAAGCATCAAATGGATAAAGAGAGGTCAATTAGGAAAAAGAAAAAGTCCATTCTGGAATGCAAGAGGGAAGGAACGATGTCGCAAGTAAGAGTTGGATGTCAGGAGGGAGCTCCTCGCTAGGAATCCTGACAGGGGGAAAAGGAGTTCCTGAACGGCAGCGTCGATACTCTCTGTGGTGGAATTGCTTCTTGGAAAAAGACCACACAGGCTAACTGGACGATCCGGAAAAGGAAGTACCGGATTCCGTCTGACGTACTTTGAAAAAAAGGAGGGTGGGAAGCATACCCCCCCGGGAAGACAATTAGAGGTAACAAGGCTCGTAGGAATCGCGGTCCACTCGCCCGCGTTAAAATCTCAGTCGCAACGAGTCGCGCTCCTTCGAAAAATCGAACGTTCAAAGGGAAGGCAAGGGACTTGGGGGGGGGGGGTTCTATCTTCGGATGGCTGGATTAACCGTAAAAAGCTATTTCACGGCAGGGGGGGGGGGGGGGGGGGGGGGGGGGGGGGGGTGTGGTGGGTGGTTGGGGGGGGGGGGTGGGGGGGGTCTCTTGAAAATAACAGACTTTAAAACGGTTCTGGTCTTCCCGAACAGCTGAATTGTTATAAACTCATCGCATAGCATAAAGACAGGAGTCGGGCCTTCTAAGAGGGGCACTTTGGGGGAGGCCGCTCCACGCAATGTCTCAAGCAGAAAAGAAGACGAAGGAACAACTTGTCTTGGTAGGAGGGAAACAACATACAGAGAACTAGACAAAAGATCTGATCGTGACTCGGTAAAAATGCGCATCTAACAGGAAGTCGAGGGGCACGCTTCCTGGGAGAGCAACAATAGGAACGTCAGTCAAACATCAAAAAGTAACGAGGCCGATCTTGCCCGACATCTGAAGAGGAAAACAGGGTCGTGAAAGGAGTAGAGTTGCCTGTCTCTCACAGGTCACAGGCGACCTCGCGCACCAAAGAACCATTGTGGGGCAGCGACGGCAAGAAGTGCGTCAAGAGCCGAGCCTGAGAGGCGTCTCCACCAGAGCCGGAGATTCTTTCGAAAACCAACTGGAGGGGGCCGGGGGCTCTTGATCAAGCTCTCCATAAAAGCGGTGTCAGGGGATTGTTGAAAAAAATTGGGGGACGGGATTTCTAAAAGCCCTACCGAACTCTTGGTAAATGCGGGATTGACGAACCAGCGAAGAACCCCCCTGAAAGAATCGATCGGGGGCCAGTGAGGAAGCTCTTGCAGGTCTTGGCCAGTCCGGTATGCGACTCAATCTATACGGCCGGTCGCGAACGGAGGGGGAGAAGTTGAATGATCTCGGGAAGACTTGTGAGAAGAGAACCGGGAAGAGGATTCGAACGTCTCAGCGCAACGGTGTCCCCGACGTTATCAAATGAAGTAAACATCGGGGGGGAAGGCCGATCGAAGAACCCTGCCGGTGTTTGGAGACGGAGGAGGAAAAATTCAGGCCGTCTTCAAGACCTCACGTTAGCCAATGTCTCTACAGGGAATATGTCTGGGGACCAGCACTGCTGGCGGGGCCATGCCTTAATCTCTTCGAACGCTCAAAAGCCAACTGGAGCATTGGTCGCTCTTGGATGCAACGCGGAGATCGCGTCTAAGGAGGAAAGGACTTGAGGAGTCCCTCGAAAATCGGGGACGGCAGTATTTGGGAAGGAGGGCCCTGGTGATTTTTTATCATTCATGAGAAAAGGCGCTTCAAAAGGAAGCCCAGATGCAAAAAAGAGAAAAAGCGTGCGGGAATCCGACGACAGGGGGGCGATTTTGGAACGCTTCTTGAAAGGGAGCCCACGTATTGTTTTAGTCGATCACCACCAACAACGGGATGAGGAGGGGAATATATATATAACCAGCCATCTCCGGTAAAAGAAGGAAACCTCTCACTTGCAAAGAGAGGACAGAGGATCAGGGCACGGGAGAGTTAACTCGCTGTCTGTTCATTCAAAAACTGCTGGCTTTCACACTCGGAGACTCGCGAGCGCAAAGAAAATGATTAACACACTTCACGAGGGTCTCCACAGCATATATCGCAGGAAGAAACCGAGGGGGGAGATCTGAGTACTCAGGACGAGGGAAAGAATCAAAGGGTGATAGGGGAAGACGATCTTGCGGAGAGGTTAAAATGATGATCGTATCTTTAGGCCGCTGAGGAACGCCTCTCTCATCTTCGGAAGGGACATAAAAAAGGACAATGAACTCGCGGCCTATCAGTCTAGCTGTACCGGAAGGGTCGTACGTCGGCTGCGACAGAGTCTTAAACAACTGGGTCCGAGAACCTGGGAGTCCGGGGACCTGAATCCCGAAAAAGTTCCGATCCATTTAAGACACCTGTTGGCGGAAAAAGGGATAACTGAGGGCATCAGGGAGATAATCCGGGCGCTAAAAACGGTAGAGCATCAAACAACAGGAGGAAATGTAACACACGGCGGAAGACCTTATAGGGGAGAATACCGCGAAGGGGGGTGACTATTCATAAAACTGTGAAAGAGTCCAGCTCGATATATGGGGATTGAGGGGCTCACCTAAAAGATTTTGCAATTATGCAGAAGGGGGAAGCCGGTCGCTTTTTGATCGGCCGTACCAAAGAAGACCCTTCCTCAAAGTCGCGGTTAAAAACTCCTCCCCGAAACAAGGCAGAAGAGGGGAGAATAAGAAAGCTACCTCGGACTGGGCGGGAGAGATGCGGCGGATATTACACGGTCAATCTCTTCGAGTCCCGTGCAAAAACCCTTTTGGGAATTTTAGCGGGCTCTGCGGTGTCCTTGAGGAAGCCCTAAAAAAAAAACGACAATGCCCATCAACTGGATCTATTCGGAGGGTCAGCTAGCCGAGGCAATATCTTTCCTCGCTTGGAGGCTAGAACTTACTAATTTACAAGCTATAAGATGGGAATACAAAAAAAAAAAGCTGGGAAACCTATGGGGAAAAATCATCTCTATCAATCGTGGGATGGCGTTCAATTGGGCCCAAGGAATCTGCCGAAAAATGAAGGGTAAGGGAAAAAAAGAAGAGGTGGCGTGAGATATCTGGTCGAGATAGTCTCAAGAAAACTTCGGTCACGTGAAAAAAAACAAGGGGTTGGGGAGTGCCGTTCCTGCTAGCAGAATCTCGTCCAACCTGTGCTCCCATGTAATCTAACCAATTCTTTAATAAGGACCCAGGAATTCAAGGAGGCAGCGGGAAAAAGTAGAACGGGCCTCCGCGGGGTTATTGAATGAGATATATCCATCGATCTATAGGAGCCAGAAAACACGGACCAGAAATGAGGGACAGGAAATACAGACGAGGTGGGCTTTTGGGACTAGAGTTCGGCAGCCTTCAATATTTTTCCTTAAAGAGTTCAGGGGAAAGACGATGAGTAGACCGGTGACTGTTCTTTCCCATTTTCGAAACTGCTTTCAACTGATTGCCGAAGGCCCTTGAAAGGTGTCATGAATCGCTGTAGGTCGCGTGGGGGGGTTAGTCAGAAAGCCAAGTTCCCATCAGAGCCAGGGAAAACTTTCCTGGGGGAACATTTAATATTCGGTCAAAGAGGGCATGGGAGGTCGTCGGCCAAGGGGGGCCAAAAAACATCGCCCTTGATAATTTGCGCTCGGCCTGGGAAACAGGTATCCGGGGATTGGAGGGCTGGTTTCTGTAAGAGAAGGAAGGAGTTACGAGATTTATATGAACGCATTTATAGCAAACATCATATAAGCAAACTCTGTAGCTGGGGCCAAAAGAGACGAAGGAAAAAAAAAAACATCACAAAAGGGATCATGGTAAGGGGGGGCGCAGAAGAAAATTATGCGCGAGTTGGGGGCCAAAGAACTCTCAAAGAAAAAAAAGCGACCAGGGGAAGGTGGGTTGGAGCCGTTCAAAGCGGTTACAGAGGTCGTATGTGAGTTGGGGTCAAGACCCTAAGAGGGCGATCCTGAAGTGGGAAAAAAGGTCGGAAAGCGATAAGATGTTCCTCGGTCAACCCCGATTGCCGCGAAGCCAAGGTCAACAACCTTCGCGCAAGTTGAGGCAAGAATCTCTGGCATAGCTGAGTTTGAAGAAACAAAACCAAGAATAAAACAACTGGGAGGAAAGAGAAAAAAATGGTCGGGTTCTTCACAGACAAAGAGTGATTTCTTGAAAAAAAGGTGGCGACTGTAAAACTCTGCGCTGCAGGAGGGGATTAGGGAATGCACAAGCCGGGGAGGACGAGACGAATAAGGAAAAGAAGGACAACTTAAGTACGCAAATTCGAGGAAGATGGGTCTTTAACAAATCCAAAACACCTACTCCCATAGGGGACCGAAGGCGGGAAGAGGCCGAAAAACACGGGACTGTTCGCTTTGTTGGGCGCGATTGTCTTGGGGGCGCCATGGAGGACCATAAGATTTCCGCTTGACGCAGAAACACAGGAAGTTGGGGCCTGCCCGGGCGAATCGGAAGCACACGAAAAGGAGTTTGCAAAAGATCAATGATGAAGGAATCAAGCTCGTCAAGAAAACTAGACAAAGGGCAAATCGAGAAAAATAGAAATGAGGGCATTCCAAGGGAGGGTTTGAAAGGGCGATCACCGACAGATGCTCCTGACCGTTCCTGCACCGGAATAAAGAAGAGCCCCGGAAGGGGGGGGGGCACGGAAATGGGGAAAGGAAGAAGACCCCATCTACGCAAACGATGAGAATGAAAGAGCCGGGCATGGACGGCCAAAGAATTTCGGGAGGGCGGGAATCTACGGCCAACCATAAAAGGCATTCAGGAACTTATTGGGTCCAGCACTGACAAAAATTCTTAGTTAAAAAGCGCTCGCAACCAAAGAGAGCGCAGCCTGCTACGAAAAACGAAAAAAAAATGATCGGCGGCCTTTATGGCGCAGCGAAAGTACGCAGGATCTGGGGGAGAGATTAACTCCGGACCTCTTGGCGGCTTTCAAGGGCGGCCGTGACAAAGAGGAAATTGACACTTCCCGAACGCGAGAGCCGAGGTTTAAAATTGGTGGCGCAATCTTGATCAGAGCAGAAAGAACCAATGGTTCCGGGGAACTCGCGAAAGAAAAAAGGGGGATGACCCGTTCTCAGCAAGCCAAAAAAGACCTTCATCAGCTGCGACAGTGTCGACATGACCCCCAATCACTCCGGACTCGATCTGCTAGAAAAAAAGCCGGGAGCATCAACAAAGGGACAATGGTCGAAAAAGCCGGGCATCGTAAAAGTTTAACTGACGTCAGCTGATCAATTGCATGCCTTAAAGATCTTGGGCCGCGGAAAAAAAACTTCGAAGATGTAATTTGCCGGCGGCATGATAACTCTAGAGGTCCAACCAATAACACCAGCCAGAAAAAGGGGGTTGCAAGCGACGCAGACTGCGTATCTTCGTGAGCACCTCCCTCCTTCACTGATCCTATGGAAGCCATGCTCAACTAACAAGATGGGAAAGGGAGTACAAGCAGGCCGCGCGTAGCATGGAAACACCGAAGAGAGAACTCCCCTATAAGAAAAAATATTTGGGGTTGGGTGGCCGGGTGATCCCGAAAGCCGCCTCATCGAAAGCAGGAAAGGTCTAGGAAAGAAAGAAGGAACAACCAGAGAGAGAGCTGAGTGCCTGGACCGCGGATGACCTGGCGGGTCAGACAGGGAAGGATCTCCTCCAGAAAGAGAAAATGTATATCGCCGAAGAGCTTGACGCGGAAAAAGGGGCAACACAGGGTATCAAAAACCAGACGTGAGGAAAAAGAAGACGGGGCGCCCCCGGAGGTCGAATACGCGAAAAGCAGAGATACGAATCGTGAGCGCCCTGCGTGGGCGGAAGAGAAGGGCACGGGGATACTTTGAGGGAGGGACCTTCCCTTAGCCTGGCAAGTCGCTATCCTTAAAAAAGACCTGGGGAGAAAAATCGGACTGATGCACAAGCCACCAAGATGCCACGACAAAAACAGCGGCCACTTGCGAGCAACGCTTCTCATATCGTCATCATTCATCCTTCTGAATGACCTGGAAAACACTGAAGAGAGGGAAAAAAAAGCGGGGATACAGAAGGAACTCGTCGGTAAGAAAGGTATGGTGTTAATCATGCGGTGAAAGCGACGTCTTCTCAGTTAAGGGGGGAACCAGATCGGGGTTCGCATGACCGACAGCGGAGTGTGGAAAAAGGAGCGGAGCAAAAAGAATATCACTTGGAAGAGTGTGGCTTCGGAAATCTGGCCACCTTCTGAGGTAAGAGAAAGCAAAAGAAGAGGATGAAGAATATGAAAAGAAACTCACGGAAACACTTCAAGAAGAGCCAAGCTGCCACTGGAGAGGGGGGCGGACGCTCCGGCATAGGTCGCTTCGGGCCCTGCAGTGCTGACGACTTCGCGACAATGCGAAAAAAAAAACAAGAAAGAAATTACCTGAGATCTAAGCTAACGAGGTTGGGGAAGCCTGTCGCATCAAGGACTGAAAATATCAAGAGCCTATATCAAAAAATCCGCGGGAAAACAAAACGAGGGCGCGGGGGGAAAGGGCGCACGAGCAGATGGCAGAAAGCTGTGCACTGCACCGACAGAAGGGCAACTCGGACGATGCCCCCCGCCCGCACCGGCCACCTAAGTGCCGGTACAGACAAACAAGTGAAGAGACTCCAGAAGGGGTCCCTGAGTAAAGGAGGGCAGGCACCCCTTCTTACGCACCGATTGAGATCCTTTCGCTGTTGGAAATGGAATCTCGGCAGTGGCTCTCCTCACCTTTTCTATAGAAGAAACTTCGATCCAAAAAGCCGGCGAGAAAGGATTAGAGAAAAAGAAAAGAACGCGATGTCGGACCAAGAAACACATGAACCAGGGCAGAAACTGGAAAGAGAGAAACTGGGTTGACAGGACTCGTAACCTCGAGCATTTATGCCGAGTTACCTGAAAAACCCACCCCCAAAAAAAAGTTGCGGATAAATAAGTCACAAGTCAACAATGAAAAGACGCGCAGTGGCGTGCCAGGGGGGGGACAATCAAAGAGACGATAAATGAAAAAGGTAATCAAAAAATGAAAGCTCAGGGGACTGGAAACTAAGGGAAGGGCGCGTCTCAACCGAGATAAAGGTGCTCCTAAAACACTTTAAGGGGAGTCGGGGAGGTCTCGGTGACAGGAAAGTGAAAAAAGAAAAAAAAAATCCAAGCCAAAAAAACATCATCTTAATCGAAAAGTGGTAAAAAAAAGAGCCTTACTAAAAAATAGATTGACGAGAATGTTGGAGGGAGCCGACGCACACTATATCCTATTGGGATAAACCCAACCGGGTCAATCGTGATACGAACATTGACCTTAATTACCGCTTCTCGCACAGCTTGCTCTATCAGATCAAAGAACTGGAGTCCAGGAAAGGGGCATTAGCACAAGAAGAGGAAATGATGGTCTAAAGAGTTTCTTTTAGACCCCGCTGGGAGGGTCTGGGATCAAATTCACATACCGATCGGAACAAGGAACGACCATGTGTGCAACTTGCTGATAGGGCAGAAGAAGCCAACAGAAAAAAGGAGGATCAACCGTTGAATAATTACAAAAGTCTCTCTTTCAGGAAAACTCCGAAAGCCCAACCTCGTAGGATGAAGGAGTAAAAAGATACTGCAGCCTAAAGTCAGAGGGGAGACTCATGCTGTGCCGTTCGGGATCCTTACAACGCTTCGCTTTTGCGAAATGATTCGGGGAAAAGACGGAGGAGGGGGAAAAGAAGGAGCGGGGAGAGACGAGGATAAAGCCGACTTAGTCTGAATTAGATTCAACAGCCAGACTTGTTCCTAAAAAAGACCTGCTGTGGAAGAAAGGAGCCTTTCCGGGGAAAGTGTGGGGTCTAAAAAAAAGGCGCAGATTACGTCTTGAAGCGACTCCGTTGGTGACCAAAAGTCGAAAGGAAAGGCACGGTAAGACAGAGAGTCGCGGGATCAGAAAAACTTTGAACAAATAGCCATGGCGAATTGAGATCGGGAATGACGGCTTTAGGGAATCCATAGATTCGCCCGAGGGGGCGTGCCGGCGAGAGTTGACTTTATGAAAGAAAAAAGCATTGGATGGAGCAACAGCAGATACAGCAGACCGGATGCTGCGCGGTCCGGAGAAAACCGAGAGCTGCAGGATCATGTTGGCGATGCAGCACGCAAAGATCGGAGGAAAAAGGCAAGAGGCTCCAAAAGCGAACAGGGCAAGGGTGATGGGTGGCAGGCCTATGTCAAAAAAAGCTGGGGATATCAGAAGGTCGTAGGGGGGGGGGGTGTGTCGACCCATCTTACAATCACAATCTTTGCGAATCAAAGGTAGCGACTGCTTGAAGGAGAGACATCGTTTAGGGAAAAATCTTAAGATTACAACCCAGACTTTGAAGCGATAGGAGTTCGCACATCAGAGGAGCCAATGCTTTAGGGTCAAAAAGGGGGAAAAGACTGATGGGGAAAAAACCAGCGCAACACCAACGGGGAGGAAACGAGATCGCTGGTTAAGAAAGCTGAAGCTATTCGGGAGAAAAAGCTTGCGCGCTGGTAGAACAGACTGAGAAAGGAACTGTTGGAGAATGCCAAAAGGAGGGAAAGAAACTGGAATTCTCGAACAGAGGTTCAAGCAGCAAAGATGATGGAGATCCAAAAAATACCGCTGAGGTCCCCCTCCGGTTTAAGGCTAGGCAATAAATTGAAAAGGGTATTTTCTCGAGTTGCTTGGGGCCCCCGCGAAGCAGACTGGTCTCAAATATCAAAAAGGATCGGGTGGGGAAGGAGTATTCTCTCTCTCGGCAGCATCACACTGGTGGGTTGGCTCCGACAATCGACTGAGCATGATCATCTCGTCGGCAAGTAGCAACGCAGTTCTAGAAGAGTAAGGGGCTCCTGGGAAAACGCACATGTCGAAGAGGGGGGGGGATGAAAAAAGAAAAAAAGATGAAAAGACCATAAGGGTCCGAATCGAGAGAGACGCCGGCAAAAGATTGAGGGGGTATTTTCATGGATGAACCCCCCCCAAGACGGCAAAGAAAGCAACAAGCATCTGCAGTGTCAAACTGCTTCGGACGAAACGCAAAATTAATCTATACTCAGCAAAGGGGGACTAGCCGCGCAGCTAAATCGACCGGCTGGGAAATGAACCAATCGAAAGGGCTGCGTCCGAGAAAAATGCTGTGGGTCTAACTTTTCGCAGCTCCTGACGGTAAAGGAATGAGAGAAATTCACATTCTTTGAGAAAAAGGTCGCCTTGACACCAACGGAATAGAACCACTGTTGCGAAAAAATGTGGGGGGGGAAAGGTTGGAAGAAAGAGGGACGGAGCGGATAACACTCTGGGAATCGATCGGAAAAAAGCTGGCAACATGAGCCGACCGAGACACTCAATTGGAGAAACAGTCCCTCTATCAAGAAAAAAACTCTAAGGATAAAGGCCTTTGGCGAGAAGGGCCACCCTATGCTCGAGGAAAGAGGAGACAGGGAGCGCCTCGGCAGGAGAAATCATGTCAAAAAGGTTGATTCACCAAAGAATATTCGGTCATAGGGCACTTTAAGGCGCGGCACGAAAGAAAAATTCAAAAATCTCTAGAAAAATGTAACGAATATCCGTGGCCGTCTGTCGGATCTTCGAAAGGTCTCGGTCACTATAAAGCGAACTCAGCCGCAAAAGTTAACAGGACTTATAATCGGGGGAAAGACATCTCCTAACACGTACCTCCGTCCCGTAAATTATTCAACGATCCAAAAAAGAACTGACGCGGCTTGATACCTCGCGCGCTGGCACCGTCCGGTAGGGTTGGGGGACCGTTTGACTGAAAAAAAAAAAAGGGCAGAAGGAGGGAAACAAATGAATGTAGTCGAACCCAGAGATTAAACAGATGGAGCGAGCTGTCCTAAAAGGAAAAAAACTTTCGTGCCTGGAACAAGTGGGTCCGCCTAAGAGGGCCGCCCCCGATACCCCCGGGTGAACCTCCTGGCTTGGCTTGGGTGGTCTCGAAATGAGTCCTGAAAAGAACGAAAGGGATGGCACCACAAGGGAGGGAACGGCCAGCAAGGTCAGGGGGAGCGGAGAAAAATATGGCATTAAAAACGAGGAGATGCTATTGACAAGGCCACGGACTGGTCCCTCTCATCTTTAGGTTCAAAGGGCCGGGACTAAAAAAGGGACCGGTAAGAAATAAACGCAAATTTCGGTGCATTCAGAATGCTGGTTACCTCCAAAGAAAAGGGAGTCGCATAAAGCCTCGAAAAATACGAGCAATTTTAAGCGCCTCAGACGGCTCCATCTTACCAGGCGGATTCACCTTGCGACTATCGCTAGTAAACAAGAGGGAGAAGCCGCGCTAAATAGTTGCTAGGACGGGAAAATAAAAAAAAGGGAGGAATGGTGGGGGAAGAAAGGGGGAAGAACATGCGGAGACAGCCTTGAACGGAGATGACCGAGGAGAGCCGGCGCGGCCATCACTCTCCTAGGACCGCTGTTTCCGATTTAAGGGGGCGAGGAAACCAGAAGGGGGTGATAAGAATCACAAACCCAGAGGAAAAGAAGCGTCAAAACGCAATCATCCGGCCTCAAATCCCTAACCAACCGAAGGAGGGAAGAGAGTGGATCCCGGCAATCAACTAGTCGAACCTGAAGAGCTTTCAAGACCGCAGCTGGAGGAGCAGGCCTTGCTAAAAACCATCATAACCGAGGGTCGGAAAGACGAGAAATCGGCCCGCCGGTTGCGAGGATTCTCAGCAAGAACACGCCGGGGAAAAATGATCAGATGCAGGAAAAGGGACTGGAAGAGGGGCGGGAGGGAAGGGTCAAAAAAGATCAAGCGAAAGAAAGCCATGGAAATTGCATAGGCGACGTTGCCTGAGGAACACCCTGATTACGTTATCGTCAGCCTTGCAGAAGAAAGGCAGAGTGAGAGGAAAAGGATGCACGGAAAAGGCGCCAGCGGCCTGGGATTGACAAAAATTCGGCGCACAGGGTCGAGAGGAACAGGGATTGAGGCGGAGCGAAATAAGGGGAGAAGGATTTTGATCATCACGCGCAGCCCTGAGGATCACCGGCTTTCGGAAAAGGGCTGACCCTACTATTGTAGGAAAAAAAAATAATCGGCAGGCTGACGAGAGAGCGGGGGTGGCAGGATGTTAGTCAACACCTGACGTGGAATGAACGGATCCTGAAAAGAGGGGGAGAACTTCACCTCGACCGCCGCTTGCAGCTGGCGAAGGGTGATCAAAAGGCCAACCGGACTACAAAGGGGGACTCCAGAAATCGCCATTAGGCATGGGAATGACGGGCGTCAATCCGGTCAGAGATGTCCTGGGGTCTTCACAGATATTAAAAAGGTGGGCCGTCGGCTAAACAAGCCTGGAATGCTGTTGAAGCGGGAACTGAACATCCGGGCGAACAGACCCTCCAAAAAGAAGAGATTCGGAATTTCGGTAACGAGACGGCCGATCAAAAATCGGGACAGGAGTTTAAAGAAAAAAAAAGGAAAAAATGCAGGTCCCATCAACAATATCCTAGGGTGATAAAGTACACCGGAAGCTTTCGACCTTAAAACTTTTGCGTACTGCTTACAGGACTCAAAGCTATCATAGAAAAAAAGGAGAGTAAAATGGCATTGAAGGACAAGCGTATAAGTCGGGGGCCTGAAATCGAAACAAGTGAGTGTCCGGTCGAGACAGTTGAGAGGAAATCGCTACTGGAAAATTGTTGGGAATAAAAAAAAGGATGCTTCCGACGGCCGGAAAAAAAGGTGGTCCGCGCTCGACCCTGGTAAGATACCTGTGACTGCGCGGTCAGGAAGCTGCAATAAAAACCGCTAAAATGAGATCCAAAGGGTACGAGTGAAGAGAACGCCGAAAAAGCTTTCGGATCTGCCTTCGCTTCCGCAAGGCAGGACGATTTTGGGGGGGGAAGTGATGTCCGAAAAATGGCTGGGACAGCAGCTGCGAGGAAAGACGGGTAAGTCAGGCGGATTACGGGATTTATGAAGTAGAGGCTTGTGCAGAACAGGAAAAGCTCGAGACCGTCGCAATGGGGGGGCAGGCAGACACGCAATTTACACAATTTCAAAAATGGAGAGGCACGAGGGGAAGGACCAGGATCGTCAAGAAATCAGCAAAACTCGACGGCGTCACGTTAAAAAAAAAATCCCAATGCTTGGAAACGGTCGAAAAAAAAAGAGTAATCGGCTAAAGAAATCGGTATCTAAAGGAATGCGATACTAATGGACGAGAGGGTCAGGTGAAGCAATTTGGGAGCAAATAGGGAACGTCTGGAGAGAGACATCGGCCGCTCCTCCCATTCCCAACGATCTTGGGGGCTCCGCAGCTGGAAAAAGAGTGCGGAAAAGGAATAACACGCCCAACCCCAGCGAAACATGTCTTTGTGAGAGTGCATCTTTCAAGAAGGGGCGGTGGGTATTAGAGGGCGTGAGTAGGTGAATGTGGGAAGAAAGACACCATCGAAACTTTGAAAGAGCGGAATTGTCCCGCCGCGGTGTCGAGATGATAACAGTAAGGTCAGTACCAGGTCCGAATAAAAAACGACTGGACAAAAGCCAACAGGTGGCTGAAAAGAGCAGCAACGCTGGCAAAATCTCAGAACTAGTGATAAACCAGCCAAATCGCTCAAACGTCGATGAGGAGAAAAAGATTCTTGGTTGGGGGCAATAAGCTGGGAGGGGGGGGAGAAAAACGGGGCAAGGGACACTCTTGCTTCAGCCAAAGTCCGGGGAATAGGTAATGCAGGGTAACTGTAAAGAAACATACTGGATCGCAGACCAGCGGCGACATTCATTAGAGGTCCAAATGATGATAATGGGGTCTTGACCCCGAAACAGCAAAACGAATATCAAAAGGCAGCTTGATCGTCCAAAGGAAGAATTCAAAACCGGGGGGAATTTGGGTGGAGCGGGTGGCGGTGGGGGGGAAAAACAATGAACCGCCGAGGGGCCGGAGGGACAAGCTAAAACAGGAAGTTGGGTAGCTTCAGAAACTGACGGCTATCAAAACATCACGCGGGGGAAGGCGGGGGGGTATGCTAAATGCGTTTAAAAAGTCATCAAAGCACGACTACGTAGCACGCAAATCAAGCTCAAGGGAAAACAAGCCGTCAAATGGAACGCAAGGAGCGAAAGGGGGGGGGGGAGGAAAAGGAAAGATCCCGCCGGAAGAGCTCTGAAGTCAAAACCGAAAATCGGCGGGGTCGGGGGAGCTCCCAATGGCATCTGCGGTACAGTGGCGATAAACAAAAACACCGTCTAAAAATGCGAAAGATACAAGGGACACCGAGAGGCATGCTGGGGGAAAAGACGAAAGCCTTCAAAATCCCAATTCTTGGATAAGAGTGAAGCAGCAAAAAAAAGATCAACGCGTCCCGGTGAAGAGTCCGCACGGGGCCAAAATCGCTGAGCTGATGCTCGCATACCATTAAAGAAAGTATCTCCAGGGGGCATTTGAGGGGGGGGAGAGCGCCGTCGAAAAGTTGAGTGAGCATCATCCCCACGGTGTCCGGATTGTGTCACAGGTCGGTACCTAAGCTCATACTGGGTTATAGGAAAGACGGTTCGAGCAGGAAAAGGGTCCAGTGGCTCATCTCGGCATATCAGAACTGCCTGAAGGGAAAGTCTAGATCGGGCCGTAGAGTTTACAGGAGAGACGGCAACTCCTTTCTCAGACCGGGAAAAAGAATAGCAAGACCAGACCTTCAGGAAGATGTCTGGGTCTAACGCCGACGGCTCGAGCACATGGATCTCCAGGGGGAAGGGGGTGTCCAAGGATCACTAGTAAGAGATAAACGGGAGATTCAGGAATCGGGCACTGGGAAGCCACGCACAAAACGGCACGATCTTGGGCCTAAATTCGAAAAAACTTTCGTGGTATTATAATGAAAAGGGGGGTGGAGGGATAGTAAGATAGTGCGCCGAAGACCAAGCTCATTATTTTTGCTACGGGGAAGCGGAGCTCGGGGGGAGACGAAGCCCGCCAGAGGAGGGACAGCAGTCAATCGAATTTCCTGTAAGCACAGATCCTCCGCGTCGTATTCAGGGAGACCCTCGCGCGAAAAGTCACCAGGAGGGCTGTCGGTAGTGGTCAGTGGGCCAAACGCGAGTACGGTAAGGAGCAAAGAGGGAGGAGGGCAGAGGTGAGAAAGAGACTGCGCCTCCCGATCTCAAGGCAATTATCCTTTGCGGGGCCGGGGGACGGGTCCTAAATCTGGAGATTCGTCGCCAAAATAAATAAGTCGTATCTCCGGCTTTGATATATGATATCCCAACGGGTGAGAAGACAACGAGAGAGGGAAAAGGCCAAGAGGGAAAACGGTCGACTTCGCACCGCCGGCTGGCCTCCGGAACATCCGGATAAGGAAGGGCATCGTCGCAAAGAAGGGTGATTTCCGGGAGACAGCGAGAGAGGGACCGGTACCTTAAGGCAGCAGGCAAATCGATTAAAAAAGGGGGTTCCAGCAGTCGATGATGAAAAAAAAAAAAAAAAAAGGGGGGAAACGGCAAACGGGCGCACGAGCACCCCTCGCGCAAGGGTTACGCGGGAATGGAATCGTCTAAGTCTAAAATTCGTGAATGGACCGCCTGCAGCGCGGAAAAAACACCTCGAGTTTGCGTAAAAGCAAAAAGGGAGGATGGTGTTAGACCGGACATCGCGAAATTGAGGAGGCCTTCTTCCAGCTGCCTTGAAAGCGAAAGGAGGGTTGCCGGAGCGGCGCCGCAAGAAACGGGGGCGGGGAAAATTTTGTGGCAAAAAGGTCTTATGGGGG